>Ga0247841_10000446_pt1 | contig 106031 bp, 130 predicted proteins | sample LaCruzMarch2015__2_FD_192410 | JGI IMG/M metagenome (GOLD analysis project Ga0247841, IMG submission 192410) | Freshwater microbial communities from meromictic Lake La Cruz, Castile-La Mancha, Spain - LaCruzMarch2015_18m | ecosystem: Environmental > Aquatic > Freshwater > Lake | place: Spain... | reverse complement strand
GGAATTTATGATTACCAAAATAAAAAAGGCTATTTAATTCCTATAGAAAAAGTTTTGGGAATGACAGAAATATGCTTAAGGATAGAGAAGCCAAAGAATAATCAAAAAGAAGGAATAAGACCATCTGAAGAATATTTTTATTTTTAAAAGTTTAATTATCCCAAACTGTAATTTCGCCCTTGACTTTTATCTTTTTTATGGGATAGACAATTTCAGTAATTTCTTCTGGCTTAAACCATAGTTGAATCTCTTTTTTTGAAGATTGTTCTGTGTCTGAACAATGAATAACATTTTCAAAAACTTTAGTTTTACTATTTATCCTACCATATTTGCCCCTAATTGTTGTAAAGTCTGCTTCTTCAGGATTTGTGCTTCCTGCTAATAGTCTTATTTTTGAAATAGCATCTTCTCCGTGATAGACTAATGCTAAAACTCTTTCTGTATGAAATTCCCCCTGAATATATTTTAAAACACTTTCGAATATTTCAGTTCCTTTCTCTTTCCCATGTTTTTTTATTTGTGCTTCTTTTAGTTCAGAGTAATGTTTTTCAGCTAATTCTCGTGATACTTTGACAATTTTTGCCCCAACAATCTTTAATTTTGTTTCAGAAAGTGCACTAATTATATTACCTGTTAATGATTTGATTAGACCATCTGGTTTAATAAGAACAAGACATTGTTGAATGGTCATATTTATCACTCTTTTTTTTCTTTTTTACTTTTCTTAGGTTTTTCTTCTGCTATTTCTTCTATCTTTTCGGCTTTTATTTCAACTTTTTCTTCTGGAGTTTTTAAATTGTTTATTACCCGGATAGTTCTTATCTCACATAATCCAAGTGGATATATTTTCTTTAATTTTAGACTTAATGCTTTTTGAAGCTGACCAGATAATATCTCATCAAATATCTTATCATTTGTCTCTGTTTTTATGTAATCCTGTAAAAAGTTTTTTGCAGAATTTCTTAATGTTCTTTTTACTGCTCTTGAAACTTTTTTTCTTGTTATTAAAAATGGTTTTACAATGATTTTGCCTTGTTGTGATTCTGCAATAAAAGAATCTTCAACATAATCTACCCCTACATGCAACATATGTCTTATAAAATAGGGAAGAACTGTCAGCTTTTTTGGTTCTGCTATGGCCTTTCCATTTTTTATAGTGATGGAAAAAATCATTTCTGAACTTTTACCCTTAAGTATTCTGGTCATATCTAACTTTAGTGTTTTTCCGTTAATATCTTCTAGAGAATTTGAAAGAACTTCTGCTTTTTCATTTATTAAAGGAATATCAACTTCAAAATATTTCTTCTTGATTATTTTTACCATATTATTCAAAAACGAGTTTGCTTACCCTCCTTGATTTTTTTGCTTGTGTGCTTTTCTTGCATTTTTGACAAGTGTATATTAAAACTTTTCTTGTTGTTGTTTTTGTTTTCATTTTCCATGATTTCACTGCTTTTCTACTATATTTTCCATGATTTCCGTATCCCCTATTTAATCCTCTTTTTCTCATTCTTGAAAGCGAACCCCAGGTAAGTGTTCCTCTTTTATGTCCTGTGCTTACTACATCTATTTTGTGGTCTGTATGAGCATTGCACTTGGGGCAGTATCTGTTTGTTTTTTTTGGTAGCTTCATTGTTTTTATAAAATACTTCATAAAAGTAGGTATTTAAAGATTATTATGTGAGTTAAATTTATAATCCTCCTATATCTTAAATTTCTGCGGACCCATAGTATAGTGGCAGAACGACTCTTTGACGTGGAGTAGGCCTAGGTTCAATTCCTAGTAGGTCCATTTATCTTGATTTTGCTTGCTTCCTCGGTAGCCCAATAAAGTTTATATACATATTTTTCATTAGAACTTTATGGAAAAGAGAGGCTTATTTAGAGGGGATTTTCTTTATGATAAGAACTATAATTCGCGAATCGATTTTGATAATCGCAAGAATATGATACTTAAGTGCAAACGCTCAACCTCGGCTTCCAACTTCAATATTAGTGAAAGAAATTTTCTGAAGTCAAAAGCTTCACAAATAACAATCTTTGTTATAATTGCTCTTATTATTATTGCAGGAATAGCAATATATTTTGTGATAAAATCTAATCAACCGGCAAAGGTAAATCCCCAATTTGATGCAGTTAATAATTATTATAGCTCATGTATTGATACTGCAGGAAAAACCGGGGCGAGTATACTTGGACAACAGGGAGGGTATATTGAACTTCCTAATTTTGAACCAGGGTCTGACTATTCCCCTTTTTCTTCACAACTTGACTTCTTAGGGATAAATATTCCTTATTGGTATTATGTTTCTGGAAATGGGGTGAAAAAAGAGCAAATCCCAACAATATCACAAATGGAAAAACAGTTAGCAGAATATATCAGTGGAGAAATAACTACATGTGATCTTTCAGATTTTAGGGAGTCCGGGATAAACATTACATTGGGGGAACCTTCAGTATCTACAAAAATAGACAGCAGTACAATAACTGTTTATGTAAGCCAAAAATTAATCCTTTCAGATAATACTACTACAGAGGTTATTGAAAATCATAATTCTGAATTTAGTTCAAACCTTGGAAACTTATATCGACTTTCAAAAAATATTTATGATTATGAGAATCAGAATCTTTTTCTTGAAAATTATGCTAAAGATGTTCTCTATATCTATGCTCCTGTAACAGGTACAAATCTTAGTTGTTCTCCGATGATATGGAATCCCTATAATGTTTTTGACAAATTAAAAAGAGCATTGGAAGCAAATATTCAGTTAATAAAGTTAAAAGGAGATTATTATACCTTGCAGGATAGTAAACGAGGGTATTTTGTTGTAGATCCAGGTTTTGACTTGGGAGATAATCAAATTAATTTTATGTACGCTCAAGATTGGACATCCAAATTTGAAGTATGGCCAACCAAGGGCGATATTATGATGGCAAATCCTGTTGGAACTCAAGAGGGATTGGGTGTAATGGGGTTTTGTTATGTCCCCTATAAATTTGTTTATGATGCATACTTTCCGGTTCTTATTCAGGTTTTTAGTAAAGACGGCAAGGAGTTTTTTCAATTTCCTATTGGCGTTGTGATAAATAAAAATAATCCAAGAGAACCGGCAGATGGAACAAGTGAAGAAATGACTGAAACAGTATGTGATAAGGCTAATACAAATATTTCAGTATATACCTATGGAGAAAACCTTGAACCGGTTCAAGCATATGTTGAATTTAAATGTTTTAACGATAAATGTTCTTTAGGAAATACAAAAATTGAAAATTCCACAAATGAATCGTCTTTGAATGTTGCTGTGCCAACATGTGCTAATGGGTTGTTGATTATTAGTTCTCCAGGATATAAAGAAAAGAAACAAATAATGTCAACAAATGAAGAAACTAGTGCAGATGTTATTATGAGCAGAGAATATAATCTCAAATTGCAAGTTTATGTTGATAATGTGCTTTCAAATGACCTTTCTGTTTTAAGCATAAGCGAAATTATTCTAGATACTAATAATTCTGAATTTGTTAATTCAGTGGCATATCCTTATACTAAAGAAGTCAAATTAGCTAGCGGTTATTATGAATTTGAATTAAAAGTGTATAAACAAGGTTCATTAACATTACCAGAGGTAACAAGTAAACAATGTGTTAATACTCCACGGGAAGGAGTTCTCGGATTATTTGGGATGGAAGAGGAAAAATGTTATGATGTGACTATTCCTTCGCAAACAGTTACCAATGTTGTTTCTGCAGGAGGAAACATAAAAGATTATTTTACTTCAAACATGCTTGAAAAAGCAAAATCAATGAAGATTTATGCTACAAGTATTAAATTGCCTTCTAATATTAATGAACTTCAAGCGAGTTATGATACTATACAAGTAAAAAACATTGACATAAAAATTGAATAAACTAAATAATAATGTAATCAGTGCATTTATTTTAATAGCTATTGCTGTAACGTTTCTTTCATTTGTATCGGCAGCTTCCTTTTCCAGTTCATCTGTTTCAAATGCAAGATATTATTCTACAACTTCAACATATGCTGCGCCTTCAGGATTTAGTTATCAAAACCTGATTTCAGGAATAAATGCTCCTGAAAATGAAGAAGAGTTTTACGATTTGATGGTTACAATTCTTCCTGGCGGATGTAAACCTATGATTGTAAGAAGCGATTTATTGGAAGAACAAAATGTTCCTGTTTTTTGTGAGCTTACTGCTGTAAAGATAAATCCCGGAGTGGACATTTCGAAAATAGCAAGAATCTCTGTAAAAAATTGGGAAAGTAATCCATATATCTCGGGAGTCGGTTTTTATCCTGCAAGAGCAGCGATAAGATCGACTAGTACATTAACTGGATCTCCTGTTGCAAATAATATTGGTTACGCGGTTATTGTGTTAAAAAGAACAGAAACAGAGAATGCTATGCCTAGCAATATTACCGCAAATTTATCTGCAATGTTTGAATATGATGCAGTAAACGGTTTTGGGATAGGAGTTAATGAGATGTATTTGCCCGTGATGAGTGACGATGAATTTACAAGTAGGCAGAAAGAATATGGTTTTTTTAATGGTGCAGGATATTTAAGAGTGGACAGTATGGATCAAAATACTGCGGTTGTTTCAATTTATGACTCTAGGAATAGAAGATTATTCAGTCAGAGACTAGAAAAAGATAAAACCTCAAGAGAGTTTAGAATTCCTACTTCAATCTTTTCAAGTTCTTATGAAAGCCAGGCAGTTACTCTCACATTAAAAGAGATAACAATGCCACAAACATCTGCAAAAATAATGGTTAATGATGGAAGTTATGTTGCTTATAAAAATGGAAAGTTTGCAGATAAATGCACATTGACGAATGTTGTGTCTTCAGGTGGCGGAACTGGAATCGCAACAGTAAATTGTGGTGGAAAAACCGTAACATTGGAAAAGAAATTTAATAAGATAAATCTTCTTGTTAACGGTGCTCCTGGCGATTATGCTTTGGGAGATAGAATCTCTGCATTAAATAATCAAATAACGCAGAATTATTATTTAGTTTATGCAGGAAATGTTCCCAATGATCAAGTTATTGGAGATAAAAAAACATTTATTTTTCTAGCAAAAGAGAATGGGGGAAGTATTCTTACTATTGAAAAATCTAGACAAATTGCAAAAGATATTGAAAGCCAGATAAATAATATGAACAAAAAAGTTTATTCTGCTTCTCTTAGCAAGATAAAAAGTTCATCCCTATTTTCAAATGAGGAATTAATTTTAGTTTATCAGGGAGATGAAGCAAAAAATAAAAGCGGAGATGACATTGGAATTAAATTTAAAGAAGCAAAATTTGAGAACGCGATTTTTACTAGTGCTTCTGGCGCAGAAGGATATTATAACAAAGCAAAAAATGGCTACGATGATGTTGAATCAAAATTTCCAAATGAGAATAATAATTATGGTGCTTTAGGAGATACAAATGTAAGTTTTGGGCCACTTTCTCTTTGGAGCAAATATGCTCTTGCATCTGATCTTAAACAGGAAAAAGATGTTTTGGAAATTCTTTCTGAAATAAGGAATAGTTATCCTAATTCCAAGAATATGATTAAGACTTCAAAAGGAGTTGATAAGACTGCAGAACAACTTATGGCAGAAAGTGATAATCTTCTAAGTTCAGATGGGGCGAGTACATTTATTGAAGATCAAAACTTATATTTAGAATTAGTTTCTGTGAATGAACCGGCAGAAAGTGAAGCAAGTGTTAAACTTACATATGCTGGAATAATGAATTCTCAGACTACGCCAGAACCAATTGTTGGACCAGTAAATAGCGAAACAGGTGAAGGAGTATTAAAAATTGGGCAGAAGTTTAGTACAAAAACTGAAGGATTTTCATTGAGTGTGAAGAATATAACTTCAAATAATATTAATATTAGTTATTATTGTACTGGGAAAACTGAAAAATATAAAATAATTACAGAAAGTCCAAATCCAATTATTCTTGAAGGTTGTAATGTGCAGATTACAGTTGGCGAGATTAATTATAATGGTGCAGATGAAAAAAAGAGCAATGTTAGCCTGAAAGTTGAGGGAAAAAGAACTATAACTACGGGTGTTAATCAGGGAGCAGATTTAATGAATTTTGAATTTGTAAGTCCAATAAAAAGTGATGATGGAAAAGCGATTACCGGTGCAAACGTGAGATATACTTGTAATGGAAAAACAGTAAGCACTTCTGCACCTTTTTTGACAGGAGCAGAAATTTTAGATTGTCATATAAAAATAATTGAAGTTAAAGAAAGTGAAATAACAATTACTTACAAACTATCCTCGACAATTTCTACGCCTCAAAAATCTTCAACAGAAACAACAATAGGAACAGAACCATTTACTGCAAGAATGGGAGAAAAATTCATAGATGTCGGGAATGGCAAGGTGGAAGTAACACTTAAATCGTTTACTGCTGATAAAGCGATATTCACATATTCATGCAATAATTCTGTAAGCAATAGGGATATTGACATAAAACTTGGGAATACAGAAGTTCTTTCAGGTTGTGAGAATAGCCAAATAAGAGTAGATAAAATAAATCTTAAAGAAGTTGCAAAAGTGGAATTAAATCCAAAAATTAAGGGAAGAATAAGAGAAGCAAATTTTACTTTTTCTATTGGAATTGAAAAAAGAAGTGACTTTTTGCTTCCTGCTCCTGATGAAATGAATAAACAGATAAAAGAACTTGATGAAACAATAAGTAAATGGAAAAATACAACTGAAAAGCTAGGAAATCTTGTTAAAGGAATGAAAGCAGCATGTCTTGCTACATCAGGAGCATTAACCTTAAAAAATTGGGCAACAGGATTAACAGGAGAAGCAGCAGCAAGGCACGAGGTTATGACTAGACAGGGTGGCTGGAATGACATTTGTAAAGAAGAAATTGCTGCCAAGCATTATACTACTGAAAATGAATGTTTTCAAGATAAAAATTCAGCAATAGAAAAATCTGTAGAAGAGACAACAAAATTAATGCAGGCTTATCAAAAAGCAGAAGAGGCAAGAATAAAAGCTAATAAAAACGCAACAAAAGGAGTTACTGATTATAATAAAGTTAAAGAAGATCAGCTTAATACTTTAAGAAGTCTTTATTCTGGGGAAATAAATGTTTTAGGACAAGACGGATCTCAAAAAAAGATGGATATTGGAAAAATTCTTCAAGATATGAATCTTAGTGAAGGAGATGCAAGTTCTGTAGATTTAAGAGAATTGGAATTAAATCTTCAGCTTGTTAACAGTAATGTTGATGATAGTTTAAAAAAATCTGCAAGCAAAAAAGTTGAGAGTTTATTAAGTCAATTCAAAAGTAGGGAACAAGATCATGTTTATACAGACGCATTAAGCAAAAAATTAGATGTTCCTGTAGTAAGTATTGGGAATAAGAACACTCAGGAGTATCCTTACACAAAACAGACCTGGAGTCAGATAAAAGACAAGTTTTCTTCTACTGTGCCAAATGAATTAAAAGATACAGATTTGGTTGTAAGAATTCGTTCACAACAGCCCATAAAAGACCAAACTACTGGAGGAGATACGCCAAATAATGTAGATTATCTTATTCGTTTAACTTCTCCTACTAAAACTGATGAAAAAGTTCATGCTGATAGATATTATAAAATTGTTGACGATGCTGGAGGAAAATCAAAAATAGAAACACTTAATTCAACAGAAGAAGCAAATAGACCAACAAATTTTGTTTTCAAAATTTATGATTCTGCTACATTAAAAAATCCATGTAAGAACTGTGATTATGTAGAAGTATTTAATTCAGAGCCATACAAAGGATATCCTTCACTTCTTCCTTTTGACGATAAAGAGGGATGGTATGTTTCAATAAGACAAAGTCCTGTGGGTTTTGGAAATTTAAAATCATACCAGGATTCAGGAGCATTAAGCAGTTTTTATTTATGTAATGTGGGAGAAAACGGAATGATAGAGGGAGATAGTATTGATCCTTGTGAGAATTTTAATATAAACACTGCAGATGCAAATGTACCATTTTCTGGATTAACATTGTCTGAAACAAGAACAAAATTATCTGCTGCAAACAGTGCGATAAGAAGTGCACAAGACCAATTAGCAAAAAATCCTTCTGCAGAGTATATTACTATTAAAGGAGTTTCTAAACCACTTAAAGTTAAGGGTGTTCAAGGAACAGCAGGAGGAAAATGTACTGATTTTATGTCTCCACAAGACTGTAATATTATGTTTAATGTTTGTGACCCTGTTGTTTGTCCTTCAAGCAGATGTGACATGGGTGGAAATTATAGAGTAGATAATGTTATTCAATCCGGAATAATTGGAAGCATTGCATTATGTCTTCCTAATATAAAAGAAGGAATATTTATTCCTATTTGTCTAACTGGAATTCATGCAGGTATGGAAGGATGGATTTCAATAATGCAAGCGCATAGAGATTGTTTAAATGAGAGTCTTACGACAAATAAAACAATTGGGATTTGTGATGAAATTTATTCTGTATATCAATGTGACTTTATGTGGAAGCAAATAGGACCATATGCGAATGCTCTTGCAAAAAATGCTCTTTCAGGAACATTGTTCGGAGCAGGAACAAAAGGGGGAGGAGAATATATGTTTGTAAATCAGGCGTTTAGTAACATGGAAAATTCTTGGCAGTATTTTACGTCATCTTATGCTTCTGATTCATCTCTTTCATTTGGGGCCCGTTCATTTTCTGAGATTGGTTCTGATGTTTGTAAAGCAAAATTGTCTGCTACATATCCTAATGAATTGGCGGCAGCAATAGAACCAGATTCACCTGTTCAGATATATGCTTTCTTTGATGAAACATCTTATACTGATGCTACTGTTCCTCCAACTTCTTCATATAAGGTTTATTATCATATTTTTGCAGGAAACGATCAGGGTCGTTATTATCAAGTTTACCTTAGGTCTTCTGCTTCTTCGTTTGGAGTTACTAGTAGAGGATATTCAAATGTTGCTTCAGGTTATATTGCAAAAGGTGAAACAATAGATCAAACAAGAGATTTCTTAGACAATTCTGGATTTAAAGAATTATGTGTAAGAATAGATACAAAAGATTATTGTGGATTTAAGAGTGTTACAACAGATTTTGCTATAAATTACGCAAAAGATAAATCTCTTCAAGACCAGGCAAATAATAAAGTTAGGACAGAAGCAGATTGTGTTTCAGGAAGTGCAAGTATTGGAGCTTTATTAACTCCGAATATTCAGCAAGGAGTAGAACAAGTTATTTCTCCTGAGCTTTATAATCAAGGGATAGTAAGAGTATGTTCTTCTCAAAATCCTGGTGCAAGTGTTAATCCCGGAAGATGGAGCGAAGTAGGTTATTGTGATAATGATAATATTAAATGTTGGGTAGATGGAAATAGTGTTCAGAATGCCATACAGGGAAAGGGTATTGAGAATTTAACACTTCAACAAATCGAGGCATTAAATATTCAGCAGATGATTGACGAAAATAATGGGCTGACAAGAGAAGGAGGCGATGATTTTATTAAGAATAATATGACTAAAAATTATCCTTTGTTAGACCCTATAACTGGCACCTTTACATCATCTACTTATGCGAATATGGAAAAAGATATTAGTGCGGCTTATAATAAAATGATATTTAGTTCGCAGAAAGCAGCGTTGTTGTATTATCAAGCGATGGTTTATGATAGGATTGCAAGGTTGTTGGGGAAGCAGAAAACCGCAGATAATCAAGTAATTTCAAATCCAACTTTAGAAGATCCTTTAGATATTAAAGAAATAGTCATAGGAGAATCAGCAAATCAGGGAATAGCTTATGTTAATGCCCTTAAAATTGCTTATATTGAAAGTGGTTTGAGACAGATTGATGCTCCGAGTAGTGCTGGTGCTTTGGGTGTTATGCAAGTAACTTCTATAGCACTACAAGACGTAAACAATAACAAAGGTATTTTAGGATTCTCAACAGATTATTCGCAAAATGATTTACTTTCAGCCCAGAGAAACGTGGAAGTAGGCGTAAGATATTTGAAACTGTTAGAATATTATTTGGATAATTACGATGCTTTCGAGGGTTTATCCGTAGATAAGGAAGCGATAGTTGTTGCTTCTTATAATGCTGGATTCCAAACAGTAATTAGTGCAATAGGCAAGGCAGTTGCTGCAGGAGAAAGTAACCCTTATTCAAAAGAAGGTTTTAGTAAATATCTTCCTACAGAAACTCAAAATTATTTGATTAATTATTATTCTGATGAAACCACGCTTGCAATAGGTGCGTTGACTACATCTACTGTAACAACTGAAAATGCAGAGACAACAGAAACACAAACAATTCCAAAAATAGACGAATGTATAAATGATTTTTATCTTGCCCTTGATGAAAAAGGAGTTGCTAAGATAAGTTCAGGAGATACTATAACCAATAAAGAAATATATATCATCTCTTCTATTAATGATATAGGAAATATCAATGACCAAGAAAGTTGTAAGTATAAATTAACAAATCAGGTATACGGTGTTTATTTAAATGATGAACTCAATCCATCTTTTTATATTCCAAGTGGGTATGTTCAAGGGATTATTAATCTGGGAAGTGGAAAATATGCACTGAAATATTCTTTTACAGACACTAATGAATATTCTTTTAAGTTAAAAGATGATTTAGATATAGATTCTCCTGAAGATTTAACGACGATAGTTGTAAGTTTTAAAAATAATTTCGTGAATGAACTTGAAAATAATTGTTGGAAACAAGTAACTTTTAGCAAGGATGATAAGGGTTATTATGAAGTTCTTGATAGGTCTGAAGTCGATAAGGAAACAATGTACATTGTTTTTGATTTTGAAAATAAAGACAGTTGTAAAGATTATAGATTGTCTTCTAGTAAAGATGCAGGGGCAGAAGAGTTTCTTACAAAAAATTTGCTTAGTTATTTTGGAAATAATAATTATATAACTCTTACAGGAATAGAATCTGGAAGTTATGTTTATAAAATTTATAATGATAAAAATAGTTTAATATACAACTTTTCTCTGAAATTTAATATTCCCCAATCTTCTGAGGTAATTGATGAGTCATGGAAAACATATACTCTGGAAAATGATTTTGATATAAAATCCACCAATGATAATAAGATTTCGAAAAATGGAGTTTATACTTATGTATATTTAAAAGGAAATAATATAATCAAGCAGGTAGATTATTGGTTTGATAAATCTATTGGCAGTATAAGCGGAGGAGATACTCTGGTAATAACTGATAGTGACATTAATAATAAATATCCTGATTTGAATGGGGGGAGAATTATTTATAGTAAATATATACAAACTTCAACTTCTTCTAGTTCTTAAATGTTAAATGAAAAATGTTCTGCATTTCTCGTTTTGATAATCTGTCTTAATTAGTTAAATGCTGCCGCATTAGGCATTTCAATATTATTTTTTAAGAGACTTAAACAAAATGCTCCGCATTCACCATTTCTAGAATATCTGAAAAATGACTTAAATGGTGAATGCGGGGACTAGGAATCGAACCTAGGTAGCACTAAGCACTTGGTCCTAAGCCAAGTCCGTTTGACCGCTCCGGCATCCCCGCATGGACTAAGGACTTTTTTTTAATTTTTATATGTTTGTATTTGATGTTTTTTTATTAACGTGTATGGGAGTTGTTAGAAAAGAGTGGTAGGTTTTGATAAGTAGGGCAGGCTAGATTGGAATAACTATTATTGAGAATTATTTTTTATTCTTTTTCTCTCTCGCTTTTTCTCTCTCTTTTTCGAGCTTTGTTTCTGCCTCTTTAATCTTCATTTTATCTTGCAAGTCTAATCTATCTAAAAGCTCTTTATATCTATTTCTTATTGTAACTTCTGTAATTCCTGCAACATCTGCAACTTCTCTTTGTGTTTTTTTCTCATCATTAAGAAGAGCCGCAACATACAGTGCAGCTGCAGCAATTCCTGCTGGCCCTCTTCCTGAAGTCAATTCTGAATTCTCTGCCTTGCTTAATATTTTAAGAGCTTCATTTTGGGTTTTTGGGGATAAGTGAAGAACAGAAGCAAATCTTGAGATATAGTCTTTTGGTGAAGAGGGCTGGGTTTTTATTCCCATTTTTCTTATTATAAATCTGTAAGTTCTTCCTATTTCTTTTCTTTCAACATCAGAAGCATTTGATATCTCATCTAGTGTTCTGGGAATGTTATACGAACGACATGCAGAATATATACACGCAGCAATAACACTTTCCATACTTCTTCCTCTTACAAGTCCTCTTTGAAGTACGTAATTGTATATTCTTGATGCTTCATCTTTTACGACAGAAGGGAGATTAAGGAAAGAAGCAACTCTTCTTAGTTCAGACATCGCAAGTCTTAGGTTTCTTTCTATGCTTGTTGATACTCTTTCTTGCCACTTTTTTAATCTTAAAAATTTTCTTGTTTCATCTCCTTTTAATTTATAGATATCAGACATTTCACCAACATTAGTTATGAGTCCTTTGTCAAATTTTTGATCGCTTAGTGGGGCTCCAGACCTACCCTTTTTTTCTTCTCCATCAAAACTGCCTTGCATTTCTTGTGTTGTATCTACTATCTTTTCTTCAATAACTAGGCCACAATCATTGCATATGACTTCTCCTTTTTGATCATCATAATAAAGACTAGAACTTCCACATTCAGAACATTTTTTAACGTAAGACATTGGATGATTTAACAGTTAAGTTTATAAATACCCGAGAACCTTTTCCTTTTTAAACCTTTCTATGCTTATATTCGAGGAAATTACTTAGTCGCCTTAGGATAATTAAAAAATTGAACCTTTTCTTGCCTCATGTCCCAAATTGTCTGAAAAATATCATTATTTTTACCTGCAAAAGCATATCTGCCGATGCCCATAAAATAGCCTTTATCAAATTCAACAAGCCTGTAATCTCTTGGAGATTTAAGCATTTCTTCTATGCCATTCGGAAGATGAATACTTTGTAGGGCAATATATGTGCCTACCCTTTCTTCATCTGTTCTTGGATCTATAGCATATTTGTATTCTGATTTAGGTTTATCTTTATTTTCAAGAGCGTATTCTGCATAATAACTAGCGATATAACCTGTTCTTCTAAAAACTTGCCACATTAAATCAGAAAATTTTGGGAACTCGCCTTGAAATTTTCTGAGAAAATCATCATGTTTTTTTGTTACATTAGTTAATGCTTGAAGTGTTCTTTCTTTTTCTCTTTGATATAACATTTGAACATCTCTCAGAGGATTAATATCTGAATAAAGACTTGCTTCAAAATCTGCGGATTTAGTTTTTTCTTTATCTCCTTCGCAAAATGCATAATGCCCGGTGAGTGAAGCTTTGAATTGGGCTGCAGATAAATCATTAGAAGTGGGTAATCCTAATTCAGCTAGGATCAAATTTGCTAAACAATGTTGTCCAGGAAATAGTGGTTGTTCTTTTGCAAGGTCCATAAGATGAGAGATGTATTTTTATTTTATAAAGAAGATTATTCTAAAGTATCTATTACTCTATAAGAACAGCATTAATATTGCCTTCTTGTCCTGGCCTGTTTGTTATTCTTGCTTTTCCGAGGTCTGTATCAATTATCGCACCCTTGACCAGGATATTCTGCCTTGCTAAGAATCTATCTGATTTTGTTTCAACAACATTTTTTATTTTTGCTTTTTTTATCTTTTTATCTTTTGTTAAAACATTTGCATAGTCAGATGATAAAAGTACAGTCTTTATATTTCCGCCACGAACTTTTATGGTTTTTGATTTTGTAGGCCTTAATTTTACAATTCTCTTTATACCTACTTTTTCATAGAGCCGTGACTTTCTATTTGGGTGATATTTCCCTCCACTTATTTTCTTTCCTTTTCGCATAAGAGTTTGATAAAAAGTTGATTTAAATACTTTTTCCTTATATTCTATTAGAGATATATTTAAAAACTGAAAAAACTACAAATTTTTATGGTTAATGGAATCGAAAGGCCATTGGATATGCTTAACGTGTCCAAGGGCAAGGAAGTTTTATTGCAGCTTAAGAATGACAAGCAAGTAGTTGGAACTTTGGTTGCATTTGACATACACGTTAATATCGTGTTGGACAATGCGAAAGAGTTACAAGGAAATGACGTAAAGAGAAGCATCGGCCTTACATTTGTAAGGGGCGATACTATTATATTCATTTCTCCTGCTTCACGTTAATTAGCGCAATTAAGAAGATTAGAGCGTTTTGCCTTTAAATTCGCTTGGCAGAATTCTTAGATGATTGAAGATAGCCAGGGCTTTGTTAACTCATAGTTCATATTTATAAATGCAGTATTTCTAAAATTTTTATTATATATTTGGGAGCGTAGACAAAAACAAATGTTAGATTATATTTTACTATTTAGTTTCTTTGCTGTAAAAATCTTAATTATTTTTTGCTAACCTTTTCTTCTTTCAAGGCATACTTTGCAATTAAAAAAACTACAAAAGCAATTATTATGAAGTTTATAATCGCGCCTACTAATGCTCCCCAGCCGATTACTATCGGACCAAGGGAAAATGTTGCTGTTTGCCATGCTCCACCTGGAATAAATGGCGTGATTATCGGCATTACTAAATTGTCTACAATTGATTTAACTAAGGCTGTAGCAGCTAATCCAATTATTAATGCAACTGCTAATCCAATTACCTTGTATTCTCTTAGAAACTCTTTAAACTCTGTGAGTATTCCCATAGAGCTTATATGCTTCTTAACTTTAAATATGTTTCTTTTAAAAACTATTAGAATTATTTAACGCATCTGCAAGGCTTTAATCCCTTGTTAAGTGCTTTGTTTTTAGAATTGAACTTTATCTTGTTTTTTGGTTTTATATTTTGTGCAAATGGGCAAGCTTTTATATGAAACTTTTTCCCATTTTTATTTGCAACATAAAATTTATGTGCTCTTTTAGCAGCTTTTTGAACAGTTTTTATCCTTGTTATTATCTTTGTTTTAGGTTTAGAATTCTTTTTAGAATTCATCTCATTAACTTTCCCGTTTAATTTGATTTCATCAATGTTAAGATTTTTAAGCATCTCGATAAGTCTTTGATGCTGTTCATTAAGTCTTATTACTTCACTTTTTAGATTAATTATATCTCGTTTAGCTAATCTAAAAGAATTAATTACGTTTTCTTCGAGTTGATTTTTCATATTTTATCTAGACTGTAAGAGTATTTAAAGCTTTTGCTAGTTGTTATTAAAAAGTGACACATGACTTGAGAATTTAAACTATCACACTCATTAAATCTTCTGCAATAATAACATTTTTGAACCTCTTTTTTGCTTCTGCAATAACTGCTTTTTCATTGCAGTCGTATCTTTGAGAGAGATGTGCAAGAATAAGTTTTTTTGCTTTTGATTTTTTTGCAATATCTCCTGCCTGTTCTGCTGTAAGATGCTCGTGCAAATCTGCGAGGTCTTTTTCATTATTGAGGTAGACTGCTTCAGTTATGAGTAAATCACTTCCTTCTGCAATTTCATAACAATTCGGGTTTATTTTTGTATCAAGAATTATCGTTATCTTTTTTTGTTCTGTTTTGTAAGTTAGCTCTGATGCCTTTATCTTTTTTCCATTTAGGACTATATCTTTTCCTTTTTGGATTTCCCCGATAATTGGAGAATTAGGAATTTTGTATTTTTTTAGCTTATCTTTTTTTATTCTTATTCTTTCTTTTTCTACAAAAGAGTAAGCAACAGCAGGAATACTGTGTTTTAGAGGAATTGCTTCTATGAAAAAATCTTTTGTTTCAAGAAATTTTCCGTTTTCAACTTCTGTTATAACTAATGGAATTTTATTATATGGGACAAGTAGATCCAGAAGTGCATTTAGGTTATGTTTTGTTCCTCTTGGACCGTAAACATGAAGAGTTTTATTATAACCATTAAGCAAAAGAGTCTGAAAAAGCCCTGCTATTCCTAAGATGTGATCTCCGTGCCAATGTGTAATCAGCAATCTTGTTAATTTGCAAGGGTTTAATCTTGCTTTTCTAAATTGTCTTTGTGTTCCTTCTCCGCAATCAACGAGAATGTTTTCATTGTCATATTGCAGAAGTATGGCTGTATGATTTCTTCTTGCAGTAGGTATTGCCTGGCTTGTTCCAAGGAAGGTGATAGGTATTTGCATGTTTTATAGAGGTTTTGATAGTTTATAAAAATTTGTTATGATTCTATATTTAGAGGTCATAGTATAATTTATAAATAAAAAATAACCTTAAATGTTATGCACCTGTAGCTCAGCCCGGATAGAGCACCAGCCTTCTAAGTTGGGGGTCCACGGTTCAAATCCGTGCAGGTGCGTTGAGTGATATGATAAGATTAAGAAGACATTTTGTGAGAGCAGAAGATGTAATCGGAGTTAGAAATCCTAGTTATGATATGGACAACGTTAATCATGAAACTACAATGGCTTATGGATTAATTCCAAGAATTAATCTTGGTGGTGATGGACAGGATATAGCAGTTTATGAAAATGCTTCGAAAAGATTTATTCGAAATGGTTTAGCAGGTATAAGATAAAATGGAAATAATATCTTTAATTGTAATTGTTCTTGGTTTGTGTTTATTCGAAGTTATAAGCAGTATTGATAATGCAATTGTTAACGCAGATGTTCTTTCTACAATGAGCAAAAAAGCAAGAAAATGGTTCTTGCTTTGGGGTTTGATTTTTGCTGTATTTGTTATAAGAGGATTACTGCCCTGGATAATTGTTTGGATGGCTAATCCTTCGCTTGGTATTATTGGTTCTTTAACTGCTTCATTTAGTAATAGTCCCCAAGTTCAAGCTGCAGTAGATTCTTCTTCACCCATTCTTCTTATCGGCGGAGGAATATTTTTAATCTTTTTATTTTTTCACTGGTTATTTCTTGAAGATAAACATTTTGGACTTCCTGGAGAAAGCTTCTTTTTAAGACAAGGAGTTTGGTTTTTTGCAGTAGTTTCAGTTTTATTGGCTGTTATTGTTTGGTTTGCTCTAGAAATGAATCCCTTTATGGCTTTTGGGGCAGTAGTTGGTTCGACTGCATTTTTCATTGTTCATGGATTTAGGCAGAATGCTGAAAAAGCAGAAAAACAATTAACTCGTAAGAATAATTTATCAGATATAAGCAAGAATCTTTATCTTTTGGTTATTGATGCAACTTTTTCTATTGATGGAGTTGTAGGTGCTTTTGCATTTACTCTCGCAGTTCCTTTGATAATCCTTGGAAACGGCATTGGAGCATGGGTTGTTAGAGAATTGACTGTTAGAAATGTTGATTCTATAAAGAAATATATTTATATTAAAAATGGGGCAATGTATTCTATATTGTTTTTAGGGATAATAATGGTTATTGACAGTTTTGGATTTGAGATTCCTTATTGGATATCTCCTGTTATAACTCTGGGCGCAGTAGGTTATTTTTTCTGGAAATCTCATTTGAATCTCAAGAAGATCGAAGCAGCTTTTAAGGATAAGGATGATGAATAAATAAAGTTGTTTCTAAAAACTTAAAAACCTGTGTTTCTTGTTTTTTCTATGCACAGGTGGCACAATGGTACTGCGTCTGCCTGCAGAGCAGATTTTCGGGAGTTCGATTCTCCCCCTGTGCTTTATCCACCCTTTCTTTTAGAAAAAGAAAGGTTAGATGCACCCAAAGAAAACTAGACTAGAAAATTTTAATTTCTGAGTCTCTATATACGCATATTTAAAAATTCAAAAATCATATAATTTAGAGAGGTGAAAAACACTTCAGAATTATAATTCTGAGAAAATATTCATAAAATGAAAGAACAAAAAATAGACGAGTTTAAAGATATAAGGCCCTATCGGGATGACGAAGTCCCAGCAGCTCTTGAAGAACTTTTTAAAAATTGGATGTTTCGCCCTATTTTTTGGTTTGCTATAAAATCTATGCAGTCTGATTCTGGTTTAAGTGGGATTATTAATACAAATAAATCTGTAAAAGAAATGAAATCTGCAAGAACAATAGATGAATTTCAATCAGCACTTGCGGGACCTGTTAATGGGCTTATAAACAGAAAAACAGAGGGGCTTTTTTATTCTGGATTGGATAATGTTTCAAAAGAAAAGAATTATCTTTTTATCTCTAATCATAGAGATATTGTTATGGATTCTATGCTCATGAATTATATTCTTAAAACGAATGGATTCAGAACCTCTGCAAGTGCAATAGGAGATAATCTAGTGAAAATTTCCGAAGTAAATTGTTTAATGAGACTTAATAAAAGTTTTATTGTGAAAAGAGGTCTAAAAAAATTTTCTGAAGTGAAGAATGCCCTTATGAAACAATCTTTATTTATTTCAGATTATTTGCAGAACTATGGTTCAATCTGGATTGCGCAGGCAGAAGGCAGGGCAAAAGATGGAAATGACAGGACTGAAGAAAGTGTGATAAAGATGCTTGGTCTTGCAAAGAAACGCGCTGGAAAAAGTTTGGAAGAAACTCTTAATGAAATGCATATTCTTCCTGTTTCAATTTCTTATGAATATGACCCTCTTGATGTAAATAAATCAGCAGAATTGTTTCATAAAAAGAACAATGGAAAGTATGAGAAAAGTCGCTTTGAAGATTTCCGGAGTATGAAATCAGGAATTTTTGGTTATAACGGGAAAGTTCATGTTACATTTGGTAAAGAGATAACGGGTTTTGCATCATGGCAGAATTTGGCTGTAGAGATAGATCGTCAGATAATTTCAAATTATCACTTATGGCATTCAAATTATTTTGCCTTAAGACTTCTTGAAAATAGTGGAGCTTTACCGCAAGGGGACAATGAAGAAAAATTCTTTGAGAGGTATAAAAAAGTTTCTGCACATCTTAAACCCTTTTTCTTGGGTATGTATGCAAACCCAGTTGTAAACAAAGATAAATATATTTAAATATAAGATATATTTTTATTAATAATGAACAATCAAAGATATGAAAGAGGCACTATTGAAGCACAAGTGAATAATGTTGGACTTTCTGCAGGACAAAGAATGGTTTTTGGGAGAATAAGAGAATTTTTTGGTGATTTTTTAGCAAGTGATTTTTTAAATGAGTATTCCCAATCTCTTACTAATAAAAAATGTTTAATCTCTGCGGCTTATAGAGCTTTGACAAGAAAGCAAACAGTAGATAATGTTAATATGGTTGCATTTTCCAAAGAAAGATTTTGCTCAACTCCTGCAGATGAAGAAATAGTTTTTGATAGATAATCTTTTTAGAAAATAAAACTCACTCGCTTCAGCTTTTTTATACTATTTTTTAGGTTACTTAAAAGCTGAAGCTCGAATACCCCACAACACTATCCTTGTCTCCCGTAATATCGCCAGAATTTTTATATTCAATTAGTTCTGGCTTGTATTTTTTAATTTTGCATAATTCAAGCGCAATCATTAAAGGATAAATCCCACATGCACTGTTCTCATTATTTTGAAGTTTTTCTGTGTTAAGTTCTTCTATTGCTTTAATTGTTTCTTTGTCTTTATTTTTTGCTTCTTCGTAACTTAAAAAATGAGATAAGTCTGTTGAGATTATTAAAATTCCTCCAAGTTTTATTAGTTTTTCAGCAATTTGCTTTGCTTGTTCTTGACTTATTTCTCCAACAATAAGAGGAAGAATCTCATTAAAACCTAATTTTTGCAAGAATGGGATTTGATTATCAATGGCATGTTCCTGACTTATGTTCTGTTTTAGAAAACCTTGTTGATTGACTTTTATTTTCCCAAGTGAAGTTATCCATTCTGATTCATTGTGACTTGTTGCGCCATTTAAGGAGATATAGTGGCTTGGAGAGAGAATAATTGCTTTTTTATTTTTATTTTGTTTTAATAGAGAATAAGCTTTTCCAGCTATTTCTCCTGAGAATTCGTAGCCTGCATGGGGGACAATTAGGCCATGTATTTCTTTTATTTTTGTTCTTCCTTTTTGACTTAGAAACTTTTCTAAGAGGTTGTTGAGTTCTTTTTTATCTTCGGGGTACCAATTGGACATAAAGTATATAAGTTTGTGACGTTTATTAAGATTATGAAAGAATGTATTGTTTACAAAAAAGAGAAAGAAAAAATCAGATGCCTTGCTTGTTCGCATAAATGTCTAATTGCAGAAGATAAAACTGGAATATGTGGAGTAAGAAGAAATATTGATAGAAAACTTTTTCTTCTTGTTTATGGAAAAGTTGCTGCCGTGAATATTGATCCTATTGAGAAAAAGCCACTTTATCATTTTCTTTCAGGAAGTAGGACTTTTTCTATTGGAACAGTTGGATGCAACTTTAAATGTGAATGGTGTCAGAATTTCAATATAAGCCAGGCAAGTAAAGAAAGAAATTTCTTTGGAGAAAATATGACTCCTGAACAAGTTATTGAAGAAGCAATAAAGACAGGATGCAAAAGTATAGCTTATACTTATAATGAGCCAGCAATATTTATAGAGTTTGTTAAAGATTGTGCTGTTTTGGCAAAGAAAAAGGGACTGAAAAATATTCTTGTTACAAATGGATATTTTTCTAGAGAAAGTTTTGATTTTATAAAAGATTATATTGATGCAGTTAATATTGACTTAAAAAGTTTTAATGAAAAAACTTATGAAAAGTTTTGTGGTGCAAAACTTGAGCATGTTCTTAAGAATATTAAATGGTTTAATGATTCTGGAATTCATGTTGAGATTACAACTCTTGTTATTCCCGGTTTAAATGATTCTTCTACTGAACTTACAAAGATTGCAAAATTCATTGCTTCAGTTGATAAAGATATTCCTCGGCATATCTCAAGGTTTTTTCCTATGTATAAAATGAAAGATAAAGAGATAACTCCAATTGAAACCTTGAAAAAGGCAGAGAAGATTGGAAAAAAATATTTAAAATATGTTTATCTGGGGAATGTATAATGAAAGAACTATTAAAACTTGCAAGAAAAACTCTTGAAGCTCATTTCAAAGGAAAACGGCCAGAAATAACCGAAGACATAAAGAAAAAGTTTTCAGAAGAAAAAGCTTGCTTTGTCACTCTTACTCTTAGTGGAGAATTAAGAGGATGTGTTGGAAGTCTTGAGGCAAGGCAAGAATTATGGAAAGATGTTGTTGAAAATTCTATTAATGCGGCGTTTAATGATTCACGATTTCCTGAACTGGCTTTAGAAGAGCTTAAAAAAATAAAAATAGAAATTTCTGTTCTTTCTATTCCGAAGAAAATATCCTTTGCCAATTTAGAAGAGTTTAAGAAGAAAATATCCGGAAAAGGTGTAATAATAAAGAAAGGTTGGAATTCTGCCACATATCTTCCGCAAGTTTGGGAAGATATCTCTGATAAAGAAGAGTTTCTTAGTAGTTTATGCCAAAAAGCAGGATTAAATATGAATGCTTGGAAGGAAAAAGGATTGGACGTCTGGATTTATGATGTAGAAAAGATTAAAGAATAAACAGATAGGTAGTGTCTAAGAAAAGTTTAAATATCTTTATGTAGTGGTTAAAATAATAATATGGCATTTATTGTTAAGAAAAAGATTAATGGTGGAGAGTATTATTATCTTAGAGAAAGTAAAAGAGAAAATGGGAAGATTAGGGCGATAACTTTGGCTTATTTGGGAAAAACTAAAAAAGAAGCAGAGAAAAAGGCAAGAGAATTTTTGAAAGAGCTTAAGAGTAATAAATTTAATTTGAATATAACTTACTTTGTTCATGGAACTACCCTAGACAATGAGAAGAAGATTTCTTCTGGCTGGCATGATGTTGAACTTTCTGCATTAGGAATAAAACAATCTGAAGAACTTCCAAAACAGATAGGAAATAAAAAGTTTGATGTTGTTTTTTGCTCTGACTTAAAGAGAGCAGTAGAATCTGCTAAAATTAGTTTTGACAAAAAATATAAGATTATTCAAGATAAAAGATTAAGAGAGTGCAATTATGGAGATTATAATGATAAGCTTTCAAGTGTAGTTGAGCCTATGCAGGAAGAAAATATAAAAAAAAGATTTCCCAATGGAGAAAGTTATGAAGATGTTAAAAATAGAATAGCCGAATTTCTTAATTATTTATATGATAATTATAATGGAAAACATGTTGCGATAGTGGGTCATAAAGCTCCGCAACTTGCCATTGAAGTTTTACTTAATAATAAATCTTGGAAGAAAGCTTTTGAAGAAGATTGGAGGAAAATTGGAAAGTGGCAGCCGGGTTGGGAATATGTGATGAAGGAAAAGATTAAAAATGAGGAAACAAACAAAGAAAATATGACTGAAGAAAAAAAGGAAACAATAATCACTAAAGAAAAAACTAAGATAGGTATTGATGAGCTTGCAAATTTTTGTAAAAGAGAAGGTTTTATTTTTCGTTCAAGTGATATTTATGGTGGATTTTCTGGATTTTGGGATTATGGGCCTGTTGGAATAGAACTTTTTAATAATATAAAGAAAGAATGGTGGAATTATTTTGTTCATCAGAAAGAAAATATGGTGGGGATAGACGCAAGTATTATTTCACATCCGAGAACATGGAAAGCATCAGGACATATAGCTAATTTTAATGATGTCGCGGTTATATGCAAAAAATGCAAGATGGCAACAAAGATAGACAAAAGCGAGATTGGAAAAGTAAAATGTTCATGTGGGGGCGAGTATGATGTTAAAGGAGAGTTTAATCTAATGTTTAAGACAAAAGTCGGAGCACTGGATGCTGCTGATGCTTATCTCAGGGGGGAGACTGCGCAAGGAATGTTCATGGATTTTAGACTTGTTCAACAGACATCAAGAAAACAACTTCCGTTTGGTATTGCGCAGATAGGAAAGTGCTTTAGAAACGAGATTGCGCCAAGAGATTTTTTATTTAGAAGCAGAGAATTTCATATAGGCGAATTTGAATTTTTTATTAATCCTGAAGAAAAAAAATGTGCTGTACTTGAAGATAAACACCTTGATTTGAAGATTAAGCTTTTAGATGCAGAGACACAGGTAGAAGGAAAGACTGAACTTAAGGAGACGACTATTGGAAAAATGTTGGAAGAAGGAAGACTTGAAGAATGGCATGCTTATTGGTTAGCAGAACAAATTCTATGGTTTAATTCTATTGGTTTGACTGAAATGAAAATAAGAGAGCATAAAAAAGAGGAGCTTGCACACTATAGCTCTGCAACTTTTGATTTGGATTATGAATATTCTTTTGGAAGTCTTGAGATTGGAGGGATAGCTAATCGGGGACAATACGATTTAACACAACATGCGAAAGAAAGCGGAGAAAAGATGGAGATATTTGATGAAAAATATAAAAATAAACTTATCCCAAAAGTTATTGAACCTACTTTTGGAATGGAAAGAGTCTTTCTTGCGGTTCTTACGAAAGCATATAATTTTGATGAGAAAAGGCAAAATATTATATTAAAAATCCCTGCGAAACTTGCACCGGTTAAGGCTGCAGTTTTCCCGATAATAAAAGGAGAAGAATATGAAAAAATATCTGAAGATATTGTTAAGGATTTGAGAAAGGAGTGGAATATTGCTTATGATAAAAGTGGAAGTTTGGGAAGGAGATATGCTAGGAATGATGAGATTGGAACTCCAATGTGTATTACTGTTGATGAAGCTAGCTTGAAAGATAAATCTGTTACAATTAGAGATAGAGATACGACTAAACAGATAAGAGTCAAGATTTCAGAGCTTCGTGAGGTTGTAAGAAAAGTTATAGAAGGCGAGGATGTTTTAAAGCTGGGGAAGTTGGTTGAAACGCGTGTGAAGGAAGAATAATTCTTATGTCCATAAATCAAAACCCCTTTCTTTAGAATGGGGTCGTAACTTACTGGTTTTAATTTTGGAGCATCCTAAAAACAAGTGCCAATCAAACCACACCTTTTAAGGTGTGGTAGCACATTGTTTTTTTGATCACCATAATTCTTTTAAACTAAAATATTCCTCTTGCTTTATGAAAATTACGGTGTGTGCGAGTATGACGTTTTCTCCAGAAATAGTTGAAATTGCCAGAAAATTAAAAGAAAGAGGTCATGAAATCGATTTACCTAAGTTTACTGAACATTATTCTACGCTTAGTTCTAGAGAAGAAATGCATGTTGAATCTGCTCATAATAAAATTGAACATGATCTTATAAGATATTATTTCAGATTAATTGAAAAGTCTGATGCAATCCTTGTTGTTAATAAGACGAAGAAAGGAATTGAAAATTATATTGGAGCTAATACCCTTTTAGAAATGGGCTTTGCTTATGTATTGGATAAACCCATATATCTGCTCAATCCAATTCCACGACAAGATTCTAGTGATGAAATTATCGCCATGCGTCCGATTGTTCTTGCAGGACGATTAGAATTAATAGTTTAGATATTATTTTACAATAATCTTTATTAAGTCTTAATCTTAACTTGTTTTATGAATTCGGGGCTTTATCCAAGAACAGGAGCATATAGAAAACTTTATTCTACTTTTGATTTATTTTTTGAAGAAGTAGAACTTACTTATGGAAAGCAAAATTGCCAAGAAGTTAAAAGAGATGCATTAAAAGATTCTTTAAAACTTGAGGATATAACAAAAATTGATGAGTTGGACCTATTGGAAAGAATGCACTTACGACATCCGGAAATAAGGGAGATGTTAAATGCTCAAGCAAGGATAATTATTGGGGGCGATGTATCTTGGGCGGATTTTCGACCTCGCGGAAACAAATATGTTTTATTTTTTAAATCCATATTAGCAAAAATTCTCACGCCCGTATTTTAAGAATATTCAAAAAGAGACTTAAATACAAACGCTCGATGGACCTGCCGAGAATCGAACTCGGATTACCCGACTGCCAGCCGGGCGTAATAACCGTTATACGACAAGCCCAATATATTCCCTATATTGATTATGTTTAAAAGTCTTTTTCATTATTCTCTTTTATGGTAGATAGAGTTTTGCTTGCAGAAGATTTGGTTGATTTGAGGGAGGCGTATAATCAATCATTAGAAAAAGCAGGATTTAATGTGACTGCTGTGGAAGATGGAGACGAACTTTATTCTGCTTTGAAAAAAAACAGATTTGAAGTTATTCTTTCAGATAGTGATATGCCCCTTATGAATGGACATGAAGCATGCAGAAAAGCCATTTCAGACAAAATTTTAAATGATAGAGAAACGCTTATTATCGGAATGTCGGGTGATTCTGATAATCAGAAATATTGGAGAGGTTTGGCGCATATTGGTTGTTTTTATGATAAGGATTATTTTTTTCCTGAAAAAATAGGAAAAATTGTTTCCCAGGCACTAAGAAATTTTAGACAGGGCGGATTATGGCAAGAAATAATGCCCGTTTTTACTAACTCTGGCTTTTAGAATACTTTAAAAATATAAACTAACTACATGAAATATGAATCAGGTGTGGTTATATTCTTTTGCAAGCGTCTTTATTGTTAGTCTCATATCTCTTATTGGAGTATTCACACTTGGAATGAATATTGATAGATTGAAGAAAATCTTAATTTATCTTATTAGCTTTTCAGCAGGAGCTCTTTTTGGAGATGCATTCATACATTTATTTCCAGAGATAATCAAAGATCAAGGATGGACACTTAATGTTGCATTTTATCTTCTAGCAGGAATATTAATCTTTTTCATACTGGAAAAGATTGTTCATTATCAGCATTATCATTGCCAGGGTGAAGAATGTGAAAAAGAGCTTCAGCAGGAAGCTCATAAATCAAAAAATAAAGAGATTCATTCATTTGCATATATGAGTTTGATAGGAAGCTCACTTCATAATTTTATAGATGGTACAATAATTGCAGCCAGTTATTTAGTTAGTTTTCCTGTCGGCCTAGCTACGACTGTAGCAGTTGTTCTTCATGAGATACCTCATGAACTGGGGGATTTTAGTATACTTGTTCATGGCGGGTTTACTAGAAATAAAGCATTATTTATCAATTTCTTATCTGCTCTAATTGCTTTCCTCGGAGTTATTTTTACGCTATTATTAAGTTCAAGTGTTGAAAACTTAAAATTAATACTTATACCAATTGCGGCAGGAGGATTTATTTATATTGCAGGTAGTGATTTAATTCCAGAACTTCATAAAGAATCAGGACTTAGGACATCTACTATCCAGGTTTTTATGTTTATAATAGGAATACTACTGATGGCAGTTCTGTTATTATTAAACATTTAAAATGAAAAGAAAAACAGAAGTAGTTCTAATCGGGGCCATATTTTTGATACTAATTTTAATGTTTTATTTTTATATATTTAATTCAATGGATAATCAGATTAATTTAACAAAGATACTTTCTCAAGAGGATATTCCTCCTGAAATGATAATATTGGGAAATAGTTTAGGAAATTTATCTAATAATTCTGAGATAGTTAAATCGGCTTTTAATATCGTGGATGAAAAATATACTAGCGAACGTTTTTATTATTTGAGAGAGCCAGTTTCTACGATTTTTATAAATAATATAAGTGAGATGTGGCGAGGAATATCTGACAGACCCTGTAACATTCAAAGTCTTATGCTTAAAATTCTTCTTTTGGAAAGCCGAAGATTTTCTGAAGAGGACATAATTCCTCACTATAGTCTTAGTGGTTTAACTCCACATCAAATTCTTAGAATAAGAGTAGATGAAAGATGGATAAGCGCAGATGTTTTTTATTCTAAACTTAGCGTTTAATATTTTTATAAACTTTTTTTGAAAAATGTTATATTAAAAACTTTAAATGGCTGAGAAGGGAGTTGAACCCTCGACCCCCGGCTCATGAGACCAGTGCTCTACCACTGAGCTACCCAGCCATAGCAAACATAAACAAAAAGGATTTTTAAACCTTGTTTGCTTGTAGGATTTAGGTAAAAAAGAGAAAATAGGGAAAATTAAGAATTTTCAGGCTTTTTAATTTTCGTCGAGACTCAAATTAAAAATGGCAAAAGTAATGAATCTTGTTTTTGGAATAGGAATAGCTATAATCTTGTTTATAGTGGTTATGCTTGCAACCCAGGTTTTTTATAAAGCTCCTGTTTATGAAGATTTTTGTAATACAACTTATTATGACAAACCTATTGCGGTTTATGATAGTACCATATGTCCTGATAACATGACTGTTAAAGAATGCAATGCAATCATAGCAGAAAAACAAACTACCTTGGATAAACAGCAACAAGAGATGGAGAAGTGTTCAAAAGCATATTTAGAAGCAGATAAGATTTACGGAAAAAATCTTTTTGTTATAAATAATATTGCAGGAATAATTGCAGTTATTATAAGCTTATTTTTATTCTCTATGGTGAATATTGCAGCAGGAATTTCTTTCGCAGGACTTGCGCTTATTGTTTATGGGTTTATGAGGGGATGGCAGGGAACAGGCGATGTTTTGAAGTTTGTTGTTGCATTGATTGTAGCGATATTATTTATCATTTTTGCGGTTTTTGTAAATAAAAGGTATAGCAATAAAAAGAAAAAATAATGGCCGTAGAAATATTAAATCAAACTATTCCATCAAATGCATCAGAAATATCTGGTCAGGTAATTAAAACAATTATTAATAGTCTTCCTCCAGCAGTTGTTCAGGGGGCAAAAGTTCTTGGAATTGTTGTTATTCTTTATATCATTTTTCTTATAGCGAGAACTTTCTTTCAAATTCGTTCTGCCAGAAAAATTGGTAAAATGGCAGAGAATATAGAAGAGATAAAGAAGAAAGTTGATATACTTCTAAAAGATAGAAAGAGAAAATAAAAATCATTGGGCTTTTTTATATACTGATTATGATTAGAGAGATAGTTTTATAAACAATTTTAGCAAATATAATTATGGCAAATGAAACAGAGATGGCAGGCACTATTGTAGCAGGTGTTTTTGGTCTATTCTTCTTGGTATGGATATTCATGATGATAATTGGTTTACTTCTTACAATCTTTTGGATATTTATGATTGTAGATGTTGCTAAGAGAAAATTCAAGAATGAAAATGATAGGCTCGTTTGGATATTGGTGGTAGTACTAGCAAACTGGATTGGTGCAGCAGTTTATTATTTTGTAATTAAGAGAAAAAGCTAGTAATTAAATATTTTTCCAGTTTTTTTATAGAACCTATAACTCTTGTAAATATTTAATATTAAAAGCCAAATAAACACTATAAAAAGAACCAGAACAAGTTTATTCATTTTAAATGCTTCATCAAGATTAAAGTGTAGAAGATAATACATTGCTCTTGTTTGTCCAATTGAATAAAATCCACAATTTGCAAAAATTCCTTCGCTTGGGCAATTATTATTGAAAATGGTTGGAATTATAATTGTGTTATATACAGACTTAAATGGAGAATATTCCCAATTAAGAATGGGCAGAAATGTAAGTGTTAATAAAATAAGAATCAAATCAATAGATATGGCTTGTGAACTGCCAAGGCTAATTAAATCTAAAATAAAAAATTTAAATTTCTTAAAATTTATTGTTCCCATACAACTGTGCCACCAAAGTCACTTTTAGTAGCTACCAATATGATGTCTATAATCCACCAGATTCCGCATCCACCCAGGGTGATTAATTTTAGAATTCCAAGACCTACATGGCCCATTATAAATCTATCAACTCCTAGTTGTCCAAAGACAATGGACATTATGAGAACTAAAATCCAACTAACTTTTTTTGCCATCTTTTTTATTTTTACCCCCTTTCAAATAAAATACTATAAATCACTAATGAGAATCAGGTATATAAGTCTTATTCTTAATCAATGTATATTCCTGGCTTGTTTGGAGAAGCCTTTATTGTCTTTCCTGTTTTTGATGCTTCTTTTATAGATAAAATTTCGGCATCTAAATTAAAAATATTTCTAATTTTTTCTTTAGCAGAGGAATAAAGCTCGACTTCATTTGGGATAGCGAATATTTTTATCTTTTCTTTTTTCTTTTCACCTTTTGTCTCTAAAATATTTAGAATATTTCTTATATCTGAAATCAATTTATCAATTTGTTCTTCTTGCTTTTCGAGTTTTTCATCTATTTTGCTTTCATCTACTTTTGGCCATGATTCTAAGCTTAAGAAAGTTTTATTCCCCGATTCATGCCAGAGTTCTTCTGTTATATGCGGACAGATTGGGTGAAGAAGCTTGAGAATAATTTCATAATTGCCTTTAGAAATTCCTTCATTAAATGAATCGATACATCCAACAATGGAGATTATGGCCTTAGGATATTCAAAAAGTTCTATATTTTCAGAGGTTATTTTAATAGCTTTGTTTATTTTATGCTCTTGTAAATCATCAGTCTTATCTTTTATTTTTTCTTTTAATCTTATAAGCTTGTTTATAATTCTAAAACTTCCTTCAACACCCTCATCACTCCATTCCATTTGTTTATCTGGAGAAGAAACAAACATTAAAAATAGTCTTGCAGTATCTATTCCGTATTTGTCAGATATATCTGTTTGAAAAACAACATTTCCCTTACTCTTGGACATTTTGGCTCCGTCTTTGTATACTATTCCTTGATTAAACAATTTTGTAAAAGGTTCATCAAATTTTACAAATCCTAAATCTTTAAGAGCTTTTACAAAAAATCTTGCATACATCAAATGCATTACAGCATGTTCTGCCCCACCAATATATTGATCGACAGGCATCCAATAATCAACTTTCTTTTCATCAAAAGCCTTCTCTTTATTTTTATTATCACAATATCTCAAGAAATACCAGGAACTATCAACAAATCCACCCATTGTATCAGTCTCTCTTCTTCCTTGCTTTCCGCATTTTGGGCATTTTGCATTTATAAAATCTTTATTTGTTGCAAGAGGATTTCCTGGAACTTTAAAATCTACCTTTTTAGGAAGCAAGACAGGCAAGTCTTTTTCATTAACAGGAACTGCTCCACATTTTTCACAATAAATTATTGGTATTGGTGTTCCCCAATATCTTTGTCTTGAGATCATCCAATCACGTATTTTGTAATTAATAATTTTCTCACCCATCTTGCTTTTTTCAAGCCAGTCAGCCATTTTCGGTAATGCTTCTATGTTATTCATCCCAGAAAATTTACCTGAATTAAATAAGATACCATTATCTACGAAAGCATCATTAAAATCTTTTGGATTGGTTTGTTTACCATCTTTGCTTATTACAAATTTTAAGGGAATATTGTATTTTCTAGCAAATCTAAAATCTCTTTTATCATGGGCATCACACATTACAATTCCTGTCCCATACATAAGTGCAAAATTGGAAACATAAACTGGAATTTTCTCTTTTGTCGTAGGATTAATAACATATTTTCCTGTAAATACACCTTCTTTTTCCTTATCTTCATTTATCCTATCTTCTATCTTTTCTTTTGTCACTTTTTTAACAAATTCTTTTACCTCTTTTTCGTATTTTGTTCCTTTAACAAGTTCATCAACAAGTGGGCTTTCAGGAGCAACAGCAATAAAAGTTACAGAAAAGATAGTATCACATCGTGTTGTGAAGGCAGACAAAACTTTCTTTGAATTTTCTAAAGGAAAATAAATATTTACACCTTCACTTTTACCTATCCAATTTTCTTGCATAATCTTTATCTTATTTGGCCAATCTATTTTCTTTAAGTCTTCAAGTAATCTATCCGCATAAGCTGTAATTTTGAAAAACCATTGTTCCATTTCTTTTTGACTAACCTCTTCGCCACATCTCCAGCATTTCCCTCCTTCTGCTTCTTCATTAGCAAGAACAGACTGGCATTTTTCACACCAGTTAACAGGCGCTTTTTTTCTATATGCTAATCCTTTTTCAAGTAATTTTAAAAAGAAATATTGATTCCATTTGTAATAATCTGGATCATGACTCGATAATGTTCTGCTCCAGTCATAACTATTTCCAGAAGCTTTTTGATATTCCATAATTTTGGCTATTGCCATTTTTGTGTAATCTTCAGGATGAATGCCTTCTTTTTTAGAAGCTGTTTCAGCAGGCAAGCCAAAACTATCATAGCCCATAGGATAAAGAACATTAAATCCATTCATTCTTTTGAATCTTGCAAAAACGTCACCAATAGTAAAATTTCTTACATGACCCATATGCAAGAAGCTTGCACTTGGATAAGGATACATTTCAAGAACATAACACTTTTTCTTTTTTGAATCTTCTTTGACTTCAAAGATTTTATTCTTTTCCCACTCTTTCTGCCATTTTTTTTCTATGGCTGTGAAGTCTACCTTTTCTTCAACTTTATTTACTTCTCTTATTTCTCTCTTTGCCATTCTTTCATTTATCTTTAGCTCCTATATTTTTAAATTATTGTATTCCACAAACTTCTTTCTCAAGAGCAGCTAACATTTCTTTTCTTCTTAGTTTAGCACTTAAATCAAAAGGCTCAAATCCAGATACTACTTCTCTGAATTCCTCTGGTTTTGGTATTGTGCTGTTCGTTGTGCAAATCATATCACCATCATAAACTAATAATTGCCCACTTATGAAATATTTGCCTATAAATGAACCTAATTGCGCTGTGAGAAGATACTCTCTTCTGTCATAGTTTGGACATTTTGTAATGCTGACTATATGCAAATGCCCATTTTTCTTAATTTCTTCCATATTCTAAAAACCTCCTTTCAAAAGTTTAATACCGCCAGCTAGAAAAATGTAAAATTCACAGTAGATAGAGTTTTGTTGAGCCATTTTAAAAGTTTAAGATTTATAAAATGACTCTTATAAGAGAGCCACGACTAACACGAGTACTAGAACCAAACTTTGTTGTGTTAGTCTTTCCATAGGATTTTAAGAGAGAGTAGGTTTAAATAGTTTTCTTAGATAGAGTATACATATGTCAAAATTTGAAGTATACAAGGCTGGAAACTCGTTTTTCTCAAACAAAAAAGAAGCGATAGCTCTCTTTGAGCAGAGAAAACTTGGAGAGCTTAAAAGTGGAAAAGTGATGTATTCTCTTTTTGAAGTTCTTTATCTTCTTGATGAAGGGAAGATAGTTGTTATTTTTGGTAAGAAAAAGATTGATTTTGATGAACTTCTTAAAAAAGATATGAAGAAGAGATATGTTGTTTTCAAGGATTTAAGGAACAAAGGTTATGTTTTAAAAGAAGGTTTAAAATTTGGGGTAGATTTTAGGGTTTATGAGAAGAATAGTTATAGAGAAGGGCATGCAAAATATCTTCTTTATATTGTTGAAAAATCCTCAATTGACTTAAGAGATTTTTCTGCAAAATCTCGTGTTTCTCATTCTACAAATAAGAAGCTTCTTTTAGCTGTTGTGGATTCTGAAGAAGATATTACTTATTTTGAAGTAGACTGGAAAAAGATATAAAAGTTTATAAGTTCTTTAAAGGATTATAATCTCATGGCACAGATGAATGGAAAAGAGGTAAAAGAGCACATAAAGAGAACAATTGAGTCAAGAGGGCCGAGCTTGCCTGTTCATATCGCTAAAGCCATTGGTATGAGCTCACTTTTTGCATCTGCTTTTCTGTCTGAGCTTGCATCTGAAGGGGCTATAAAAATAAGCCATATGAAAGTTGGAGGTTCTCCTCTTTATTTTCTTCCAGGACAAGAAGCAAAACTTGAGAATTTTTTCAATTTTTTATCTTCTAAAGAGAGAGAAGCAGTTAACCTGATAAAAGAAAAGAGAATATTAGATGATGAAAAGCAAGAGCCCGCTATAAGAGTTGCTCTTCGTTCTTTGAAAGATTTTGCATTTGCTTTTAAAAAAGGAGAAAAATTATTTTGGAGATATTTTCTTGTTAATGAAGATGAGGTAAAAAGGGTACATGTTGAGAAAATTGAGATTAAACCTGAAGAAAAAGAGGAAAAGAAAGTTGAAGAAAAGAGAGAACAGGAAGTTGAAGTTATTAAAACTGAAGAGAAGAAACTAGAAGAACCGAAAAAAGAACTTGAACAACAAGTAATCTTAGAACAACTAACTCTGAAACAAAAACCAAAAAAACAGAAAAAGATTAAGGTTAAGGAAGACTTCTTGAATGAAGTTAAACAGTTATTTTCTAAGAAAATGATAGAAATAGAAAAAATAGAGGGCTTTGATAACAAGCAGGTCTTTGCTAGGGTGAGAATGAATAATAACATTCTCCTTGCTGTTGCATTTAATAAAAAGAAAATAGACCATAAAGATTTAATGAAAGCATATAAAAAATCTCTCGCGCTTGGAATGAGTTATTGTGTTTTTTCAAAAGGGGAGCTTAATAAAAAAGCAAAAGAAACAATTGAGGCTTATAAAAAACTATCAGGAGTAGAAAAAATATCTTCTTCTGAAGAAAATACGCAAACAGACATACAGTAAATGATATAGATTTATTTATTATTTCCTGTCTAGCAAAGGCGCAAAATGTGGAAAAGCAAAAGCGTCCTTTGCTATAGCAATCTTTAAAAATCCAAAAAAACATCAAAACTTATCAAATGGGAAGAATAAAAAGCGCATTAGTGAAAAGAACGGCAAGAGGAGTCGTAAAAGAAACAGAAAGATTTACTGAAAAGTTTGATGATAATAAACTTGTTCTCGGAAGTTCTATGCCGAGCAAAAGGCTTAGAAATATGATTGCAGGATATGTTGCAAGAATAAAAAGAATGCAACGAGAAAAAAAAGAGATAAAAGTTATAAATCCATTAGAGTAATTACAGAAATAATGACAGAAGAAAAGAAACAAAACGGAAATGATAGAGAACAAAAAGAAGATGTAAACATTATTTTTATAGGTGAAAAGCCTTTCATGAATTATGTTACTGGTGTTGTTACGCAATTTCAAATAAAAAAACAGAACGAAGTTGTTATTAAGGCAAGGGGGAAGTTTATTTCTAGAGCAGTTGATGTTGCAGAAGTTTCTGCTAAGAAGTTTCTTAAAGATGAGAAGATAAGTGTAAAGAATATTACAATAAATAGTGAGGAATTTGAGAATAAAGAAGGAAAGAAGGTCAATGTTTCTACAATAGATATAGTTCTTAAGAAAGAGTAATTTTATTATATACTCTACTGAAATAAAGTTAATAAATGACGTTAGTAATAGAAATACATGGATAAAAAAGCAATATTTGATTTGAGAAAGAAAGAAATAATAGAGTTCCATCAAATTAAAGAGATGGGTTTATTCTTAGAAAATCTTGTGGGGAAGGAGAGAATCATTCCAGCAGTTATAGGCCATGAAGGATTTCCAGAAGATTGGGTAATAGAAAATTTAAACCCATTAACAAATTTAGATAAGTTGACTATTGATTCATATCTTGAAGCAATTAATTGTTTAAAATCTGGAAAAGATTTTCAAGGAAGAATACTTTTCAGAGGTGTTGATTCATTCAATCATTTTAATTTGGATTATTCTGTTTTACTTGCTTATATATCGGAACGAGGATCGACTGGTAGGGCCCAAACATTTAACATTGATGTTTGTTTTTCTCAGGACAAATCAAGCGATTCAACTGGTTATATCGCTGTATCAAAGATTACTCCAACGTTATTAGAGCAAGCTTTTTCTGGATTTGACGGACCCAAGAGAGAATATAAGCGAGTTTTAATGTAGATAGGTATAGTATATTCTATTAAGATAAAGTTAATAAACTAAACTTTACTTTTCTCGTTTATGGATTGGAGAGAATCTTTAGGAATCGAGGACTCAAGATGGATTGGAATAGGAAAGTATATTGCAACAATCACCACAAAAGCTCTTGAAAGTCAGAGAAAAACTTCTTCAGACTTAACAAATCATTTGAGATTTGTTGGAAATGAGCATATAGAAGTAGATTATGTAAATGAGTATTTATCAGGCAATGCTTCTTTCGGATGTTTTTTCCCTCAACTTAGGGATTTTTTAAGGATAACAGGGGCAGATGTTTTTAGAAAAAATAGCCCAGAAGAAGCGCAAAGAAATTTAGAATCTTTAGATAAATATCTTACAGATTGTTCAAATCCTGATTCTTTGGTAATATTTTTGAAATATAAACCTGGAGAAGAATTAAGAAAACATGTTGCCGAGGTTCTTACAGAAAAAAGAGAGAAAGCGATGAATAAACCATATCATTCTGTTGAGGTAGGATTAAATCCTGACGAAGAGACAAATCGTTATATGAAAAATAGATTACGACTAAAAAAGTTTTTAATTGATTTTATTTCTGATTTAGAAAAAAGAGTTCAAGGAGAATCGATATTATTGCTCCCTGAAAAAGCAGGAGAGAATATAGGTGTATCAGCTAAAACTAATCCTGCTGAAGCATTATATCGGGCGATAACTATGATTGTAGAAGATAAGGAAGAATCTGAGGGTTATTTTGGAACAAAAGTTATTCCTGGTTCTAGAATAATTGTGCAGCAAGCATTTAAACGTGGTCGAAAAGGTTTTACTGTTGATTTCTTATTTCCGGACGGAGATTATTTTGATAGGCTTATTTCAGAAGGGGATCCTGTAGAGAGATGTTCTATGGATCACTATATGGGTTTGGATGCATGGAGAGAAGCGTATACGAAAGGAACTTTCAGTACAATTAAGGATAGACAACGTATTGCAGATCTTGGCTTTTCTCTTAGTTTTGGCATGGACGAATTAATCCCCTTAAGAGAACCAACTAAAGCAGAAAGATACGAGATTCATCAGAGATGGGCTTGGGCTGGTGGCAGTTATAGTCCTGGTGAAAATACTAAGGGGCCGCAAGAAATTGAAAGACAAATGAATAATAAGCCCGATCCTGTTGGAAGAAGTGAATTTGAAGAAACTGCGTATCAAATTAATAGTGATTTAACTATCATAATGGGTTTGTTTGATCAACTTACTGAATTAGTGGAAGAAAAGCCGTTGCTGAAGAAATAAAGATATTTTTCTTTTTCCCGAAAAGCAAAACTTAATAAACAAAAACTAACTCTTCCTCTCATGAAAAAAACAGGCATAACACGTGACGAACTTGTAAAAAAATTCATAGAATTTTTTAAATCAAAAGGACATAAAGAGATACCCAACTCATCTCTTGTGCCTGAAAATGATCCTACTGTACTCTTCACGACAGCAGGAATGCATCCGCTTGTACCTTTTCTTCTTGGGCAGAAACATGCATCTGGGAAAAGACTTTGTAATGTTCAAAGGTGCATAAGAACTGGAGACATAGAAGAAGTTGGAGATGATTTTCACCTTACTTTTTTTGAGATGCTTGGAAATTGGAGTCTTGGAGATTATTGGAAAAAAGAAGCCATAAATTGGAGTTATGAATTTTTGACTAAAGAACTGGGAATATCATTGGATAAATTTTTTGTAACCTGCTTTGAAGGAGATAAAGACGCACCTAAAGATGAAGAGAGCTCGAAAATATGGAAAAGTTTAGGAATAAAAGATAGCAAGATAAAATTTTTATCTAAAAAAGATAATTGGTGGGGTCCTGCAGGAAATACTGGGCCATGCGGACCTGATACAGAAATGTTCTTTGAAGGATGCGAGATTTGGAATGATGTTTTCATGCAGTATGTGAAAGATGAAAAAGGAGAGTATAATCTGGCAAAACAAAAAAATGTTGATACGGGTATGGGTGTAGAAAGAGTACTGGCTGTCTTGAATAACAAGAATTCTGTTTTTGAAACAGAATTGTTTGTTCCAATTATTCATAAGATTGAAGAATTATCTTCTAAGAAAAAACTTACAGAAAATAAATTTGCAAGGATAATCGCAGATCATATCAGGGCATCTGTTTTTATCATTTCAGAAGAAGTCAAGCCAAGCAATGTAGAGAGAGGATATGTTTTGAGAAGATTGATAAGAAGAGCGATAAGGTCTGGACGAGAATTAGGAATCAATGAAAATTTTACTGCTAATCTTGCAGAAATTATTATTCAAACTTCTGCTGGGAGTTATCCTGATTTAAGTAAAAGAAAAAATATTATTCTTACTGAACTAGATCAAGAAGAGAATAGATTTAATCTTACATTAGAATCTGGATTAAGGGAATTTGAGAAGATGATCAAGAATAAAAAGAATATTTCTGGGAAAGATGCATTCTTGCTTTACCAGTCTTTTGGATTTCCTATTGAGATGACACAAGAACTTGCAAAAGAGAAAAAACTTGAGGTAAATATTATTGAATATGAGCAAGAACAGGCAAAACATCAAAGTTTATCGAGAACAGCAAGTGCAGGAACATTCAAATCAGGGCTTGCAGATAATAGCGAAGCTACAACAAGACTACATACTGCAGCACATATGCTTCTTGCTAGCCTTAGGCAGGTGCTAGGCATGCACGTCGAGCAAAGGGGAAGCAATATTAATGCAGAAAGATTAAGATTTGATTTTAATTACAAAGAAAAATTGACTTCTGAACAAATAAAAGAAATAGAAAAAATTGTAAATGAAAATATAAATAAAAAATTAGATGTTAAAAGAGAAGAAATGTCTGTTAAGGAAGCTAAGGCTAAAGGTGCAATGGGAATATTTGATGAAAAATATGGAGATAATGTTTCAGTTTATACAATCTGCAACCCAAAAGAGGCTATAAGCAAGGAAATATGTGCTGGCCCGCATGTTACTAATACTAGCCAATTAGGAAGATTTAAAATTATTAAAGAAGAGAGTTCTTCTGCAGGCGTTCGAAGGATAAAAGCTATCCTTGAATGATTAAACTTAATTAATTGTACAAGCTAGGTACAGCCCGTCCATACCGAGCTAGAGAAACTGGTGTTTTACTGTCTCCTGTAAACCATGTGCCACCAAGACTACCTAAATCTATATCTTCTTTTGAATGTGAAGATTGGCTTACTTGATTAGGAGCATTTAAAACCTGATTTGCAAGTTCTCCTTCTGCGTTTCTTCCTTCTATGTTTTTCATATTTGGTTCTTCCATTGTATTTAATTATTCTAGAAATCTTATAGCATTACGAACAAGGCCGAGAATTTAAAAATTTTAAGTGTTAAGAAATGTCTGGGCCCTGTGTTGAATTAGCACAAGACTCCGAGAATTTTTACAGATAAGACTAGACAAATGTTTCCATTCATGTTTATATTCTGTCTTTTCTGCATTTGATTATTAATATAACCTAGTATTTAAATTTTTCTAATACTAAAATGTTATAAAGAATTCAATCTATCTAGTTTTTCCTGAATCTCACGTAGTTCTGCTTCTAAATGATCTTCCTTTTTAATAGGAGATTTAGTAACAGGAACAATATTCTTCTTTTCTTTTAATGGTTTTATTAAACCCTCTTCTTTTTTATCAAACCTTCTTGTTTCTTCAGTCTTTGGAAGATCTTCTTGTATTTTTGTTATCATGGATTTTAATCCTGATATTTCTTTTTTCACTCTATTTTTTAAGGATATTTCTTTCTTCTTTAAAGAATCGTAAACTTTTATGTGCCCTATAATTTCTAAGAATTCCTTCTCGCAATTGAGAATATCTCTTTTTGCAGATACTGCTTTATTATAATTTATCCCAACATGAACTGAGCTGACCATATTATTAACCTATTTTACTGAAAAGAGAATTGTCAATAGCATCCATTCTAGCCTTTATTGACTGTATCTCATTTTCCCATTCCTTTAATTCTTCATCTTCCTTGTTTTTTATTTCGTTTATATTCTTTAATTCTTTTTCTATTCCTAAAATTTTTTCTTTTATTTTGTTGAAATTATCAAGAGCCTCATGAAATTTATCTATTTTTACAAAAATTGGTTCATTTGTTGTTGATTTATTTAAAGGATTTGCTTCATAAGTTGGTTCTAATCTTTCTTCTGGTTTAAATGAAGGTTGGTATTCTGACGCAGAACCAATCTTTCTTACTTGGGGAGATATTGTGCCCTTTATAATTCCTAAATCCAGATCTTCTTTTGTTTGATTCATTTGTGGAAGGGGTGGGAACTCTGCGTTTTGTCTTTCTTCAGGTAACAGGGGAAGTTCTGGAAGGCTTCCAGAGTTAGGCAAGGGAGGCAATATTGGTTTCTTTATCTCTTTTCTTCCAAAGAATGTCATATTGAATCTTTGGAAAAATGATATATATAGCTTTTCATTAACTTTCAAGTGGTAAAAGAAAAACCGAAAGGTATTTATTAAGGCATGATAAAGTTTGATTACATCTACAATGCCTATTAAACTAATTAAACAAATTGCAGAGAATATAGCCGGTGAAAATGCTGCTCAAATAGTCAACTTTTTATACGATAAGAAGGATATAAATGAATTTTTAATAGCAAAAAAGTTAGGGTTGACTATCAACCAAACGAGAAATCTTCTTTATAGATTATCTTCGCTTGGTATTATTTCTTCAATAAGAAGAAAAGATAAGAGAAAAGGATGGTACATCTATTTTTGGACATTAGATGTCTTTAGATCGCTTGAGATACTTGAGACTAAATTAAGTCAAGAAATATCTAGGCTTGAGAGTGAACTTTCAAGTAAAAAACTTAAAAAATTTTATAAATGCCCTATTTGCGCTTTAGAAGTAACAGAAGAATCTGCTTTATTGACTAACTTCACATGTTCAGAATGTGGGGAAATTTATGTACTTTCAGATAATATCTCTTATATAGATAATCTTTCAAAGAAAATAATAAAATTTAAGAAAGAACTTGAATTGATAACAGAAGAGAAGTTAAAAGAACAGGAAGAAAAAGACAAAAAACTTAAGAAAATCATCAAAAAGGTAGAAAAAATAAAAAAAGATGCAAGGGAAGAAAAAAGAATGGTACGACAGAAAGAAAAAAAGAAGTCTCTTAAGAATTATAAACAGAGTGGTAAGTTAAAGAAAAAAATAAAGAAGCATAAGAAGTAAAATGGATCATACTTTCAAAGTTTTTCCTATCAAAACTAAGCAGAACCTTTTCTTTTTATGGCTAAAAAACTTTAGCATTACTTGGATGATTATTTTAGCTAATATATTTATTTTTGTTTTGTCTACGATTTTGTCTATTGTAAATCCAGATTTTGTAAAATATCTTGCAATACAACCAAATTATATCATGCAAGGACATTATTTGTGGACAATTGTAACAAGTGTTTTTGTGCATGGTAACTTTCTTCATCTTTTTATTAACATGTTTGTACTTTTTTCAATGGGTGGACTTTGTGAGAGAATAATCGGAAGAAAGAGATTTTTTTGGTTTTATATGCTAGCAGGAATAATCGCTGGTTTGTTATTTGTGGTTCTTGCCTATTTTTTTGGAAGTTCTGGGATTGGACTGAGGATATTTGGCAGTCCTGATAGTTATGCTGTTGGAGCTTCTGGAGCTATTTTTGGTATTGCTGCTCTTTTTATGATATTAATTCCTAAAATGAGATTTTCAATAATCTTTTTACCTTTCTTTTCTCTTCCAGGATATATAATGATTCCACTTGTTCTTTTTGCAACATGGATTGTTTCTTCAACGGTGGATATTGGAATAGGAAATACTGCTCATCTAGGTGGATTTTTGTGCGGAATTGTTTATGGGTTTTATTTAAGATATAAATACCCTAAAAAGTTAAAAACATTGAATAGTTTATTTTCATAATTCCATGGTAAAAAGAAAAGATAAGAAAAAACTGATTGAATATTATGAAGAATCATGGGACTATATTAAAGAAAGCAAAAATTATATCTATTTTATCGCTTCTATTTTTATTATCTCTGGGATTATCGGATTTATTTTTCCTGTTTTTTTTGTGGATATAATAAAACGTCAAATTGCAGAGATAATTGCTCAGACAGAAGGACTTGATACTCTCTCACTTATTGGATTTATTTTTTTGAATAATACTAAAACAAGTCTTTTTGGTCTAATATTAGGAATTCTTTTGGGGTTTATTCCAGTTATTCTCACTGTTTTTAATGGATATGTTTTGGGGTTTGTTTCTAATTATGCTGTTGGGGAAGCAGGATTTTCTTCCCTTTTTCGCCTTCTTCCACATGGGATTTTTGAGCTCCCTGCCGTGATTATTGGTCTGGGGCTTGGAACAAAACTTGGAATGTTTTTCTTCTCTAGAAATTCTAATAAAGAGTTTATGAGAAGATTAACACTATCTTTGAAAGTTTTCATTTTTATTATTATTCCACTTTTAGTTATTGCAGCGATTATTGAGGGAAGTTTGATTGGTATGTTGAGGTAGATGTTGGTTTAGATATATTCGCACCAGCACTTTGACATAATGGTTGAATTGGGTAACCGCGAAAATCTTTTATGGATTTTCGGGGCCCTAAAAATCAAGTAGGATTTTTTTGGAGTGCAAGTGCTCAATTCGTATTGGTATAGTCTTTTTAATATGAATCCTTGGACTATCCCAAGCTCATCAATAATCTTTAAAAACTATAAAAAACTATAATAAACATGAACAAGTGGTTAGAATTATTGGTTGGACTTGTATTGGTGATTGCAGCCATATGCACTTGGGTATTAAATACCGGTGGACTTGGAACAGCAGCACTAGAATTCCTAAAAGGAGGTCTTGTCTGGTTTGTAATCCTGATAGGTCTTCTTTTTCTTATGCTCGGCATAAGTGATTTAAAAGAATAATAATAGGATATAGTCCAAAACAATCAAAAATATAAAGAGAACATACTTTTTTTCTAAATGCAATTTTTCGATTCAGAATTATGCGCTCGGTGTAAAGGAAAAGGATTATGTGGGAAACCATGCAGAATTTTAAATAGGATAGAAGGATATTCGCCTAAAGTTAAACTTCATTTTTCTGGAAGTTCTCCTCCGGAGATATTTGTTGGAAGGCATAATTATCCAGACATAAATGCGGGCATATTGAGTCCTGAAACTTATGGTGAAAAAGAGGATATTAGTTTGCCGGAAATATGGCATCAGAAAAGATTTTCAATTCAAGATATACTTTCAAGAAGGGCAAGTTTGATTTATTCTAGATTTAAAACTTCTGTAAAAGGTTCAGGTAATAATCGATTTAAGACAGTTATGCAAGAAGTGAGCATGGCAGATAAATCTGTCTCAATGGAAGTTTTTCTTAAAAAAGTACCTAGAATGACAATTAACTTTAATCAAGAAGTTCCTTTAATAGGAAATCCTGCGCCCTTAAAGTCAATAACCCTTGAAGAAAATCCTAGAATATTAAAAAAAGTAGACTATCTTGTTTCAGATAATAATGCAAAAGCAACAATTGCTATGAGCGAACTTTATAAGGGAGATACAAAAATAAGTAACATAAGCAAAATTCTTTCAGCAGGACTCTTAGGTTTAGGATATCAAAGAAGATTAGTGCCAACGAGATGGGCTATTACTGCTGTTGATGATACTATAAGTAAAGATATGCTTAAAAAGATAAGATATTATCCTGAAATTTCTGAAATTTTAGTTTTTACTTCAGAGTATTTGGGAAACCATTATGAATTTATTTTATTTCCAGATAAATTTAGTTTTGAAGTGATAGAGGCAAAAATGCATGGAAGTGTTTGGAATCCTTTTTCTTCAGAAACCCTTTTTATGATGGACTATGAAGGATTTTTTGGACGAAAACAGTATGCAAGCAATGTTACTGGAGCCTATTATGCTAATAGGCTTGCTCTTTGTGAATATTTTGAGAAGATAAAGAGACAAGCTAGCTGTCTTGTTATGAGGGAAGCAAGACCAGAATATTATGCTCCAATGGGAGTAGGAATACTAAGGGAAGCGAGTAGGCAAGCTTTTAAAAATTCTCCTGAAAAATTTGTATCTTTGAAAGAGGCATCAGAAAAAATTAAAACAAGAATGAAAATATCTCCAATTGAATTTATAAATAGGTCTGTTCTGCTTAAAGAAAGAGGAAAACAGAAAAGATTGATTGATTTTTAATATCAAAAAAACAATGTGCCAAAAAAGTAAAATTTTTGACAGAAAAAAAATTTATATAGTTGTTTAATCTTAAAAAAGAGTAATTAAAATGGCAGAAGACGAAATACGAAGAAATAATGTTGAAACCCCGATAGTAGATAATGGAGATAATAATAAAGAAGATTCAAAAAAAGAAAATGGTTATGAAACTCTTGTAATCCATCCAATTGTGGATGAGACTAAAACAAATAAATTAACGTTTCTTGAGGTTTTGGCAAAATTATCTCCAGGAAAAAGTTTGAGAATAGGATTGGATGATATTCTTAATGGAAGAACAGGAGCGTTAATTGTTGTAGAATGTGATGAGGCAAAAAACATATTTGAGGGTGGATTTAAAGTAAATTGCAAATTTACTTCTCAAAGACTTGCAGAATTGTCTAAAATGGACGGAGCTATAATCCTTTCAAGAGATATGAGAAAAATACTCTTTGCCAATACTCTTCTCATACCCAAGAATGATATTCCTACTGAAGAAACTGGAACAAGGCATAAATCCGCAGAAAGAACAGCAAAACAAACAGGGGCAATTGTTATTGCTGTTTCAGAAAGAAGAAGAAAAATAACACTTTATTATGACAATAAAAGATATGTTCTGCAAAACTCAGAAGATATTTTAAGAAGAGCTACTGAAACATTGCAAATACTTGAAAAACAAAAGGAAATACTTGATGAGAATTTAAAAAATTTTAATATATTGGAGATAACGAATCTTGTTTCTTATGGAGATGTATGCTTGGTTTTGCAAAGAATAGAGATGATAGTTAAAATGACAAATAATATTAAAAGATATCTTATTGAACTAGGAAATGAGGGAACAATGATAAAAATGAGAATAAATGAGCTTACAAAGGGAATTATTGAAAGAAGAGATTTGATAATAAAAGACTATGCTTCAAAACCATTGTATGTTACAAAATTCCTTGAAAATTTAAGTTCTGATTCTTTACTTGATTTGGCTTCACTTTCAAGAATGATTTTTGAAGAATCTCCAGATAAGACGGTGTTTTCACATGGGTATAGACTTTTGAGTAGCCTGAACTTGATGGATAAGGAAATAAAGTCTATAGTTTCCTCTTTTGAGAACTTGCAAAATATACTTAATAGTGATGAAGAAAGTCTCAGAAAAATACTTAAGAATAAAACAAACACCTTTAGGGATCAATTAACAAATTTGAAAGAACAAATAATGATTGGGAAGAAAATATGATTTTCTACACATGTTAACGAACGAACAAATAGCTGAAATAAGAGAGCATCTTGAAAATGCAAAGAACCCTGTCTTTTTTTATGATAATGATCCAGATGGTTTTTGTAGTTTTATTCTCCTTCAAAGATATCTCGGAAGGGGAAGAGGAATAATTATTAAGTCATTTCCTACCCTGGATAAAACTTATTTTAAGAGAGTAGAAGAATTAAATGCAGATTATATTTTTGTTTTGGATAAACCCACTATTGATCCAGGATTTATCGAATTGGCTGAAAAGGCGAATATTCCTCTCGTGCATATTGATCACCATAATGTACCTAAACCTAACTTAAAATATTACTATAATACCTACTACGTGGATAAGAAATATGACCCTGTTTCTTATTTGTGTTATAAGATAGCTGGAAGAAAGGAGGATATGTGGATTGCTGCGATTGGATGTATCACAGATAGCTTTATTCCTGACTTCATTGAAGAATTTAAGAAAAATTCTCCTGAACTTATAGACTGTAATTATAAAACTGCTGCAGATATACTGTATAATAGTCATTTTGGAAAGATGTGCATGATTGTAAGCTTTGCTATGAAAGATAATACTAGCAATGTTGTTTCTATGTCAAGATTTTTTATGAAAGCAACAAGTCCACATGATATTTTTGAAGAAAGTAAAAAAACTAAGATAATGCTAAAAAGATTTGAAGACATAAATGAGAAATACCAAAGAATCTTGAAAAAGGCAGAAGAATCTGTTTCAGGAGATATTTTATTTTTCAATTATAGTGGAGATTTAAGCATAAGTCAGTATGTTGCTAATGAACTTTTTTATAAACATCCTAAAAAAGTCATTATGGTGGCTTATACTAGGGGGAATATATCTAATATTTCTCTAAGATGGGAAAAAGATATTAGGGTGCCTGTTGTCAATGCTGTGGCAGGCATTGAGGGTGCAAGTGGTGGCGGTCATGAACATGCGTCTGGCGCGAGGATGACATCAGATAAGGTTGAAGTGTTTAGGGAAAAGTTGTCGGAAGAGATTGAGAAGATTAAAAAAACTTAGAGTTTTTTGACTGTCCAAAATGCCGATAATTTAAGAGCATTTTGAACATTGAGAAAATAAAGAGTTAGTACTGTCTCGCAATATAGACCACTTCCTTGGCAGGTTTTCCGCATATTGCACATTTTCCTATCGCTTTTTCTTTTTCAAGTTTTGTCCCTCTTACTTGAGCACATATTTCTTTTTCAATTATACCTGCACATTTTTCTCCCGATTTATCAACAGAACAAAAATTAACTCTTGCAATTGCTCCGCTTTCAATTATTTTTTTTATTTCGTCTTTATTTTTTGCCTCTTTTATTTTTGAATCAAATAATTTATCTGCTTCTTTTATTAAATTTTTATCAATTTCTGTGGAGGTTTTTTTAAGATATTCTAAAATATTCTTTTCATCAATTATTTCTTTCTGGTTAGTATCTCTTCTAAATACAGTTAGTTTTTTATTTTCGATATCTCTTGGGCCCAAATCAATTCTAATAGGAATTCCCTTCATTTCCCAATAATTAAATTTTTCTCCAGCTGATTTTTCAGTATTGTCTATTTCAACTGAAGCAAATTCTTGAATAACTTTTTTAAGCTCTTCTGCTTTTTTGATTATCTTTTCGTCATCTCTTATAGGGACAATCATTACTTGGACCGGTGCAATTTTCCATGGAAATCTTAATCCCTTATCGTCACCATGAACGATGATTATACTTGCAAATATTCTTGAAATTGCAGGACCATAGCAGGTTATCCATGCATATTTTTCTTTTTCATCTTTATCTTTGAATTTAACATTAAATCCCTTTGCAAATTCTTGTGATAACAAATGGGTTGATGGTTGTTGTACTACTCTTCCATCTGGATTTAGAACATCTGCTGCAAAAGTTCTATCTGCACCAGGAAATTTATCCCAGGCTGGTCTTTCAAAGAATATGAATGGAAGTCCGAATGTATCATGAAGTATTTCTTGTGTTGTTTGTAGGTCTTCATTAACTTGTTTCATTGCATCTTCTTTTGTTGCATGAGCACAGTGGGCTTCAAGCCAATAAAACTCTCTACTCCTCAGGAAAGGACGAGTTGCTTTTGTTTCATATCTGAATATATTTGCTCTCTGATAAGTTTTGAAAGGTAAATCTTTGTAACTTCTAATCCACAGACTCCACATTTGATAGAATGCTGTTTCACTTGTTGGTCTTAAAGCTAATTTTTCTTCAAATTTGTCGTTTCCTGCTTCTGTAACCCAAAATACTTCAGGAGTAAATCCTTTTACATGTTCTCCTTCAATTTTGAAATTTTTTTCAGGAATTACTGTGGGATACCAGTAGGGTTTGTGACCCTTTTTTTGTAATGCTTTTTCGTAATAATCATACATTTTTTCCATGCTTAATACAGACCAGGGTTGGAAAACTAAGAATCCTTTAACATTATATCTTATGTCTGCTAGTTCGCATTTTTCAATAACTTCTGTATACCACTGAGAAAAATTCTCATTTTTTTTGACACTTATTCCTTTTAACTTTTCTACGCTTTTCTCTTCTTTTTTCATAGTCTTAGATATTTTTTATATATTTAAAGTCTTTTATGGCATTTATTTGCATTTTTATTCTATTTTTTTATATTACTCAAATGCAAGTAAATGGGCCCAGGAGGATTTGAACCCCCATCTTCCGGTATCTCCGAAGTTGGCTGCGATAATTGCTATTTCTAACTCGCCACCTTCCTCGCCGAAGCCGAACGATCTATCCAGGTTGACCTATAGGCCCATGTTTGTATTAAGAAAAAGAGTTTTAAATATCTTGAGTATTAGCTGATTTTTGATTAAGCAGTTATTATCATCGCATATGCTACACAAAGAATAATAATTATCGCTGCGATAATATTTCTCCAATTTGGTTTTTCTTTTAGATAGAAATAAGAGAGAAGATATATGAAAACTGGTGCAAGGATGAATAATAGTGTTGTTATAATTATGCCCTTTGTTTCATAACTGAAGTATAATAATACTCTGTAAAGAATCCATATAAACGCAACTAAAAATACATACGGCCATTTTTGATTTGGAATAGAACTGAATTTTGGCCTGAAAATGAGATAAGTTATTATGAATATGAATAAACACCTTATAAGATAAAAGCTCATAGGTGAATAAAAATTTAATATTTCTTTGGATATTGCTAATTCTGCTGCAAAGAATACACTTCCTAGAAATGCTGCAAGACTATATTTACTTATTCTAAAATGATGTTTTTTTACATGGGAAAAAATAAGCGCAAGAGAAGCGATTACTGCTGCAATTATGAGTGATGTTCCGGTTTGTCTTTCTGAACTATAAAGAAGAAAGGCAAAAATAATAACAAATAATGGTTGAAATAATCTAATTGGTTCTATTTCTGTAATTTTTTCCCATTTCATTGCATAGAAAACGAAAAGATTGGCTAAAATTGAAAGAAGTATTATGGCAGACATTATTAAAACATTTTTTATTTCTAATGCTCCTGATTGTATCTTAAAAGAGAAAAGTAATGGGAAAAAGTGACCAAGTATAAGAAAACAAGGAATTAAAACAAGAATTATTGCAAGAAAGCTGAAGACATTATAACTTTTGAAGTCCATTTTCCCTCGGAGGATTTTCTTTTCAAGGACCGTACCTGCTGCTTCGAGGAATGCTCCGAAGAATGGTATTGCGTATATTTTCATGTTGCTTCTTTTTTTTGATTTTATCTCTTAGCTATTTTCCATAAGCTAAGAATATATTGTTTATAAGTTTCTGCAATATCTTTATTTTTTATCAATATGGCAGAGGGTTTATCTTTTTTCCAGGTTGCTAGCATAACTTTATCTCCAAATACAATTGTCATGATTGGAGTAGAAACTTTTACATTTAAGAATTTGGCATCCCAATATTTTCCTGTTTCTAAAATCGTTTTAGCTTTTTTATATGACTCTCTTATATTTGGCATATCATTGTAGATTATCTTAACTTTAATTTTCCTCTTTATTCTTTCTTTGTGCCATTTATCCATAAAAAAAGGCATTACTTCCGGAGTTCTTCTTGAAGCACCCATGACAAACATTTCTTTTTCTTCAAGAATCATGTACATAATTGTTTCCATGCCCCTCGTTCCTTCATAAAGCTCTGTTTTGGAAATTTCTCCCTGCTCTTTGTTCTTTATTGCTTCTAATTGGGGAATAATATCTTTAATTTTATTCTTTCTATATTCTAATGTCTGAACAATTGTTCTAGGTTCTGCTGCTGAAAAATATTTCTTGAAATCTTTGACAATATAAGACACCAAGCCTTCTTGTTCTAATCTTTCAAGTATGTCGTAGATGCTTGCTCTTGGAATTTGAGATTTGTTAGCTATTTCAGAAGCTAGAGAAGTTCCTAATCTAAGAAGAGCAAGATATACTTTTATATCTATGTCGTTCAAACCTAATAATTTTAGTTCTTCTTGCATAATCTTTTGAAGTTATTAAGGTTTTAATACTTTTCTACTGTTGAATTATTTCCACAGCAAAGATATATAACTATGTATAAAATACATATATCAAGAGGTGTTGGCACCTCAGAGCCGAATTCTGAGAATATTAAGATGGAAGAAAAACAATTTACAATAATAAAGAAAATTGCCAAACACGGCTCACAAGCAGTAATCATAGTTCCGAGAATGTTGGAGAGGCGTTTATGCCCTGGAACAATGGTGAAACTGGTAATAGAAGTAATAAATGACGGAGAATGGCTAGAATGAAAATAGCAATATTCGGACCTAAAGATAAACAAGTTCCAGATGATTATATAAGTAGGATAGCAGGAGCTATACCAAATAGATCTGATTTAGTTATTGTTACAGGAGGCACTGTTGGATTTCCAACAGATATAGCTAAAAAATTAACTTCACAAACGCGTGATTGTTATACTCCTTGCAGAAACAGAGAAGAATGGGAATCATATAAATTAAAAGGAATTTTACCTTCCATGGAACTTTTTGACAATATATATTGGTCTAATGAAACAGGAGACATAAAACTTAGAGCATTAAAGAGAATACCTCGATTAGTAGAAAATAGTTCTTTATGTTTTGCTTATTTAGCTGGACAAGGAAATACTCATCTTGAAGTCTTGTCCTCTTTATCTTTAGGAATACCTGTTCTTGGTTTAACAATGGATTCTGTACCCGGAGGAAGTTTTAGAGAGTATTATGATAAACTTTCAAGAGAAAGCAAGCATCTTGGATTATACTCGGATATTAAAGAATTTGTAAATGAAATTAATAGAAGATTAAAATGATAAATGAATTAATAAGTCAGGAAGATTTAGCGATGTTTACTAGTGCAGGAAGAATAACACTTGGAAGCATATATTTTGAAGAAGGAATGAAAGACAATCTTGCCACTTTTGAGGTTTTTATAAGACCAGATGAAAAAAGGAATTATTTTGTATTGGCTGGTATAAACTCTCTTTTGGATATAATGCCTAAATTAAAATTTAATAAAGAGCATCTCGACTTTTTAAAAAAAGTTTATAATTTTTCAGAGGGGTATCTTGCTTATTTGGGTAATTTAAAATTTTCAGGAGATATTTGGGCTATGCCTGAAGGTACAATATGTTTTCCATATGAACCTCTTGTTCGAATAACAGCTCCACTCATACAAATATGCCTTATAGAACAATTAGTCATAAATACAATTATGCATCAAACAATGCTTGCATCAAAGTTTGCTAGAATAAGAATTGCCTCAAAAGATAAACTTGTTGGAACAACACTTGTGAGAGCGCATGGTATGGAATCTTCTCTTAAATCAGTGAGAATTTCTAGAGAAGTGGGAATAGATATTTCGGCTATGGCATTATACGGCATGAAAAATGCAGATTTTAAAGCAGAAGGGGGAGTCAGCACACATTTCTTTGTGCAATCTTTTGACACAGAGATAGAATCTTTTAAAGCTTATTTTAGACATAATGCAGAAAAAGGCATAATGCTTATTGATACGTACAATTATGACACAGGTATAGAAAATTTTATCAAAGCTGCAAAGGAGTCAGAAATTAATGGAAGGAAAGTTAGAGGAATAATTATAGATAGTGGAGACCATATAGAGATAAGTAAAAAAGTTAGAGAAAAATTGGATAAAGCAGGGCTAGAATATATTAAGATACTTGCGATGGGTAATTTAGATGAGTATAAAATTACGGAGTTTATGGAAAAAAAAGCGCCAATAGACATATTTGGGGTGGCGACAGAAGCTTTGAACTGCACAGATTTGCCTAAATTAGAAGTTGTATTTAAGATGGTTGAACTAGAAAAGGATGGAAAATTTATACCCATTATAAAACTTGCTCAAAATAAAATTACTTATCCTGGAAAAAAACAAGTTTGTATCTTCCATAACGCTGAAGGGAGAATTGTAGCCAGGATTATATGCAGAGAAGGAGAATTCAAAAAAAGTCTTCTTCTAAAAATGGTAGAAAGAGGAGAATTAGTTTATAAAATTCCTGTTACAGAGGATATAAAAAATTATTTTTTCAGCCAAATTAATAGTTATCCGCCATTGTTATTTAATTTGAGAGAAAAATTTGAGTTTCCAGTATTAATAAGCGAAGGTTTACAGGACTTATTCGAGCAGACAAAGAAAAAATTCTTATCTAAATAAAAATAAACTTTTGAATATTCTTTAACTTATCCTCGCTTCAATCAACTTTTTCGCAGTCTGAAAATTTATCCTCTTATCGTAGCTTTCAGTTAGATAATTTTCTAATTTTTTTGGAATTAAATATCGCCATAGTTACTATATAATGGGCACGTTAGAAAAATTTAAATATTCTAGAAGAGACAGGGATATTATGAATCACAAAGATTATAGCTTGGCAAATGAATTCTTTCAGGCATTGAGTAGATGCGGAAACTCGCCAGAAGAGCTTCGGGCAGCAAGAGATTTTCTAGATGAAAATAGAGCATTAATACATCGTTATGCTCATGAATTAGAAAGTTACTGGCAGAGGGCAGTGATTTATGACCTCTGCTCTAGCTATAGTCGAGAAGGAGGAGAGGCTTTTACTACCACTAGTCAAGGCATTATGACTAATCCAATAAATAGTTACAGAGAACCGCAAAGGTTTGATTTGCCAATAAAGCCAGTTTATTATTTAGGTTCAAAAGACAATTGTAGATTGATACAGATATTAGACCAAAGTCGAAGAAGAAAGCGGGCTTGCAAAATAAGAAAAAACCTTGCTGCATTAACTGTTTTTGGTTTATTATGTGCTGCCACTTATCATTACATAAATCCAATAAAGGATTTTATCAGCTCTCCTTTTAAGAAATATTCTAATATTGAAAAAGTATTGAAGAATAATACCAATTATCGAGTAAAGTTTATGACTGGCGGCAGTTTGTAAATTCTTTACTTAAATAATTTATACTCAAACATAAAGATTATCCCCATTTTATTCTTGCTTCAATCAACTTTTTCGCAGTCTGAAAGTCTGCCCGTTTATTCGTCGCCTTCATAACTGCTCCAATAAGAAAATTGAGAGATTGTTGTTGTCCTGATTTGAAATCTTCTACTGCTTTTGGATTGTCTTTTATAACTTTTTCAACAATCTTTTCAATTTCGTCTTTATCTGAAATCATTTCAAATTTATCTGCTTTAATTTCACTAGATTTTTCTTTCCAAGAACGTAAAATATCTTTTGCTTTAAGTTCTGTTATCTTCTTGTTTTCTATCAGTTTTAATAACTCTATAAAATGTTCTGGTTTTATGTCAACTTCTTCCAATGTTTTTTTATTATAATTTAAAACTCCTAATAATTCTACTGTAACCCACGGAACAGCTAGCTTTGGGCTAATACTTGAGACAATTTTCTCAAAAAATTCTACTATCTCTAAATTTGATATGAGAACCTTGGCGTCTGATTCATTTATCTTATATTTTTTTATTATTCTTTCAAGCTTTACAAGAGGAGATTCAGGTAATGTTTTCTTTAATTTTTCAACTTCTTCTTTTGTTATCTTTATTACAGGCAGGTCAGGGTCTTTTATGAAACGATAGTCTGCGTGACTTTCCTTTTCACGCATTTTTATTGTTATTCCCTTTTCAGAATCCCACGCCCTCGTCTCCTTGTTAATTGGCTTTTCCTTTTCCTGCCTTTGTTTTTCATATTTTATTGCTTTAATTATCTCTGTTATAGAGTTCATATTTTTTATTTCAATTCTCTCACCATAAAGAGAAACATTAACGTCTGCTTTTATGCCTGCGTCTTTATCAAGAGTTTTTATGTAAGACATTGTTAGAATTATTTCTTTTAGCCATTTTTCAACTTCTTCTTCTGATTTAAAATCTGGCTCTGTGACTATTTCTACAAGAGGAGCACCGCTTCTGTTATAATCAATTTCTCCTGTTTCAGGGTCCCATGCAGCAGGGTCTTCTTCAAGATGAACTTCTCTTATACCTACTCCCAAGAATTCTCCTTTTTCTCCAACAGGGGTTGCATATGTTCCAGATATTGTGTTTTGATATCCCTTAGGTAAATCTGGCCATGAATAGTGTTTTCTCCACCAGATTAGTTTTTGTGGTTCATGATTGACTTTGCAGTTTAACATTAAAGCAATTTGTAATAATTTTTTTATTGCTTCTTCGTTAGGAAGCATAGGTTTGCTTCCTGGATAGCCGCAACAAATCGGACAAATTAGGGTGTTAGGTTTGATATCTTTTTCTTTGTGAGCATTGCGACAATCACAAAACAGTTTCTCTTTGGTTACTAAGTAACCATGAATCTCTAATCCAATTTTCAATCCTGACATTTTTTTATTATCTCTTGAAATTTATTTACTTTACTTTTATGTTCTGATGATACTATTTCAAAGAATGTTTTTATAGTTTCCCTTTTTGAAGTTCTTAATCTAAAAAAGTCTTGTCCAGAGCTTTTTTGTGGTTGGCTTAGTATAATTCCATTTTTATCTAACGTTTCTTTTATCCAAACAAGTATCTCAGCAGGATAATTTGCTGAAGCTTGACCAATTTCAAGCCATGGATTTTTAGCAGTTTCACCGATTCCACCTTCAGCATCAAAGAATCCCCTTATGAATACTATCTGTAATTTTGATTCCAAATCTTTAATTAGTAGAGGAACTTTAACATTTCTGACTTTCCTTCCGGAGGTTAGTCCTAATACCTTCTTGAAAAATAGATATATTGGTTTAGAACACAGTCTCAGCCTAAACCATTTTCCAGTCGCATCATGTTCTTCGTAAATATTTCCATTAATGTTGAATTCTTCTTTAATCTTTTCATTAAATTTTTCTAAAAATTCTTTATGTTCTTCAAAAAAATGTATTGAGTACTCTTGATATCTTTCTGTTTGTTCCTTAGCTAAATGCCCATCACCTTGAAAAAAGCCCATTAAATAAGCTAAATTTTCATTGAACTCTTTTGGAAGCTTAACTTTTCCTTGCCCATTTTGGCTGTATCCCAAAGTTTTTTTATATATTTCCTCCCATTTTTCATTAAATTTTTCTTGACTTTTATTTAATTCATTTTGCCATAATTTTAATAAATCATAAAGTTTTGAGATAGGTATTGGATTTGAGCCTATAATCCAAGAATAAAATGTTTGATAATTTATGTTTAATTTATTTAGAACTTCTTTTGTAACTGTTCGTGGATATTTTGTTTTTAATTCTAAGTAAATGGATTTTATCTCCTTTGAAATCCCATCTAAACAGATATCTTCTTTCTGTTTTTCCCTTTTTCTGCTTTCTAAATCTAGTAAATAATTATTAAATTTCAATTTTAACACCTTTTTCTTTAATTATTTTTAAAGTATCTAATGATTCTTTATATTTTCTTTTGATATTCCTCTGAAATTTAGATATCGCTGGTTGTGATAGTTTTAATTTGTTTGCAATCACTTTCTGTTTTAATCCTATTTTTATATACTCGAGAATTTCAATTTCTCTTTTAGTTAACATAACCTATATAAGTTATATAGGTTTATAAATGTTTTGATAAGACGTACAGGATTAATAAGCTTTTTATGGTATTTAGGGCAGGGGGATATATATTGCTAGCTTTTCTCTAAGAAGTTTTATTAATTTATGTTCATCATTATCAATATCAAAAACATCATCAATGTTAAGATTTATTATTTTTTCTTTTGGTTGAACATATCTTTGGACTAACATATATTTCACCCCCTCATCTAATGCAAAAATTATATCTGCTTTATCTGCTTCATCTCCATTAAGTTGTTTTCTAGTATCTCCTGCAATCTCTTTTCCATCTTCAGAGTTTCTCATTTTGTTTACATATATTCCGGCAGAAGATACTATTATTTCATAATCTTTTTGATGTTTTTTACTATAAGGGTCAAAAACACGGTATCCTTTTTCGGTTAACATATTTCTGAAAACTCTTTCTCCCCCTATGCTTCTGTTTCTATTTCCTTCGCAAACAAAAAGGATGTTTCTAGGTTTTTCTTTTCTTTCTTCAAAAGATTGCTCTATTGGTGATTTTTGTTTTCTCATATTTGTTTAAGAAACTAATACTTTTGCACTTTTAATCCTTTTTGGGATACCATTCTTGCACATAAGGCATTAACTTTTCTTCAAGTTCTTTAATCAATACAGGATGCCCGCATGGCCATCTGTCTGTTACTTCAAGATTGATTATTTTGCTTGGGCTTTGATGATAATCTCTTATAAGTTCTGCTTCAAGATTTCTGTTGAATGTGAATATTGTTTCTGCTAAATCTCCAAGTTCACGAGTCATTTGTTTTGCGTTATAGTTTTCAGAGCATGAATTAACATTAACTCCTGCAGAGTCAACATAAACCTTTGTACTATCTGGTTTATTGGAGTGTTCATATCTCTGCTTAACTAATAACTTCTTCCATACATACTCTCCAGTAGGGCTTCTTCGTTCATTTCCTCGACAAACAAATAATACACTTTTTGGGTAATCCATTAGATAGACAATTTTTCAAGATTTATATAAATAATCAATATAGAGAATATATCTCTTGGCTTCAACTCGGATTGAAGCCTTCGCTTTCTTTATAAATATCAAAATACTAGAAGAATTATGGTAGAAAAATACATATCTATAAACATGGACGATGAAAAGATAACTCAAATCGCAGAGATTCTTTCAAATAAAACATGCAAGAAAATACTCGATTATCTTGCTGAGAAAGAAGCAAGTGAGGGAGATATATCTAGAGATTTGAAACTTGCAATAAGCACTACCGAGTATAATCTGAATAAACTTATTGATGCAAGACTTGTTCAAACAAGCAAAAACTTTTTCTGGAGTGTTAAAGGAAAGAAAATAAAAACATATGGGCTTGCGAACAAGAAAATAATAATTTCTACAAAAAGAAGCTTTAGTGGAATGATTGCGTCTATTTTTGCAGGTGGGATTATACTTGGCGCGGTTAAGTTGTTTATGAACTATAATGTTGTTAAAAGTTTAAGCAATGAGCAGATTATGGATAATGTTGTTGAAAAGCTTGCGTATTCTGCTACTCCTACTGCCGGAATAAATGTCCGTTCTTTTGAGACGCTTAGTTATTTTCATAATGTTTGGATATGGGTTGCAGTTGGATTGATTGCTGGCGCTATTGGGTTTTTCATATTTAAAAAATTGAAAGGAGGTGTAAAATAATGGAAAGTTCTGTAAAAATAACATTAATTGTTGCATTAACAGTAATATTACTCGTTGCAGGAGGGATCTCAACTTTTTTGATATTGAGAAATGAAAGTAATCCTCCAAATACAGTAACTGTTGATGGAGCATCAAACATAAAAGCAACACCGGATTTAGTGAGTGTTTATTTTAATGCACAAACAAAAGGAAACACTTCTAAGGAAGCGAATGATAATAATGCTGAGATGGTTGATGAAATAATCACTGCTTTGGTAAAACAAGGTTTTGAAAGAAAAGATATACAGACAGAGAGCTTTAATATATATGAAGATATCCAATGGATCAATAATAAAGAAGTCTCAAAAGGATATATCGCAACACACCAATTAAAAATCGAACTTGCTACAAATGAAGCTTCAAAGATAGGAGATGTCATTGATGCAGGAGTAGATGCTGGTGCAACATTGAATTATATCAATTTTGAACTATCAACTGCTAAGCAAAACGAGTATAAGGCGCAGGCATTAAAAGAAGCAAGTGAAGATGCCAAGATAAAAGCAGAAGCTATTGCAAGCGGACTTGGAAAAGAAGTAGGAGAACTTGTTTCTATTTCAACATCTAATTTCGACTATCGTCCTTGGGCTATTTATGAGTCTGTTGCCGGAGTAGCAGATGTTGCTATGGCAAAACAAGCGACTACAAACATACAACCCGGAGATCAGGATGTTAACGCTTATATCTCTGCAGTATTCGAAATAATTTAATTTTTTAGTTTTTATTTTTTTTATTTTTTTAGTTAGTTTTTTATATCCCTTTTTCTTAGTATTTTTATACAGAAAACCCTTGGTTTTCTGAATATTCGTTTTAAGAGGTAAAACTTCATATGACAGAAAAAGGAAAAGATTGCGAAGTTGGAGATAAAGTAAGAATCAAAACTACTAAAGAAGAGATAGAAGGCATTCTTCTTGAAAGTCATGAGCCAGGTGTTTTTCTTATAAAACTTGAATCTGGTTATAATATGGGAATAAAAAAAGAAGATGTTACAGAAGTTAAACTTCTTGAGAAAGCGAAGAAAAGCGAAGTAGAATCTGAATTTAAATTAAGCGGGAAAAAACCTATTGTTGATCTAATTATTTGTGGGGGAACAATATCCAGTTCACTTGATTCAAAGACAGGCGCTGTAAAATGGGTTACAAAACCAGAAGACTTATTTAGGTTTTATCCTGAAATTTTTGATTTGTGTGATATTAGAATAATAAATCCTTTTATGAAAGCAAGCGAAAATATGTCAAGTTATGATTGGATAAAAATAGCAAAGCAGGTTGTTAAGTCCTTGAATGAAGATAATGTTCATGGAGTTATTATTACGCATGGAACAGATTTTTTACATTATACTGCTTCTGCATTATCTTTTTTCTTGAAAAATATAACTAAACCTGTTGTTTTAACTTATTCACAGCGTTCGACTGATAGGGGAAGCTCTGATGCTGAACTTAATCTTTATTGTTCTGCAAAAGCTGCTCTCTCAGATATTGCAGAAGTTATGCTTGTAGGACATGCTTCTTCCAATGATGACTTTTGTTATGCTCTTCAGGGAAATAAATGCAGGAAAATGCATTCTTCTGCTAGAGATGCATTTAAACCAATAAATTGTTTGCCTATTGCTAAAATTTATAAGGATAAATTAGAGGTCTTAAGAAGTTACAATAAGAAAAAAACAGGAAAAGAAAATAAAATAGAACTTGATGCTGTTTTTGAAGAAAAGATTGCTCTTGTAAAATTTTATCCTGGCCAAAATCCAGAAATTTTAGAGCATTATGCGAAAGAGGGATACAAGGGAATTGTTATTGAGATGTCCGGGTTGGGTCATGTGCTTACAGAAGGAAAAAATGATTGGTTACCTGTTCTTAAGGAGATTATAAAAAAAGGAATGATTGTGTGTGCTGTAGGGCAAACAATTTATGGAAGACTTGATCCCCTTGTCTACTCTCCTGGTAGAGAATTACAGAAAGCAGGAGTTATTTATTTAGGAGATATGCTTGCAGAGACTGCTTTTGTAAAGCTGAGTTGGGTTTTGGGAAAATTTGGTGAGAAGGCAAAGAAAGAAGAGGTTGAAAAGTTAATGCTGAAGAATATTGCTGGCGAGTTTAATGAGCGATTGGTTGAATAATTAGAATATTTTTATCTATGTTTATAGTTTGTTTTTTTATGTTTGTGATAGTGTTTATTAGAAACATAATATTTTTTCTGAGGTTTTTGCTTATATTGACTATCTTTCTGAACCTTTTTTTCAGAAGAAGCATGTCCTAAAACAGAGTTTATACTTGTATCAATTGAATATCCCATTTTTCCAAGAACACTTTCTGCATATCTTAATATTGATGGGCATCCATAATCTTGTGGTTTTAAAAGCCAAGCATTTCCCTTTCCCATTTTGATATACTTTTTTTCGCCGTCTTCTTTTTCAATTATTTTTATTCCTTTTGCACGTGCAAAAGCAAACTCTCTTACATTAATATTAGTATAATCTTCTTTTCCAGGATAGACTATTCTTAATGCTTGCTCTATCTCTTTTGGACCGGCATAGTGTGTCATTGCCAATAATCCTCGGTTATTGTCAAAAATTTTTGCTCTTTTTGTTAAATCATACTTCGAAACGAATTCATTAAATTTAGGATTTGTTAATAATTCTCTTTGAACTGCAGATTCTGTCAGTGGTCCAGTATATGGTACACTAATACCCTCTGATTTTGCTTGTTTTACAATACTTATTGCTGTTTGAGGAAGATAACCAAAATATCCTGCTGCACCAGTTTTTTTATGTTGTGCAGTTATTCTGCCACTTGATTCTTGTTTCTTTAGTGATTGTCTTAGTTGTTCTAACGCTTGATTAGTATTCGGTTCAGCTTTTGCACTGCAGTCTTTAAGGTCATCATATTTTATCACTCTCTCTTGAGGCACAGGAGCAATTACTTTTTTTTCAATGGACTCTTTTAGTGCTCTTTCTCCTAGCTCTTTAAATCTCTTTTTTGGTGAACCTTGTAATCTATCTATTCTTTCTGATATTTCTTTAAGGTTTACCTGATTTGTTTCAGGTTGCGCGAAAGTATATTCTTCTCTTACTGGTAATGGAAATCCTGGAGTAAATGTTGCGGTAATTATTCTTTCTCCTTTTCCGTAATTTTCTAATGGCTCTTCATTAAGGAAATCATTAATTTTGTCAAAATCTTGGTTTGGTCTTGCTGCTTGATTGCTTATTGCAGGAGGTGCTATGACGGTTTGGGAGGTTTGATTAATGACTGTTTGATCTGCGATGACTAATTGTTCAAGTGCTTCATTAAGAAGGTTTCTTCCTGGAAATTTGTAATGAGCATATATACCTACCTCAATACAAGATAGAATTCCACTTACAAGTCCAGCATACATTAATGATCTCCAAAAGCTTGTTTTTGCCATTTTTTCTCGCTTTTTTAAGTCGTTTTAGGTTTATAAACCTTTCTTTTGTTGTATCTATGTAGTAGTTACATAATTGTAGTTTGTAGCTGTCTGAAGATTTTCCATTAGTTTTATATATTCTTTTTTGTTTTCTTTGGCATGGTAGAAAAGCAAAAAGGGAAAGACGAAAAGATTGAAATGAAATCAGGTTTGGAAATTCATCAACAACTTGATACAGGAAAATTATTTTGCAGATGTCCTTCTATTCTTAGAAATGACAATCCTGACTGGATTGTCATAAGAAAACTTCATGCTGTTGCAGGAGAAGGGGGAATAGTGGATATTGCGGTTAAACATGAACAAGAGAAAGATAAAGAGTTTGTTTACGAGGGCTTCAAGGATAGTAATTGTCTTGTTGAATTTGATGAAGAACCCCCAAGAGAAATTGATGCTGAAGCTTTGAAAATATGTCTTCAAATTGCAATACTCTTGAATTGTGAAATAATTCCTGTTACTCAAATAATGAGAAAAACAGTTATTGATGGAAGTAATACTTCTGGATTTCAGAGAACAGTTCTTATTGCAAGAAATGGTTGGGTTCAGACAGAAAAAGGAAGAGTAGGAATCCAAACAATTTGTTTAGAAGAAGACGCAGCAAGAATAATCAAACATGAAGAAGGAAAGACAATCTATCGTTTAGATAGATTGGGAATACCCCTTATAGAGATAACAACATATCCTGAAATATTTTTTCCTGAGCAAGTTAAAGAGGTTGCTTTAAAATTAGGAGATATATTGCGAGCATGTAAGGTGAAAAGGGGAATTGGAACAATAAGGCAAGATGTTAATATTTCTATTCCAGAACATTCAAGAGTGGAAATTAAAGGTTTTCAGGATCCAAAAATGATGATAAAAACTATTGAACTTGAAATTGAAAGGCAGAAAAAGGAAGTATTATCCAAGAAAAAGATAGTTTCAGAAGTAAGAAAAGCTAATGAAGATGGAACAACAAGCTTTTTGAGACCAATGCCCGGCGCAGAAAGAATGTATCCTGAAACAGACCTTTTGTTGCTAAAGATTTCACGTGATTTGATAAATGAAGTAAGAAATTCTCTTCCAAAATTAAGAGAAGATATACGGGGAGAATTAAAGCAAAAAGGTTTGAATGATGAGATGATTAAACTTGTCTTATCAAGTGGAATGCTTGAAGAGTTTGAAGCATTATTAAAAATTTATAATAACTCTGTTTTTGTTGCGAAAGTTCTTTTTCTCATGCCGAAAGAGATTGCAAGTCACAATAATGTGGGTGAAGATATTTTTAGTGTGGATATTATAGAAACAATATTGCGAGCAGTTGCAAGTAAGAAGATTTTAGAAGAAGATGTTAAAGGTATTATGGAGAAAATTGCGAAAAATATTCCGCTTTCTGAAGCATTAAAAGTTGAAAAGAAAGATATGGCTGAGATTGAAGCAGAAATTGCGAAGATTGTTAAGGAAAAACCAGGACTTTCTATCGGAGGTTATATGGGGCTCGTGATGGCAAAGTTTAAGGGAAAGGTTGGTGGGAAGGATGTGAGTGAAATTTTAGGAAAACTTATAAACTAATAATAAGAAGATAAAACATGGAAAGAACAACAATAAAAAATGTTTTTGAAACAAAAGCTGGAACAAAAGTAAAACTTGCTGGATGGGTACATGAAGTAAGAGCACTTGGAAAAGTAAAATTTCTTGTTCTTCGAGATGTTTCTGGAAGAATACAAACAGTAGGAGTAAAAGGAGAGACACCTGAAAAAGATTTTGAGCTAATAGGAAAAATTAATCGAGAAAGTGTTGTTTACATTGAAGGAGTCGTGAAAGATAGTAAGCAAGCACTTGGTGGAAAGGAAATTGGTATAGAAAAAGTTGAGCTTGTTTCTGAAGCAGGAGAGAAATTGCCTATTGATGTTAGTGATTTTTCAAAAACAGAACTTCCCAAGAGATTAGACTTTCGTTTCCTAGATTTACATAGAGAAAGAGTTCAAGCGATTTTTAAGATACAAACCACTATTTCTCATGCATTTCGAGAATATTTCTACAAAAAAGATTTTGTAGAAATTCAACCACCTTATGTGATAAGTGCTGCAAGTGAGGGTGGAACAGAATTATTTCCTGTTCAGTATTTTGAGAAAAAAGCTTTTCTTGCACAAAGTCCGCAATTATACAAACAAATGCTTGCTTGTTCTATGGAAAAAACATTCACAATCGGGCCTGCTTGGAGAGCAGAAAAACATAACACTACTAGGCACATAAATGAGATAAGAATGGTTGATGTTGAAGCGGCTTTTAATGATCAATTCTCTATTATGAAAGAACTCGAAAATTCTGTAATTCATGTTGTTAAAAATGTTTTAGAAAAATGTAAAAAAGAACTTGAAATTTTGGGTGTTAAAAATTTGAAAGTTCCAAAAGGAGTTTATTTAAGTTATGAAGAAGCAATTAAAAAAGTTGGTGGAAAGATTGGAGAAGATTTTACACCTGAACAAGAAAAAAAGCTTTGTGAAATGTACTCTGGAGATATTGTTTTTACACATTCTTGGCCGACTTCTATAAAACCATTTTATATTATGCCCAAGGATGAAAAAAAAGATGCTAAAGAAAGTTGTGGTTTTGATGCACTTTATGGAGGTGTTGAAATTTCGAGTGGAGGACAGCGTATACACATTCCTGAACTTCTTATTGAAAGATTGAAAGCAAAAGGGCTTAATCCAAAAAGTTTTGAAAATTATGTAGATAGCTTTAGATATGGTGCTCCGCCACATGCAGGTTGGGCAATAGGGCTCGAGAGGATAACACAGATAATATGTGGTTTGGATAATGTAAAAGAAGCGACCATGTTTCCAAGAGATAGAGATAGATTGACGCCATAAACTTATAAATATGTTCTAGAAATCTATAATCCTTAAATAGAGAATAATCTTGTATTTTGGGGGTATAAACATGCACCGAAAAATAATTGAAGATTTAGCAGGAGATTGTCTTTGCAAGAAAGATTGGTGTTTTCTTAGAGAACTTTTAAAACATGTTGGCGTTGGTGCAAGAGAAGCAGAGCATATGAGGCTTGTTTTTGATTATAAATTTATTCAATCTGTTGAAGAAGGAGAAGATATTGGTGAAGAACGAGCATTCAATGAATGGATAAGCAAGGGCTATGGTGCTAGATTCGCCGCGATTTATGTTGACGGAATGACGCACGAAGATTTGAAATATAAAGTAATCATAGATAAAAATTCTTTGGTAGAGAATCATAATAACGGCAAAAAAAATGAGGGTGAAGACGAACCAGAAAGAGATCCTATTAAAGATTTAGAAGAGACTTGGAACAATAATAATCTTCATCAGCAAATTCTTGAAGATTTAGCCCAAGATTGCCCATGTAAAAAAAAGAACTGGTGTTTTCTTAGAGAATTTGTTGCGCATACCGGAATTGGAGATAGAGAAGCAGAGCAAATAAGACTTATTTATACTCTTAAGTTTTTAATGTCAAAAAAAGAGAAGAGAGATGTTGGTGCAGATGAAGCTGGCGAGAAGAGGGTATTAAATGAATGGTTTACAGGAGGATATGCCCCATTATTTAGAGAAGTTTACAAAGAGGGGATGACGCACGAAGATTTAAAATATAAGATATTTATAGAAAAAGCTCCAGCGTTGGTGAGAATCGCGCCGTAGAATTTTTATTATGAATTTTCTTGTAAGAATTATGCTTTTATCACAATTAGTGGAACAAGCATCTCTTCTTTGCTTACACCACCATGATGACCGATAAATCTATGAGGATTTTTTTCAATTTCATCCTTAAATAAATAATTCTCCCTCATTATCAGTATGTAGTCTCCTATTCTATCAATTAATCTTGGGTTCGGTTTTCCCAAACCAAAATATTCTTTTTTTATAATTTCACTACTTTTGTATAAATCACAATAATTGCCTAATTTGTCTTTAATATATTTTTTAAATTCTTTTATTTTTGTTGGTTTCACATAAAGATATGCTACTCTTCCTTCTCCGCAAGGAGACATTGTTAAACATTCTTTTAATTTAGGATGATCTTCGAGTTTGATTATTCTATTTTTGGGAATATCAAGAAGACCATGGTCTGCTGTAATAATCATGGTAGTATTTGAATTTTTTATAGATTGAACTAAAGATTTTATTTTTTTATCTAATTTCATGAGGTGTTTCTCTACCTTTTCACTTCCAACCCCATTTTCATGGGCAAAATGGTCAAAATTCGGCCAATATGCAAAAATATATTTTTTCCCAGATATATTATTTATTGCCTTTTTCATCTTCAGGAAAAGATTGTCTAGATTAGTGAACGGAATCATTTTTGAGTTTTCAGAAACATGTTTTGTAAAATCGGAATTTAATAAGAAATCAGGTATTAATGTAACACTTTTTCTTTTTATTTTTTTTGTAAATGCGGTTTCCTCAAATATTTTTTCTATCTCTATTCCACTTTGGCTTATTACTTCTCCTCCAATTCTAGCTGTAAAAGGCAAGATACTAGTTATCATTCCCACTTCTTTTAGAAACATAAACCAGCCGGTTAGAGCATGTTGTTGGGGTGCTACGCCTGTTTGAAAAGTAGTTGTTGCACAGGCTGTTGTTGGTAAGAAGACTGAAGTCATTTTATCTTTCATATTCATTTTTAAGAATTTTGCATTGCTATTTCGAAGATATTCATAGCCTAGACCATCAATCACTAAAAGGATAATATTCTTTGATTTTTTTATTTCGTCAGAACTTAAATTTCTTAATTGAGGATAGGGGTTTTTTCCACCACAAGCTTTTGCTATAGAACTCATTAAGTTAACTATGCTTCCCCCATGATAGTCAGGTAAGTACATAATTTCCGTAGTGAAAGTTATCTTTTAATTCTTTCGTTCAAGATTTAATTAATTTCTATCTGATTCTTACGGAACTATCTCCGTCACCCATCACACATGGATCTACTAATAGTTCTGCCAGTGTTTTCATAACTTTTCTTATTCCGTCTACTGGGGGTTGTTGGTTTTGATAAATAATTATTGCAGGTTTTGCTGACCATTCTCTTCCCTGATAACCAGTGAGATACGGGCAGGAATCTTTTGGTGTTTGTTTATTAAAGGTATAATTTTTAAGTGACCCTATTTTTGCTAGTTCTTCAGGACTTATTTCCGTAGCCGTATCTAGATAAAATCTTCCTATAGATCTACTCGTCCAACTATTCATGGGATCCAATATATCTCTATTTTGTCTTACTTGGTCTACTTTTAATCCTGTTCTTTCCATTTGTTCTGCGATATATCTGAAATGCTCGCTATCCATAAGAGCTCGGCCGTATTCTTCATTTTCGAATGTACAATATTTACCGATACACTTAAAGTGCTTAGCTAATCTTCTTCTTATTTGATTTCCTGTAATTTGTTTTGTCATTTTTTGTTTGTCTTTATCTTTACTTAATAGTAGTAGCATTAGCCTATATTTAAAATTATGCCACCCCCACGGGGGTGTTAAATGTAAAGAATTAAAAACCCCCCTTCATATTATATTCTCATGGAAGTAGAGGAATACTTATTAGAATTGGGTTTGACTAAGAATGAAGCACTTGCTTATAATTCTTTAATACAACATGGCAAACTTGGGGCAGGAGAGATAAGTAAGTATTCGGGTGTTTCATATAGCAGAATATACGATGTTCTTGCTTCTCTTGAGAGAAAGGGATTTATTAAGATAATTCCGGAAAAATCAAAGAAATTTGTGCCCCAAAGTCCGGATCAATTAAACGAAATACTTTCTAAAAAAGAAGAATCATTTAAATTATTTAGAGAGAAAATTAAAAGTCTAAAATCTATTTATGAAATGAGAACGAAAGATCCGGTTATATTAGGTTATGGTAAAAATGCATTTTATAAGATTATTAAAGAAATGAATAAAGCCAAGAAAATAGATTATAATATTAAATGGACTTCAGAATACAGGCCTGAATGGGAAGCACAATATAAGGAGGGCGTGAAAAAGGGTGTAGATAATAGGGTACTATGTAGGTACGATGGGGATACAACGGAAAATATACATAAATGGAAAAATGCAGGTAGAAAGAAGATAAAAAAATTTGGGAATAAGGGCGTCGTAGTATCTATCGTAGATAATGAAGTTCTGATAACTCTTATAAACCAAAATGTCACATTTTTAATAAGAGATGCTGCTTTTTCAGATGTTATGTCAAGACTTTTTTTGGATAGTTATAAAAATGCAGAGGAGATTGAATAATATGAAAAAAGAGAATATTGGATATCTACAACTAATTCTAGCAGAATTTTTGATAGCCATCCCGTATATCCTGGCAAGATTTGGAAAAGAGTTGGGAAATAGCAGCCTTTCTTTCTTTAGGGTATTTTTTGCTTTTGCTTTCTTGGGAATTTTTGCTTTAATTTTTAAGAAATATTCAATAACAAGAATCAAGAAAGAAAAGATTAAGCTATTAATTTTTGGAGCCTTGCATGGTTTCATAGTTCTTGCTTCTTATATGTCTCTTAATTTACTCACGATTTCTTTTGCTGTTATCTTGCAATCTACAATAGGAATATGGACAGCAATATTTTCTATAATTCTGCTCAAAGAAAAGCTAAAGTTGAATGTAGTTTTAGCCCTGATAATATCTTTTGCGGGATTAATTATAATAGTAAACCCCCATAATTTTTTAATTAATAACAGTTTACTTGGTATATGTGCGGCCTTATTTGTAGGAGTTTTTGGTGGACTAGTTTATGCACTCTCGAAAACTTTTAAGAGTTATGATAAAATATCTCTGACTTTCTGGCAGAATTTAATAGCAGTACCTTTTTTGATTCCGTTGCTATTTTTATACCCCCCAATCTTTACGGGATTTAGCTTAACAATCTTTCTTTCTCTAGGTTTTTTCGGAGCCATTTCTTTTGTCTTTTTATATCTGGGTTTTGGGAACGTTCAAGGACAAAAGGCATCTGCTTTGACTTTGCTTTATCTTGTTTTTGCCATAATATTTGGAATATTTATTTTTAAAGAAATTCCTACTTTAAGAGAAGTAATTGGCGGAGTGATGATAATATTCGGGAGTTACCTCGCTACGAGATGACTAACTTTATAAATTCTCTAACCCTTCTAAAACTAACATCATGGACGAAAAAGAGACAGAACAAATAAAAAGCGAAACAAAAAAACTTCTCGAGAAGTTTTCTATTGCTCTGAGCAAGATAAAAAGCGAAGAAAGCAATGTTGAGCGAGACCAAGATAGAAGAAAAGGAGGGGAGGGTAAGATGGGAGACGAAAGCTTTAGGAAAATTATGTTCGAGAATGCTCCTGCGAAAAGCGATGAGTTTATTCTTGCGGAGAAGAAAAAATGGTAGATAATATTGAGAGTTTGAGAGAGAGGATAAATGATTTTGATAATTCTATAATTAAGATTCTTACACAGAGAATGAAAGTTGTAAAAAAAGTGGGAGAATTTAAGAAGAAAAAGAATATGCCCTTATGTGATAGAAAGAGGCAGGCAGAAGTATTGAAAATTAGAATTAAACAAGGAAAATCCGGTGGCCTTAATGAAAAGTTCGTGAAAAAGCTTTATAATTTAATTTTTAATGAAGCGTTGAGAATTCAAAGGAGAAAAAAATAATGGAGAAAGTAATTGTTGCTTCAGGACCAGTAATAATTGAAAATGGAAAACTTCTTGTTAATAAAGATAATAAGGATGATTTTTACAAACTTCCTGGCGGAACAATAGAAGATAATTCAGAAGATTTAGAAGAAGCTTGTCATAGAGAATTTAAGGAAGAAGTAAATGGCGAAGTTGAGATAATAAAACCTCTTCATCCAATGATTGTAAGAAAGAACCAGCAGACAGGAGAAAAAATGCTGATTATTCTTATTCATTATCTTGGAAAATTAAAAAATAAAAAAGATTTGAAACCAATTTTACCAATTAAAGAAATTAGATGGCTTGACATAGGTGAAATAAAACAAGGGAAACATAATGTTGCTAATAATATTAAGTTTTTAATAGAAAAAGGAGATATTAAATGATAACAGCAACAGAAAAACTTAAACTAATTAAAACAGGAAAACTTTCTGCAGAGCAAAACATAAAAAACTTTCTTTTAGAGATAGAAAAAAATGATAAAAAAGGCAAAAAGATAAATGCTTTTATCCAAGTGAATCCTAATGTTCTCCTTGAGGCTAAAGAGGTTGATAATAAACTTAAGGGGGGCAAGCCGGCTGGGAAACTGGCTGGTCTTGCTATAGCTATTAAGTCAAATATAAATGTTAAGGGACTTAGTGCTTCATGTGCTTCTAAAACTCTTGAAAATTATAAAGCAGGATATGATGCAAGCGTTATTGAAAAAATAAAAAAAGAGGATGGGATAATAATTGGGATGGCAAATATGGATGAGTTTGCATGCGGAAGTTCAGGAGAGACTTCTGCATTTGGAATAATAAAGAATCCTGCTAGTCTTGATAGGATTCCTGGTGGAAGTTCTTCAGGAAGTGTTGCTAGTGTTGCTGCAGGCTTTTGTGATCTTGCTTTAGGAAGCGATACTGGAGGAAGTATAAGAAATCCTGCTTCGCATTGTGGTGTTGTTGGAATGAAGCCAAGTTATGGTGCTGTTTCTCGTTTTGGACTTATTGATTTATCTATGAGTCTTGATCAAATAGGGCCAGTAGGAAAAAGTGTTGAAGATGTTAAATTAATGTTTGATGTTATAAAAGGTAATGATGAAAAAGATGCTACAACAAGAGAAATTAATGACAAATCAAAGAAAACAGAAAAAATAGTTGTAGGTATTGTGAAAGTTTCCGCTGATAAAAATATAATTTCTTTAATTGATAAGAAAGTTGAAGAAATATGCAAGAAAAAAGGCTGGAAGATGGAGGATATTGAGATTAAACATATGGATTTAGGAATACAAACTTATTATCCTGTATGTTATGTTGAATTCTTTTCAGGAACAAGAAAATTTGATGGAAGAAGATATGGAAAAAAGATTGAAGAGACATGCGGTAGAGAAGTTTTAAGAAGAATTCTTGGGGGAGCAGAGATTTGCCAAAGTGAATTTTCAGATAGATATTATAAAAAAGCACTGGATGCAAAAAAACTTCTCGAAAGAGAGTTTGAGAATGCGTTCAAAAAAGTTGATTGTATAATCTTGCCTACTGTGCCTAGACTGCCACATAAGTTTGGAGAAAAAATAAGTTTTGAAGATATGTATAATTATGACAAGCTTACTGTTCTTGCGAATATTGCTGAGATACCTGCGATAAGTGTGCCTGCAGGGCTTGTGAACGGCGTTCCGGTTGGTTTGCAGGTGATGTGCGGGCGTGGAGAAGATTTGTTGATGTTGGAGATAAGTAAAGAATTCGAGTGAATTTAATTTCTAAATATCACAACTTCTGTCGAATCTGCTCTCTTCAACTTCTTGATTATACTTCTCTAATTTAAGGGCCTGATATGATGGAATTTTTTCCCCATTAGCTACTCTTTTATTTAATTCTTCCATTTTAAATCGATAGCTATACCATTCATACTGTTCTATCAGCGTTTTATCTAGCCCATACAGTCTTATCCCCTTTATCAATAATTTTTCTTCTGCCCTTAGACAATTTTTTGCTAATATCTTCGCTCTCTCTTCGCCCGTAGTTTTGTATTGAGAGGTTCTTAAATTTTTCAAATAAGACATTAGTCTCATTTTTTCTACTTGATAGGGGGTGTCTCGTATTCTTTTTATTAGGATTCTTGCTCCTAATTCGTATTGCTCTTTCGTTGCCATTTTATTTTTTTCTCCCATTCTTTAAGTCATCCCTTAGCTTTAGAACAATCTCGCCTTGATGCCGCCTTTCTATTTCAGCAACTTCATATATCTCTCCCAGCCTTACAAAATTATCAACTGGCTCTCCTCCTTGCCTAACTAATCCAATGTAAAGTTCGAATTTGCCATGGGGCGTAACCATATATTTTTTTAAAATATCGAAAAGTCTCTCTGCCAGATAATCTTTGGTTTCCCCATATTTATCTAAATTAAAAGCATTTCTACCGCAGTTTAAACCTCCTCGTGTTCCTAATTCTTCTGACAAAACTTGTTTGATATCTTCTTTTAATCTTCTCTGGTCATATTTAGTAGTCATTTTGTTCTTACTCCCATTTTGTTTAGTATTAATTTTAGTTTTTCTAGAGGTAGGCCTATTGCGCTTGTTCTTGAACCTTCTATTTTTATTATGAATCTTTTTGCAAGACCTTGCAGAGCGTAGGCTCCTGCTTTATCCAAGGGTTCTTTTGTTTCTATGTACTTATTTATTTCTTTTTCAGTCAGCTTCTTGAATGTTATTCTAGTTATTTCGCACTCTCTTATTTCTTGTTTTGTTTCTGTGTTGATTATTGTTATCCCTGTGTAGATTTCGTGTGTTTTTCCTGATAGGCTTTTTAGCATTTCTTTTGCTTTTTCAGGAGTATGCGGTTTTCCCAGTATTTTATTATTCAGGCTTATGAATGTATCTGAGCCGATTATGATTCCATTTTTTCTGTTTGCCACTTCTGCTGCTTTTCCATGCGAGAGTGTTTTTGCTAGTTCGCTTGGCGCGAGTTTTAGAGTCATGTCTTCTTCGTAGTTGCTGGGCATTATTTTGAATTCTTTTATTATTCTTTTTAGTAAGCTCTGCCTTCTAGGACTGGTTGATGCTAGTATGATTTTTGTTTGTGTTTTCATTTTATTTTGTGTTTAGTTTAGTTGTATTTCAAGTTCTGCGATTTCTTTCTTGTAAGCTTGGATTGTTTCTGGCGAGATTCTTATGAAGCTGTTGCATCTTCTGCTTAGTCTTTCGAAGTCTTGCCTTATTTTTGCAATTCTTGCTTTTATCGCGTCTTTGTTTATTTGTGTTTGCATTTGTTTGTTTTTGTTATTTAATTTTTTCTGGTTTTATCCGCTTGAGTAAGCTGGGCAAGTTTTGTATGCTTGTTTGATTTCTTGCATTATCTCTTTGAAGAAGCTTTTTGCATAGTCTAGTTGCATTCCTCGATTCAGATTGTTCTGAGTCCAGTGTTCTTCTAGTAGCATCCATTGCTTGGTTCTGTCTTCTATTTTTTCCATGCTTTCAAGTTCTATTTCTAGTGTTGGTTTTTTTGGTTTTGTTTGTCCTGTTTGGTTTTGCATTTTTGTTTTCTCCTCTGGCATTTAGTTAATTACTCTTTGAAAAGAAGCTATAATAAGTTCTGTTGTGGGCTAGGCTACAACAATAGTTTATATGGATATTTTTCTGCCGAATAATAACTAAATGAAAAAACAATGGAGAGAAACATGAACAAAATACAGGCACTAGCAATCGCTGGAATTCTGCTACTAGCCGCAGCAGGAATCTTTGACTACGTTGAGAAGGGTGGATGGAAACTGCTTGCCCTCTCGCTAATCTACGCGATTGCAAACGCAATCATCTTCGTAGCAAGATAAGGCAAAAAAACTGAAAAAGAAAATAAACACTATGAAAAAAATAAAAATCAAGTTATTGAAAGGAGGTGAATAAAAATGGATGAATTAGAAATAAAAAAAGACCCAATTGCGAAAAAATTATTGGATGAATTATTTGAGGATGATTATGCAATAATGAGAGAGTATCCAGGATTAGAAGTTCCTGGTTGTTTGAGTGAAAGAATTGTATTATATAAGACCTATATACAACGAAGATGCGACGGACTTCCTTTTGTTAGAGATTTAATTAGTAGTAGGCTTAGTGGTATGGAAAGAATATATGCAAGAGAATCTAGAAGAGAAGCAAATATAAGACAGGCAGAGAGATCTGATAGCTGGAGGTCATGCTATGAGGGAAATACAATTGGTTAGAATAATCGTTTAAAATTGGGCAATAGGAGAATAAACAAAACAACAAAACCTTAAAAAGATGGAGCTCTTCTCTTTTTTATGATACTAATAAAAGAAGATAAATCGCTTATTAAAAAAGCAAAAGAGATCGTTAATAAAAAGAAAATTTATTCTGGAGAATTAAAAGCAGTAGGATGTGCTTTAATTTCTAAGAAAGGGAAGATATTTACCGGCGCAAATTGGGATTTATGGTGCGGGATAGGATTTTGTGCAGAATCATCTGCAATATCAAATATGATTTCACATTCTAATGAGACTGAAATAAAGACAATTGTTGCATGTAGTAAGCACCATATAATGCCACCGTGTGGAAGATGTAGAGAAGTTATGGCTTTGATTGATAAGAATAATTTGAAGAATACGGACGTTATTATTTCTGACAAGGAAAAGGTTAAACTCAAAGAGCTTATTCCTCATGATTGGAGATAATCAAAATCCTCTTGGAACCCTATAATCTTTTGCAACAAATACAGTTCTTTTTTTAATATTGATTATATAATCAAAATCTCCTGCTTGCACTCTCATTTCGTTTTTATTGTACTGTGCTAAAATCATGCATTCTCTAGTTTTTTCTTCTAATCCTTGCGATTTTAAAAACTCTAATGCGATTCTTTCTTTTATTCTCATTTTTTTCATACCCCCTTACATTTCTGGTAGTTTGTCGACCTCCATTGCCGCTCTTTTTCGAGTATTCTTTGTTTAACATTACTCTTTGAACAAAAAAAGTGTTATAATATTATGTTGTGGAATAAGCACCAACAATAACTTTAAAAACATACAAAGCGATTTGATATTATGAAAAAAGAAATAATAGTCATCTCACTCGGAGGCTCGCTTATCGTTCCTGAAGAAATAGATTCGTCTTGGATAAAAGACTTTAAGGAGATGATTGAAAAGTACGTTGTTGCGGGATATAGATTTATTCTTATCTCCGGAGGAGGAAAAACTGCTAGAAAATATCAAAATGCTGCAAAAGCTATAGCTGGACTTACGGGGGATGACTTGGATTGGTTAGGTATTCATGCGACAAGAATAAATGCTCATCTCATAAGAACAATTTTCAGGGGTTTAGCTCATGCCCAGATAATAAAAAACCCTAACGAGAAAGTTGATTTTAAGGAAAAAATACTTGTTGCAGCAGGCTGGAAACCAGGATTTAGCACAGATTATGATGCTGTTCTTCTTGCTAAGCAATTTAATGTTAAAAAAATAATAAATCTTTCAAATATAGATTATGTTTATGATAAAGACCCAGGGAAGTTTAAGGATGCTAGAAAGATTGAGAATATATCTTGGAAAGATTTTAGAAAGATTGTTGGAGATAAGTGGGATCCTGGCTTGAATGCGCCTTTTGATCCTGTTGCATCTAAAGAATCTGAAAAACTTGGGCTAGAGGTTGCTATAATGAATGGAAAAAATTTAAAAAACATTGAAAATTATTTAAATGCAAGAAAGTTTATAGGAACAGTAATTCAATGAAAGAAAAAAAAGAGAAAACCCTAATTATCATAAAACCAGACGGCGTACAACGGAAACTCATAGGTGAAGCTTTAAAGAGATTTGAACAAGCAGGATTGGATATAAGTCATCTTGAAATAAAGAAAATAAGGAAACCAATTGCAAGGAAGTTTTATTCTCATCTGAAAACAAAAATACATCCAAAGATTTTTGATAATATTGTTGAATACATGACTTCTGGAAAAGTTGTAATAGGATTAATTGAAGGAGTGAATGCTAGTAAAAGAGTTAGGGAAATCTGCGGGCCGACTAATCCTAAGATTGCTCCAAAAGGAACGATAAGAGGGGATTTTGGTGTTGATGACCTAGTTTTATGTGCCAAAAGGAAAAAAGCAACAAAGAATATTATTCATTCTTCTGAAAGTCATAGGCATGCTAGAAAAGAGTTTAAACTTCTTAGGGGAAAATAAAATGGACTTTGAACAAATACGGGAGATATTAAAACAAATTGGGCTTGGGCATAATGAGTCTAAAATATATCTTACCCTAATCAAAACCGGGCCAAGTATGGCAGGAAAAATTGCCAAAGAAGCGAATATTGATAGAAGTGCATGTTATGATTCACTTAGGGCGCTTATAAAAAAAGGACTTGTAAGTTATGCTATTGAAGCAAATAGGAAGAAATTTGCAGCAGCAAACCCTTCTCGACTTAGAGAATATATAAAAGAAAAAGAAGAACTTGTTGATAATGTTCTGGATAATCTTAAATCGATGTACAAGAATACAGAAGAAAAAAGTCAGGTTAATATGTTTAGAGGTTTTAAGGGTTTGAAGACTGTTTTTGAGGATATTTTGGAAGAGGCAAAAGGTAAGGAAAACCTTGTTATTGATTCTTCAGGTCAATTTTCTGAAAAAATGCCCTATTATATGCCCCACTATAGAAATGGACTAGAAATAAATAAAATCAAAGTTAGGCAGATATTAAGAAAAAGTTTGGAGAAAACAAGTCATCCTAGTAAAACTACTACTATGCGTTTTTTTCCAGGAGAAATAAAAGAATCAATTACGACTACAAATATATACGCAGATAAAATCGCTTTAATTCTTTGGACAGATGTTCCTGAAGCAGTAATTATAAAAAATAAAGCTGCTGCAGATGCATATAGAAGTTATTTTGAGATTTTATGGAATAGCTCGAAGGCGTAAGTTGGGGATATAAAAACTTAAAAACTCCAAAAAAGGTTTTCTTTTATCTAAAAAGAGGTAAAGCTTCGTAAAATGAAATACAAAAATATAGAAATAAAATGGCTTGGCCATTCTGGCTTTCTCATACAAAATGGAAAGATAATTTATATTGATCCATTTAGAATAAGTGATGATTTTCCTGAAGCAGATATCATACTTATTACCCATTCTCATTATGATCATTGTTCTATAGAAGATATAAGAAAAATAGCAAGAAACGGAACTGTAATAATATGCACTGCTGATTCGCAGAGTAAGTTTAGGCATATTGATCTTAAACTTGATTTAAGGCCTATTGAAATTGGTGGAAAGATTGAATTTGACGAAGGAAATTTAAAAATATGGGCTGTTCCAGCATATAATATAAATAAAACTTTTCATGAAAAAGCAGAAGATTGGGTTGGTTATATCCTTGAATTAGGAGAGATAAATATTTATCATGCAGGAGATACAGATAATGTTCCTGAAATGAAACATATTCAAGAGATAGATATTGCACTTCTTCCTATTGGCGGAACAGTTACAATGAACGCAGGAGAAGCAGCTAATGCTGCGATTGTCATAAAGCCCAAACTTGCGATACCGATGCATTGGGGCTCGATAGTTGGAAGTAGAAATGATGCAGAAATTTTTGTAAGGCAGTGTTCTGCTGGCGGCGTGGATGCGAGAATTCTGGAGAAGGAAAAGGTTTAAAGCAGAGATTTCTTAGGGAGGTTATGAGAATATCTATTGCTGGGCCAGGTAAGTTTGAATGGTACGAAAAAATTAATTCTAATTGTAAGGAAATTATTTTAGAAATCGCCAATATTCTTGCTAAAAGTGGAAATGAGATTGTACTTACTCCAGATAAAGATTCTGCACTTGCTTTTCTTGGAAAAGAATATTTAAAAAATGGAGGAAAGAAAATTTATGAGATTGTTCCCCTTGATGATAAGCAATGGGGCTATAAAAAATATTTAGATACAACTCTTGGAGAAATAATTAATTGTGGAACATGGGAGAATCAAGCAGCAGAATTCAATAAGCAATCTGAAATTATGATCTGTCTTGCTTATGGTGGGATGGTTATGGCAGAGATAGCTTGTACAAGATATTATAACCCAAAAAAAGTTTACATAATAAAAGAATTAATAACAGCAAAACTTCCTTCTGAATTAAATGAAACTTTTGATATTGAATATATTAGCTATAAAGACTTGAAGAAAATTTTTAATTCGTACAAGAAATGATAACCTTTACACGCCGAAAACAAGACTGCCTAAAGAAAGACGATAAAAGTAGTATCGGAAGCTGGGACTCGCACATCCTAGAATTATGCGAGAAGATAAATAAGAAAAAAAACTTTTATACACTTTCTTCATGCGCGGGAAGAATTGTTCTTATAAAAAATCTTGTGAAAAAAGGTCCAGATATGTTTGTTTTTAGAAGCCATGAAAAAGTTAGTTTTGAAGAGCTAAAAAAAAGTCTTGAGGGTTATAAGGGTAAGGATAATTTAATGTTTAAGCAAGAAACTTGCATACTTCATGTTTGCTGTGAGAAGATTGAAGATGCAGAGAAGCTTTTGAAGATTGCAAGGGAAGCAGGATGGAAAAATTCTGGCATTATGTCTACGCAAGGAAGAATAGTTTGCGAATTGCGTTCTACAGAATATTTGGCTTTTCCGATTTTTGCAGACGCAAAGATTTTGGTTGATGATGATTTTTTGCGTGTGGTGGTGAGCGAGGCGAACGAGAAGTTGGAGAGAAGCTGGCAGAAGATAGAGATGTTAGAAAAAAGTTTATAAATAAAGAACTTCTGTTATGTTCGAGGCGATTCGTCTCAGCGAGTTCTGAGAAAATTTGAAAATGGAAAATGAAAGGTATGCAGAACTAAGATTGTATTATGGTTTATGTAGTAGTGATGGATGTGGTGAGGGTAGATTTTCACCAGAAAAAAAGGATCAATGGTCTGTTAGTCGTCTTACTCGAGCAATTAAAACTATTGAAAGATATTTTCAACCAGATTATGATTGGGGATTTAATTTGGGTTCTTGGGAGCATATCGTTCATGATGAAACTGAAGCAAAAACACTCATTCAGTTCGCAGAGAAGAATATTCGTGGAGCATCTGGTTTGATAGAACCTGTTGAGTCTATGCATGGGAGAATAGCTTTTTGGAGAAAAATCCGTTTTGCTGGCTGGACAGAAGAACAACGAGAAGAATTGGTTCAAGAATTAAAAAAAATCCGGCTATGTTCCGAGAGATGAACAAAGAGAAAGATATGAAAGAGAATATAAAATCAACTCTCAATGGGAGAATAATAAATATCTGTGTCAATTAATAGAACAGGATTTGAAAAAGTTAGATCCAGATGAACCTTGGAGAACACATTTAAAATTTTTTACTCCCTGAATATCTCCTCAACGAAATATTTTTTGTCAAAATTTGCAAAATATATGAAATTTTCCTCAGAAAATTTCACTTAATAATAACAAAACTAGAAACATAAAATATTTAAGGAGATATTCATTGATATTTTTAAGAATTTTGCGGTTTCTTAGTGTGAAATATGCCTGAATATCTCCTTTAATAAAAAAACAATGATGTGGAAGTATTTAAATTTTTCCAAACTCCACATTTTAGAAAATTGATGAAAGGAGGTATAAAAAAACAAAAAAATGGTACTTGATTTAGCAAAAAGTGCAATAGAAGATATGGAGAAAAACCAGATCAACTTTGACGACTTGAAAGCAGGAAAGGCAAATATCAAAGTAGTTGGATGCGGTGGGGCAGGTTGCAATGCAATAACTTGGTTGTTTAACAAAGGTATTAGCGGCGCGACTGTATACGGTGCAAACACTGATGCGCTTCACTTGAGCATTACAAAGGCTGATGATAAAATCCTTCTTGGAAAAGAGTTGACAAGGGGTCTTGGCGCAGGAGGACATCCAAATGTAGGACGAGAAGCTGCAAAAGAATCTCTTTCAGAGATTAAAAAAGCAGTTGCTGGTTCTGATATGGTATTTATTCTTGCAGGAATGGGCGGAGGAACAGGAACAGGTTCTGCTCCAGTAGTTGCTCAACAAGCCAAGGAAGCTGGTGCTGTAGTAATTGCAGTAGTAACCATGCCTTTTGAATGTGAAAAAGCAAGAATTGACAAAGCAGAGTTCGGTTTACAGGAATTAAGAGATGTTGTTGATACAGTAATTGTTATCGATAACAATAGACTTGTAGACATAGCTGGCCAGTTGCCAATTCAACAAGCATTCGCAGTAGCAAATGAGTTGATATCAACAATGATAAAGGGTATTGTAGAAACAATCACACTTCCATCATTAATCAACCTTGACTACGCAGATGTTTCTGCTATCATGAAGAAAGGACAGGTTGCTGTTATTGGTATCGGTGAATCAGATTCAAGTGATAGAGTTAATGAAGCTGTAAGACAGGCATTAACACATCCTTTGCTTGATGTTGATTACAGAGGTGCTAATGGCGCTTTAATCCATATTACATGCGGACCAGACATGAAGCTTGAAGAGTTCAGTCAAATTGGTAATTTAGTAACAGAAAATCTTTCTGAAGAAGCTCAGGTAATTATCGGAGCAAGAATTAATAAAGAATTCGAAGGAAAGGTTAGAGTTATTACAATTATGACAGGAGTTAAAAGCCCATATGTTCTAGGACAAGACAGAGAAGAGGAAAGAACTTACGGAAAAAGATCTGCTCCTGAACTTTCTGACTTGGGAATAGAGGTCCTTTAATTTAATTTTTATTTTAAATAACAGCCCGAAAGGGCTGTTCTTTTTATTTTTTTGTTCTTTCGGTAGATTTATAAAAAATATATTATAATGAGAACTATGGCATCAGAAACTACATTAAAACTAATCTTCTTTGGATTAATTATACTTGCAACAGCGCTTGAAGTTGCAGGAGATATATTTTTCAAAAAATGGAGCATTGGTGGAAAAAATATTATTCTTATCTTGGGATTTTTGATATATGCTCTGGGAACAATATTTTGGGCATTTTCCTTGAAATATGATTATTTATCTAGAGCAATATCTGTATTGAGTATACTTAATCTTATTGTAGTAGTTTTGGTAGGAGTTCTTTATTTTAACGAGACGCTTACTATAGTGAATAAGATTGGGATTGCTTTAGGAATATTAGGTATGATTTTGATAGAAATTTGAAATATGATAAAAATAAAATGTGAAGGATGTACTAATCATTGTTGTGGGAAAAATCCTTTTCTTACTCCTGTTTTGCTTCCTTCTGAAGAAGAAAGATTCAAGGAATATTCTGAGATTATAAAAACTTCTTATGGAAATATTAGAGTTTTATCAAAAAAGAAAAATGGCAATTGTATTTTTTTAGATGATAAAACTACAAAATGTACAATTTATGGGACTAGGCCATTTGAATGCAGACTTTATCCATTCTTACTTGACTTTACAGAGGAAAAACCTGCTGTAAAACTGGATAAAAGATTTTGTCCCAATCTTCAAAATCTTCATTTTGATATGAATAAAATCTCAAATGTTATTAAAAAGCAACAATTCCCGGCGGATTGGATAAAAGCGTATGAAACTTTAGAAGATTATTAACTAATCTATTTCTTTAATCTAATGGCATTGGTTCTCTAGTCATATCTCTTTTTGCAAAACCCCATCCGTCAAAATACATAACACTTTCTAAGAGAGGTTTAGATTTTTTCTCTGTTCTTTCAACTTCAAAGCCAACCGGAAGAAGTGCTTCTATTTGAATATTATCTGGAATTTTTAAAATTCTTTTTACTGTTTCATCTGAGAATGCGCCTATCCAGCAGCTTGCTAGCCCTAAATCAACTACTTTAAGAAGAAAGTTTTCAATTGCTGCTCCTGCTTCTTGTCTTATATACATTTCTGCTCTTTCATAGTAACTTTTCTCAAGGAATTTTTTATCTGTGCAGACAACAACAATATAATGAACTTTTTCAATAAATTCCTGCTGGCATGCTTCTGCTAATTCACCAATTAATTTTTTATCAGAAACAAGAATATATTTTAGGCATGGAAGATTTCCAGCAAGTGGAGCTTTTGAAGCTGCGTCTATTGCTTCCATAATATCTTTATAATCAGGTTTTTTTGTTTCCTTAAATCTTCTTGCTGAATGCCTCTTGTTTAGGACTTTGTCGAATTCCATAATTCTCTTAATAATCGAGACTATAAAAATATTGCTTTTACTTATCTTAAGATCAGAAAAACCTTCTTGTTTATTTGCGAGGTTTTTAGGATACAGAAAACAACAGAAGTTGCAAGGCAAATTCCGGAGCATAAATACTCTGGTTTTTTATTATTTTCTGTATGAACAAAACTTTAAAAAGGATGAAATGTTATTACTTTATAATTAATAATATAACATGGCAGATATTTACAAAATAGAAGATTTGACATTGAAGCAGATAGCATCTATCTGTGATCATACTTTTCTCATGCCTGATCAGGCTTTTCATGAAAAAGCAAAAGAGCTTAAGATGACTGCTTCAGCGTTAAGAGAAAAAGAGTTTTACAGTTTTCTTGAATTCACTGTTAAGACAGATTTGACACCCTACGCAGTATGTGTACTTCCCCAAGATGTAGCATATGCAAGGCAATACTTGGATAGCCACGGAGGAAGTGGAATAAAGGTAGCTTCTGTAATAGGGTATCCAAATGGCGATTGGGATAGTACAGAAGAGAAGATTGAATGTATGAAAAGAGTTTCACAGGAAGGAGCAGTTGAAATTGATCCTGTAATTCGTTATAGAGCATTAAAGGGGGGAAATATAAATATGGTTGCTAATGAAATATGGCGGATAGTAAATGGAGCTCATAATCAGATGATGGGATGTAAATATATTCTTGAGACTTCTGAACTTACACCTAACCTTATAAAAGAAGCCTGCGAAATTGCGAACTCTTGTGGTTCGGATTTTGTTAAAACTTCTACTGGAATGGGATATTCTATTGCAAGAGAAAAAGATATTCTCATAATGAAACAAAATTTTCCTCGTGGAATTAAAGTATCTGGCGGAGTTGCAGAAGCGAATTATAAAAGCTTACTTAGAGCAGCATCTGGAAGGACAGATGGAATGATAGAACTTGATCCGATGAAAATAAGAATTGGTGAAAGCAAACTTATTGCTGAAAAGAAGTCCGGATATTGATTCTAAGAGATAATATAAAACGACTTCAGGAGGGCTCGAACCTCCGACCCCATGATCCCTGCTTAATGATTTTAACAGTCATGTGCTCTACCAACTGAGCTATGAAGTCATGATAGTTTTAAAGAATAATTGTTTTTAAAAGCTTGTGGTTTTGCTTTCAACAAGTTTTTTCTCTAAATATGCATAAACACTGGCATGCTTGCTTCCTGCAATTAAATTTGTAAGAGCATATATTGTTGTTTTAATATTTTCAATGCTCCCAATTATTCCAACTATGTTGTTATGAACTACTATAAAACAATCTGTTAAAGATTCAAGTGTATCGAGAACTCTTCCATTTGTTCCAATTATTCTTGCCCTGATTTGACTCATATCTCTTCTTTTTGCAATACTTTTGATATTTATTTGTTTAAATATGATTTCTTCATCTTTCAAGAGAAGAGCAACTTTTATGCTAAATCCAAGGTTTATTGATTCTATTGCTTGAAGACAGATATATTCATTTTCAGCTTCTCCTTCAATAAAAACTATCTTTTCTTTGCTAGATAATTTTACCTTGAGTGTTTCTTCAATAATCTTTTTATTTTTAATTATTTTTCTTGTGTTTTCAGAATAAATTTGCTCTGTCATGATTAATTAAAATTCGTTTGATATTCCTTTCATGAATCCTCTTCTTTCAAGCCATTGAATTTGTGCAGGAGTATAGGTGAAGATAATATCTCCTTTACTGTCTCCTTCAAACTCCCATAGTTCAACTAGAACAATGTTTCCTTCTCTTATCCACATTTTTCTTCTTAATCTTCCAGGTATTCTGCAATTTCGTGATTTGCCATCAAAGCATGAAACTAACATTCTATTTGCACCCACTCTTTGTTCAACTTTTCCAAGTACTTCTTTTCCCCGTGGTGTTCTGACTCTTGTTGGAAAGCCTACGGGTGCTTCGCTAGGCTTTTGGTATTCTTCTGTTGATTCTTCAAATTGTTCTTCAAATTCGTCTGGCATGAATAAGATAAAGAAAGAGTATTTTTAAAGATGATGATTTATAAATGACCATTAATTATCATCTACATGAGAAAAGATTTGGTGATATTTGTTCCAGGAGCAAAATATATAAAATCAAAATATGATTTACTTGAAAAATCTATAATAAAATTCTATGAGCTGACGAATATAAGACAGCCAGTTTATATAAATTATGCTAAATTATGGGAGAAAAGATTAAAAAAATCTTCTAATGAGGTTATATGGCTTCATTGGAATGGGGGAATTAGTTTCATATCGAAATATCTTGCTACAAGAAAATTGAAAAGAATCATTAAACACTATAAAAATACTCATAATATTCATGTTGTTGGATTAAGCCTGGGCGGGGAGATCGTATTAGAATCTGCCAAAGATTTAGATAAACAAATTAAATCTATCGTGTTATTGTGTTCTATCAATAAGAATAAGAATATAAATCTTAAATTAAAAATTTTAAATATATATTCGCCTGATGATTTATTTGAAAAGATTTCAGTTAAGGTTATGTCGCCCTTTCAAGGAGGAGTTTTATTGAAAGGAAAAAATGTAAAGAATATTTCTATACCCCATCTTAGACATGAGGACTTTTGTTTAGATAAGGTGATTAAAAATGGGAAATATTCTGGTAAGAGAATTTCTAGTATAGTTAACTCATTTATCAATTAACTCTACAACAACACCAACGCAATAGGTACACCCTGAATTCTTATTATTCCTTCTGGCTGAACTAAGCCAGACTTCAAGGCAACATTGACAGATTCTTTTCCTACAATATTAAAAGTAGCGTCTTCTCCTGCACTATCTTCAATAATCTTTAAAATTTCTTGTTCTGTTTTTTCTTCTCCCTTGAAAAAACTTTCCTTGATCTCTATTGCTTTTTTACCTTCTTCGAATCTTTTCCCGAGCAATTCATCATCACAAATCGCAACTATTCTTCTATAAGAACTATGTATTTTTACTAGCATTATCAAAAAAATGTATTTAAATTTCTGTCTCTGGTTATAATTAACTCTACTGAATTAGGTAGATAAAAAATTTTACTTGCCTTTCATTCTGCAAACTGTTATTCCGCAATTAGGGCATTTTCCCTTTGCCATCTTAACGCCTCTTTTTGTCAAGGCCTCTGTCTCTTCTTTCATAACAACTGATTTTTTGCATTTAACACAATATCCTTCTGTCATTTTTTTTACCTCCTATCTCTTTTAATTAAACTTCTGTCTTTTTAAATCTTTTTTATTCTTATTTTACGATTATACTCTAAAAGAAGATTTATAAATGAATGAAAACTAATATGAATATGCCCAAGGTTAGAAAAAAAGAGGGGAATAAAAAGCCGGCGTTTAAAAATCAAGATTTGAAACGCTTGAGATATGCTTTTATTTCAGGAATACTTATTATAGTTTTATTTGTTCTTTCAATAATTTTAAATAATTTATTTACAGATAATATTGAAACATTACAGATATTATCTATGATTCAGAATGTTTTAACAATAATTTTTATTTTCTATTTCTTTTCAGGATTTATTTTACTGGGCAGAGAATATGACCGACTTTTAAAAGTAGCATCTATCTTGATGATAATTCTTATAGTGGGATTTTATCTTCTCATGCTATTTTCTGCAAGCTTTTTTGGTAAGAATATGATACTCAATTTGGATGAAAAAGTTAAGTCCATTGGATTTAATTCCGCGACAGAATTTTTTGATTATTTGAGCACGAATCAAGCAGAAGCTCAACAATATTCGGACTTTATTGTGAATGAGGTGATTCCCTTAATTCTTCCGTTAGTTATAATGATTTTTGCTTATCTTTTAGTCTTTTTAGTTGCTGCTATTATTTTTGGTGTTGGTTTGATAAAAATCGGGGGAGATGTTAAATATGCAAAGATTGCAGGAATATTGGAGATAATTGGGGCAGGTACTATGATATTCTTTGTTGGGATTTTTATTTGGCTTGGTGCTTATATTTTTATGCTTATTATTCTTTTCAGGGAATCAAAAAAACAAAACGCAGTTAAATCTTGAGGAATTAGATTCGAACTAAATTCGAGTATCAAAAAATAATCTAAACTTATGAAAGGAGGTATAAAATGACAAAACTTAAAAAAATAAGTCTATGGACTTTTGGTTTGATTATTGGGCTTGCAGTTGTAATTCAATCACTGACCCAACAATTAATCTCTTATGGACTCAGTAAAGTTCCTGGAATTCTAACCTCTCTTCAGTCAATTCAGTCTGTCTGGCTTTTGATACTAGTGAACCTTGTTTTCACATTTATCGTTGCAGTAATAGCAGCAGTTGTGTTGGCTATGTTGTATAATCTTTTATCAAAATATATCGGCATAACTATGGGATTTGAGGATAAAAAGAAAAAATAGTTTTTATTTTTAATTAGATTCCAGAACCAAGAGAATGCTTTGCACCGCATGCAAGACAATGTATAAAGAGAATTCTATCTTGTTTCATAAATTCTGTATCTGGTTTCTTGCATTCACGGCATATTACAAATTCTTCCACATATTTTTGAATTTTTTCATTTATGGGTTTACTAGATATCGCTCTTGTAATTATTAGTCTATCACCCCTTATAACTCCCGGACTTGCTAATTCTTTTAAAAGAAATTTGATGACATGACTGCAATCTCTTCTTATGTAATCACATACTTGTTTAAAATTCGTGATTATTGTTTTTGTTCCTTCTATATGACCTTCTACCCCGGGCACTTCAAATCTTTCTATTTTACTTTCAACTGGTTTTATTTTCTTATACGCTTCTTCAAGAAGTTTTTCATAATTTTGTTCATTTTCCATAGTTATTTTAGAAAGAAGGAGTTTTTAAATTTAGCCTAAATACCTTACTCTTCCCGGTCTTGGTTCGAAGATGATTCCGTCCTCTAGAAGTTTTATTATCTCTGAATTTATAGCAGAAGGATCAGAACTTTTTATTTTTAGTATTATCTGTTCTGTTTCTATTCCACCAGAATCTTCTGAAGATTGTAATGTTTTTATAATCTCTTCTCTTAGACTTCCAACTGGCGCATTTTCACTAGAATTTGTTTGTTCACTTTTTTGATTCTTTTCTATTTCAAGCTTTCTTATAAGAAGATATCGTGAATCTATTTTTTTAATTATTTCGGGGGAGATATATACTTCGTTATTATAACTCCTTAACAAACCCATTGTAATAATGGTGTCTCCTTGGTTTAAATTTTCAAATTTGGATACATCCTCGCCAAAAAGTTTTAATCTTATTTGACCTGTTCCATCATCAATTGTTAGTGTAGCAAATTTTTTCTCCCCTTCTGAACTGAATTTATCAATGATATTGGCTATAAGATTGACTCTTATTATCTGTTTTTCTGCAATTTCAAGAAATCTAAATTTTTCTTTATTGGGTGTACCTTCCTCACCCTTTACATCTTCAATGATAGGTGTTCCGTTAAGAATTTCACCTATTCTTAATTTATATGCTGTCTCTCTCTTCTTTATTTCTGCCATCTTATTCTTTTTAAAGAAAGAGTTAGTTTTTAAAGATTTATATTATCCTGCTTGTACTGGAAAAAAGAAAAATTTATCCTATTAATCTTCTTACTCCGTCAATTTGTTCAGCTATTTCTGCACCTTTTTTTGTAAGTTTTATAAGTTTGATTCTCCCCTGCTTTTCAAATCCAACTAAACCTAATTCTTCAAGCGTTTGAAGAATTTTTACAGCGTGAGAATATGTACAATCAACTTCTTTTGCGAGGATGCTTCCATAACGGGCTTTTGAAACCTTTTTTAATGCAACTAGCATTAATGCAGGTTTTCGTCTGAAAAAAATATCGAAATTATCTTTCATTGGTGATTTTGTTTAGTTTTTGGTATATTTTTTGAGTATATTCTAAAAACTATATATCTAATCATATATATCGACTTATAAACTTTTCTCATAAAAAATTCAACTAGGCGGTAGTGAAAATTTTATTTATCTTTTCAAAGAAGAAAATCTTTCACTTACTATTTTTTTAGCATCATCCCACATTTTTCGTTCTTGTCTAGGTGTGTAAACAAAAAGAATTTCATTACCCATATCATCACGACAGGGAGAATCATATTCTTTCTTTAATTCAACACAATATTTTTCAAGAGTTTTTCTACATATCCTTGAAAATCTTTTATCTCTTGGAAAAATTCCCATTAAATGGGCTTCCATACAAGAATGCTTAAATGCGTCATTAACCATCATTCTGTAGTTATTGCTTCCAAGAAGCATATATGCTACTAGTTGTTTTTCGCTGATATATTTGTATCCTTCGCATTTCATTTTAAAGTAATCTTCAGAAAAATAATCAAATGCTGTTTTTTCTTCTATCCTTTTTAATGTCATGATTATCCAAACAGATGTTGGTTTATAATAATTATTGTAATGGACTGCAACTCAAAAAGTTTAAATATCGTGCAGGGCTTAAGAGAACATGATAGATATAAAACTAATAAGAGAAAATCCTGAACTTGTAAAAGAGAACATAAAAAAGAAGTTTCAAAATGATAAAATTCCATTGGTGGATAAGGTAAAAAAGTTGGATCAAAGATGGAGAGAAATAAAAACAGAAGACGATTTACTTAGAGCAGAAAGAAATAAGATTTCTGAAGAGATTAATAAGGCAAAAAAAGCTAAAAAACCTATTGATAACTTATTGAAAAAAGCAAAGGAGATTCCAGAAATACTTGCTAAGAATGAGGGAGAAGAAAAAAAGCTTGAAGAGGAAATAAAGCAGATGATGTATCAGATACCCAATATTATTCATAAATCTGTTCCTATTGGCAAAGATTCTTCTGAAAATGTTGAAGTTAAAAGGATTGGTGAACCAAAAGTACCCAAATATGAAGTTTTTCATCATGCAGATACTGTTGAAAGACTTAATGGTGCAGATTTTGAATCAGCCAGAGAAACATCTGGAAATGGATTTTATTTTATTAGAGGAAAAATCGCTATTTTGCATTCAGCAATGCTTGCTTTTGCAAGAGATTATATGATTAAAAATGGATTTGAATATGTTATACCTCCATTTATGATTAGAAAAAAAGTAGTTGAGGGTGTTATGGCCTTTACTGATATGAACAATATGATGTATAAGATAGAAGGAGAGGATCTTTATATAATTGGAACATCAGAGCATTCTATGATTGGGAGATTTATTGATAATACTCTTGATAAAAAAGGATTACCTATCACGCTTACAAGTTATTCTCCATGTTTTAGAAAGGAAATTGGAGCTCATGGATTAGAGGAAAAAGGATTTTATAGACTTCATCAATTTGAAAAGCAGGAAATGATTGTTATTTGTGAACCTGAAGATTCTTATTCTTGGTATGATAAAATGATGCAGTATACTATTGATGTTTTTCAAGCATTAGATATTCCTGTTAGAGTACTTGAATGTTGTTCTGGAGATTTAGCTGACCTTAAAGCAAAATCCTGTGATATAGAAGCTTGGAGTCCAAGACAAAAAATTTATTATGAAGTAGGTTCGTTAACAAATATGGAAGAAGCTCAAGCAAGAAGATTAAATATCAAAGTTACTTCCTCAAAAGGCAATTATTTTGCTCATACATTGAATAATACTGTTCTTGCATCTCCGAGGGCAATTATCGCTTTAATAGAAAATAATCAGCAAGCAGATGGGAGTATAAAAATTCCAAAAGCGCTTTGGCCTTATACTAGTTTCAAGGAAATTTCTGCTGAAAAAAAAGAGAAGAAGAAATAAAGTCTTACGGGTAAACTATAAAAACCATAATCTTTCTTTATATTACATATGATAATAACTATATCAGGGAAACCAGGTTCTGGAAAAAGCACTATCGCAGATATGCTTGCAAAAGAGCTCAAGATGAAAAGATATAGTGTTGGTGATTTCAGAAGAAATATGGCCCAAAAAATGGGTTTAACATTAAGTCAACTTAATGAACTCGGAGAAAAAAAGGATTTTACAGATAAAGACGCAGATAATTGGCAGGTAGAAATAGGTAAGAAAGAAGATAATTTTATTATTGACGGAAGATTAAGCTATTATTTTATTCCAAACTCAATAAAACTCTTTTTAGACGTACATCCAACTATAGGCTCAAAAAGAATATCTGGTGATAATAGACCAACAGAAAAAACATTGGATGATAAAGCTACATTAAAGGCATGGCACGAAAGAGTCGAATCAGACATGAAAAGATATAAAAAATATTATGGTTTAAATCCTTATGACCTGAAAAATTATGATATTGTTATTGATACTTCTAATCTTTCAATTAATGAAGCTTTAAAAAAAGTAAGAGAGCTTGTAATAATTCCTCTTAAGCGTCCAAATACTAAACTTAAAATCCTTGCAGCAGGAGATATACACGGAGATTCAAAATTATCTCAAAAGCTTGCAGAAAGAGCTGAAAAAGAGAAAGTTGACTTGGTTATCTTAACAGGAGACATAACCGGAAGCGTGCAAACAAAAGGACTTATAAAACCGTTTATTGATAGGAAACAAAAAGTTCTTTTTGTTCCCGGAAATTGGGAAACAACAGAAGATGCTGAAGACTTCTCAAGTATGTATGGCATAAAAAATCTGGATAAACATTATGCAGTATATGGTAATGTGGGAATATTTGGAATTGGAAGCAAAGATTGGGCTCTTTTTCCAGATAATCAAAGAACATTTAAAAAACTTGACAAAGATTTTCAAAAAATAAAAAATCTTGAAAAGAAAATCATGATTTCTCATTTACATGCTGCAGGAACAAAATCTGAGCTTTCAGGGATTCCAGGCAATGATGGAATTCGAAGGGCAATAGATAAGTTTCAGCCAGATTTGTTTATCCATGCACATATTCATGAGTTAGATGGTGTTGAAGAAAAGATAGGCAAGACAAGAGTTATTCATGCAGGAAGAAGAGGAAAAATTATTGAAATCTGATTTTAATTATTCCTGATAATCACATGATTTTATTTTTTCAGAGCTAATGTAAGAGTCATTACTACTATGGCCAGTAGGATACCAAATATTTCCAATACACTCTTCATTATTTCTTTTGCAAATCGCAAATTCTCCTCGCCTATGAGTTTCTAATCTAGCAAATCTGCAAAGTCTTTCCAATATTTTTTTATCCATTTTTTAGCATCTCCAGATAGCTTCTTTTTTCAATATCCTTCTCTTCCAAACCAAAAAATCTCATTGCTTTTTCAATATCTCTTTCATATTTTGCTTCAATCTCAATAAAATTTCCTTTAGTAGTACGATCTAAGAATATTTTGCATCGACCAAAATCAAATTGGGCTCTTGTTTTATGGTAGTAAAGGGTTTCATTCATGCCTATTTTTCCAAAAATTTTTCTTAGAACATCAATTTGTTCTTCACCCCCTAAAGAAAGCTCTATTTCTTCTCTTGAACCAAATTTATCTTCAATTTTCTCTCCCTTGTATGTTATTATGGTCCTGCCTTTTTCCCGCCTCAGTCTAAGAAACCCATTTCCTACTTGATAAAAAATATTTGTTTGATCGAAAAATTCTGGATTGCCTAAAAAATAAGTCATTTCTTCTAATTTACTATTATTAATTTTAATTTTAACTTCTGTTTCTATCATTTTATTTTCTCCAGAATGTAATCTACTCTTTCTTTTATTGGCATTACTGGAACAATTATTAAATTATAATCAAAACTTTTATAAGTGGAAATTATGGCCTCGTGAATCTTTTTCGCCTCAGTATTATCTTTTTCTACTCTCAATCCATCATTTTCAAAAGGAAGTAAATCCAAGATAAAAATAAAATCATATTGGTTTTTAAAATCAAAACTTCTTAAGGGTTCGGGAATAAAACCTAGCCTAAGCTGGCAATAAGCTATCCCGTCTATATGCCCCCTGTCTAGAAATATCAATCCCCCTGTCTTTTCTTCCGCTTCTGTTTCTTTTTCTAATTGCTTTCTGAATATTTTAATTTGTATCTCTTCATATTCTATTTTAATGTTCTCAGCTAAAACCTCTCTGGCAGATTCTTCAATAACATAATATCCTCTCTTTTTGAGTTCTTTTATTAATGTGCTCTTTCCGCAGCAGGGTCCGCCGGCGATAACGATTTTTTTGGTATCTTTCATATTACTACCTATACCTGTAAACTATATACATATTACTGAACAATATTTGTCAATAGTGTTGTATATAACAGAAAGCCTTAAAAACTCAAGAATTATTACAATACATAAGATGTTAACGAATGATGAAATAAAAAAAATAGAAGATTTTGTTTATGCAAAACCAAGAAGCATACAAGAGATAGCAGAACATTTAAACAAGAATTGGAGAACAGCAGACCGTTACATAACTGAAATAGAAAAAGAGTTTGGAACAATATGCACCAGAGTATTCAGGGGAGGCACAAGAGGAGCATTAAAGGTTGTTTATTGGGCCAGTGTAGAAAAAATATCCCATAGTGTTTTTCAGGAACAACTTGAAGAAAACATCATGAAAGGAAGAACCAAGGATGATTTTTCAAGCTTTGATATTTTTCAGCATGTTGATAATAAAAAGAAAGATGCATGGATAAAGACAGGAGAAAGTGAATCAAAAGTAGGCAGATTAAAAGAATTTACAGATCTTTTGATGACAGCAGAGGATCAAATTATCTTTTTTTCTGGAAACTTGTCTTTTATAAATTTTGATGATGGAAAAATAAATGTCTTTAAAATTTTAGATTCTTTAGTAAAAAGGGGAATAAAAATGAAGGTAATATGCCGTGTGGATGTAGCAGGTAGGGAAAATATTGACAAACTCCTTTCATTAAATTTTAAATACGGAAAAGAACGAATTGAAATAAGACATAGAGAACAACCATTAAGAGTTACTATTATAGACAATAAAATATGCAATCTAAAAGAAATTAAAGAACCTACGGGAAGAGAAAAAGAGCTTAATAAAAAGATTTTTATATTCTATACAATCAAAGATAAAGACTGGATAGAATGGCTTTCTAGAATATTCTGGAAGATGTTCTCACAATCTATTAATGCAAATAAGCGAATTGAAGAAATGAATAAATTAAAATGAAAATACGAAAAGAAAATATGCCTGAAGAACCACCCAAGGAAAGCATATACAAGAATGAAAAAGCGAAGAAAAGAGTAGAAGGCATAGAATTTACACCAATCCTTGATGCAAAGCAGACAGTAGAAATAGTTGAAAGGCCCAAGCCGAGATTAGAAGAAATTGAAAAGATAGAAAAACCTCTAGCAAAATCTGAGAATAAACGAACAAGTAAAAAAGAGGTTAATTTTGAAAAACCCCGGAGTGCAAAAAAAGTAAAAAAAGGAATAATTGCCCTTACTGGAAACTCTATTTTGATCATTACTGAAAAACCCCAGGCAGCAGCAAAAATTGCAGCTGCTCTTTCAAAAGGAAAAGAGAGAAAATATTCCGAAAATGGAATTCCTTTTTATGAATTTCAAAAAAATGGTGAAACAGTTATTGTTGCTTGTGCTGTAGGACATTTATTTTCACTTTCGCAGGATGTAAAAGGGAGTGACTATCCTATTTTTGAAGTATCATGGAAACCTAATTTTGAAGTAAGGAAAAAGGATTTTACAAGAAAATATTACAATGCACTTGTAAAGCTTGTAAAAAGAGCAAAAGAGATAATAATTGCTACAGATTATGATGTTGAAGGAGAAGTTATAGGGTATAATTTAGTTAGATTTATTGCAAATCAAAAAGATGCTAAAAGAATGAAGTTTTCTTCTCTTACTTCTGATGAGCTTGAAGATGCTTATAAAAACGTACACACTACAATTGATTGGGGCCAGGCAATAGCAGGAGAGACAAGACATTTTATTGATTGGTATTACGGTATAAATCTTTCGAGGGCATTGATGAATAGCATAAAAACAACAGGTAAGTTTAGAATTATGTCCATAGGAAGAGTTCAGGGTCCTGCGTTAAACATGATTGTTGAAAAAGAAAAAGAAATTTTGGCATTTAAACCAATTCCATTCTGGAGAGTTTTTATTGATGTTATTGATAAAGAAAAACAAAAGTTGAGATTAAAGTATGTAAAAGATATTTTTATAGAAAAAGAGCTTGCCAAGTTTGAAAAACTTAGGGGAAAAGAAGCAGATGCTAAGACAGAAAAAACACAACAAACAATAATTCCACCTGCCCCATTTGATTTAACAACATTGCAGACAGAAGCGTACAAATTTTTCTATATCTCTCCTTCAAGAACACTTCAAATTGCACAGCAGCTTTATCTCTCTGGGCTTATATCCTATCCAAGAACAAGCAGCCAAAAAATTCCCGAAGCTATAAATCCTAAAGAAATCTTAAAAAAACTTTTGAAAAATTTTTCCCAAGTTAAATTGGCAGTAAGACAAACGCCTGTTGAAGGAAAGAAAAGTGATCCTGCTCACCCATCAATATCACCAACCGGAGAATTTCAGCAGCTTTCTGGTGAGGATAAGAAGATATATGATTTGATAGTAAAAAGATTTATTTCTTGCTTTTCGCCAGATGCTAGAATAGAGAACAAAACAATAACTGTTTCTGTAGATGATTTGCTTTTTAAAGAAAGAGGCCTGGAAATAAAAGAAAAAGGATGGATGGAAGTATATGATGCAAAACTTCATGAGAAAGAGCTTAAAGATATGAATGGAAAAGTAAAAATAGAAAAAGTTGAATTTGAAAAAGATGAAACAAAACCTCCAAGAAGGTTTTCACCTGCTTCTATAATCTCGGAATTGGAAAAAAGAGGATTGGGCACAAAAGCAACTCGTGCAAACATTATTGAAACACTTTATGACAGAAACTATATCACAGACAATAAGTCGATAAAAGCAACATCTCTTGGAATAAGCCTTATTGATACATTAAGAAAACATTCTCCGGTAATAATAGATGAGAAGCTTACAAGGGACATGGAAAAAGATATGGAAAGAATAAGGGAATCAAAAAAAGATCTTGAAAAAAGAGAAGAAGAGACACTTGAAAAAGCGAGGAACGTATTAAAACAGATATCTGCTGATTTTCATAAAAAAGAAAAATTAATTGGAGAAGACCTGATTAAAGCTACACAAGAATTTTGGAAGCAACAAAATACTGATAATGAAATTGGAGAATGTCCTGTGTGTCATAAAGGCAAACTTGCAATAAAGTTTTCTCCAAAGAATAAAAAGCATTTTGTTGCTTGTAATGCTTATCCTGATTGCAGAACAACTTTTTCTCTTCCGCCTTTTGGCATGATAAAAAAGTTAGGAGAAGGCAAGGTTTGTGAGCAATGTAAGTTTCCTCTTTTGATGTGCTTGAGAAAAGGCAAGGGTCCGTGGATATTTTGCTTTAATCCTTCTTGTCCTTCAAGGCAGAATAAGGAAGCAGTAGTTGATAATGATAAAGAAAGTTCGAGTGCCATTGAAGAAGAGGGTAGTACCAGAGAAAAAGTAGAAGATAATTCAGAAAGTGGGGAAGAATAAGAGTTTTGTCTACGCCCTTGCCCAAAATCATAACCAACCCTTTTTTCTTAATCCTTCATTGACTATCTCAAAATCTAATTCGCTTTCTTTTAAGCTTCTATGCTTATTTAATACTGCTTTTCTTTTCCCACCGCTTATCCTCAATTCTATGATGCACTTACTCCAATAACCAGTTATATCTCCTCCAACAAGTCGTGCTTGTTTTTCTTTACCTTCTTGGAAGTCATCTTGATTGATGAATCCATAATAAATCTGATTTGTGACAATTATCGGAATATTTCTATTTCGTGAGATGCTTGCTAAAATTCTCATGTGCCTTGCAAGCTTTGAATTTATTGCTTGGATGCTTTTATTTTCTTCTTTTGCTTCTGCTAATTCTAAACGATAAAGCATTGTCATGCCATCAATAACAATAAGGCCAATATTTGATTCTGTTTTTATTTCTTTTAATAATCTAGTTAAGGATTCATCTTGTTCTTCAAAATTAGTTGGTTTTAAAAGGATGATATTTTTAAGTGCTTTTTCTGTTTCTTCTCCACATAGTTGTTTTAGTCTTTCTATAGAAAATCCTCCTTCTGTATCTACAAAAATAACTTTGTTTCCTTTTTTGGCTTGGCTTGCTGTAGCCATCATGCAAAAATTAGTTTTTCCACTTCCTGCAGGACCATATATCATTGTAATGACATCTTTATCATAACCACCATCCAACCATTTGTTTAGGTCATGGCTTCCGGTAGAGATTTTATTTGATTCCATGATTACCCATAGATAAGGGAGTTTTAAGGATTATTATATTGGGAAGGCTATCTTTTTTGGTCAGGTTGAATTGGTCTTGTTAATTTTTCATTAAAATACATTGCAGGAGCAGAATAAGAACTTCCGCAGAATAGGCATTTATGGTCTAAATGATAATCTGAAATTTTTATTCTAATTTTTTCTGGACAACTTCTGCAACTATACTCATAGATTACGTCTTCTTTTTGATTAATCATTTAACCTTCTGTTATAGCTTTTTTATAAATATTATTGTTATAGAATATAAATGATTATTACTTCACAGCTTTCTTAAACTCTTCTAAGATTTTATCTGCGTCTTTTTCTGCAGATGCAACAGCATCTTCTAATGCTTTTTTTGCTGTTTTTCCTTTTGTAATTATCTCGAAGATAACAGGCTTGTCTGGATTCTCTTTTTTCCATGCAGCTAATTCTACTGAACTGTCTTCGTTAAGATAATTTCTAAGTAATTCAGCAATTGTTTGATTGTCTATCTCTATCTTAAGATTATTCTTTTCGTCCTTGAGAATTTTAATTTCCATAATTTAAATCAGAAATCAGCATTTATAAAACTTGCTATCGTTCTTTGTCTTCGTCAACAACTTCAATATCCTTGCCAACAAATGCTTTATCTTTTTCTTCCTTTTTCTTAACAAGTTCGTATATTGTTGGTGTTTTCCCTTTTATTTCCTTTTTCTCTATAGTACTTACTGCTCGTAGACCATCTAGTTTTGGTGTTTCTTTCTTGCCAAAATCTTCTAATTGCTCTCTTCCAACCTCATATCTTGTTTTATGGGTAAAATCTTTTTCTATTTTTTCATTTCTTTTCATAAGCTCTGCAAGAGGAATGTTTTCAACAAAAGTTTCATCAATCCCCTTTAATCCTGCTTGTTCTATCATCTCTTTTTTCATTGCTTCTCTTTTTTTCTCCCCCTCTGCTTCTTCTATTTCTTGCAATTGCTTTTCTTTTTCTTCAATCTCCCTCTTTCTTTTTTCAAACTCATTTTCTCTGAGTATTAACTCTCTTGGATCTGGTTTTATTAATCTAACACCAAAATACTTCTCTAATTTTTTTATTAAATTGAGATAATTTCCAGGCAATTTGTTTTGTTCGACCATTTTTATAGCCATTTCGCTTTCCCCCAAAGCTTCTCCAAGTTGTTTCGCAGTAATCTTTCTTTTTCTCCTCATATAAAGGACTATCCAATGAAAATTATCAACAAGCATAGCTGGCTTTTGATTTAATCTTCCAATCATAGAATTTTCATCAATTTTCTTTATTTCTTGTGCAAGAGTTTTTTTCTGCGTTTCTGGGGGTTTTATTCCTGCAAGTCTCATCATTCTGGCCCTTATGCTTTCTGTTCTTTCAGAGTATTTAAGCTGTTCAAGAGTTGGTGTTTTTAGAACAGGAATATTGTCTATAAGTGAGCATCTTTCACAAACTTTTGCTGAACCGCCAGCATATATCCCTTCAAGAAGCTCTACTTCTTCTTCTGTTCTCTTGCATCTGATGCATCTTTCCATGATAATAATAAAAAATAAGCATTTTTATTCATTTGTATATGGTAGTATAGGGTTAAGTTTATTGACTTAGTCAACTCTTATTAGTAAGGTTATTAAATCTATTTCTACGAGTGAATATATGCAAAAGGTAGTTGTGATACCGACTTATAATGAGGCAGGAAATATAGAAATTCTTATCAATAGAATTATTGCGCTTAATATTAAAGATTTGCAAATAATTATAATCGACGATAATTCTCAGGATGGTACAGCTGAAATTTTGAAGAGAATGTCAAAAAAATATCATCTTTCATATTTTATAAGAAAAGATAAAAAAGGGTATGGTTCTGCCCTTAAGTTTGGACTTGAAAAAGCAAAAAATTTTGATATTATCATAACGATGGATGCGGATTTAAGTCATAATCCTAAAGAAATTCCAAGAATGATAGATAAGATAGAAAAGGGATATGCTCTTGTTATTGGTTCGAGGTATGCTGCTGGAGGGAAAACAATTAATTGGCCAATTTTAAGGAAGTTCACAAGTCGAGCAACAAATTTCTTTGTAAAAACAATGCTATTAACCGGTGTAAAAGATAATACTTCAGGATATAGGGCATACTCGGGAAGAATTATTAGAAAAATATTGAAAAGTGTTAATTCAGAGGGTTATTCTATTCTTGAAGAAATTCTATTTTTAGTTAAAAAAGAAAAATATAAAATTACTGAAATTCCTATCACTTTTGATAATAGAAAAATAGGAAAATCAAAAGCAAAGATGATAAAAGAGATGGCGGGATTATTACAAACCATGTTACGATTAAAAAAGAGGAGTGTAAGGCGATTCTTAGAATATTGTATTGTTGGCGTATCAGGTATATTGGTAAACGAGGGTTTACTTTGGCTATTGACAGAAGGGGCGGGATGGCATTTTATAGTTTCAGGAGCAATAGCCATTGAATTATCGATTTTGTCGAATTTTGTATTTAATGATTTATGGGCATTTAATGACCGAAGAAATGGAAATTATTTTTTTAGAATGTTAAAATTTAATTTTTCGAGAATATTGACAGGTATTTTAAACCTGGGAATTTTATGGTGTCTAACTCAAATAGGATTAAATTATTTATTGTCTAATCTTATAGGCATTGCAGTAGCAACTATTTTTGGTTTTACACTTTGTTTGAGGTGGGTATGGAAATGAAAACTAATTCAATTGAAAAGGGGGGAAGAAAAGAAGTAATAATATTTTTAATATTCATTTTAATGCTTCTCCTTTTAGGTTTATGGTTTATATGGTCAAATTCCCTTTTACTGTGGGATGAAAACGTCTTCTTGGGAAATGCAAGAAGTCATATATCTTTAAGTAACTTTATAGAGGACTTTAGATTTCCACTTCTTGAGTATATAATTGCAAGTGTATGGTTTTTCACAGGTGAAAGTGTTTTTTCAGCTAGACTTTTATCGGTTTTTTTCTATATTCTTTCTGTATTTACTTTTTATCTTATAATGAACATTCTTTTTAATAAAGATAAAAAAGTGATATTATTTTCAGCACTGTTTGCAATAACACCCGTAATGCTTTATTGGTCGTTTAGAGTTTATGCAGATATTTTATCTATGGCTATGAGTTTATTAGTCGTATATTTCCTTATTATGTATAGTCTGTCTAAAAATAAGTATTCTTTTATTGTTTTAGTTGGATTTTTTTCTTCAATGGCATTTCTTGCAAGATTCGCTCTTGCAATACTTGTTTTTTCTGTTTTTGTTTATCTGATAATAAAGAAAGATAAAAAAGCATTTTTTTTATTTGCATTAGTCTCACTTTTGTCTATTCTACCCTGGCTTTTTTATAATTGGATTAATTATGGAAATATGTTTTGGGATCTGTTGTACTATCAACAGAGTGTTAATATGTGGACAACAAGAGAGCCAATTATAAATGAAATTAAAAATATTGCTTTAAATCTGGGTTTTCTTATAATCTTTTTTATTCCGGGCCTGGTTTGTTTTATAAATAAGATGAGTGGGGAGATTAGGGGGAAAAAAGCAGGAATATATTCTTTTTTATCGTTTTATATTCTTTTATCCATAATTTATTACACTTTTTTTGTAAATCTTAAGGATGAGCGATATGTGATTATAATGTTACCCTTCTTCTTTTTAATTTCATTTTTTGGACTAAATTATATCGCAAAAAAGATATATTTCTCTGGGCGAAAAATTAAAAAAATAGGGTGTATCCTTATAACTTTCCTATTACTTTTTTCATTCATCTTTTTTTTAAGTATAGATCTGTCTAAGTTTTATGCTAGTTCAGAATGTCAGAAAGAAAATGCAATTCTTTATTCTATAAACTATATCAAAAATAATTCTCTCTTGTCAGATGGAGATGTAATTATTTCAAATCATTGGCCATATTATGCTTATTATTTTAATGTTAAAGCTTATGCCATCTGGGGCTCTAATCTCGATGAGAAGATAGAAGAATACAAACCAAAGTTATTTATCTTAAAAGAGAATGATGGAACAGATTATACCACAAAGTCAATTGAATCTAGTGAGAATATAATTTCACTGCAAAATTTTTCAGATAAATGCGGCAATAAAATAAAGATTTACGCAATCAACTTTTCAACTTCTTCTTTATCTTGAAACCCTTCTATCTTCTCTTCATTTATTATTACTGTCGGAGCAGTTGTTACATTATAAAAATAAATAAGAGTTCTTATCATATCCAAATCAAGACCAGTATCAAACGAATAAATTTTTATCTTATCTGAAGTATACTTGGTTTTTAAATTACTAAGAACATATCCCTGTTTTTCACTTTCGAGTTCATTATCTTTATTTGAGTAGAAAAATAATACTAAATTGTAATCAGAACCGCATTTTTCTTTTCTATTCTTCATGAGAAGATAGTGATTCACTTCTATAAGCGAGTAATATTTTTTTATCTCTAATACCTGCTTATTTTCTTTTCCTAGACTATTTTCCATAAAAGTGATTCTTGAGGTAATATCCTCTAACTTTTCTTCAAGCGGGATTACTGAGTCAGAGCATGGATTATCTTGAAAGAGTATATTCTGAAGCTCTATAGACATAACTTCAAGTTTTAAAGAATCCTGCATTTCGTTTATAGCAGAAACCTTCTCATTCATGAGATAAATCCCAAAGGTTAGGCCCAAGATAAACATAAGCGTAGCAATAGAAAATGCTGCTACATACTTGTTAAAATCATAATGCTTTTCCGCTTTTGGAAATTCTCTTTTTATTTTTCCTACCTCTACCATGATTATATAATATTAAGTTTATTTTTAAGTGTTATGTTCATGTCTTTTTAGCATTCTTCCATTTACATAACTGTTTTTCCCCCATTTTATCTCTTTTCCCGTGATAATATAAAAAATAGAAAGAACCCACCAAAAAGCAAAAAAGAAGAAATAGAATAATGTAAAGAGGACAAATGCAGAAAAAACTCCCCTTTTCTCTCCAGAATAATACTTAGTTATAACAAAAAAAGATGCCATTAAAAGTACCCCCGCAACAAGAAAGAAAACATACTGGCTTGTTGCGTAGTCATATACTAATTCCATTATATTTTTAAGAGTTATATTCGCGATAAGTGAACTGACATCAAACCCGGTAACACTAAGTTGAATAAACCAGTCATAAACAAATTGGAGATTGTAATAAAAAAGGACAAATAAAGAAAGAAATGTTAGGAGTATGGTTATATACGATGCAGGTAGAATAAGCATTGATAAATCATTCTTTCTTCTAACATTAAACAGATGATTGTAATCCCACGAATTTCTCATAAAACCAGTGTACCATCTTATTCTCTGTTTATTTAATTGAGAAAAACTTTCAGGGGTAATCGTGTATACCATTGCACCAATGCTGTTCTTTATGGTATAACCATAACTTTGCATTCTCATAGCCATTTCTGTATCTTCGGTTATATTATCTTCATCAAAACCGCCATGCTTAGCAAAATACTCTGCTCTATAAAGAGAAAGAGGTCCGGGAATTATATGTATTGCCTTGTTAAGATCAAACATTTTTCTTAAGAATATTCCCATGAAATATTCTGCCCATTGTATTCTTTGCATGAACCCCCTATGATTAAGTACATTTAATGAAGATGTAACTGCCATTGTATTCTTGTCTTCAAAATAACCTACCATTTTTCTTAATGAGTTTTTATCAAGGATAGTATCAGCATCAAATCTGGCTATTACTTCTCCTTTTGCTTTTCTTAAACCAAAATTGACAGTATTTGCGCATCCACCATTCTCTTTTGTAAATATCCTGACTCTTGAAGATTCAAATTTTTTTATTCTTTCATAAGTTTTGTCAGTGCTTCCATCATCCACAACAATTATCTCAAATTTATTTTTTGGATAGTTTATATTTAGGAGAGATTTTATTGTTTGCCCTATGCTGTTTTCCTCATTAAAGACAGGAATAATAATCGATACGAACGGGAATCTTTTTGGTACTGGGTCTCTTATTTTATTTCTATTACCAAAGTAAGTAAGAAGAATGAACGCAGATACAAAAAGACCAAAATAAGCAGTGATATACACTGAAAAGGATAAAAGATTCATGATTACTTAACCTCGTTTTTTTCTTCTTTTTTGTTTTCCCTTAGTTCTAATTCTTCTCCATCTTTTCCATTTGCTTTTTTTTCAACATGAAAATATTCGTAAAAATTCTCTGTTAATGAAAGTTCTAATGTATGGCCTGCCCTTTTTGTTCTTACAAGACCAACATCAATATAATGTTTGATATGGTCGTATGCTTTATTTCCTCTTATTTTGATTATGACGCTTTGTTTTACTGGTTGTTTGTAAGCAATTATGGCGAGTGTTTCTTGTTCTGCTTTTGAAAACTCTGCTTTGCCTGTAGCAAAACGGTTTATCATATCAGAATATTCTTGTTTTATATCCATTTTCCATAATTCATCCTTATTTAGAAATTCAATAGCAGAGTCAATATTTTGGTATTTTTCTTGAAGTTTAACAAGAAGCTCCTTTAGAATAAGTGGATTTATATCTGTTAATTCAACAAGTTCTTTTACAGAAAGATATCTTGCAGATATAAACAATGCCGCCTCAATCTTTTTGAGATTTTTTACTTCTATTTGCTTATCTAGTTCTTCTTGGCTTTGAGATGTTAGTTCCATTTTCTCTTTTTTCTCTAGAATATACTAAGAAAACAGGATTTTAAAGGTTTGTTTTTTTGATTTTGAAAAGGTTTTTAAAATTGGTTTTTCTGTTATTTATAGGTGATGGTCGAGTAACTTCACGAGCCTAATCCATATGAAGGCGAGCGGGGTTATGAGTGAAAGAATCGCCTTAGAATTCTAGGATGAAAATGGATATTTATGAAAAACACAGAGCATCAATAGAAGATTGGGTAAAATCATATCAAACTGCTAAAGTAATAATGGATTTCCCTTCAGATGTAGATTTATCTTTTGAGAGATCAGGAACATTAGCCTCTGTAAGAATGTCTGTTGATAAAGTTACTTTTGCTATGAATGGAGGATGTTGCATAAACATCAATCCTTATTTGGTTGAAATCAATACTTCTGAAAACCTTCGCCAGTTTATTTATTCTCATGAAATTGGTGAAATAACATTGTTGGATCCGCTAACTTCGATTTGTTTTTGTCTTGCAAGAACTTTCAGAATTCCCATTGTCCCAATCTCCAGAATAAAAGAAAGACAAGTGAACAGAAAAGTATATGATTCTTTTTGCAAAAAATCTAATTCGAATAATGCTTCTGAAAGAATGCGTAAACTTGTTGAAGAATGGCTTGATTTAAGACCAGAAGATTATGGAAACAAATTGAGAGATACTAATGAATATATCAAAAAATATATGCCTTTTTTAATGTAAGATTAAATATTAGCAGCATACCTCAATATAGCACCAATTCCTGAAAGATGAAAGAAGGACATACCTTCTTCTGTTTCTGTCGATATCATTTCTATGCTCGCCCCAATATCTTCTGCTTTCCTTGTTAGTTCTTTTATCTGCTCTTTAGGAAGTTTTTTGCTGAGATATAAAACATCAACCGCAGCACTATCCAGATATTTTTTTGTTGGTTCTAATCCATAAGCAATTTTCGTTTTTTCTTTTCCGAGCATAGAAAAAAATCTTTCCATTAGTTTTTTTTCTTTGATGATTTCCTGTTGTGCAAGTATATCGCCGCTTGCTTCAACAAGGAGGTCTATTCCATGCTCATCAGCATAACCAATATCTTTCATGCCTATAATTTTTTCTTTTAATGCAGTTACGAGATTTCCTTCTTTAACAAAATCATCTTTTGTTGGCATTGGTCCACCAATAATAATACCTTTAAGATTTTTCATGTCAAAAAATTGTGCTTTTAATGCTTCTGCACATTTTCTAAAGAATTCAATTGCAGTATTTTCAATTATTCTGCTATAACGAGCAGCACTCTGTCCACCCGCTCTTATCTTTCCAGGAATAAATGATTCAAGATGTTGAAGTATTTTTATTCTTTTTCCTTCTAAAACTCCTATTGTTGCTTCTTTTCTTTCTATGACAAACAAGCCATAAACATCTTTAATTTCTACAAGTTCTTTTAATGGTTCAACAATAAAAACTTGGTCGCATCTATAAAGTCTAATCCCCATTTCCTCTGGTGGTTGAAATGCCCATATTCTCATATCTTCTTGGCCCTCAACAGAAGAGACATTGCCAGAATATACTGCTATGCCATTGGGAGGTGTTGTTTGTCCAAGCATTCTCAATTGTCTTACTATTCTTTCAATTGCTTCTATAACGTTTTTTTGTGTTGTCCTGCTTTTTATATTTCTTGCTGTTGATTTTTCTGATTCTAACTGGTCTATTACAACATTGAGATTAGAACCAGCTGGCACGAGTACTGTAACTAGTTCTGTATGTCTTCCTCTTATTTTTTCGAGTTCTTCGATTATATCTGCTAGTTCTTCTCTTGTTACAGGTTTTGTTTCTAGTTTTTCTGCCATGTGTTAGTTATATAATATTTATTAAAGAAATTATTAAAGTATTTAAAACATAAGGTCAAGCAAACTCTACCTTAAATTCTTTCTCTTCTTTTATCTCTTTAGAACAAGTTACTGCTTTCAAATCATTCATGCAAGATTTTAATATTTTTCTATCATCTTTATTTAAACTTAAGATTATCTCTGCTTTCATGGATTTTTTAGCTTCTGATTTTATTTTTCTAACTTTTTCTATAATTTCAACAAGTTTTTGCCATACTTTTTCATCTTCTTTGTTTAATTTTACATCAAATTTTTCCGGCCATTTTGAGATATGGATACTTTTGTCTTTTTCATTTTCCTTGAAATATTTTTGATATATCTCTTCAGTTATGAACGGCGTTATCGGTGCCATCATCTTTATTATTGATAGAAGTGAGTTATAGAGTACGTATTTTGCACTTTCTTTTTCTTCATTTGTCCCATTGTATACTCTACCTTTGACTATTTCCATGTAATTATCGCAGAAACTCATCCAAAAAAACTTGTCTGTTATGAATCTTGATTGAGAATAATTATACTCCTCAAAATTCTTTGTTGCATTTTCTATGGTTTTATTAAGTTCATTTAAAAAAAGCTCATCTGTTTTTTCCAGCTTTTTGGGTTTTTTATTTTTATAATCCTTAAAATTCATAAATATAAATTTTGTTGCATTGAAAATTTTGGTTATAAATCTCATTCCAGATACGAGTTCTTTTTCTTGATATTCAACATCTTCTCCTAGTTTTGAGGATGATGCCCAGTATCTCATTGCATCTGCGCAGTATTTTCCAAGAACTTCTTGAGGTTGAACAATATTTCCCTTTGATTTGGACATTTTTTCTCCACCAAGTGTTACAAATCCTGAAACAACAACATCTTCAAAAGGATTTTTTCCATAATGAAGATTGCTTTTCAATACTGTATTAAAAAGCCAAAAAGTAATTATCTCACTTGCCTGTGGTCTTAAATTCATGGGAAATAATTTATCTTGTGTTTTCTTATCCATCATTTCTATAGCTAATCTCGGAGTCATAGAACTTGTGAACCAGGTATCAAGAATATCTTTTTCTCCCTCAAATTCACTGCTTCCACATTCACATTTCTTTTTTGGATTATTTTTTAATGGGTCTATTGGAAGGTCTTTCTCTTCTGCAAGCATAACTTCTCCACATTTCTTACAATACCAAATAGGGAAAGGAACTCCAAAAAATCTTTGTCTTGAAATAAGCCAGTCCCATTGGAGCCCATTTACCCAGCTGGAATAACGATTGTACATAAATTCTGGATACCAGTTTAATTTTTTACCCCATTTGAGCATGTCTTCCTTAAGATCGAGATATTTCACAAACCATTGCTTTGATTTGATAAATTCTATTTCTGTCCCACATCTTTCATGAACTTTTACATCATGTTGTATTTGTTTTTGCTGAGTAAGTAAGCTTTTTTCTTTTAAATCTTTTATAATCTCTTTTCTTGCCTCATGAACTTTCATGCCTTCATATTTCCCAGTAATAGAAGTCATTTTTCCAGAAATGTCTAGTGCTTCTTTAATCGGAAGATTGTACGCTCTTTGCCATTCCATATCTGTTTGGTCTCCGAAAGTACAGCACATTACTAATCCTGTTCCCTTTTCAGGATCTGCTCTTTCATCTTCCATTATTGGAACTTCAAAATTAAATAGGGGAACTTTTGCCATCTTTCCTTTTAATTTTTTATACCTTTTATCAGAGGGATTATAGAAAACAGATACGCAAGCAGGAAGTAATTCTGGTCTTGTTGTGTCAATCTTCAAGTCTTCTTTTCCAATTTTGAATATAATTGTATTAAAGAAAGAATTTGTATTTTTATCCTGGCATTCAACTTGTGAAATTCCTGTCTGGCATTCAGGACACCACATAGATGGTGCTTCTTTTCTATATACTCTGTTTTTCTTATAAAGATCAAGAAAACTCCACTGGCTTATTTTTCTTGAATGGGTGTTAATTGTAGAATAAAGAATATTCCAGTCACAGCTTATTCCTATGTTTTTCCAATCTTTTATGTATTCTGGAATAAGATTGTCTTTAAGAGTTTTTAGGCATAATTCTACAAACTTATCTCTAGGCATGTCTCTTGCTTTGATATTATTGGTCTTTTCTATGAGCCTTTCTGTAGGTAGGCCATTATCATCTGTTCCAAATGGGTAAAAAATTTCAAATCCTTTCATTCTTTTAAATCTCACAAGAAAATCTTGCTGTGCATAAGAAAAAGCATGGCCTATATGCATTTTCCCAGAAACAGTCGGAGGAGGCGTGTCTATAGAATATATCTTTTTCTTTGAATCTTTGTCAAATTGATATATTTTTTCCTCTTCCCAAAATCTTCTTATTTTTTCCTCTACCTCTTTTGCAAGATAGTTATCATTCTCAGCCATAACCTTTTTAAACAACCTTATATTTTAAACCTTATGGCAGACAATATTATGACTCCCTCAGGATCTGGCGGGATTATAAGATATGACGAAGAATACCCTAGTAGGTTTATGATAAAACCAGAATATATCATTGTTTTTATTGTAATTGTTGTTATAGCTATGGCTGCTTTAAAATTATTCTCTAACTGACTAAAATGATACCAGGATTAGACCCTAAAAAAATGGCTGCGATGATGAAGCAGATGGGCATAAAACAAGAAGAAATTTCTGCAAATAGGGTCGTAATAGAGCAAGACGATGGAAAGATTATTATTAATAACCCTTCTGTTTTAAAAGTGAATATGCAAGGAAATGTTAATTTTCAGATTTCAGGAGATATTGAAGAGCAGAAAGATGTTGAAGAAAGTCCCGAAGATAAGTTGAAAAATGATATTAGGACGATTGTTGAGCAGACAGGCGTTTCTGAAGATATTGCAGCAATAGAGTTAGAGAAGAATGATGGAGATATTGCTGCGACGATTATTGGGTTGAGTAAGTAGGTGTGTTAGTTATAGTTTCTTTTACACATCAAAAATACTTTTTATTTATGCTATTCTTAATTTTAAAAAGTAAAGGTATTTTTTGGGCTTCAGAAATTCTTGGTTTCTGATAGTGCTCAGAATCTAGCGATTCTGACATGTTCAAAAACCCGAACAGAATAATGTTTTAGTAGATGGTTTTTGACATAAATCCTTATTAACGACAAAACTCTTATTCTGTTATCATGATACAACAAACCCCCAAATATATTGAAAGCCTTGAAAAAGCCAGGAGAAGCAGAAAAATAGCAGATCATATGGCATATATGACTTATCCTATGATGGGCGATAAAAGGCTTCTTTTAAAGATTGTAGATGAAATTTACAGTGCGCTTATCGGTTCGATGAACGCCATATTGCAATATGAATATCTTAAAAAAAGAATAAGCTTGTCAAATGATGCGGACCAGAATCTAAAACTTCTTTTCGAAAAATGTAGCCAAAGATATGGTATTTCTAATGATGATGTTTATTCTATTAGAGAGTTTTTTTCCTTATATCAGCAGCACAAAAAAAGTCCTATAGAGTTTCAGAGAAAAGATAAGGTAGTTTTAATGTCAGATGATTTTAGGACAAAGATAATAGATTTGGAGAAAATAAAGAAATATATTTTTCTTGCGAGAAAAATTGAGGAAAAAGCGAGCTTTATTTTTAGTCAAGGGTTTTGAGTTTGTAAGAAAAAGATATAAATACTGGTTTATATACCCTTTTCTTGTCCGAATTACTTTAAAAAAGAGGATTGAAGATGTAAATCATATTCACAAATAGCCAAAATGCTGGAACAAATTATAAAAGAAAAAACAAGTGCAGATCATTTACTTTATGTAAGCTTAAAATATACCAAAACTTGTGATGTAATATTAAATCTGATAAAACGATGGTCTGTGATGATGGGTGCTTGCGTTGATGGTCTTCTTGTTCAGGCTAAGAAAAATAAAAAACTAAAATTAATTCCTATTGCACCCAGGCAAAAGATAGAACTTGTTAAAAAAACCTTTAAAAATTCTCCTGAGATAATGACTATAATGGAGCTTTATGAGTTTTTTAAAAGAGTTGACAACCTACCCAAGAAAAGAGAGTTTGAATTCAGAAAAAATGTGCGTCTTGTTGTTAATGATAATGGAAAAGAAGTGATAATTGATTTAGAAAAACTAAAGGAATATTCAAAGAATTTAGACATATTTATTGAATACATAAAGAAATATTTGGCTTAGATTAAATTAAACTGATATTAAGGTTTAAAAACTTAGAAAGTTAAATCAAAACATCAAGAAAACCTTCAATGTTGCCGCCGAAGGCGCAGTTAGGTTTTCTGGATGATTCAAAATTTAAACAAAAAGAAAAAATTTATGAACATGGGAAAAGTATATGTGGTGATATCTGGAAAA
>Ga0247841_10000445_pt1 | contig 106087 bp, 113 predicted proteins | sample LaCruzMarch2015__2_FD_192410 | JGI IMG/M metagenome (GOLD analysis project Ga0247841, IMG submission 192410) | Freshwater microbial communities from meromictic Lake La Cruz, Castile-La Mancha, Spain - LaCruzMarch2015_18m | ecosystem: Environmental > Aquatic > Freshwater > Lake | place: Spain... | reverse complement strand
CGGGTCTGGGGATCCACAGGGGATTGGATTGGTTTCGCAGCCCCAAGCTCCCATGGCTCCCTGCCCACCCCATTGACTGAGACCCATTCTGTCGCAAGGGTTCTCAGACTTGTGTCGGGCAGTCAGCGCATGAGCATGTGTTGGCTGAGTTGAATGCCTATGCCGATCTAGTGTCCGTCGGCAGCTACTGCATCGTGTTCGATACAGCTATTGAAGACCTACCCGCCGGCTCCTTCCCCGATCGCCCCTGGGACGTCAGCAACAATCCCAAAACGGCCGTTCATGAGTGGCTCAAGAGCCATCCTGAGTTTGAGATCGATAAGGACATCGACAACAAGCTGTTGATTAGTGTGGCGCCGGATGGGTACTTGACGAGGGTAAGCCAGCTCCAGTCGAGTAATAAAACATGAATAAATAGACGCTTCTGGCTTTGCGAGGAAATCATCTGATTGGAATAGTAGGCCCTTCCTTCGGGCCATTCACTTTAGGGCAGTACATATCGAAATGAAAGATATCTTTCTAGCTTGCCCCTCAGAGATGACTTTGCATGATCAATATTGGCCAAAGCTTCCTTGTGCCTATCTGAAAGTACTCGTTTCTGATCCTCGGCCATGGTCAGGTTATTTGAGTTTCTCATCCATAGTCCGACATGCAGACTTTCTGATCTAGCCTTGTCTATTGTCTGGTGGTTTCATCGCTGGAATCGAATAAAAACTCTGCTTCTTCTCGGGCCGTCATCACTTTTGCGTAAGCATCTCTGATTTTGCCGGAACCTTGATCACTCTCGTGCTCAACCCATTCCTGCCAGCTTGATTCGCATACAACCTTAGTGAATACCAGAAATTGCTCAAATACCGCATATCGCTTAGAGTAGAGGCCGAGCCTGAGATTTAGCTTGCTTACTCTGTATTGCTGGAATGCAAATAAGGCTTTGTATGCGCTTAATAGCTCTGTGTTAGCAGCATCTGTCGTTATCGGACCACATTTGTAGATTTAGTTGGCCACCAGGGGCTCAATTCGTTCAATCTCTTCAGCCAGCTCAGCGCTGGCCACCTCGGTGTCATGGGCGGCCTGGGCGCGCAGCCAGTAGCCAGGGCTCAATCCCAGAAAACGGCAGAGGCGCAGATCCGTATCGGCGCTGATGGCGCGACGGCCCGCCACGATCTCACTGATCCGCGATGCAGGCACATCGATTGCCTTGGCTAGCCGGTACTGGCTGACGCCGAGAGGCTGCAAAAACTCCTCATCAAGCAGTTCGCCAGGGGTGATGGGTGTGAGGCGGTCCATAGGGTTCATCAGTGGTAATCAACGATTTCAACGGCTTCAGGGCCAGCGTCCGACCAGAGAAAGCACAGGCGGTACTGGTCGTTGATGCGGATGCTGTGTTGACCTGCCCGATCACCTCGCAAGGGTTCCAGCCGGTTGCCTGGAGGGATCCGCAGGTCGTCGAGACAGACAGCAATCTCCAGTTGCCTGAGCTTGCGGCGGGCCACTCGCTCGAACGCCTGGAACCGTGGCACCGCCCATCCCTGAGCCAGCCGCTTGGTATCGGGACATCGGAAGGAGCGGATCATCAACCCAGCATAGTTCTGCTGTGCGAAATGGTTGTGTCTCCTGCGTTCAGCCGCTTCGAGGGGCGGGCTCAATACCTCCGCCTGCTGGTAAGACTCCTAGAGGAGAGAGGTCTGGGCGTGCATTTCCTTGCGCAGGCGCGGGAGCTGATCTATGGCTCGACGCCGAGCTCCAGCTGCTGCCCCCCCGACCCCGATCGCGAAGCGGCGGGCAGTATCCTGCACTTCAAGATGGAGCTAATTAAGGGGTCCTCAATCGCCCCCGAGATCATCCAAAAAATGCGCAGCCATGCCGATGGCGTCGATCGGGTGCTGGTGTCCGTCGGCAGCTACTGCATCGTGTTCGACACTGTGGTGGAAGACCGACCCTGAGTTCGAGATCGATAAGGATATTGATAACAAGCTGCTGATTAGCGTGGCGCCTGATGGGTATTTGAGGCGGGTGAGCTGACTACCGGCTGCTGGCATTATTTTATTGACGTCCAATTTCGTAGCTCTCAGGTGCCACACCACCCGCAGCCACCATCCGACAGGCGGGATACCTTCATTGGCCGAACCCAGCACGGCCTGGAACCGCACACATCCTGGGCCAGCCCAACCCCGGCGCCGCCCGCAACCGCTACGTGCCCGATATCCGCAAAGCCAAGCAGCAGCTCAGCCTTAGCGTCACCGTTCCCTTGGCGGAAGCCATCCGCCGCTCCGGCGCGGCTGCACAAGCGGCTCCAGCCTGATTCGGCCCTACCCTGAAACGACCCCATGGCTTGGAGCGATGACCATCTCTGCTAGCCGAGCCGCATCCGAGCTAACCACTCCCTTTCATGCCCTGGCCCCGCTACGGGTTCCGCCCGACCTGCGCCTCACGCCAGAGCAGTTCGCCCAGCTCTGCGCTGAAAATCGAGAGGCTGTGCTGGAGTTGGCTGCCGATGGCAGCCTGATCGTGATGACGCCGACAGGCGGTGAAACCGGCGCCCGCAATTCCCGCCTTGAGATGCGTCTGCTCCTCTGGGCCGACCAGCAGGGTGGCTGGAAGGTGTTCGGCAGTTCCACGGGTTTCCGTCTGCCCGACGACTCCGTGCTCAGCCCCGACGCCTCCTTGGTGCGTCTCGATCGTTGGCAGGCCCTGACCCCCGAGCAGCGCCGCAGCTTTGCCCCCCTCTGTCCAGATCTGGTGGTGGAACTGGCCAGCCCCAGCGACGAAGGTCCCCGCGGCCTCACGGCCCTGCGCAGCAAGATGGCTGCCTACCAGGCCAACGGCGCCTGTCTCGGCTGGCTGCTCATCCCCCACCAGCACACTGTGGAGGTCTGGCCAGCCAGCGGTGATCCCCAGCGCTTTGAAGCAATCACTCAGCTGGAGGCTGGTCCCGAATTCCCGGATCTGCAGTTGCGCCTCGAGGAGATCTGGGCGGTCTGAAGCTGAACCGTGAGTCTGGATGCGCCCTACCCTGAAGCAGTCCAACGGCTTGGTGTGATGACCATCTCTGCCAGCCCACTCACACCCGGGTCAACCACTCCCTTCCATGCCCTGGCTCCGCTACGGTTTCCCACCGACATGCGGCTCACGCCCGAGCAGTTTGCACGTCTGTGTGCCGAGAACCGTGAGGCCGTGCTGGAACTCGCCTCCGATGGCCAGGTGCTGGCGATGACGCCCACCGGAAGCGAAACCGGAGGGCGCAACATCGAACTGGCGTTCCAGCTCCAGCGCTTCGCCCGATCAGGCACCACCTGGAAGGCGTTTGCTAGTTCCACTGGCTTCCGCCTGCCCGACGACTCCGTGCTCAGCCCCGACGCCTCCTTGGTGCGTCTCGATCGTTGGCAGGCCCTGACCCCCGAGCAGCGCCGCGGCTTTGCCCCCCTCTGCCCTGATCTGGTGGTGGAACTGGCCAGCCCCAGCGACGAAGGTCCCCGCGGCCTCACGGCCCTGCGCAGCAAAATGGCTGCCTACCAGGCCAACGGTGCCCGGCTCGGCTGGTTGCTCATCCCCCACCAACAGGCTGTGGAGGTCTGGCCCGCCAGCGGCGAGCCCCAGCGCCTTGAAGCAATCACTCTGCTGGAGGCTGGTTCCGAATTCCCGGATCTGCAGTTGCGCCTCGAGGAGATCTGGGCGGTCTGAAGCTGCCGCCCTGGCCGAACCCCACCACGGCCTACGGCCAAGCCAAGCGCGCCGCCCGCAACCGCTACCTGCCGGATATGACCGACACAAGCCCTAGACCCCTTGCACAAGTTCCCCAGCGTGCCTCCCTGCGCGAGGTGCTCACGGTGTCGAGCCGTGGCCAGATCACCTTGCCCGCCGAAATGCACAGGCACCTGGGCATCGAACCGGGTGGCGCGGTGATCGTGGAAGACTGTGGCGGTGAGCTGCGACTCAAGCCAGCAGCCGTGCTGGAGGTGGAGTTGTACAGCGATGAAGACATCGCCGCCTGGGATCAGGCTGATGCCCTCTCAGACCAGGAACGCCAGCAGATCCTCAAGCGCCTACGCCAGGGAAGAAGCACGCCGCAACCTCGAACGCAAAGCTCCTGTTGGCTTACCTGAGTTCAGTCGTCAGCTCAGCAAGATTGGCCGATTTACAGAGCTGCCCACGCTTGCAAAGCCACTGTGTAGCTCACTGGCGATCACCGCGACTTCGGTCAATCTGTCGCCGATTTTCTGACTGCGCTCGGGGATTCGGCATGAGGCGTAGCCAAAGCCCGGCTCCTGCTTATCCAATGGAAAGAAGCGGCAGGGCAACCATCTGGGAACGGCACAGAACCCCAACCCCAACGGCCAGCCGCAGCGAGATGACTGGCCAAGGGGATTCAGGAGGGCGTGCGCCGGCCCGGTGGCGACTCGCCCCACTAGGCGATCAGCTGAAAGGGCAGGCCCAGGGCCTCGGCAGCCTTGACCAACCCTTGATCGGCGCTGGCCATCGTGAGGCTTTGGCGCTTGGCGATGGCCAGATGCAGGGCATCACCACTGCGCAGCGGCGGCCCTTTGAACTCCTGCAACCACTGGCGCGCCTGGAGATAGTCCGCGCCACGCGGCTCGAGCAAGCCCAGCCGCTCCTGCCGGAAACACTCAAATTCGGCATGAATGGCCCGGCCGCGTTGGGCCGTGAGCTCACCGCGGCGCAGGCATAACGCCACCACATCGGAAAACTCCATCAACACCCAGTGGCTCACCCACAGGGCCTGATCAGCCTGGGCCAGTAGCCACCGCTCAGCTGCGCCATAGCCGCTATCAGCAAGAAACAGTGACAGCACCACACAGCTATCCAGATAAACCGGCGCAGGGCTTCCAGCGGCGATCACGCCTCCTCCCGCAACTCACGCACCAGCTCCACAGCACTAACGGCCAGGCTGGGCTGACCCGCATGGAAACGGCGCAGCCGCTGCGGCCAAGGCAGAGCAACCTCAGACTGGGGCCCCTGCCCTTCGCGCACCAACCGCGCCACTGCCTGACCACGCCTGGTGATCACCACTTCATCGCCAGCTTCCACCGCATCCAGTAACGCCGAAAGCTGGGCCTTGGCCTCGGCCAAACCAACCGTACGCATAGTCATCTGGTCTGTTGGTCATCTGCAGCTTAGCGATGGGTTCGCTGCCAGATGCGGATCAGCCAACCACCAGACCCCTCAAGCGCTAGGCATATCGCGCAGCTGATGGAGGCAGTTTCGAGATCAGCGGTCCCGGTTGTGCTGCTTCTGTACGCCTACTGCGTCGGCTTGCCGTCTGTCACGAAAGATCGAGAGAGCCTGCTATGAGGACCTGCCCTTCCGGGTGCTGAGCGGTAACCAGCAGCCGGACCACACACGGATCAGTGAGTTCCGACGCCGGCACCTGGAGCTATTGGAGGATCTGTACGGCTTCGCAGAAGCCCAGGGGCTACGTGCAGGTGCTCAGGCTCTGTCAGAAGTCCGGCCTGGTGCAGATGGGGCCTATGGCGCTGGACGGCACCAAGGTGGAAGCCAAGGTCATGAGCCACGAGCGCATGGAGAAGAGCGAGCAGCAACTCAGGCAGGAGAGGCGGGAACTGCTGAGGAAGGCCGAGCTCATCGACGCTCAGGAGGACGGCCGCCACGGCAAGGGCAAGCGTGGCAGTGAACGACCCGAGCAGCTGCAGCGTCGGGAAAGCCGGCTGGAGAAGATCCGCCAGGCCAAGGCTGAGCTGGAGGCAGAAGCCGCTGCGGCCCAGGCCCGCCGGCGCCAGAAGCCGCAACAGCTTCAGATCAAAACCCTGTCTCTGCCTCCAGCATCCGGCCGTAGATGCCGAGGTTGAAGGCCATCGAGCCGTCGCTAATCCCCGGCACGACATCGGCCGCAGCCAAGGATGTAGGGCCAGGCTTGCGAGGGTGTGGCGGCAGGGGGGGGCGGCTGCCATGAAAGGGGCCTTGAGGTGTGGGCACTTGCCAAAACGGGGCCGCTGATGCTTTTACGAAGCCGCCTTCGCGCCAAGATGGCCTGACTGGAAATGGCTCAGCATGCAGGCCGGGAGTGATCACGCGCAACAGGGAGACGGCCAGCAGCGCAAACCTCGCCAACGCAGCCGCCGCCGCGAACTGTTCTGCCCCGCCCATCCCGAGCAGAAACTGGTGGGCAACGGAAAGAAATATTTTCTCCATCTGCTCACATCCGAGCAACTGAAGCAGCGGGGCATGCCGGATGGCAAAGCCCGGCTCGTGATCAAGGCCTTCCCGGTGCTGGTGCTCAGCAATGAGTGGATCGAGGAACTGTTCTGCGCGGCGTGTGGAGCCTGTCACTGGTGCCATGTGGTGCGCCTGGATGCGGTGCATCACAGCGTGCGCTGGGCGCGGCGCGACCTCTGGCAGCAGGTGGCCCACGTGGATCCGCTCGTCGCCAACCCGAGCGTGAGCCAATTCACGGCGCAGCAGGCCCGCCGCCTCAGCCGCAAGCGCAGCGACGGTAAAGGCTGGTTTGGTTAGAAGGCCTTGGAGGAGAAGAGGGCGAAGACGGTGCGCAGCAGGATCTTGAAAGCGAGGCGCAGCGACCAATCACGCTGGTAACGCAGGGAGGCATGGACAGAGGCAGGCTCGTGGGCTCCTGGGAGGGGGATTCAAACCAAGCCGCGAGCCGCAGACCGAGATCAGGTTGGTCGAGCAGCTGCTGGTGGAAGAGGCCTGATTGACCGACACATCTCAACCGAGACGCTCATGCGACAGCGAGCTGCAGCGGATCGAGGCGCTGAGGTTGTGATCGTGGTGGCAGTTCAATCCGCGTGAACCAGGGCTGCTTGCGGCGGCGCCAGCCTGACACCGCGGCTGGGAATGCAGGGCCCCAGTTGCCGCTGGGGGATGGGCATCCAGGTCATGAGTTTGGCTTTGATATCAGCGACGAACACCTGCAGCGTCGCCAGCCCGATCCGCACAAAGCGCCTACCCTGCCGCCAGTGTGGATCCACCTGACGGCGCAGGCAAGCCAGGCTGATGGCATAGCCCTGCAGACTGCCCATCACAGCGATAGCGACGATCAGCAACAGCCGATCGATGCGCTGCGGGTCGCGCAGGCCGCTGCTCGCAGCAGAAGCGCTGGCAAGCGTGTGCCACAGCAACGGAATGGCCCGACCATGGGCCACCACGGAGAGCACAACCACGCAACACCGATTCCAGAGCAACCAGCGCTGACAACGCCGCTGCCAACTGGCTGCCAAGCAGTTCCCCAGCGGCAACACGCTCTTCCAGCGGTCGAAACAGACCGTCTGGCTCAGCAGCAGACCAGTCACCATCTGTGCCAAGAGCACCAGATGACGCTGATCAAGAAACGGACTGTGTTGACGCAGGAGGCCGATCAGCTCAGCATGGAGCCGGGCATGGGATGCCACTGGGGATTGGATTGGTTTCGTAGCCCCAAGTTCTCATAGCTCCCTGCCCACCCAATGACCTGAGACCCATTCTGTCGCAACGGTTCTCAGACACTCAATGGCAACGCATTCGTTCTCGATTACGAGGATTACCATGAATGGCACTACACAACCCCACCCCATCCCATCCCATCCCGCCGAGTTCCTTCAGGAGCTCTACCTGGAACCTGGCAACATCTCCATCCGCGAACTGGCTGGCATTGCCTCGAGTGGTTGACAGCTTGACATCAACCCACCAGGCCCCAACCGTGGGTATCAAGGATCTCCAGTACGGCGGGCTCAGCGCTGGCGGCTGGCCAATGCATCAGGTCACCCAGCAACTCCTCCTCCCAGGCATCCCTGCAGTGTTCGTAGAGCGCCAGGTTGGTGCCACGGGGGAGCAGCCGTGAAGGATAGAGCAGGCCATCGGGCCGCTCAACCGCGTCGTGCCACCAGCGCGACCAGGCCTGAGATACGGGCAGCCGGGCATCCAGGTTCAATCTGGTCAGCGCCGGCCCCCTCAGATCCAGCACCTGTAGGTCACGGGTGGCCGTGATCCTGCTGATGCAGCGTTCCTCCAGTTCCAGGCGGGAGAGAAACTTCAACCCTGCCGGCAGATGACTGTCCATCACCTGATGGCCGTAGGTTTCAGCGAAGGCTATTTCCAGGGTGTTGGCCAGGTAGAGCACGCCGAACCCACCATCGGCAGCATTCCAACGGCCTTGATCGTGGCGGCCCCAATGCAGTGCCGTGGCATGGCGGCATTGGTGGATGCGGAACCACTGACTGCCAGCCGCGATGGCGCGCAAGTGCAGGCCACGGGCCTGCTGCTTCGGGGGCAGCGGCAGGCTCACCTCAGCGGGCCAGTTGGCAGCCAAATTGGCGCGCCTTTCGGTTCACCGCCTCCACGGCAACCGGTTCCGATCTGCACAGCAGGGCGGCCGGTGTGTCGCCCAGCTCCGGGTCTGGGCTCAGGAAGAAGCGCAGCTGGGCCGGGCCGCTATCGGTATCGAGCAGATGCAGCACCGTTTCCAGGCCGGACCACACCCGTCCACCGGCCAAATCGAACTGAAAGGCCGGATACACACTCTGCTTGCCATGGCGCCAGCCGAGCAGCCGCTTGCGATCGCGCCGCTTGCGCACCCCTTCACCGCTGAGGCCGAGCAGCTGCTGGACCTCAGCCGGGCTGAGGCTGCCGCCACTGGCCTGCAGCAGCTGCATCAGGGCCTGTTCTCCCCGCAACCGCAGCAGCACCTCGCGGGGCGGCGGCACGGGCTCACGCCGCCAGGCGTTGATCACAAGTTCGGTGAGCAGGCTCAGATCATCGAGCGCCACGGCTGATGGCCGATGGCTGATCTCCTGCACAGGCCCACCGGGGGAGGCCAGCTTGCGCAGCACCAGCTGGTTGACGCGACCCAGCAACTCCCGTGCTTGGGGATCATCCGCCAAGGCCACTGACGGCAAGGCTGCTGACGCCAAGCCAGAGCCCCCCCCTTGCATAACCATCACGACAACCCCAGGAATTGACTTTGTCAGTATGGCAGATACGAACGGACAAAGCCAACTGAGGCGCAATTGCCCATCAGCAGCTGGTATCAAGGTCAGGCCAGCGGCCATCGACCAGGAACTGATCCCGCAGCAGCGTGATCACCTGGCTGAGGCCAAAAGAGGCAAGCGCCAGAAAGTGGCTGTCGGTCATGTGACGGCATGTGGCCCAGCCGTGGTCAAGCTCCTGCTCCATCCAGTGGCGGGCAGCCCTGGGCATCACATGCCCGCGATCCAAAAGGGCAATGATCACGTTGATGTCGAGCAGCGAGCGCATCAGAGCCCGGAAACCCTGGGACGTGGCCCACCAAGAGCCCGGTCTCAGGGCAGCGCTCCATCACCGCTGAAAACGTGGGCATGGTGCTGGCCCCCTGTTCCCTGGGCTACAGATGACCATCACCCGCAGCCATCGTGCGGCCAGGTGCAGGTGAAATGCGTAGCGGCAACGGCCTCCGGCAAGGCGCCCTACGCTCACCCCAAGGTTGCTTCTTGGCCATGACGCTGGCAGATGCCCCTGTGCCCATGGCCCGCACCCGCGATGCCCTGGCGCCCCTGCTGCTGCCAGACCAGCTGCGGCTCACGCCCGAGCAGTTTGCGCTCGTGTGCCAGGCCAACCCCAACGCCGTGCTGGAGCTCGACGCCAGCGGTCAGCTGATCCACATGACCCCCACGGGCAGCGAAACAGGATCCAGGAATCAAGCCCTCGGAGCCCTGCTCTGGATTGCCGTTCGAGCCTCAGGTCTTCCTTTCAAGCTGTTCGACAGTTCCACGGGCTTCCGCTTACCCGATGGCTCGGTGCTGAGCCCGGATACCTCGCTTGTGCGCCTCGCTCGGTGGCAGGCCCTCACCCCCGAGCAGCGCCGTGGCTTTGCCCCCCTCTGCCCTGATCTGGTGGTGGAACTGGCCAGCCCCAGCGACGAAGGGCCCCGTGGCCTCACGGCCCTGCGCCGCAAGATGGCCGCGTACCAGGCCAACGGCGCCCAGCTCGGCTGGCTGCTGATCCCCGAGCAGCAGGCCGTGGAGGTGTGGCCCGCCCTCGGTGGCGATGGGCCTGCCCGGCTGGATGCCGCCACCAGCCTCGATGCTGGCCCCCTGTTCCCCGGGCTTCAGATCGAGCTGCAGGAGATCTGGCAGGTCTGAACGGAAACGGATGACCATCGCTGTTTTGGTCGGTCTGGGCCCAGGCGCTGGATCTGGTGACGTCCAATCTCATGGCTGGCGGGATACCTTGCCCATCTGCAGCAGGGCATAGCCCACTGTGCGGCAGTCGCTCGACCAGGCTGATACCGAAGATCCATAGGCTGATCAGCTCACGGATGTCTGATTTTTCGGCCCGCTTGAGCCTGCTGCCACCGGCTTGCTTCTGCCTGTGTTGAAGGTGATGCAACCAGTCCCCGAGCATTACCGCATTCTGATGCTGCGCCATCAGGATGAGATCTGGCACGGATGTCAACGCTCAGCTTTGCTTGCAATCAACCATGATTGATCGCCGGGACGTCCTTCCAGACCCAGCAGGCACTGATCAAAGAAGTTGCGCGGCAAGTTCAGGTCAGGAAAGTCGCTGAATCGGTTGTGGATGGATTGTTTGCGTTCGGCTTGAATCTGAAAACCATGCTCCACCAGGCTTGCGATGATTTCAGACCGATTGGAGTGTTGATCGGCATGAAAATCGGTTTCGATGATCAGGGTTGCCTTGCTCAGCGCTTGTTCTTTGCTAGCGGCAAATAGCCTCGCCAGTACATCCAGCTCAGCGCCATCCACGTCAATCAACACCAGATCAAGACGCTCCAGCCAACTAATCGCGGTTTGCAGATCCGCAGTGAATCGACATTGCTGGTTGACGCCATTGACCTGGGCACTGGCGATCGCTGCCTGCAGGGCCCGTTGATCGACGTCCACCCCCACCACCTGCAGACGATCGGCGCGCACAGCCAACCCTGTGGTGTAGTACCCCTCGGCGCAGCCGATGTTCAGAAACGTGCGGGCTCCGGCCACAAGACCCATCAGGTCAGTCTGAATTTCCTTTTCGTAGGTGCCCAGCAGCTTTGGCGCCAGGGTTGAGCCATGGGCCTGTTCTGGATAGTGCAGACCTCGGAACGGCCCGGCCGCAATCTGACCCTGAAGATGGCGCCAGAGCCACTGCTCCAGCTCCATTCGCCGGAAGTGGGCGGCCACCACCAACAGGTCATGGCTGCTTGCCCCCGACGCCAACAAGCGCTGCAGCTCTGGCACCAGCTGCTGTCGGCTCAGCTTGGGTTCTGCCCCCGGATTGGTTGGCACGTTACCTCGACACCGGCAGGAACGTTCGTTTGCCCACCCGCCGGGTGCTGAAGGGTGTTTCCTGCCCGTCGTTGATGCGGATCTTCAACTGATCACCACGGCCGGTGAACACCTCAAGGCCTGCCCCGATCGGGAAGCTGGTGGAATCCTTCAACATACTGAAGAAAAGCTGCTTGCCGGAGTTCAGCTCTGTCACCTCCAGCCAGCACGGTTGCACGCAGCGCAACCGAAGGATGTCCCTGGCCGGAGCCGTGGTGCTTGGAGGGGCAGTGCTGCTGGGGCGAAGTTGCGAGCCCGATCCGCCTGTCTTCTGAGCCTGGAGTTGACTCTGGGGTTGGTTCAAAGTGTCGGGCAACAGCCGCTTCGGCGTCTGCCGGCCGGCCTCCCATAACGGCAGCGTGAGCAGTGTCAGCGCTGCTCCGAGAGCGCCACCGGCGACCATCGCCAGAAGCATGCCGAAGAGGCCGGAGGCGCCGCCCGCCTTTGCGGGCGCCTTCGCCGCGGCAGGTGCCGCATCTAGACGCCGCAGCAGTTCCTGGATGTCGGCCCTGGTGATCGCCTCAACGGCAGCGGCCGGCTCGGCACCGCGGCTGATCTCCAGGAGGGCCGCCAACTGGGACTCAGCAGCCATCCGCATTTTACGCTCGCTCGCCAGCGTGCCACCGACCTTCTCGAAACGACTCTGCATGTCCGCCAGTTCCGTTTCCAGGGCCACCAGCTTCTGATTCGACTGACCCAGAGCCCGATTGGAGGATTCCACCAGCTCCTGCGTGACGAGAAGCAGCTGATCGGACTGATCCTGACCCTTGCCCCACGGCTGGTCGTCCCTTGCGAACGCTGTGCCCTCAGGCTCAACCTGGTCCATGGAAGGGTTCATCGCGCTGCGCCATGCAGCTGAGTGTAAAAGCGATGGAGCGACACCCGATCCAGGTTGCTGCTGTTGGGATTTAATCTCAAACACACTCGCCGGCGAGAATCAAGGCTGGATCCCATGGGCTGACTGCCGGCATGCATGACCTCTACCCATCCCTGCCCCCTGAGCTTCAGGTTCGGGTCCTGCAGACGATGGCTCTGCTGTGGCGGTGCGATCCACCCCGCCATGACATCAGCCTGGAGGCGATCAGCGAGGCGTTGCTGAGCGCGGAACAGCTGCTCACAGGTGCGCGGCAGGGCCGCTGGGCGGAGAGTGACATTCGCAGCCTGGAGGTCCGCATCGCCGCCGTGGGCGGCTGCCTGGCCCCGGGTCTGCGCAGCAGTGGTCCAGAGTCCCTGCAGTCGTGGCGGCAGGAGATCCACGGTCGCCTGCGCAGCCTGTTTGAACTGCCGGTGCTCGCGGCGGCCGAGGCCGCATTCGGCCCCCTGTTGCAGCATCACCAGCCTGCGGATTTACCAGCCTGTTTCGCCCTGCTGCGGCAAGAGCTGGCGCCCCTGCTTCAGGAGCACCCGGCCCCCTGGTTGGACGCCCTGCTGGCGCTCGCGCCGGAGCGCCAGGTGGCCGTGTTCCGGGCCTGGCAGGTTTCCGACGCTGGCGTCCAGCCCCCCCCCTCCCTGCTCCAGCAGCTGCAGTCTGAACTGCAACCCCAGGCAGGGCTGGTCGCCGTTCAGCCCGAGGCGATGCAACCCGCCACGGATCTGGCCGTGCTGGAGCGCTACGAGGTGACAGCCGATGCCTTGCGGAGGCGGATCGTGAGTGATCTGCTCTCATCGGTGATCTTTCCTGAGCACGCCATGGCAGACGTGATCAGCGAGTTGATGAAGGATCTGGACATCCCTCCTCCTTACCCCAGTCGACTCGATCCCGAGTGGCTGCTGACGCTTTCTGCGGAGACGCGGGTTGCCCTGATAGAGAGCTGGGATGATCTGCGGCTCCGGCGTTGGATCGAGACCAATCTCCACGAGCGGGCCAGCGACCATTTCCACCAGCGGGCAGCAGATTTTGATCGCTATGTGTATGAGTGCATCCAGCTGAGTGATGTCGAAATGGCTCACAAGCTCCACCAATTACTGGCGATCAGTGAAAGCAACTTCGGCCAGCTTGCCACCCGCTATTCGGAAGGGGAGGAGCGCTGGACAAGAGGGCTGGTGGGACCGGTGCAGGCCAGTGCGCTGGGTCCGGAGCTACGGAGCCTGCTCACGCGCCTGAGGCCGGGAGAGATCCATCCCCCCTGCCGCCTCGATGGTGACCTCCGCATCGTGAGGTTGCTGCACCACTTCCCCGCCAGCCTCGATCAATCTCTCTGTAGGCAGCTGATGTGGGAGATCTTCGAACAGGATCTGGACGCCAGCGTGATGCACCACCTCGATCAGATCGAGCAGAGCGTGGGCGATCTGCCAGCCCTGTTCCAGTCGTTCAGTTTGCTTCCGCCCCGGCCGGACAACACCCTGCAAGGACTAAAGTAAGCGATCAGAGGTTTCAGACCCGAGCAATCCCCCCTGACGGGCTCGGCAGTATGGCCGTCTCCACCCTTCTCTTCACAGTGGTCGGCTTGGCGGCCCTCTGGTGGGGCATCAGCCTCGCGATCTCGCTCACCCTGGCGTTGATGGATCGCGCCACCCAGCATTGCCGCGATGGGCTGGCCGTTGAGCGCATCCACAGCCAGGCCCGCGAGCACCAGCACCGGCTCGACACTCTGCGCCGCAGGCGACAGGGCTGGTGCCTCACCAATCTGGACGGGCGCAAGCAGTGGCTTGAACGGGATCAGCTGGAGCTTTTTGCTCGCAGCTGCTGGCTAGAGCTCGGGCTCAGCGGCCCCTGCAGCGTCAGCGAGCTGCGGCGTCACTGGCGCCGCAGCAGCCTGCGCTGGCACCCGGATCAGGGCGGCGACAACGCGGCCTGGTTGCGGCGCCTGCGCGCCTATGAGGCCCTGCGCCAGCTGGGCCGTGAGGCCAGCGCCCGCCACCTGGTGCAGACGCTGCCGCCGCCCCTGCCCGCCGTGAGCCGCCTGCGTCGCCCCTGGCGCTGGTTCTGATCGTCGTCTAGGCCGCCCGGGGAAGCCTTAGTTTCGATGACCGACTGGTCAGAGGCTGCCATGCCGCATCTCCTGCTGGAGGGAAAAGCTGATCGGTATCAACAATTTCTGACCTTCGCGGCCCACAGCAACCTCGTCGACGTCTCTGACGACTTTCACTTCCGCATCCAGACCATCGAAAGCCCGACGCTGTTGGTGCGTCACGTCCGCACCTTCGGGCAGGCCACAAACCACGGCGAGCTGCCCGACGCCTTCTTCGCGCTGATGCTCAGCTTCCACCCCGGTGGCTTCAGCAGCACCGGCCCGCTCAGCGACTCCGGCCCCCATCCCCCAGGCCCAACCCTGCACTGGCACCTCGCCAACGGCAGCTGCACCAACCACCATCGCAACTCGAAGGTCACCTACCTGCGCCTGGAAAGCGCCGCCCTGCTGCGCGCGCTCTCCGCCCAGGCGATCCCGGTGTCCCAGCTCGCCTGCCTCCAGGGCGTGGCGGCACCAGCGACCCTGGTGCAACGGATCGAATCCCTGGGCCAGCAGCTTGCCAGCGCGGAGATCCAGCAGCACCGGCCGATCACGGCGGCTTTCTACAACCGGCTCGCTCAGGAGCTCCGGCACCTGCTCGGCCCGCCCAAACCCAGCGACGCCATCGCCGCAGGCCACGCCTCCATGGCCATCGAATGGATGATGACCCGGCTCAACGCCCCGACCACCCTGCCCCAGCTGGCTCAGGAGGTCGGCCTGACCCCTCGCCGTGTGCAGGCCTGCTTCAAGAGCCAGTTAGCCCTCTCACCGATGCGCTGGTTGAAGCTGGCCCGCCTCAGTGCGTTGCGGCAGCTGCTCTGGGACAGGAATCTGCAGGATCAATCGATTCAGCAGTTGCTGGGCCGCAGCGGCCTCGGTGACACCAGTCTCAGCCGCCTGGATTACAAGGATGTGTACGGGGCCAGCTTCAGCACAGAGCGACGCCACGCCCAGGCGGCCCAGAGGCAATCTGCCTCTGTGAGCCAGGAAACGGTCCATCACCAGTTCAACAACACAGCAGCGGCGATCCACTATTTAGAAACCCTGGACGATGTAGATAGCCATAACAACAGGACCGAGTTGACCATCACCATCACGTCATCGATCAAGTAGCGCCTGATCAGGCTCAGCAGAATGACACCGAGTTGAAGAATTAAGGCCTGGCTTCCAACTCCTTCCGGATCAGGCGGGCCATCAAGGCCGAGAGCGTGGTATCTTGATCCATCGCATGCAAGCGAAACTGGCGGTAGAGGCTGCGGGGCAGGCTGACGCTGAGGCGAGCCATCGACTCGGAGCCGGTGGGCTCAGAGGAGATCCCGCCATCCGGACACTGCACATCCATAACCTGCAGCCTACTCTTGGCAGGAGCCTGGGTCATACGGAAACGGAATAATATGTCTTAAGCACCCTAATGGTCCTGCTGTCCGTCCCGCCCACCTGTCGAGCGAACTGTTCGCAGACCATCAGCTCATGTCGCAATCCATCCTAAACCCAAGCTGAAACACGCTTAAAGATGAGTGAGTTGGAATAATGTCAGCATCGATACATCGCGATGGATCTCACAAGCAGAATCAAGGACTTTGCTAGCCGTCAGCGCAATCTGCGGAGCTGGCTCTTAACCTCGCTGCTGCCCCAGAGCGTCGTTCTGGCCAGCGGCAACAGACTGACTCTGCTGCTGCTCGGCCAGTTGATTCTGCGACGCAGTCGTCCCTATGCCGCCATCACCACCGAGGCGGAAGCCGTGGACGCCCTGACGACGCTTCAGCCCGGACTGCTGATCGTGGTCTCTCCCCTGGAAGAGGGCGACGCGATCAGCCTCTGCCGCAGGGCCCGGCAACAACAACCCAAGCTGAGGATCCTCCTGTTCCTGGACCCACAGGACAGCGGATCAGCCGTCCAGGAGATCGATGCACTGGTGGATGCGGTGCTGCACCCCCTCGATATCGGCCACGAGGAGTATCCGGTCGTGAAGGCCTTCATGGCGCTCCTGCGCGCTGGCCGCTACCGCAGCCCATCGTTGCGGCAGCCACAACACGGGGTGACAGGCCCTCCAGCCCCCGAGCAGCGCTCCAGGGAGCCCAAGCTGACGCCACGGGAGCAGGAGGTGCTGGAGCTGATCGGCCAGGGCCTGAGCGATCGCCAGATCGCCAGCAGCCTTGGGCTCAGCTATGAAACGGCTCGCAGCTACGTGAAGGCCGTACGGCGCAAGCTGGGCAGCAACAACCGACTGGCGGCGGCGGCCTGGTCCTGGCGGCGGCAAGCTGATCCCCCATCCCCCCCAAGCGGGGGGGGGATGGGGGATCAGCCCAAAGGTTCGCAGTAATCCTGCTGCAGAATGCACCAAGCTCAGCAGGCCTCTCTTGATGACGACGAGTGCGCACACCGCGACCCGGCCCGATCAGCAGCAATCCGACTCCATGACGGTAACCGGGAAATCCATCAAGAAGCTCTCGGTGTTGTTACCCGCCACACTGCACCTGCGGGCCAAGCGTCAGGCCGTGCTGAATGATCAGACGCTGACCGATCTGATCATCTCACTGCTACTGGATTATCTCGAATCGGCCGAGCAGGAGCCAGACCAGGACAAACAAGCCGCTTCCGGGTCGGCCGACCACCCATAACCCCCCCCCCGATGGGGGAGGGGCAGAGCGTCACTCCTCGATTGTCACCTTATTGATGCGGCTGCCGTTCTTGAGCGCCAGCACCAAATCGATGTTGTCGGTGTGGCCAAACACAGTGTGCTGGCCATCGAGGTGCGGCTGGGGGCCATGGCACAGAAAGAACTGACTGCCGCCGGTGTTGCGCCCCGCATGGGCCATCGACAGGCTGCCGGCCTTGTGCTTCTGGGCGTTGATCTCGCAGGGGATCGTGTAGCCGGGGCCGCCGGTGCCGGCCGTGCCGCGGGCGCCTTCACGGCTGTTGGGGCAGCCCCCCTGGGCCATGAAGCCTTCGATCACCCGGTGAAAGGCGAGGCCGTCGTAGAAGCCGTCCTTGGAGAGCTTGACGAAATTCGCGACGGTGCCGGGGGCCTCGCTGTCGAACAGATCAATGCTGATCAGGCCGGCGTCGGTGTCCATCAGGGCCTTGGTCACGGTCGAGGAGGCAAACTTCGACTGTATCCGTCCAGGGCAACCTGCTTCCATGGCCACCCTTGAGCCCCGCTCCCCCTCCCCCCAGGCCGGCGGTCCGGCCAGCCTCGACCATGCCCGTGCCCGCCTCGGGGTGCTCGGTGGCAGCGGCCTCTACGCCATGGAGGGGCTGGAGGATGTCCGGGAACTGACCGTTGAAACCCCCTACGGGGCCCCGTCCGACAGCCTGCGGATCGGGCGCATCGGCGCTCTCGAGGTGGTGTTCCTGGCCCGGCACGGCCGCCACCACAGCTTCACCCCCAGTGAGGTGCCCTACCGGGCCAACCTCTGGGCCCTGCGCTCCCTCGGCGTGCGCTGGATCCTGTCGGTGTCGGCCGTCGGCTCGCTGCAGGAGAGCGTGCGCCCCCTCGACATGCTGGTGCCCGATCAGTTCATCGATCGCACCATGCAGCGGCCGCTCACCTTCTTCGGTGAGGGGCTGGTGGCCCACGTGGGCAACGCCGATCCCTTCTGCGCCGTGCTCTCCCGGGTGCTCGGCGACGTGGGCGACAGCCTGATGCCGGAGGGTCGCCAGCTGCACCGCGGGGGCACCTACCTCTGCATGGAGGGGCCGGCCTTCTCCACCCGGGCCGAATCCGAGCTCTACCGCTCCTGGGGTTGCACGGTGATCGGCATGACCAACCACACCGAAGCCCGCCTGGCCCGGGAGGCGGAGATGGCCTACGCCACCCTGGCGATGGTCACCGACTACGACTGCTGGCACACCATGCACGACGCGGTGACGATTGAGCTGGTGATCGACAACCTGCGCACCAATGCGGTCCTGGCCCAGCAGATCGTGCGCCTGGCCGCCGAGCGGATCCAGGCCCTGCGCCCCCCCAGCTCGGCCCACCAGGCGCTGCGGGATGCGCTGCTGACCCCGGCCGCCCAGGTGCCGCCGGCCACCCGCCGCCGCACCGAGCTGTTCACCGCCCCCTACTGGGGCCCCTACACCGGCTGAGATCCTGGAATCCCTCCCCACAGAACAGGCCATGGATAGCTGGGAGTACCTGGTGATCCACATCAATGTGGAGCCGCCCAAACCTGCGGCCCAGGCAGCCCCAGCGGATTCACCTGCTGCCGAGGCGCCCGGCAGCCGGGAGGGGGGCAGCGCCCGGGTCTTTTCCGAGTCGTTTCTGAAACAGGAGTTCCCCCACCTCTACCAAGCGGGTGCCGGCGAGGGGGGCGTGGACCCACCGCCGCAGCATCCGGCCCAGCAACTGCAAGGCTTCCTCAACGGCCAGGGCAGCCAGGGCTGGGAGCTGATCGGGGTGTTTCCGGTGGGGGTGCTCTCCATGCTGATCTTCCGCCGCCCCAAGCCGGTGGAGCCCCAGGCCAAGGTGTCCCTGGAGGCCCTGGACAGCCGCCTCGAAGCCCTGGAGCGCAGACTGCCGCCCGCACCCGCAACGGCGCTCCGGCCAACCAGCGCCCAAAGCAGCAGCGAGACTGAGCCGCTGAGCCCGGCCCAGCTGGCCAGCCTGGCCAACGAAGCGGCCTTGCCCAGCAGCAGGGCCGCCCAGGCCATCGGCCTGCGCTCCGCCTCCAGCCTGGCCAACCACGGCGCCCGTTACGGCTATCCACCCGGTCTCTGTAAAACCGGGCCCAATGGCCTGGTGGCCATTTACACCGGTACGGGCTCAGCCCCAGGCGGCGGCAAGGCTCAACGCCTCTGGATCGTGGTGCCCGCCGAACGCCTGGCGAACGGATCCAGCGCCAGCTGATCCAGCCGGGAGCCCACCGCTCAACCGGCGGCCATCGCGGCCTGGGCCGAACGCAGGCTGCCCCCACTGCAGGCCAGTTGCTGGGCGGCGGTGGCCGCATCCTGGCCCGTCAACGCCATCAGCAGGGCCAGTTTCACCGAGCCATCGGCGGCGCCCAGCAACGCGGCGGCCCGGGGGCGATCGACGCCAGCCAGGTCCCGCAGGATGCGCAGCGCCCGGTCCTCCAGCTTGCTGTTGGTCACGGCCACATCCACCATGCGGTTGCCATAGACCTTCCCCAGCCGCACCATCACGCCGGTGGACAGGATATTGAGGGCCATCTTGGTGGCCGTGCCCGCCTTGAGCCGGGTGGAGCCGGTCAGCAGCTCGGGGCCGGTCAGCAGGCGGATGTCGATGTCGCAGGGCATCGGCACCTGCTCGGTGGGCACACAGGCCATGGCGATCGCCAGGGCTCCGATGGCGACGGCATGGCTGAGCCCACCGAGCACATAGGGGGTGGTGCCGCCGGCGGCGATGCCCACCAGGGCATCGGCCGGGCCGAAACCCCGCTCGATGAGGTCGTCCCGACCCGCCTCCCGGAGATCTTCCAGGCCCTCGGAGCTGCGCAGCAGGGCCGCCGCCCCGCCCGCCAGCACCCCCTGCACCAGCTCCGGGGGGCTGCAGAACGTCGGCGGACACTCCGCCGCATCCAGCACCCCCAGCCGGCCGGACGTACCGGCCCCCAGGTAAAACAGGCGCCCGCCGGCCGAGAGGCGAGCCGCGATGGCATCGATGGCGGCCGCCAGGGCCGGTGCCGCAGCGGCCACCGCCTGCTGGGGCAGCAGGTCGTTGGCGCAGAACAGTTCCACCAGGCTCGCCGTCGGCAGCCGGTCGAGGTCTTCGCTGGCCGGGTTGGGCCGCTCGGTGAGCAGGTGGCCCCTGTCGCCGCTGGCCTCACTCACAGCAGCCCTTCCAGGCGGCGCCGGAAGGCCTCCAGCTCCGGATCGCTGCCGGAGCCCTCGGGTGCCCCGGCGTCAGCCTGCGCCGCCGCCGCCTGCTCCTCCTTCCAGGTGGTCACGTCCATGTTGCGTTCGGGCGGCGCGATCAGCAGCCGCTCCTCCTCGCTGTTGGGCAGAAAGCCGGCCGGAACGAAGCGGGCTTCGTAGCCAGCCTCAGCACAGAACATCTCCAGCTCCTCCCGATCCAGGGCCTCGACGCAGGGCACCGGAAAATCCTGGGCCTCGAGCAGGCCGGCATAGCGCTCGGCGTCGTCCGGGTCCTCAAACAACAGCACCACCGTGCGCCCCCCGAGCTCGAGCGAATGGATGCCCTCCTGGTCGCTGCCCGGATCGAACAACAGGACATGCACCGGCTTGGGTGGGGGACTGCTGGCAGTCACAGCGTTAGGGATGGGGCGTTGGCCAGTGTCTCATCCGTTGGCGGCCGCTGGGACGGTCAGCCGCTGATGGGGACGCTGCCCTGCTCCCGGTGCAGCTCCTGCAGGCGCCGGAACAGGGCCTGCTCCGCCTCTGTCGGCGTGGCCGGCACAACAATCCGCACCTCCACCAGCTGGTCACCCCGCTGCTCCCCCTGGCTCTGGCCCCGGTGCCGCAGGCGCAGCAACCGGCCGCTGGAGGAACCGGGGGGCACCCGCAGCCGCACGGGACCCTCCAGGGTGGGCACCACCGCCTGGCAGCCGAGGGCGGCCTCGGCGGGGTGCAGCTCGAGTTGGTAGAGCACCCGCAGGCCATCGATGCGCAAGCCCTCTTCGGTGCGTACCCGCAGCTGCAGGAAGTGATCGGCGCCGCCGGCCGCCACCCCGGCCAGCCGCAGCCGCCAGCCATCCCCCGCCAGCGGCGGCGACCAGACCTCCACCACGGTGCCGTCGCGCAGCTCCAGCTCCAGTCGTTGGCCGGCGAGCGCCTGCTCCGGTGTGAGGCTCACCAGGGTTTCCTCATCGGTGGCGGCCATCACCGGGGGCGATGCGGCCGCTGCGGCGGTGACGCGGCCGGCCTCAGGCGGCTCCTCCGGCTCGGGTTCCTCGTCCCAGCTCCGGCCGCTGCGGCGCTCCTGGCCGAAGAGCTGGGCCAGGTAGTCCTCGAAACGGGGGAAGCCGCTGGCAAAGGGATCGCCTTCGAAGCCGGCACTGTCCTGCCCCTCGCCGGCCTCCCAGGCGCGGCGCCGGATCGGATCGGAAAGCACCGCATAGGCCTCGTTGACCCGCTTGAAGCGGGCTTCGGCCACCGGATCATTGCCGTTGAGGTCGGGGTGCCAGAGGCGGGCCTGCTGGCGGAAGGCCCGTTTGATGCTGACCGCATCGGCGCCCGCCGCCAGACCGAGCACCTCCCAGTGGTCACGGGCGGCGGTCGCCACCGAATCCGAGTTGGGGAATTGGCTCACGACCCTCAGCCGTCGGCCCAGGGATCATCCTGATCGCCCCGGCCGGGGCGACGCGGCCGGTGACGATCGGCGGCCGGATCCCGCTCGGAGGACTCCTGCCGCTCCCAGGAACGGCCGCTCTCCCAACGGCGCGAAGGCAGGTCGTCGTCGTAGCCAGCCTCCCGCTCGGCGAAGCGGCCGAGGGGGTAGGGATCCCGCTGGGGCAGTCGCGGCGGACTCGACCAGGGATCGGAGCGGCCCGATCCGCCCCAGTCGTCCCAGTCGTCGTCGGAGAAGAGTTCGTCCTTGAGCGATCCCAGGGTGTTCTTGAGTCCCTTGAGGGGGCCGCTCTCGGCGCGCCGTTCCCCCAGCAGGCGCCGATTGAGACCGAACAGGGCCTCCTGCAGCTGGCTCACGGTCAGGTCGAGGTCGGCAGGGTCGTCCTGGGAAAGCACGTCCTGCACATCCCGCAGGGCCAGCTCCACGGCACGCTGCTGGCGATCCGCCCCGGCGGGCCCCAGCTCCAGGGCGGCATCCCGCAGACGCCGTTCGGCCTGGGCCACCAGGGTCTGGGCGCGGTTGCGGCGGTCGATCACGGCCCGCTTGCGGCGATCCTCCACCGACTTGCGCTCCGCCTCCTCCAGCAACCGGTTGATCTCCTCCTCGCTGAGGTTCGATCCCCCCTGGATCGAGACGCTCTGCTGGCGTCCGGTGGTGCGGTCGGTCGCGGACACCTGCAGCAGGCCGTTGGCATCGATGTCGAAGGAGACCTGCACCTGGGGCACCCCGCGCGGCGCCGGGGGAATGCCGGAGAGCCGGAAGCGGCCAAGCGATTTGTTGTCGGCGGCCATCTGGCGTTCGCCCTGCAGCACGTGGATCTCCACCGACGACTGGTTCGCCTCCGAGGTGCTGAACAGATCCGACTTGCGCACGGGAATCGCGGTGTTGCGCGGGATCAGCACCTTCATCACCCCACCGATCGTCTCCAGCCCCAGGGACAAAGGCGTGACGTCGTTGAGCATCAGGTCGCGCAGCTCACCGGTGAGGATGCCGGCCTGCACGGCCGCCCCGATCGCCACCACCTCGTCGGGATTGACCGACTGGCAGGGCTCGCGGGGAATCAGGGTGCGCACCAGCTCCTGCACCATCGGCATGCGGGTGGAGCCCCCCACCAGCACCAGGTCATCAATCGCGTCGGCCGTGAGGCCCGAATCCCGCAGGGCGCGCTGGACGGGGCGCAGCAGCCGGTCGAGCAGGTCCGGGCAGAGACCCTCAAAGACGCCCCGCTCCAGGGTGGTTTCGATGTGCAGCGGACCATCGGGCCCCGTGGCGATGAACGGCAGCGACAGGGGGGTGCTCTGCACCCCGGAGAGCTCCTCCTTGGCCTTCTCGGCGGCCTCGGTGAGCCGCTGCAGGGCCTGGCGGTCACGGCGCAGGTCGAGGCCGTTCTGCTGCAGGAAGGCTTCGGCCACCCAGTCGACGATGCGGCGGTCCCAGTCGTTGCCCCCCAGCTGGGTGTCGCCGCTGGTGGCCATCACATCGAAAACACCGTTGGCGATGCGCAGCACCGACACGTCGAAGGTGCCGCCACCGAGGTCGAACACCAGCACCCGCTTGACGGTGCTGCGGTCGAAGCCGTAGGCCAGCGCCGCCGCGGTGGGCTCGTTGAGGATCCGCTCCACGGCGATCCCCGCCAGCCGGCCGGCATCGCGGGTGGCCTGGCGCTGGGCGTCGTTGAAATAGGCCGGCACCGTGATCACGGCCGCCTCCACCGCCTCGCCGAGGTAGGTGGTGGCGTCGTCCACGAGCTTGCGCAGGATCGAGGCCACCAGTTCTTCGGGGGCGTACTCCCGCTCGGTGGCCGGGCAGATCACACGCACGTTGCCCTGGTCGTTGGCGCGCACGCTGTAGGGCACGCCCAGGCTGCCCTCATCCAGTTCGTCCCAGCTGCGGCCGACGAAGCGCTTCAGGTTGGCAAACGTGTTGCGGGGGTTGAGCACGAGCTGGCGCCGCGCCAGCTGGCCCACCAGCAGCTCCTGGTCACGGCTGAACCCGACCACCGAGGGGGTGGTGCGGCCCCCCTCGGCATTGGCGATGACCTGGGGTCTGCCGCCTTCGAGCACGGCCACCACCGAATTGGTGGTGCCCAGATCGATACCGACGATGCGCCCCATGGAAGTCTTGATGGCGGCCCAACGCTACCGGAGCCTGAGGGCCGTTAAACCGAGCTTAAACGCAGCGGCGGAAACTCGTGCTCAGATCAGGAGGAACGTCCATGCCGACCGGCACCATCCCTGCATGAGGAGCGCCCCACCCATCGACGCGTTCACCCTGAGGCGCCGGCCCCCCCAGGAAAAGCTGATCGACATCGGCTTCCGCCAGCTCACCCTGGTGCTGGCTGCTTCGGTGGGCATCATCCTGCTCGCCATCTTCCTGACGGTGTTCAGTGGCGCCAGGGAGGCCATGGCCACCTTTGGCTTCAAGTTCCTGACCACCTCGGCCTGGGACCCCGTCAACGAGCAGTACGGGGCCCTGATCGCCATTTACGGCACCCTCGTCACCGCCATCCTGTCGCTGCTGATCGCGATTCCCATCGGCCTGGGCACGGCGATCTTCATCACCGAGGATCTGCTGCCTTCAAAGCTCAGGGAGGCGATCGGGCTGATGGTGGAGCTCCTGGCGGCGATTCCTTCGGTGGTGCTGGGCCTGTGGGCGATCTTCGTGATGGAACCGGCCATCCGCCCCTTCCTGAACTTGCTGCACACCACACTCGGCTGGACGCCCTTCTTCTCCACGGCACCCCAGGGATCCGGCACGGCCCCCGCGATTCTGATTCTGGTGGTGATGGTGCTGCCGATCATCACCGCCATTTCACGGGATGCTCTCAATCAGGTGCCGATCGAATTGCGCCAGGGCGCCTACGGGGTGGGCACCACCCGCTGGGGAGCCATCTTCAACGTGATCCTGCCGGCGGCGGTCTCCTCGATCATGGGCGGCGTGATGCTCTCCCTGGGCCGGGCCATGGGCGAAACCATGGCCGTCACGATGATCATCGGCAACTCGCTCAACTTCAGCGTCTCCCTTTTGGCACCGGGCAACACCATCGCCTCGATGCTCGCCAACCAGTTCGGTGAGGCCGATGGCATCCAGGTGTCGGCGCTGATGTACGCGGCCGTCGTGCTGATGGTCCTCACCTTCGTCGTCAACGTGCTGGCCCAGTGGATCGTGCGGCGTCTCAGCCTGCGCTACTGACTTCCGCTCCCCTGCACCCACTTCATCCCCCCGTCCACGCCGTTCCCTGGCCATGTCTCTCTCGACACCCCCACCGATCAATCACTTCACGGAGCGGCTCACCCTGCATTACGACCCGGGCCTGAAGCGCAATCGCTTCAACCAGGTCGCCAACGCCATCGCCGCCTTTTTCGCGGCCCTCGCGGTGGTTCCGCTGTTCCTGGTGCTGATCTACGTCCTGATCCAGGGAGGGCGTCTGATCAGCCTGCAGCTGCTGACCGACCTGCCCCCGGCCCCCGGCCTTGAGGGTGGCGGCATCGGCAACGCGATCATCGGCACCATCGTGGTGACCCTGATCGCCTCCCTGATCGCGATTCCCGTGGGGGTTGGCGGCGGTGTCTATCTCTCGGAATACGCCCAGAACGGCTGGTTTTCCAAGTTCGTCCGTTTCGGCAACGACGTGCTCGCCGGGGTGCCCTCGATCATCTCTGGGGTTTTCGTCTACTCCCTGATCGTCGCCACCAGGGTGTTCTTCGACCAGAGCTTCAGCGCCATGGCGGGCGGTATCGCCCTCTCGGTGCTGATGCTGCCCACCGTGATCAAGACCACCTACGAAGGCCTGCTGCTGGTGCCCCAGGAGATGCGCATGGGGGCCTACGGCGTCGGTGCCTCCCGGTTCGTCACCATCACCCAGATCACCCTGCCCGCCGCCTTCACCCCCATCGCCACCGGCGTGGTGCTGGGGATTGCCAGGGCGGCGGGGGAAACCGCCCCCCTGATCTTCACGGCCCTGTTCTCCCCCTTCTGGCCAGAAGGACTGTTCCATCCGATCGCCACCATGTCGGTGCTGATCTTCAACTTCGCGATCATGCCCTACGAAGCCCAGAACGAGCTGGCCTGGGCCGCCTCCTTCGTGCTCGTGATCATGATTCTCGGAGCCAACCTGCTGGCCCGCTGGATCAGCCACGCCTCCCGGTCCTGATCCCTGTTCCGCCTCCTTTTCCGCCTCCCTTCCCTCCGGCTTCGATTCACCCCTTCCCTGACATGACGGCATCTTCTCCCTCCACCGTGGCCAGCGACGTCTGCATGTCCCTGCAGGACGTGACGATCTCCTACGGCAGCTTCGAAGCGGTCAAGAACGTCTACATGGATCTGCCCAAGGGCAAGGTCACCGCCTTCATCGGCCCCTCGGGCTGCGGCAAGAGCACCGTGCTGCGGGCCCTCAACCGCATGAACGACCTCATCCCCGGCTGCAGCCTCAAGGGCCGGGTGATCTTCGATCAGCACGATCTCTACGACAAACGGGTCGATCCGGTGGAGGTGCGGCGCCGCATCGGCATGGTGTTCCAGAAGCCCAACCCCTTCCCGAAATCGATCTACGAAAACATCGCCTTCGGGGCCCGGATCAACGGCTACAAAGGGGACATGGACGAGCTGGTGGAGCGCTCCCTGCGCAAGGCGGCCGTCTGGGATGAGTGCAAGGACAAGCTCAAGGAGAGCGGCTTCTCCCTCTCCGGCGGCCAGCAGCAACGGCTCTGCATTGCCCGCGCCATCGCCACCGAACCCGAGGTGATCCTGATGGACGAACCCTGCTCGGCGCTGGATCCGATCTCGACCCTCAAGATCGAGGAGACCATGCACGAGCTCAAGCGCAGCTACACGATCATGATCGTGACCCACAACATGCAGCAGGCCGTGCGCGTCGCCGACATGACGGCCTTCTTCAATGCCGAGGCCGTCGAAGGGGGCACGGGGAAAGTGGGCTATCTGGTGGAATTCAACGAAACCGAAAACATCTTCAACTCCCCCAACCAGCAGTCGACGCTCGACTACGTCAGCGGACGCTTCGGCTGATTCCTAGCCTTGGGGGTCGTCAAACAAAAAGCGGCTACAAGAACCCTTTCAGTGCGTGCGCTGGGAGGGTTTTCTGGCTCCTGCAGACGAAAAAAAAGCCGGCCCGGAGGACCGACTTCAAAAGCGGAGAGGGAGGGATTCGAACCCTCGATAGAGTTGCCCCTATACAGCATTTCCAGTGCTGCGCCTTCGACCACTCGGCCACCTCTCCAGCGGCGAAATGGGGCAGGTGGCAATCTAGCAGGGGCTGCACCTGGCCCCCTCGCCCCGCCTGCACCCCTACTTGCCCAGCGCCCCCATGAGCAGCACCTACCCGATCACGGTCCACTGGCGACAGACCAACCGCGTCATCCGCCTCGACGTGCCGGAGGGGGAGTACATCCTGCGCAGCTTCGAAGCCCAGGGCGAACCCCTGCCCTTCAGCTGCCGTAACGGCTGCTGCACCGCCTGCGCCGTGCGGGTGCTGGCTGGAAGCATCGATCAGCGGGAGGCCCTCGGCCTCTCGAAAGACTTGCGCCAGCAGGGCTACGGCCTGCTCTGCGTCGCCCGGGCCACCGGCCCGCTGGAGGTGGAGACCCAGGACGAGGACGAGGTCTACGACCGCCAGTTCGGCCGCTTCTTCGGCCGCGGTCTGGTGCGTCCCGGCCTGCCCCTGGACGACGAATGACCTCCCTCTGTCAACGGGCCCTGGCGGGCTCCGGCCTTGATGCCACCGAACTGGAACGCTTGCTGCAGGTGGCCCGCGATGCCGCTGAGGCCGGCGGCCGTGAGCTGCGGCGCCACTTCGGCCGCCTGGAGCAGGTGAAAGAGAAGGGCCTGGCGGGCAACCTGGTCACCGAAGCCGACCTGGCGGCCGAAGCCGCCGTGCTGGCGGTCCTGGCGGAGGCCAGCCCTGGGGTGGCCGTGCTGGCCGAGGAAAGCGGCCAACTGGCCGGCCAGGGCGACCTGCTCTGGTGCGTCGACCCCCTCGATGGCACCACCAACTACGCCCATGGCTATCCGTTCTTCGGCACCTCCGTGGGGCTCAGCTGGCAGGGGCTGCCCCTGCTCGGTGCCCTGGAGGTGCCGGCCCTCGAGGAGCAGTACTGGGCCGCCCCTGGCCACGGCGCCTGGTGCAACGGACGCCGGCTGCAGGTGAGCGACTGCGCCGCCCTGGCGGATTCCCTGCTGGTCACGGGTTTCTCCTACGACCGGGTCCAGCGCCTCGACAACAACTACGCCGAGTTCGCCTGGTTCACCCACCGCAGCCACGGCGTGCGCCGGGCGGGGGCCGCCGCCGTGGATCTGGCCTTCGTCGCCGCCGGCCGGGTCGACGGCTACTGGGAGCGGGGGTTGTCCCCCTGGGACCTGGTGGCCGGCGTGGTGCTGGTGGAAGAGGCCGGCGGGCAGGTCTGCGCCTACGACGGTGGCCGCCTCGACCTCACCGACGGCCGGGTGATCGCCTGCACCCCCGCCCTGCGCCAACCCCTGATCGACGGGCTGGCCCTCTGCCGGCCGCTCAGCGGTGCCAGCTTCGGGGCCCCCGAACTGGATGCCACCGCTCCATAGGATCCGTCCCCCACCCCCCGCCTGCCCCCAGCTTCTTCATGGCCCTCCAACCTGCCGCCGGTGCGCGGGACCTGAACCCGGGTCAGGTGGACAGCAACCGGCGCCTGTGCGACCTGCTGGCCAACGTCTACCGCCTCTGGGGCTACCAGGAGGTGGCGCCCCCCACCATCGAGCGGCTCGACACCCTGGAGGCCGGCGGTGCCATCGCCGAACGGGAGCTGGTGCGGCTGGTGGCCGATGAGCCCCTCGGGCTGCGGCCGGAACTCACCGCTCCGATCGCCCGGGCCGCCAGCACCCGGATGCTGGGCCGTCCCCGGCCCCTGCGGCTCTGGGCCAGTGGCACCACCTTCCGCAGCTTCAGCGGCGATGGGGGCGGCCAGCGCATCAGCGAACAGCTGCAGAGCGGCGTGGAGCTGCTGGGGGAGCCCTCCGCCGCCGCGGACACCGAGCTGCTGCACCTGCTGCTGGCGGCCCTGGCCAGCCTGGCTCTGCCGCCCCAGCACCAGCCCACCCTGCTGGTGGGACACCACGGCCTGCTCAGCGCCCTGCTCAGCCAGGTGCCCCAGGAGCAGCGCTCAGCGGCGCGCCACGCCCTCACCGACTTCGACCCCCTGGCCCTCGGGGCCCTGGCCCTGCCCGACAGCCAGCGGCAGCGGCTGATGGCCCTGATCGGGCTGCGGGGGGAGCCGGTGCGGGTGCTCTACCAGCTGGAGCAATGGCTCGGACCGGTGCCGCTGCTGGAGTCCCTCGCCGCCACCCTGGCCAGCGTGAGGCAGCCCGCCGCCGGTCTTGGCGTGCGGGTGCAGCTGGATCCCACCTTCCAGCCCCACTTCGATCTGTACGACGGCCTGGTCTTCAAGCTCGTCTGCCAGGGGGCCGATGCGCCGGTGGCCATCGCCAGCGGCGGTCGCTACGACGCCCTGGTGGGACGCTTCTGCACCGGCAGCAACCAGGCCGCCGGCACCGGCTTCGGTTTCGACGTGGAGGCCATCCGCGACCTGCTGGAAGCGGATGGTTCCCTGGCGGCGGGGGCGGCGCAGACCCCGGGTCCCTGGCTCGTGGCCAGCGCCAGCGCCGCCGGCCTCGGGCAGGCCCTCAGCCGCATGGCTGAGCTGCACCGAGCCGGGGACGCCGCCGAGCTCTGCACCCGGCCCTGCGCCGACCGCTTGCAAGCGGAGCGGCTGGCGGCGGAGCGGGGCTGCCGTGGTGCGGTCTGGCTGGCTGCCTAGGATCAGCCCGCTGCTTCTCCCTATCGATGGCCCACTCGATCGTCACCAACGTCTGCGAGGGCGTGGCCGACTGTGTCGACGCCTGTCCGGTGGCCTGCATCCACCCCGGAGCGGGCGCCAACAGCAAGGGAACCGTGTTCTTCTGGATTGATTTCGACACCTGCATCGACTGCGGCATCTGCCTGCAGGTGTGTCCGGTGGAGGGGGCGATCCTGCCGGAGGAGCGCCCCGACCTGCAGCAGCCCGGCGGCTGAGGTCCGCTGGTTCGGGGACCCCACCCTCGCTGGCCTTGAGCCGCCGCGCACCCCCACCTAGGTTCAGGGCGCTTCTTCTCATTCGCCATGACGGTGCTGGAACAGGGCCGGATTCAGATCCACACCGAGAACATCTTCCCGATCATCAAGAAGGCCGTCTATTCCGGCCATGAGGTGTTCCTGCGGGAACTGGTCAGCAACGGGGTGGATGCGATCAGCAAGCGCCGCATGGCCGCCATGGCCGGCGACTGCAGCGAGGGCAGCGAAGGGCTGATCTCCATCCGCATCGACCGGGAGGCCAAAACCCTCACCATCAGTGACAACGGCATCGGCATGACCGCCGATGAGGTGAAGCGCTACATCAACCAGGTGGCCTTCTCCAGCGCCGAGGACTTCCTTGAGAAGTACAAGAGCGAGAGCGACGCCATCATCGGCCACTTCGGCCTGGGCTTCTACTCCAGTTTCATGGTGGCCTCCCGGGTGGAGCTGGTCAGCCTGAGTGCCACGACCGACGCCGAGGCGGTGCGCTGGAGCTGCGACGGCTCCCCCAACTTCAGCCTTGAGGGGGCCGAGCGCTCCGAGCCCGGCACCGACGTGATCCTGCACCTGATGGAGGAGGAGCTGGAGTACATCGAGCCCTCCAGGATCCGCACCCTGATCACCACCTACTGCGACTTCCTGCCGGTGCCGGTGCAGCTGGATGGCGAAACGGTGAACAAGCGCGAGGCGCCCTGGCGCCAAAGCCCCCGCGATCTGAGCGACGACGATTACATCGCCCTCTACCGCTATCTCTACCCGTTCCAGGGCGATCCCCTGCTCTGGGTGCACCTCAACACCGACTACCCCTACAACCTGCAGGGGATTCTCTATTTCCCGAGGATCACCGGCCGCGCCGACTGGGAGAAAGGGGAGATCCGTCTGTACTGCAACCAGGTGTTCGTCAGCGATTCGATCAAGGAGGTGGTGCCCCGCTACCTGCTGCCCCTGCGGGGCGTGATCGATTCGCCCGACATCCCGCTGAACGTCAGCCGCAGTGCCCTGCAGACCGACCGCCGGGTGCGCTCGATCGGCGGCTTCGTGGCCAAGAAGGTGGGCGATCGGCTCAAGGCGCTGCACCGCGACGAACCGGCCCGCTACGCCGAGATCTGGGATTCCCTGGCCCCCTTCATCAAGATCGGCGCCATGGAGGACGAGAAGTTCGCCGAGCAGGTGGCGGATCTGATCCTCTACGGCACCACCGCGGCGGCCGCCCAGCCTGCCGAGGACGGCGAGGAGGCCGCTGAGCTGGATCCGGTCGCCACCGATGGCCGCACCTACACCACCCTGGCCGGCTACCGGGGCCGCCTGGCCGGCGACAACGCCGATCGGATCCTCTACTGCACCGATGAGGCCGGGCAGGCCGGCGCCCTGGCCCTGTGGAAAGGGCAGGGGGCGGAGGTGTTGCTGGCCGACACCCTGATCGATTCCCAGTTCATCCCCTGGCTCGAAGCCCGCCATGGCGACCTGCGCTTCCAGCGGGTCGACGCCGAGCTCGACGCCAGCCTGCATGAGCCCGAGAGCGAGCTGGCCGATGCCGAAGGCAAGGACAGCGGTGAGAAGCTGCGCGACCTGTTCAGGGCCGCCCTCGACAACAACAAGATCACCATCCAGGTGCAGTCGCTGAAGGGGGACGGCTCACCGGCCGCCCTGATCCTGCTGCCGGAGCAGATGCGCCGGCTCAATGACATGGGAGCCCTGATGGAGCAGCGCTTGCCGGGCCTGCCCGACCACCACGTGCTGCTGGTCAATCGCCGCCATCCCTTGGTGGAAGGTCTGCTGAAGCTCTCCTCCGGCGCCGTGATCACCGGGGCCACCGGCACCTCGCCCAGCCGCCAGCTGGCGGAGGATCTCAGCCGCCACATCTATGAGGTGGCCCGCCTGGCCGTGGGGGGCCTGGAGCCCAACCAGCTGGCCGGCTTCCAGCAGCGCAGCTCCGACCTGATGGGTCAGCTGATGCAGCGGGGCCTCTGAGCCCCACCTCGCCGGGGGTGGCCGGGGAAGGTCCTGAAGGGGCCGGGTAACGTTGGCCGATGGCGGCCCGCCCCCTTCTCTCCAGCCTGCGGCGGCAGCCCGCTGTCCTCGGGCTGCTCGCGGTTCTGCTGCTGGTGTTGCTGTCCGCCACTGGCCTGAGGGCGGTGCAGGCGGTCGCGGCGGAGCCGGTGCCGATCCGGGTGCTGATGCCCGCCCCCCTGGCCGATGCGGTGGCCGGTCCGGTGGCGCGCTTCAACGCCAGCAACTCCGGCGTGGCGGTGGAGGTGATCCGCGGCCCCCTCGACACGGAGACCATTTCCGATCTGGCCATCAGCAGCCTGTTGCTGGGGGAGGCCCCCTTCGATCTGCTGCTGGTGGATGTCAGCTGGCTGCCGAAGTACGTGGCCGCCGGCTGGTTCGTGCCGTTGGAGCGCTGGTTCGGCCCGGAGCTGCTGGCGGCCATGGAGCCCGGCGCCCGCCTCGGCAATGGCCTGGGCGAACATCTCTGGCGGATGCCGCTCACCGGCGACACGGGCCTGCTCTACTGGCGCACCGATCTGATGCCCCGCCCGCCCCGGGATACCGAGGAGCTGGTGGCCATCTCCCGCGATCTGCAGCGCCGCGGCCGGGTGCGCTGGGGCTACCTCTGGCAGGGACGCCAGTACGAGGGGCTGAGCTGCGTGATGGTGGAAATGCTGCAGGCCTTCGGCGCCCGCTGGTGGAATGGCTCCACCGCACGGACGGAGCTGGACAGTCCGGAGGCGGTGGCGGCAGCCTCCTGGCTCGATGCCCTGCTGCGCGACGGGGTCAGCCCCAGGGCGGTGGCCAACTACGCCGAGAACGATGCCCTGCAGTCCTTTGCCGCCGGTGAGGCCGCCTTCCTGCGCAACTGGCCCTATGCCTGGCGGGAGATCGAGAAGGGCGGGGGGCCGGTGGCGGGCAAGGTGGGCGTCACGCCCATGGTGGGGGCACCGGGGGAACAGGGGGGCGGCACCCTGGGCACCTGGGGCCTGTCCCTGATCAAGGGCAGCCCCCATCCCGAGGAGGCGGTGGCGGTGATCCGCTGGCTCACCGGCCCCGTTGTGCAGCGCCAGCTCGCGATCGAGCAGGGCTACGCCCCCACCTGGAGCCAGCTCTATGACGACCCGGACCTGCAACGCCGCGCCCCGCTGCTGGCGGTGCAGCGGCAGGCCCTGCAGCATCCCCAGTTGCGGCCGCCCACGCCCGCCTATGCCCAGCTCAGTGACCTGCTGGCCCGGCAGGTGAACGGCATGCTCACCGGCCAGGCGGGGCCCGACCAGACCATGGCCACCGCCCAACGCCAGAGCCAGCAGGTGCTGCGCTCGCTGGCGGGAAGCCCGACCCCTGCAGCGCCAGGCTGATGAACAAACGCGGGACCACGTTGCTGATGCTGCCGGCCCTGCTCTTGCTGGCAGCGGTGTTCCTTTACCCCCTGCTGCGCTACGCCTGGCTGAGCCTCCATGCCAGCTCGGTGCTCACCGGCCTGGTGCCCGTGCCGAATGGCGGCGCCAACTGGGGGCGGCTGCTCGATGACGCCCGTTTCTGGACGGATGCGGTCCAGACCCTGCGCTTCGCCCTCGTATCGGTGGCCCTGGAACTGGTGGGGGGTCTGGCCCTGGCCCTGCTGCTGCACCGCCCCCTGCGGGGCCGGGGACCCCTGCGGGCCCTCACCCTGCTGCCCTGGGCCCTGCCCACCACGGTGATGGCCCTGGGCTGGCGCTGGATCCTCAACGATCCCCACGGTCCGCTCAACGCCGCCATCCGCTCCCTGGGCGGCAGCAGCTACGGCTTCCTCTCCACCCCAGCCACCACCTGGTTTTTTGTGGTGCTGGCGGATGTCTGGAAGACCATGCCGTTCGTGGCCCTGCTTCTCCTGGCGGGGTTGCAGACGATTCCGCTGGACCTGGAGGAGGCCCTGCGCCTGGAGGGGGCCAGCCGCCTGCAGATCCTGCGCCGCCTCACCCTGCCCCTGCTGGTGCCCTACCTCAGCCTGGCCCTGCTGTTCCGGCTCGCCCAGGCCCTGGGCGTGTTTGACCTGATCCAGGTGCTCACGGGCGGTGGGCCGGCCGGCAGCACCGAGAGCCTGGCCCTCTATGCCTACCTCAATGCCATGCGCTTCCTCGACTTCGGCTACGCCAGCACCGTGATGCTCGCCACCTTCCTGCTGTTGCTGGTGTTGCTCGGCGGCGGCTGGCTGCTGCTGCGGCGCGCTGGCCTGGAGCGCACCTCGGGGCGGCCGGCATGAGGCTGCTGGTGCTGCTCTGGAGCCTGGGCCCCCTGCTCTGGCAGCTGCGCACCTCCCTGCTGCGGCCGGAGGCCCTGGTGGCGCCGCTGCTCGACGGCAATCCCTGGACGCTGGCCAATTACCAGCTGGTGCTCTCCGGCGACCCCCCTTTCTGGCGCTACCTGGCCAACAGCACCCTGGTGGGGCTGGTCACCACCGTGCTCACCCTGCTGCTGGCGGTGCCCTGCGCCTACGGCTTGCACAAGGAACGGGGCCCCGTGCGCTGGGGGGTGGGCCTGGCTCTGGTGGCAGCGGCCATGTTCCCCACCGTGCTGCTGTTCCTGGCGCTGCTGGAGATCGCCCGAAGCTTCGGCCTGGCCAATAACCTGCTCAGCCTCAGCCTGCCGTACACGGCCTTGTCCCTGCCCCTGGCCGTGCTGCTGCTGCGGGCCGCTTTCGCCGACCTCCCCCCGGAGCTGGAGGATGCGGCGCGGCTCGAGGGCCTGAACCTCGGCCAGCGCCTGAAACACGTGCTCTTGCCGCTGCTCGGGCCGGCCCTGGCCAGCACGGCGATCCTGGTGTTCCTGGCCAGCTGGAACGAGTACGCCATCGCCCTCACCTGGATCAGTCGCAACGATCTGCTCACCCTGCCGATCGCCATCGCCCGGATCGGTGGCGGCTCGGTGTTCACCATCCCCTACGGAGCCTTCGCCGCTGCCACCGTGCTGGGCAGCCTGCCCCTGCTGCTGCTGGTGTTGCTGGCCCAGCGGTCGATCGTCTCGGGCCTCACCCGTGGGGCGGTGAAGGGATGAGCCCCAACGCCGGCGCCGGTCTGGAGCTACGGCAGCTGTGCCGGCAGGTGGGGGACCGGCGCCTGCTGGATCGCCTCGATCTGCACGTCGCCCCCGGCGAGTGTGTGGCCCTTCTCGGACCCAGCGGCTGCGGCAAATCCACCACCCTGCGCCTGGTGGCGGGGCTGGATCCGGCCAGTGGCGGTCAGGTGCTGCTGGACGGGGAGGATCTCAGCGAGCGGGGCCCCGGCGAACGACAGGTGGCGATGGTGTTCCAGAGCTATGCCCTCTACCCCCACCTGAGCGTGGCCGGCAACCTGGAGCTGGGCCTGAAGGTGCGCGGCATGGCACCCCGCGAACGCCAGCGGCGCATCGACGCCACCCTTGAGCTGCTCCAGCTCGGGGAGCTGCGCCAGCGCCGGCCCGCCCAGCTCTCCGGCGGCCAGCGCCAGCGGGTGGCCCTGGCCCGCGCCCTGTTGCGGGATCCGCGGATCGTGCTGCTCGATGAACCCATGAGCAACCTCGACGCCCAGCTGCGGGAGGAGCTGCGGCCGGAACTGCGGCGGCTCCTGTGTGGCCGCGAGCAGCCGGTGATCTACGTGACCCACGACCAGCAGGAGGCCGTGGGCATGGCCGACCGCATCGCCCTGCTCGAGGCCGGCCGTCTGCAGCAGGTGGGCAGCCCGCGGGAGCTGTACACCAACCCCGCCAACCGATTCGTGGCCTCCTTTCTGGGCCGGCCGGCGATCAACCTGCTGGCGATCGAGCCCGGGCGCCAACTCGGCCTGCGGCCCGAGCACCTGGAACTCGGCGACAACGGTGCGGTGGCGGCCCGGTTGCTGCGCCGCGAATGGTGGGGCCACCAGCAACTCCTCTGGCTCGACAGCCCGTGGGGCACCCTGCGGGTGCTCACCGCCCCGGAGGCGCCGACACCCCCCGAACCGCGCCTGAGCTGGCAGCGGCAGCACGAGCTCTGGTTTGATCCCCAGAGCGGCGCCAGACTCGCTCCCTGATGGGCCCACGGGTGTGGTTGTGCCCCATTTGTTAAACTCTCAAACTGGCTCAGGCCTGCATTGTTCACCGTCGTCACAACGTCATGTCCCGGGTCTGTCAGCTCACCGGCAAGCGCGCCAACAACGGCATGGCCGTCAGCCATTCCCACGTGCGCACCAAAAAGCTGCAGCAGGTGAATCTGCAGGAGCGTCGGCTGTGGTGGGCCGAAGGCAAGCGCTTCATCAAGCTGCGCGTGTCCACCAAGGCCCTGAAAACCATCCAGAAAAAAGGCCTCGGCGCCTACGCCAAGGAACTGGGCGTCAACCTGGCCAAGATCTGAGCCCCTGTTGATCCCCCTCCACGGGCCAAGTCGCCAGCATCGCTAGGGTCCTGCCCTGATGACAGCAAGTTCGTGGAGCGTCGTACGTTTTTGGGCGGAGCCGTTCTGACCGGCATCGGGCTTCTGATCCGTCCAGCCCGAGCTGGGGCCATGGGCGGGACCCTGCCAGAGGTCGGCCAACCAGCCCCGGTCTTTGATCTCGACGGTGTAGCCCCGGGCCCCGACGGGGCGGTGCGGCAGACCCATCTGGCCACAGCAGACTTCGGCGGCCGCTGGGTCGCCCTTTACTTTTACCCCAAGGATTTCACCAGCGGCTGCACCTTGGAGGCCCGTGGGTTTCAGCGGGATCTGGCCAACTTCCACGCCCGGAAGGCCGAAGTGGTGGGCGTCAGTGCCGACGACGCCGAGGCCCACTTGTCGTTCTGTGGCAGCGAGGGCCTGGCTTACCCGCTGCTCTCCGATCCCGGCGGTGTCGTCAGCCGGCGCTATGGCTCCTGGATGGCCCCCTTCTCGGCCCGCCACAGCTTCCTGATTGATCCGGACGGGGTGCTGCGGGCGAGCTGGGTGGCGGTCAGGCCCTCCGGCCACAGCCAGGAGGTGCTGGCGGAGCTGATCCGCTTGCAGGGGGAGACGGTGCTGTGATCCGGCGCCGGCAGCTCCTGGCCCTGGTTGGAGCCGCTGCTGCCCTTCCTGGCCACCGGCGACAGCGGCAGCGGCAACGTCCCCTGGCCGCCATGGCCCGGCTCATGCCCCTGTTCCGCCGCTACGGCGTGCAGCGCTGCATCCATGGCCAGGGGCGTCGCCTCGACCAGGCCGAGCTGCGGCGGCCCGACTGAAGCCCCCCGGGCGGACGTCAGACAGCCAGAGCGGCCAGCATCCCCCGGTGCACCTGGCTGCCCCGTTGCAGGGCGGCGATGCCGCTGGAATCCGGCGGCGTGTCGAGCGCGGCGGCCCAGGTGGCCTGGAGAGATTCGGGCGGCGGGGCGTCGAGCTCCTGGCAGGGGCAGCCGATCGCCGCGGCGGCAGCGGCCACTTTGGGGTCGTAGCTGAGGGCGGCGCAGGGGCTGCCGGCCAACGCCGCCAGGATCAGCCCATGCAGGCGCATGGCCAGCACCAGAGACGCCTGGCGGAAGGCCTCCATGGCCTCTTCGGGGGTCTGCACCAGCAGCTCCCGGCTGCGGCGGGCGAGGGCCTCGCCCACCAGACCCTGCTGGGTGAGGCTCGCCAGCAGGCCCCGGTCCTGGTCCTGATGGAAGGGCAGCCAGAGCACCTCCCGGTCGGCCGCCAGCGCCAGCTGTTCGAGGGCCTGCAGATAAGGCGTCCAGGCCGCCCCGCTGAGCTGGTGCACCGGCCGGAAGCAGAGCACGATCGCTCCGCCACGGCCGCTCCAGCCCTGGGCGGCCAGGGCCCAGACCGGATCACTGCCGACGACGGGGGCCTCCACCCCCCAGGCCCGCGCCTGGGAGGCGGAGGCGGCATCCCGCCAGCTGATCGCCGTGGCCAGGGGCAGCAAGCCCCGCACCAGGATGCGGCTGCGGCGGCGGCGCAGGGGACCCAGGCCCTGGCCCCAGAGGATCACGGGCTGGCCCCGGAGCCGAGCCGCCAGCATCAGGGCGCCGTAATACAGCAGGCTCTGGAAGCTGGTGACGTCCTGGAGCAGGCTGCCGCCGCCGAGCACCAGGGCCTGGCAGCGGCCGAGGGCCGCCAGCACCGCCCCGAGCCGGCGCCGGTCGGTGGTCTCGACCCCGAACTGCTTGCGGACAAGAGCCTGGTCATGGGCCGTGACCACCGGGTGGCAGCTGGCGGGGAGCTGGTCCAGCAGCACCGCCAGCAGGGCGTCATCGCCGAGGTTGTGCTCGCCGTAGTACCCGCAGATCAGTGCACGCATCCGACGCAGCGGTGGTTCCGGCTCCGTACATTACGGATCGCACCAGGCTTTCCCCATGCACGCGCTGTCGCTGCCCACCTGGTGGATCCACATCACCTCGGTGCTCGAGTGGATGCTGGCGATCCTGGCCGTACAGGCCTACGGGCGGCTGCGGCGAGAAGGGGGCTGGCGTTGGCTGGCCCTGGCCATGGTGCCGGCCCTGGTGAGCGCCATGGCCGCCTGCACCTGGCATCTGTTCGACAACAGCGAGGCCCTCAAGGGGCTGGTGGTCCTGCAGGCCGGCCTCACCGCCCTGGGCAACGGGGCCCTGGCCCTGGCCGCCTGGAATCTGTTGCGCCTGCAGCGGCTGGACCCGGAGGACGGGACCCCGTGAGCCTGCCCCTGGCCGACTGGTTTGAGCGCCTCGGCAGCGTGGATCCGGCACCGTTTTTCGTGCTCTCGCTGCTGCCCTACCTGGCGTTTCTGTGGTGGGCCCAGAAGGTGCGGGCCTTTCCGCGGCTGGCGTTGCGGGGGTTCCAGCTGACCCTGCTGTTCGTGGCCGTGACCATTGCCGCCGCCGTTGTGGCCCAGCTGGCCTACGGCAAGCAACTGGCGGATGTGGATCCCCTCCACGGTGGCGCCGAAGCGTTCCTGACCCTGAGCAACCTGGTGGTGCTGCTGGGATTTCTGCCGCAGCAGGCCGAGAAACAGGAGCCACCCGACGGCCCCAGGTGAACAAGTCTTAAGGGGGCGGGGCACAGCGCGCCCTGACCCGGAAGATGGGGCGTCAGCAAGTGCATCATGATCGCTCCCCTCCTGGCCATGGCTCCCGCGTCGATCAGCTGGTCTCCCAAGGTGGCCCTGGTCATGATCGTCTGCAACGTCATCGCCATCGCCATCGGCAAGGCCACCATCCAGCAGCAGAACGTCGGCCTGCAGCTGCCCAACAACTCCTTCTTCGGTGGCTTCAGCCACGGCGCCATGCTCGGCACCACCAGCCTGGGTCACATCCTCGGCATGGGCGCGATCCTGGGTCTGGCCTCCCGCGGCGTCCTCTGAGCTTTCGGCGCAGGCCGGACTTCAGCGCCAGCCGAGCAGGTACGGCATGGCCCTGAGGCCGTAGCGCTCGAAGCGATAGCCGAACAGCAGGGCCGAGAGATCCTCCGCCCTGCGGCGTTCCAGCCCCTTCAGCACCTGGTCGAGACGTCCATCGGCCTGGGGCCCGTGCAGGCCGAGCCAGGTGCGGCGCGCCAGCCGGCCACTGAGGGACCAGCGCCAACCCAACGCTCGCCTCAGCTGGGGCGCGTAATCCTGCAGCGCCCGTTGCGCCGAAGCCTGTCCCCCAGACGCTGCCAGGGCCTGTTGCAGCAGGGGAGCCAGCACGGCGCTGCTGCTGAGGGCGTGGCGGATGCCTTCGCCGCCCAGCAGGTTGGCGGTACTGACCGCGTCGCCCAGTCCCACCAGACGGCCCCGTTGATGGAGTTCGCGGCGGCGGATCGTGCTGCGCACCAGTCCGCCATGGCGGTCGAGGACTTCAAAGGCCGCCCCACCCGTTCCGGGCTCCAGCAGGCGCCGGCCCAGCTCCGTGATCAGGCCCCCCAGGGGAGGCTGCTGGCGCTGGGGATCCAGCAGCCGGCACACCCCGAGCTTCAGCACCCCCGGCTGCATCGGAAAGATCCAGCCGTAGCCCTGGGGCACCCAGTCGCTGCCGAGGCAGAAACTGAGCCGATCGGCCCAGCGCTCCCAGCAGGCGGGGGACACCCGCAGCAACCACTCCAGGCCGGCGGCCCCCACCAGCCCATCCCGCGGCCGTTGCGCCGGAGGTGGATCCCCCAGCAGGGCCCGCGCCTGGCCGCTGGCATCCACGGTCCAGTCGCTGCTGACGCGCAGCGTGCGGCCATCGCTGCGGCGCAGCACCGTGACCATCCGCTCGCCCTCCTGGTGGCTGGAGCAGGCATGCAGCCCCAGCTGCACCCGCCCGCCCCAGCGACGGCACTGGTCGGCCTGCCAGTGGCGCAGGGCACCGAAATCGAGCACCACCCCCAGGGGTTGGGGCGAGGCCCAGGAACGGCTGGCGCTGCCGGGCCCGATCAACTGCCATTGCCGCCAGCGGCTGCCCACCACCTCCGCCGGCAGGCCGAAGGCTTCCATGGTTTCGATCGGCAGGGCGGCGCTGCTGAAGGCGGAGCGGCTCAGGTCGGAAAGGCGGTCCACCAGGACAACGTCCACCCCCTGAAGGGCCAGACGCCGAGCCAGGTCTCCGCCGGCCGGACCGGCCCCCACCACCAGCACCTGGCAGCGGAGGGACGACTCAGACGGCAAGGGCGGTGGGGACGGTGGCGCGAAAGACAGGGCCGAAGCGCTGGTGGATGCGATCGGCCATCTGGGCGGGGGTGAGGCCCAGGCGTTCCTTGCTCTGCTCGGGACTGGCGTGGTCGACCAGCACGTCCGGGATGCCGATGCGCAGGACGGGGATGGCCAGCTCGTGGTCGTTGAGCGTTTCCACCACGGCGGCGCCGAAGCCACCGGGAAGGGCGCCTTCCTCCATGGTCACGACCCGGCCGATGCGGCGCGCCAGGGGCAGGATCAGGGCCTCATCAAGGGGCCGCAGGAAACGGGCATTCACGACGGCAGCCCGCAGTCCCTTCTCCTGGAGCAGGCCGGCGGTGGCCATCGCGGGAGCCACCATGGCGCCGTAGGCGACGATCAGCACGTCGTCGCCGTCGGCAAGCAGCTCACCGCGGCCGATCTCCAGGGGCTGCCAGCCCTCGTCCATCAGGGGCACCCCTTCCCCTTCCCCCCGGGGGATGCGGATGGCACAGGGGCCGTCGTGGGCGATGGAGGTGACCAGCATGCGCTGCAGTTCGGCTTCGTCCTTCGGGGCCATCACCGTGAAATTCGGCACAGCCCGCAGATAGCTGATGTCGTACTGGCCCTGGTGGGTGGGGCCGTCGGCACCGACGATGCCGGCCCGGTCGAGCACGAAGGTGACCGGCAGCTTCTGGATGCCCACGTCATGGATGAGCTGGTCGTAGGCGCGCTGCAGGAAGGTGCTGTAGATGGCCACCACCGGCCGCAGGCCCTCACAGGCCATGCCCGCCGCCATCGTGACGGCATGCTGCTCGGCGATGCCGACATCGAAGTACTGCTGGGGCAGCGCCTTCTCCAGCAGATCCAGGCCCGTGCCGGTGGCCATGGCGGCGGTGATGCCCACCACCCTGGAATCCTGCTCGCAGATCTTGACGAGGGTCTGGCCGAACACCTTGCTCCAGCTGGGCGGCTTGGGCTTGCTGGAGGGATAGGCCTTGCCGGTGGCCAGGTCGAAGGCCGACTGGGCGTGGTAGCCCACCTGGTCGGCTTCGGCATAGGGATAGCCCTTGCCCTTGGTGGTCGCCACATGCACCAGCACCGGGCCCTCACAGCGGTGGGCCGCCTGGAAGGTGCGCACCATCTCGGGAATGTCGTGGCCGTCGATCGGACCCACATAGGTGAAGCCCAGCTCCTCGAACACGGCGCCCACCTTGGGCACCGCCAGCCGCTTCATGCTCTCTTTGAGCGTCTTGAGCTCGGTGGGCAGTTCTCCGTGCAGGAAGGGCAGGTGCTTCACCGCCTCCTCGGCGCTGCCGGAGAGAAACTGCACCGGCTTGCTGAGCCGCATGCGGTTGAGGTGGGTGGAGAGGGCCCCCACCGGCGCTGAGATCGACATGTCGTTGTCGTTCAGCACCACCAGCAACTTGGTGCGCGGCAGGTGGCCGGCATGGTTGATCGCCTCCAGGGCCATGCCACCGGTGAGGGCCCCATCGCCGATCACGGCGACGCATTTGAAGTCCTCGCCGCGGCGGTCGCGGGCCAGGGCCATGCCCAGGGCCGCCGAGATGCTGGTGGAGGCGTGGCCGGCGCCGAAGTGGTCGAAGCGGCTCTCGCTGCGCTTGAGATAGCCCGCCACACCGCCCTGCTGGCGCAGGGTGTGGAAATCCTTGTAGCGACCGGTGACCAGCTTGTGGGGATAGGCCTGGTGGCCCACATCCCACACCACCCGGTCGTGGTCGAGGTCGAGGGTTTGATAAAGGGCCAGGGTGAGTTCAACGACCCCCAGCCCCGGACCCAGGTGCCCACCACTGGTGGACACCACCTCCAGGTGCTTCTCGCGGATCTGGCGAGCCATGGCCTCGAGTTCAGCGGTGCTCAGGCCGTGCAGCTGATTCGGATGGCTCAGCTCGCTCAGATGCATGCCCTTCCTTGCTTCCAGATGGCCAATCTACGGGGTTCGCTCCGACCCACGGCGGCGAACGCCACCGTTCCAGGGTCGGGTTGCGACACTGGGGCCATGACCTTGGCCGACCACGACGACGCCTTCCCTGAGGCGACCGCCTACCTGCAGCGGATCCTGCGGGCCCGGGTGTACGACGTGGCCATCGAATCCCCCCTCGATCCCGCCCCCAACCTCTCCCGCCGGCTGCTCAACCAGGTGCTGCTCAAGCGGGAGGATCTCCAGCCCGTGTTCAGCTTCAAATTGCGCGGCGCCTACAACAAAATGGTGGGCCTGGAGCGCTCGGAGCTCGACCGGGGGGTGATCGCCGCCAGCGCCGGCAACCATGCCCAGGGGGTGGCCCTGGCCGCCCAGCGGCTCGGCTGCACCGCCGTGATCGTGATGCCGATCACCACACCCGAGATGAAGGTGCGCTCGGTGGCGGCCCGGGGGGCCGAAGTGGTGCTGCATGGCGATACCTACGACGAGGCCTGCGAGGAAGCCCACCGCCTGCAGCGGCAGCGGGGACTCACCTTCATCCATCCCTTCGACGACCCGGACGTGATCGCCGGCCAGGGCACGATCGGCCTGGAGATCCTGCGCCAGTGCTCCGATCCCCCCGATGTCATCTACGTGGCGGTGGGTGGCGGCGGGCTGATCGCTGGCATCGGCGCCTATGTCAAGAGCCTCTGGCCCCAGGTGGAGCTGGTGGGCGTCGAGCCCAGCGATGCCGATGCCATGACCCGTTCGCTGGCCGCAGGCCGGCGGGTGCGGCTCGACCAGGTGGGCCTGTTCGCCGATGGCGTCGCCGTGCGCCAGGTGGGGGAGCACACCTTCGCCCTGGCCCAGCGCTGCGTCGACCGCATGGTCACGGTGGACACCGATGAGATCTGCGCCGCCATCAAGGATGTCTTCGAGGACACCCGCTCGATTCTGGAGCCGGCCGGCGCCCTCTCGGTGGCGGGCATGAAGAAGGACGTGGCGCAGCGGCACCTACGCGACCGGACGCTGGTGGCGGTGGCCTGCGGCGCCAACATGAACTTCGACCGGCTGGCCTTTGTGGCCGAACGGGCCGAGCTGGGCGAGGAGCGCGAAGCCCTGCTGGCGGTGGAGATCCCGGAGCAACCCGGCAGCCTGGCGCGGTTCTGCGCCGTCCTCGGCCAGCGCAGCCTCACCGAGTTCAGCTACCGCCTCGCCGACCCCCAGCTGGCCCACATCTTCGTGGGGGTGCAGATCAGCGGCCACCAGGACACCCGCCGGTTGATGGAGGCCCTGGAGGCCCACGGCTTCCCCTGCCTCGACCTCAGCGGCGACGAGCTGGCCAAGCTGCATCTCTGCCACATGGTGGGCGGACGGCTGCCGGCCAGTGCCGGTTCAGCCCTGAACCAGGGGGAAGAGCGCCTCTATCGCTTCGTGTTCCCGGAGCGACCCGGGGCCCTGATGGCCTTCGTGAGCGCCCTGCATCCCAACTGGAACATCAGCATCTTTCACTACCGCAACCACGGTGCCGACGTGGGGCGCATCGTGGTGGGGGTGCAGGTGCCGCCGGCGGAGCTGGAGGACTGGCAGGCCTTCCTCGCCGATCTCCCTTACCAGCACTGGGAGGAGACCCACAACCCCGCCTACCGGCTGTTCCTGGGGGAGGTGGGACAGTCCCTTTCGCCAGACCGTGCCGGCTGTTCCCATGGCTGAACCCGAACCCTTCTGCGGACTGTCCCTGCCGGCACGGCTGGAAGCGATCCTGTACCTCAAGGGGCGGCCGTTGGAGCTGGGGGAACTGGCCAGCATCGCCGGCATCGAACGGGACGCCACCGAGCTGGCCCTGATCACCCTGATGGCCGACTACGCCCACCGGGACACCGCCCTGGAGATCCACCAGGACGGTCAGCGCTATGCGCTGCAGCTGCGCGCGGGCCTGGGGGATCTGGTGCAGAATCTGCTGCCGGTGGATCTGTCGATCGCCTCCCTGCGCACCCTGGCCACCATCGCCCTCAAGAAGCGGCTGCTGCAGTCGGAACTGGTGGAGCTACGCGGCTCGGGGGCCTACGAGCACATCAAGGAGCTGCTGGCCCAGGACTTCATCGAACGACGTCGCCAGAGTGACGGGCGTTCCTACTGGCTCAGCCTGAGCGAGAAGTTCCACCGCACCTTCTCGCTGAAGGCGGACGACCTGGCGGCCCTGGGCTCGCGTCTGGCGGCCGCCGAGACAGACGCGAGCCCGCTGACGCCCGAGGATGAAGCGGATCCATAGAGTTGGCTGGCGGTTGCAGCCCCACCCCCTCGACCTCTTCTATGAATATCCTCGTTTTCCTGCTCCAGGTGCTGGCCCAGACCCTCAGCATTTACCTCCTGGTGCTGCTGGTCCGGGTGCTGCTGAGCTGGTTCCCCAACCTCGACTGGAGCAACCCGGTGCTCTCCAGCGTCAGCGCCATCACCGACCCGTATCTCAACGCCTTCCGGGGCCTGATTCCGCCCCTGGGTGGGCTGGATCTGTCGGCCCTGGTGGCCTTCATCGCCCTGCAGCTGGCCCAGAGCCTGCTGGGGGCCGCGATCGCCACCCTCTCCTCCGGCGGCCTGCCCTACTGAGCGGACAGATCGTCGGAGGCGCCCAAGGCCTCTTCCAGGGGCAGAAGTTCATCGTCCACCCCGGCCCGGGTTCGCACCGGGGAGCTGAATCCCCTTGCCTTGACACTGCGGGTACCAAGCGGGCCGGGGGTGCCCGCCGGCACCGCCAGCCGCAGGGCGAAGTTGGAGCGTCCAGGCGGCACGTCGCCGATCGAGCCCACCCGGGTGCGGTTGGGCAGCACCGGCTCACCGCTGGCATCGAGGATCAGCCCGAAGACATCGGTGTCCATGACGGCCTTGGCCCCAGGGTTCACCACGACACCCCGCAAGGCCCAGCAACTGGCGCCACTGGGGCGGGCCAGCTCCGGCTGCGTGCCCTGATCACCGGCGGGGCAGGGCTCGAGCACCACCTCCGACACCTTCAGGTCGGTGGCGGCCGCTGAGGCGGGGCCAGAGAGCAGAAGCAACAGCCCCAGAAGCAGGCCGGAGGCCAGCCGGGCGAAACGCGTCGCGAGGGATCTTCGCTGTTTCACCGCCGATCGCCGCTGCCTCCGATCACGTTACGGTCCGCGCGACTGGCCAGTTTGGCCAGATTGGCGCCCGCCACGTCGTCGAGATCGAGCCCCAGCTCCGTGGCCAGCTGGGCCACGTACCAGAGCACGTCCCCCAGCTCCAGCCGCAGGTCGTCGCGGACGTCGGGGCCGAAGTCGCCGCCCCGGTCCCGCAGCACCTTCTTCACCTTGTCGGCCACCTCGCCGGCCTCGCCGCACAACCCCAGCGTGGGGTAAAGGATGTTGGCCCCGATATCCGGGTAGCGCGCCGTCTCACGGGAGCGGGTCTGGTAGTCCTGAAAGTCCATTCCAAGCTCGCTCCGGGCAAGTCCGGATGGTAGTTTCCGGCCCTGTACACGGTCGACCCATGGCCCCTCACGATCTGATGCGTCGCACAAAGATCGTGGCCACGATCGGACCCGCCACCGAGTCACCAGAGGTACTGCGGCAGCTGATCGCCGCCGGTGCCACCACCTTCCGTCTCAACTTCTCCCACGGCGACCACAGCGACCACGCCGATCGGATCGCCACCATCCGCCAGGTGGCCCACGAACTGGGCGTGCACATCGGCATCCTCCAGGATCTCCAGGGCCCCAAGATCCGCCTGGGCCGCTTCCAGGCCGGTCCCATCACCCTGGCCAAGGGGGATCTGTTCTCGCTCACCTCCCGCGCCGTCAACTGCGACAACACGATCGCCACGGTCACCTATGAGCGCCTGGCGGATGAGGTGGCCTGCGGCAGCCGCATCCTGCTCGACGACGGCCGGGTGGAGATGGTGGTGGTGGAGGTCGACGTCCCCGGACAGACCCTCAAGTGCAGGGTCACCGTGGGTGGGGTGCTCTCCAACAACAAGGGGGTCAACTTCCCCGATGTCCAGCTCTCGATCCGGGCCCTGACCCCCAAGGACCGCCGCGACCTGAGCTTCGGTCTGCAGCAGGGGGTCGACTGGGTGGCCCTCAGCTTCGTGCGCAATCCTTCCGACATGCTCGAGATCCGCGAGCTGATCCGCAGCCAGGGCCACAACACCCCGGTGGTGGCCAAGATCGAGAAGTTCGAGGCGATTGACGCCATCGACGCCATCCTTCCCCTCTGCGACGGGGTGATGGTGGCCCGGGGTGACCTCGGGGTGGAGATGCCCGCTGAGGAGGTGCCCCTGTTGCAGAAGGAGTTGATCCGCAAGGCCAACAGCCTCGGCATCCCGATCATCACGGCCACCCAGATGCTCGATTCGATGGCCTCCTGCCCCCGGCCCACCCGGGCCGAGGTGAGCGATGTGGCCAACGCCATCCTCGACGGCACCGACGCGGTGATGCTCTCCAACGAGACCGCCGTGGGCGACTTCCCGGTCGAAGCCGTGGCCACGATGGATCAGATCGCCCGCCGCATCGAGCGCGACTACCCCCAGCGGGTACTGGACAGCCACATGGCCACCACCATCCCCAACGCCATCTGCCAGGCGGTCAGCAGCATCGCCCGCCAGCTCAACGCCGCGGCGATCCTGCCCCTCACCAAGACCGGCTCCACGGCGCGCAACGTCAGCAAGTTCCGCCCGAGCACACCGATCCTGGCGATCACCTCCGATGTCACCGTGGCCCGCCAGCTGCAGCTGGTGTGGGGGGTCAATCCCCTGCTGATCCACGACGAGCCGAGCAGCAGCCGCACCTTCAGCGTCGCCATGGCAGCCGCGCAGGAGCAGGGGCTCCTGGCTGCCGGCGATCTGGTGGTCCAGACCGCCGGCACCCTCGAAGGGGTGAGCGGCTCCACCGACCTGGTCAAGGTGGGCATCGTCTCCGCCGTCATGGGCCGCGGTGTCGGCATCGGCAGCGGCACGGTCAGCGGCAAGGTGCGGCTGGCCAGCACTCCGGAGGAGGCGTCCCGCCTGGAGGCCGGCGAGATCCTGGTGGTGCGCGAAACCAGTGCCGCCTACCTGGAGGCGATCCGCAAGGCCCGTGGGGTGATTGCCGAGGAGGAGGGTCGCCAGAGCCATGCGGCCGTGATCGGTGAGCGGCTGGGGGTGCCTGTGATCGTGGGTGTGGCCAACGCCACCCTGGAATTGCGCATGGGGGAGGTGGTCACCCTGGAAGTGCAGGACGGTGTGGTGCACCGAGGTCCCCAGAGCACCCACCCCTCAGCGGTGCCGTCGTTCCTCTAGAACCGAAGCCCCTCCGGCTGCGCCGCCATGGCCTCCAAGCTGCCCCTGAGCGAAACGGTGGCCATGGCGTTGCTGACGCTGCGCTCCAACCGCCTACGCAGCCTGCTCACCATGTTGGGCATCGTCATCGGCAACGCCTCGGTGATCACCCTGGTGGGGGTGGGTCGGGGTGCCCAGAACCTCGCCGAAAGCCAGCTCAGCACCCTGGGCGCCAACGTGCTGTTCGTGGTCCCAGGCAACAACGACACCCGGCGCCAGGGGATCGAGATGCCCCGCACCCTGGTGCTGGAGGACGCCAAGGCCATCGCTGAGCAGGTGCCCAGCGTGCGCCGGGTCGCGCCCCAGATCACCCTCAATGAAGTGGCCCAGGCCGGCGGCTTCAGCTCCTCGGTCTCTGTTTCGGGGGTGACCCCCGAGTTCCTGCCGGTGCGCAGTTTCGAGGTGGCCCGGGGCCGCTTCATCGACGCGCGCGACGTGAAGGGGGCCCGCAACGTGGTGGTGATCGGTCCGGACCTGCAGCAGAAGCTGATGCCAACCGGGGAAGCCCTGGGGCGCCAGCTGCGCCTCCGCGACAAATCATTTGAGGTGATCGGCGTGCTGGCACCGAAGGGGGCCGTGTTCGGCTCCAACCAGGACGAGAACGCCTACATCCCCCTCACCACCATGGTGAGCCAGCTGAGTGGGCGGGATCCAACGTTTGGCATCAGCCTGACGTTCATCAGCGTCGAGGCCCGCGACGAAGCCAGCACCGGAGCAGCCGCCTTCCAGATCACCAACCTGCTGCGTCAGCGCCACCGGCTGCTGCGGGAGGACGACTTCGCCGTGCGCTCCCAGAAGGATGCCCTCACCATCGTCGGCACGATCACCGGCGGCCTCACCCTGATGCTGGGGGCCATCGGTGCGGTGTCCCTGCTCGTGGGAGGGATCGGCATCATGAACATCATGTTGGTGTCCGTGAGCGAACGCACCGAGGAGATCGGCCTGCGCAAGGCCCTCGGCGCCCGCAGCAGCGACGTGCTGCTGCAGTTCCTGGTGGAGTCGCTGGTGCTCGCCAGCCTCGGTGGCGTCATCGGCAGTGCCCTGGGGCTCGGCACGGTGGCCCTGGTTGGGGCCCTCACCCCGCTGCCCGCCACGATCGAGGCCAGCACGGTGCTGCTGACGGTGGGTCTGTCGGGTTCGATCGGCCTGTTCTTCGGCGTGGTGCCGGCGCGGCGGGCGGCGCGGCTGGATCCGATCGCGGCCCTGAGGAGCCTTTGATCTGCAACGCCACCGCAACGCCATCGCCACGACGGGGGAGGCACCAGCCACCCACGGGACCAACGAGAAGAGAAGAAAGTCTTAAGACTGGCAATCCGTCGCCTTCGTCACCGAATCCCCACAGCCGGACTGTCTTGATGGTAAGGAAGCCGCCGAACAAAGGTGTTGGAACAGTTGGCCAGGACGGAACAGGTGGATTGCGGCTACCGGAATGGATCCGATCGCATGATCATCCTGCGCTGCATCGGGCCGGAACAGTTCTTCCTTGAACGGGTCGTCTTTCCTTTTGAACTCCTGACCTTTCGCTGTCCGACCGGGAGCGAAGTGGAAATCTGGACCCATGGTCTCGGTGGACCCGAACTGCTCGAGTCCATCGAGTCCCGCGAGTTGATCATGGAAGCCGCCCCCGTCCCCGACGCTGCCATGGGTGGCAGCGAGGCCAACCCCTGGCTGCAGGCCAGCTGAGCAGGGCGGGAGCCAGACGACGAAGACGTCAACCTTGACGCCGGAAGGCTCCCGAAGCCGGACCCCCCGCTCTTAAGGTTGTCCAAAAGCTTCACAACCATGAATCAGCGCTGGCGTGTTCTTGCCCTGTGGCTGTTGCCGGTCGCCGTGGCCCTCTTCCTGGGCTGGCAGTTACTGAGTTCAGGAGGACGGTTGGCGCCCGGGCCCACCGGTGACACCACTTCGCCCCGTAACGCCGCGGTGGCCCGGATGAGCTACGGCCGCTTCCTCGATTACGTCGAAGCGGGCCGGGTCACGGCGGTCGACATCTACGACGGTGGCCGCACGGCCGTGATCGAAGCGGTGGATCCCGACCTTGATAACCGGGTGCAACGGCTGCGCGTGGACCTTCCCGGTGTTGCCCCCGAGCTGATCAACAAGCTCAAGGATCAGGGCATCAGCTTCGATGTCCACCCCCCCAAAGCCACTCCGCCCGCCCTGGGCCTGCTGGGCAACCTGCTGTTCCCCCTGCTGCTGATCGGATCCCTGATCTTCCTGGCCCGGCGCTCCTCCGGCATGCCCGGCGGGCCTGGCCAGGCGATGCAGTTCGGCAAAACCAAGGCCCGTTTCGCGATGGAAGCGGAAACCGGCGTCAAGTTTGATGATGTGGCCGGCGTTGAGGAAGCCAAACAGGACCTGCAGGAAGTGGTGACCTTCCTGAAGACCCCAGAGCGTTTCACTTCCGTGGGTGCCAAGATCCCCCGCGGTGTGCTGCTGGTGGGCCCCCCCGGCACCGGCAAGACCCTGCTGGCCAAGGCCATCGCCGGTGAGGCCGGCGTGCCCTTCTTTTCCCTGTCAGGCTCGGAATTCGTGGAGATGTTCGTGGGTGTCGGCGCCAGCCGCGTCCGCGACCTCTTCAAGCGGGCCAAGGAGAACAGCCCTTGCCTGATCTTCATCGATGAGATCGACGCCGTCGGTCGTCAGCGTGGTGCCGGCATCGGCGGCGGCAACGACGAGCGCGAACAGACCCTCAACCAGCTCCTCACCGAGATGGACGGGTTTGAGGGCAACAGCGGCATCATCATCATCGCGGCCACCAACCGCCCTGATGTTCTCGATTCAGCCCTGATGCGTCCGGGCCGTTTCGATCGCCAGGTCCAGGTGGATGCCCCAGACATCAAGGGACGCCTCTCGATCCTGAAGGTGCACAGCCGCAACAAGAAACTGGCCGATGATGTTTCTCTGGAGATGGTGGCCCGCCGCACCCCTGGTTTCACAGGGGCCGATCTGGCCAACCTGCTCAACGAGGCGGCGATCCTCACCGCAAGGCGGCGCAAGGAGGCCACCGGCCTGGCGGAGATCGACGACGCCGTGGATCGGATCATTGCCGGGATGGAGGGCAAGCCGCTCACCGACGGCCGCAGCAAACGGCTGATCGCTTATCACGAAGTGGGCCACGCCCTGGTGGGCACCCTGGTGAAGCAGCACGACCCCGTCCAGAAAGTCACCCTGATTCCCAGGGGCCAGGCCCAGGGCCTCACCTGGTTTGCCCCCGATGAAGAGCAGATGCTGGTGAGCCGGGCCCAGCTGCGGGCCCGCATCATGGGAGCCCTCGGCGGCAGGGCCGCGGAGGACGTGGTCTTCGGCCATTCGGAAGTCACCACCGGTGCCGGCGGTGACATTCAGCAGGTGGCCTCCATGGCTCGGCAGATGGTCACCCGCTTCGGCATGAGCGAGCTGGGTCCGATGTCCCTGGAGGCTGGCAACCAGGAGGTGTTTCTGGGCCGCGACCTGATGACCCGCAGCGATGTTTCCGATGCCATCGCCCACAAGATCGATGCAGCCGTTCGGCACATCGTCCAGGGCTGTTACACCGACACCGTCAAGTTGGTGGCCGAGCATCGCGCCTGCATGGACAGGCTGGTGGAGCTGCTGATCGAGAAGGAAAGTCTCGATGGTGATGAGTTCCGGCTGATCGTCTCAGAGTTTGCCGCCATTCCCGACAAGGACCGTTTCTCCCCCCTGCTCACGGCTGCTGATCTGGCAACCGCTAGCCACCAGGAAACCGCTGTGGCTGATCCAGCCGAAGCTTCCTGAAGCTGGATTCCGGATCCCCATGCAAAAGGCCTGCTCACGCAGGCCTTTTTTGTGATTGATTCAGCCGGCTTTGGCAGCCCTGCAGGCTCAGACCGGACGGATGGGCCGCTTCTCGATCACCTTGTCGATCAGGCCGTAGGCCATCGCTTCGGCCGGGGACATGAAGAAGTCCCGATCGGTGTCGATCTGGATCTGCTCAAGATCGCGTCCGGTGCGGCTGGCCAGCTCCCTGTTGAGCTTGTCCTTGAGATACAGGATTTCGTCGGCCTGAATGCGGATGTCGCTGGCCTGGCCCCGGGCCCCACCCAGGGGCTGATGGATCATGATCCGCGAATGGGTCAGGCTGCTGCGCTTGCCCTTGGCTCCAGCGCAGAGCAGAAAGGCGCCCATGCTGGCCGCCAGGCCCACGCAAACGGTCTGCACATCAGGTTTGATGTGCTGCATGGTGTCGAAGATGCCGAGGCCGTCGTAAACAGAACCTCCCGGGGAATTGACGTACAGGAAGATATCTTTTTCGGGATCCTCCGCTTCCAGAAACAGCAACTGGGCCACCACACGGTTGGCGGATTCGGCTGTGACCGGTTCTCCGAGAAAGATGATCCTCTCCCGCAGCAGGCGGGAATAGATGTCGAAGGCTCTTTCACCGCGACCCGACTCCTCGATGACGATCGGGATCATGGGCTCCAGACAGGCGATTGAGACGATCCTACCCAGCCGCCGATCGGGTCGAGTGCCTGCAGCGCTATGGTCGCAGCAACGAAGAATCCAACCGCGTGAGCGCTGCTCTCACCGTCGCTGACAGCAAGCGTGCCTTCCATGGCGCCTTCCCCCATGTCATCGGTCCCCTCTACCGGCGCATGGTCGACGAATTGCTGGTGGAACTCCATTTGCTGAGCCGCCAGAAGGGCTTCCAGGGGGATCCCCTCTTTGCCGTTGGACTCGTTCAGGTGTTTGACGGCTTTGCCCGCGGCTATCGCCCCGAGGAGCAGAAGCGGCCCCTGTTTGAAGCCCTGTGCGCCTCCTCCGGCTTCGACGGCCCCGACCTGCGCCGCCAGAGCGGCGATGCCCTGGCCGCCATGGGGCGCCACAGCCAGCAGGAGGTGCGCCAATGGATCGAAGCGCAGGGGGAGGGGGCGCCAGCCCCGGTGGCCACGGCCCTGGCCAGCATCCGCCGGCCTGATTTCCACTACTCCCGCCTGATGGCGGTCGGCCTGCTGGCCCTGCTGGAGCAGGCCCTCGCCGACGACGCCATGGAACCCCAGGCCCTGCGGCAGCTCGCCCACGAGATCGGTGCGTCGATCGGTCTGCTGCGGGACCGGCTCGACAAGGACCTTTCGCTTTACGCGAGCAACCTCGAAAAGATGACCATGGCCGTCGAGCTCATGGAGGAAACCGTCGCCGCCGAACGGCGACGGCGCGAACGGCAGCAGATCACGGGATCACCCGAAGGCGTCCCTTCAGCCAGCTGACCCCAGCGCCGCCGGGGGCGGCTTCCATCGCGAGCTGGTCGGCGCGGCGCACCAGCTCCGGCAAGGGTTCGGGCAACAGGCCCAGCTGATCCAGGCCCTGGGGGCGGACCCGCAACCACAGTGCACCGGAGGCGGGGGCCTGCTCCCCTGCGGTGGCCATTCTCTGCAAGCGGGCCGGCACCGGGCCGAGGAACAACAGCAACTGGGGCGCGGGGCCGGTGTCTCCGACCCAGCGCCAGCCCCCCAGCACGACGCCATCCTCCCGGCGCCAGGTGGCCGCCTGGGCCTGGGACGGTCCGCCGCCAGGCACGTCCTGAAGGGCCTGGGCCTGCAGGGAGCGGGCCAGGCCGAGCAACAGCTGGCGCCAGGCCTGGCGGTCGGGCCCCACCGCCACCTGGAGCTCGAGCGAGGCCTGGAAGGGGCCACTGGCCTGGGGCTGCAGCCTCAGACGGAAGGGGGATCGGCGCAGCAGGGCCAGACCCTTGGTGTCGATGCCGTAGCGCGCCGCCAGGGGATCCCGGATCAGCTGGCGTGCCAACAGGCCACGGAACAGCTGCTCCAGGGAGGAGCCCTGCAGTTCCAGCAGCAGGTCGGCCGCCAGAGGCGGCAGAGACGAGGCCGGGGCTTCCGGAGCCCGAACCGATGGCCCGGGACCTACCGCAGCGGCACGGTCGGTGGCTTCGCCCCGCCAGCGCAGCGCGGAGTCCTGCAGCGACAGGGAGAGGCAGCCCTCCTGGTAGGCCTCCAGCAGCGGGGCCAGGGGGCCCACCAGGGCACCGAGGCCGGATGGATTCCAGAACACCCCCTGGCCGCTTTCCAGTCGCGGCAGACAGGCGCTGTACAACCCACGCCCGGCCCGCTGATCCGGCCGCAACTGGTCCTGGAGCAGGCGCCGGGACAGCGGATCCGGAGCCACCACCAGCAGGTTCCCCACCCGCAGGGCGTTGGCGGGCAAGGGGCGCGTGAATCCACCAGCGGCGCTGTCCTGCACCGCCAGGAAGGCCCCCCCATCGGCATGGGGCCCCCAGAACTGCCACCAGATGCGCCGTTGCTCTCGCCAGAGCCGGGTGGCCGGAGCTGCCCCGAAGCGTTCCTGCCAGAGGGCCGGCACGGGCCTCTCCGGACTGGCCGGAAAACTCTGCAGCAGGCTGCTGACCGCCATCAGTTGCTCCAGCCCCTGGGCCCGCGGCCTGGGCCAGCGCCACAGGAACAGGCTCGGCAGCAGGAGCAACAACAGCAGCGTGGCCGTGGTGGCCGGCAGCGGAGGCAGCGCCAGTGGCTGGGACAACCTCGCCTGGGCCGGTGCCAGCAGCGAACGTCGCAGACGATCGAACGGACGGCTCATGGAAACGCCGACAAGGTTCGGCCTCGGTGGGTGATGCGTTGCCCCCTGATCCCCAGGCCGGTCACGGGCCGCTGCCCCGGGCCAGCGGAGGGGCTCAGGGGCGGGGGCGCGCTTCGGTCGAGCGACGGCGGCGCTTGTCACGCCATTCGACGGTGGACAGGTAGATGACGCCGACGCTCACAAACAGGAGCAGAGCGGAGGCCAGACCCGCCAGCAGGGTGGTGGTGGGGAAGGCCAGATCAGAAACCGATGCTGTTGTCACCGTTGCGGCCCCACACCACCATGGCGATCGAGAAGGTGAAGATGGCCGCCAGGGCGGACCAACCAAGGGTGATCAGCATCGAGCCCGATACAAGGGTGGGTGCATGTTACCTACGCTGGTGACCGGCAGCCGCGGAAGGCCCATGGTCGTCGCACCATCCAGAAGTCCCTCTCAGGCAGGCCAGCGCCTCCAGGAGCGCTACCCCAACGTGAACGTCATCGTCCTCGACGACGACGTCAACACCTTTCAGCACGTGGTGGAGGCCCTCGTACGGCACCTGCCCGGCATGCAACCCGACCAGGCCTGGGATCTGGCCCACAGGATCGATCGGGAGGGATCGGCGGTGGTCTGGAGCGGCCCCTTGGAGCAGGGGGAGCTCTACCACCAGCTACTCAGCGCCGAAGGGCTGACCATGGCACCCCTGGGCCCGGGCTGAGGAACGGCCATGGCCCGGCTTGTGATCACCCACAGCACCTACGTGGAGGGCCTCATCCCGCTGCTGCGGCGGCTGGCCACCGTGCCGGACATCGACACGATCACGCCGGCGGTGATCGCTCGGGTGAGGGGCCGCAGCATCGGGTTGCGGCTGCGGGTGTCGAGCCCGATCACCGGGGGCCACAAGCTGCTGGCCCGCAGGGGCAGCACGGCTCAGGAAGTCTTTGTGGTCACGCGCCTGAGCCGGGATCAGCTGCAGGAGGCACTGGATCGGCTGACGAACTGAGCAGGCTGGTGGGGGCGGCCCGCTCGTAGACCGCGGGGGTGCCGAAGCGGCCATAGGCGCCACCCTCCCGGAACCAGCTCGCCCCTTCCACCTCCTGCAGATCGTGGGGGCGCAGCCCCCAGCGTCGCTCGAGATAGGCCGCCGCTGCCACCGCATCGAAACGGGGTTGGCCGCAGGCCACCACCGCCAGAGCCAGGACCCGGACCCTCAGGGCACCGGCCGGACTCTCCTGGATCTCCTCCTCCAACAGAAACGTGAGAAAGTCGCCCTGGGGCTCGGCTTCCAGGGGGTATTTCTGCAGATAGAGCGCCCGGGCACGGGGAAAGACGGGGCCCGGGGCGCGGGCGAGCAGACGCTCGAAAGACGACTGGAAACTTGGAAGCTCGCTGATCACGGCGGCGATTGGACGCTCCCTCAGCATGCCTGCCTGGTGAGCCCGCCATGATGCGGGTCCCCAGCAACATTCCCGTGGCCTTCACCCCTGAGGACATCGCCGGAGCCCTGCGCTGGCGCTATGCCACCAAGAGTTTCAAGGCCGGAGCCAGGATCCCTTCAGCCACCTGGGCTGCCCTGGAGGACGCCCTGGTGCAGAGCCCTTCCAGCTATGGGCTGCAGCCCTGGAAGTTCCTTGTGATCGAGGACACAGCCCTGCGCTCGTCCCTGAAACCCCACTCCTGGGACCAATCCCAGATCACGGACTGCTCCCACCTGGTGGTCTTTCTGGCCCGTCGCACGATTGAGGCGGCCGATCTGGATCGGCTGATCCAGGCCACAGCCGAAGCCAGGGGGCTGAACCCGGAGCAACTGGCCCCCTACCGGGGAATGATGGAAAAAGATCTGATCCATGGTCCCCGCAGCGCGGTGATCGATCGCTGGGCCAGCAATCAGGTGTACATCGCCCTCGGCACCTTTCTGACGGCAGCGGCCCTGCTGTCCGTGGACACCTGCCCGATCGAAGGCTTTTCTCCCGCCGACTACGACAGGATTCTCGAGCTTGAGAGCAGCCCCTACCGGAGCTGCGTGGTCTGTGCAGCGGGCTACCGCGACCCCGAGGACCGCTATGCAGCCCTCGCGAAGGTGCGCTACAAGGCGGCGGATCTGATCGAGACGATCTGATCAAAGCCGGTTGTCCAGTCAGAAAGGGGTGGACCGCCGTGCCGTCTTGCCCCAGTGTTCGACCTGGATGAACCAGGTGGGGAGTCAGGGGCGGGGCTTCGTTTCCGGCCGTGAGGCCGGTATACGTTGCCGTCGCTGAAGACTCCCCGCGTCGAAAGGGAGTCAGATCAGAAAACTGTGAAAGGCAGTCACCAACACAGCAGTCCAACCCCATCCTAAGAGGGTTCGTCTGGCAGCGGCCAGATGGCCCGCACCTCCGCCAGCCGGCGCTGTTTCTCCAGCTCACGCTCGGCGTCGTTTCGGCCTTCGAGCAGCAGGGTGAGGTGGCCCAGCTTGCGGCCGGTCCCACCGCCTTGCTTGCCGTACCAGTGCAGCTGGGAACCGGGAAGCGCCTCAAGGGCGCGGCGCCGTTCCAGCTGGTCGGCATCGCCACCCTCCGGCGCGAGCAGGTTGACCATCAAGGCACCCGGGACCACGGCGTCGGTGGCGCCCATCGGCAGCCCGGCGACGATGCGCACCTGCTGGGAGAACTGGCTGGTCTGGCAAGCCTCGATCGTCAGGTGGCCGGAGTTGTGGGTGCGGGGGGCCAGCTCGTTGACCTGCAGACCCGAGGGGCCGTAAAAGAACTCGATCGACAGCACGCCCACATAGTCGAGGGCGGTGAGCAGGGAAACGGCCACGTTGCGGGCGAACACCTCGACCCGGTGATCCACCGGCGCGGGGAAGAGCACCCAGTCGCAGACGCGGCGGTGCTGGTGTGTCTGGACCAATGGAAAGCAAGCCACCGAGCCATGACGGTCGCGGCAGGCCACCAGCGCCAGCTCCTGCTCGAAGCGCACCAGCTCCTCGAGGATCCAGTCTTTGGGGTCGACGGTGGCTAGCAGACGCTTCAGCGCAGCCAGATCGACCAGGGGAATCGTGCCCCGGCCGTCGTAGCCCCCGCGGCTGGCCTTGGCCATCATTGGAAAGCTGAAGCCCTCGGGAAGGCAGGGAGCGGCAGGGGATCGCAGGGGGAGCGGCAGGCTCGCCGGCACGGAGGCCTGTCCCCCATCCACGGCCGTGGGCGTGGCGGGGTGGAGGACGTCGGCCAGGGGGAACCAACGGGGAGACGGCAGGTGCAGGTCGGCCAGAAGGCGCCGCTGGCCCTCCTTGCTGACGAGGGGTTGCAGGGCCTCGAGTCCCGGCAGGAACTGGAGGCCAGGACCCTCAAGCGCCTGCAGGGCCTCGAGGGGAATCCACTCGTTTTCAAAGCTGATGGCGTGGCAGCGGCTGGCCAGCTCCCGGGTGGCGGCCACGTCATCGACGGGGGCCAGGACCACACTGGCCGCCTCGCGGGTGGCCGGATCGTCGGCGCCGGGGGTCTGCACATGCAGGGCGACGCCAAGCTCCCGGGCGGCCTGGGCCAGCATCCAGGCCAGCTGGCCGCCCCCCACGATGCCGATGGCATCGATCGCAGGGGGGCTGGCCTGGGGATCGGGGTCAGGGATGGTCTGCACCCTGGAAGGTTGTTCGAACCGTGGTCCAGCCTGCCACCAGGGCGTCAACCCCCAACCTCAGAGCCGGGAGGGTCCTCACTGCAGAGGGTTCTCGGCGGCGAAGGCGTAGCGGATCAGGCTGAGCAGCAGCACGATCAGAAAGAGGGCCAACCCCACCGTGCAGGCATAGCTGATCTCCAGCTCCGAAAAGGCCTGGTCGTAGACGTAGTAGACGATGGTGCGGGTGCTGTCCGCCGGCCCCCCCTGGGTCATCAGGTACACCTCCTCAAACACCTTGGTGGCTCCGATGGCGGAAATCACCGCCACCAGCGTGATGTAGGGCCTCAGCAGGGGCAAGGTGATGTCGAGGTGGCGACGCCAACCCTCGCTGCCGTCGAGAGCCGCCGCCTCGTAGAGATCGGCGGAGATTCCCTGCAGGCCGGCCACGAAGATGACCATGTAGTAGCCGAGCCCCTTCCAGAGGGTCACGAGCATCACCGAGGGCAGGGCCAGGCCAGTGGAGGTGAGAAAGCCGATCGGCGTGAAGCGATCACCCAGCAGGGCCCCGAGCCAGCCATTGACCAGCCCGTTTTCCGCATAGAGCCAGCGGAAGGCAATCGCTGCCACCACCAGGGACACCAGGACCGGGGTGTAGAAGGCGCCGCGAAACCAGTGGATACCAGGCAGCTGGCGGTTGACCAACACCGCCAAACCAAGGGCACCGAGGACGATCGGCGGCACCACCCCCACCAGATAGAGGAAGGTGGTGCCGGTCACCCGCAGCAGCATCGGATCGGCCACCAGCCGGCGGAAGTTGGCCAGGCCCACGAAGGTGAGCGGCTCGCTCACATCCAGCCCCGTGCGGGTGAAGCTGATCACCAGGGCCATGGCTGCCGGGATCAGCACCGACACGGCCAGCAGCAGCAGGGCGGGGACCAGAAACGCCCAGGCGGAGCGGCTGGACACAGGCGCAGAAGGGATGGGTGTGGCCATGGGTGCATCCTGCCGGACGTGGAGCGTTGCACAATCGGCATCGAGGCTGGAGACCACCGATGCGGTTCGATCCGCCATTCCGATGACGGACAACCCGAAGCAGGTGCTGCGTGAGGTGTTCGGCTACGACGCCTTCCGCGGTCCCCAGGCCGCCATCGTCGAGCACGTCTGTGCGGGAGGCTCGGCCCTGGTGCTGATGCCCACCGGAGGCGGCAAATCGCTTTGCTACCAGATCCCGGCGCTCTGCCGGCCGGGAACGGCGGTCGTGGTGTCACCGCTGATCGCCCTGATGCAGGACCAGGTCGGTGCCCTGCGGCAGGCGGGCGTACGGGCGGCCGCCCTGCATTCGGCCGAGAGCAGCGACGCGGCGGCGGCCACCTGGCGCGAGCTCCAGGCCGGCCAGCTCGATCTGCTCTACGTGTCGCCGGAGCGGCTCCTGGGAGGCGATCTGATCGAGCGCCTGGCGGCGCTGCCCCTGGCCCTGTTCGCCATCGATGAGGCCCACTGCGTCTCCCAGTGGGGCCATGATTTCCGGCCCGAGTACCTGCAGCTGGCGGTGCTCGCCGAGCGCTTCGCCGCCGTTCCCCGCATCGCCCTGACGGCCACGGCCGATCCCCGCACCCGGGCCGAGATCGTGGCGCGCCTGAGCCTGGAGCAGGCGGCCACCTTCATCGCCAGCTTCGATCGGCCCAACATCCGCTACCTGCTGCGCGACAAGAGCGAACCCAAGCGCCAGCTCCTCGAGTTTCTCACCACCCAGCGGGGCCATTCCGGCATCGTCTACGCCCGCTCCCGTAAGCGGGTGGACGACGTCGCCGCCGCCCTGAAGGACGCTGGCCACGACGCCCTGCCGTACCACGCCGGGCTCTCACCGGAGCGGCGCAGCGCTGCCCTGGAGCGCTTCCGCCTTGGCAGCGGCGTGATCGTGGTGGCCACCATCGCCTTTGGCATGGGCATCGACAAGCCGGATGTGCGCTTCGTGGCCCATGTGGACCTGCCCAAGAGCCTGGAGGCCTACTACCAGGAGACGGGTCGGGCAGGCCGGGATGGCCTGCCCGCCATCGCCTGGATGGTGCATGGTTCCGGGGACGTGCCGCCGCTGCGTCGCTTCATCGACGACTCCGACGCTGAGCCGGCCCAGAAGCGGATCGAGCACGGCCGCCTCGAAGCTCTGATCGGCTTTGCCGAGGCCTCCAGCTGCCGCCGGCGCATCCTGCTCAGCTACCTGGGCGAAGCGGACGGCAGCGACTGCGGCAACTGCGACGTCTGCCTGGAGCCGAACCAGGGCGTGGACGTGACCGAACCGGCCCGCAAAGCCCTCTCCGCCGTCTATCGCACCGGGGGACGCTTCGGCGCCGCCCACCTGGTGGACGTGCTGCTGGGGGGCGAGACAGCCCGGATCCGCAGCCTCGGCCATGACCAGCTGGGGGTGCATGGGATCGGCAAGGAACTGGACCGGGGTCAGTGGCGCAGCCTGTTCCGCCAACTCACCGCCAGGGGGTACCTGGTGGCGGCCGCCGACGGCCATGGGGGCCTGCAGTTCGGTGACGACGCCCTGGTGCGACCGCTGCTGCGCGGCGACATCCGCCTGGAGATTCGTCTGCCGGCGGCGGCGAAGGACCGCCGCGGCGCGGCGGCCGGGGGCGGTGGCGGTGGCGGAGCGACAGTGGCCGACAACGCCGATCCGGGACTCCTGACGGCCCTGAAGGCCTGGCGGCTGGAGCAGGCGCGCCAGCAAGGGCTGCCGCCCTATGTGGTCTTCCACGACCGCACCCTGATCGCCATCGCCGAATGCCGTCCCACGGCCCTCGAGGACCTGGCCGGCATCACCGGCATCGGCAGGGCCAAGCTCGCCAGCTATGGCGAAGCGGTGCTGGCGGTGGTGAGGAGCCAGACCGCACCGGCCTAGCCTCAGTCCACCCTTGATCAGCCGTCCGTGCCGCAGGACTACCGCACCATCACGGTGTCCCTGGCCGCCGATCCCTATCCGATCCTGATCGGGGACGGCCTGCTCGGCCACCTGGGTTCCTTCCTGATCGAGCGCGGCTTCCAGAGCGGCACCCGTGTGCTGGTGGTGACCAACCCCGACGTGCAGGGATTCCATGGTGCCGAGGCGCTGAGGAGCCTCCAGGCCAGCGGGTTCGCCGTGCGGAGCCTGGTGCTGGAGGCCGGCGAGGAGCACAAGACAGCCGCCACCGTGGCGGCCATCCACGACGCCGCCTTTGAACACCGCTTGGAGCGAGGCTCCCTGATCGTCGCCCTGGGGGGCGGTGTGGTGGGGGACATGGCCGGCTTCGCCGCCGCCACCTGGTTGCGGGGCATCGCCGTGGTGCAGGTGCCCACCACCCTGCTGGCGATGGTGGACGCCGCCATCGGGGGCAAGACGGGGGTGAACCATCCGGGGGGCAAGAACCTGATCGGCGCCTTTCACCAGCCGAAGCTGGTGCTGATTGACCCGCGGGTGCTGGCCACCCTGCCGGAGAGGGAATTCCGCGCCGGGATGGCGGAGGTGATCAAGTACGCGGTCATCGGCGATGGGCAGCTCTTCGACGACCTGGAGCAGGCCGCCGGCCGGGATCCCCAGGGCGCCCTGGCCAGCCGCGAGGCCATCGGACCCGAGCTGCTGCAACGCTTGCTGGAGCGCTCAGCCGCCGCCAAGGCCCGGGTGGTGGCCGCCGATGAAAGGGAAGGGGGGCTGCGGGCGATCCTCAACTACGGCCACACCCTGGGCCACGCAGTGGAGAACCTCAGCGGCTACGGCACCTGGCTGCACGGCGAAGCCGTGGGCCTGGGCATGCTGGCCGCCGGTGACATCGCCGTGGCGATGGGGCTATGGAGCCAGGCGGATCAGGACAGGCAACGCCGGCTGGTCGCGGCCGCTGGGCTGCCCATGGGCTGGCCAGCCCTCGAGCCCGAGGCGGTGCTGACCTCTCTGCAGGCGGACAAGAAAGTGCGCCAGGGAAAGGTTCGCTTCGTCCTGCCCACCGGCGTGGGATCGGTCACGATTCGCGATGACGTCGATCCAGCCACGATCAGGGCCGCCCTGGCGGTCGCCGCTTCGATCGGCTCCCCCTGACACGCAGGCGCGACCCGGGGTGTGCATGCGGGGAAGGCCCGGCTCCCATGGCTCCGATCGTGGTCTTTCGCTGACAGGCAAGGCGCGGGCCCCCAAGATCGGAGACCATCACCGGAAGGTTTTTATTCCACACGGCCCATGAGAAGTCGTCCCAGCCGGTTCAAAAACATCCTGAGCCAGCCCCTGCGACGACTCGGCGCCCTGGCCAGGACCATCGGGCTTGGGGGCCGGGACGTGGCGGCGGGGCCGGAGTCATCGCCCGCTCAGGATCCCCCCTCCGCGGCACCCTTCCAGGAGCCGGCAGCGGCCAGCCCCGCGCTGGAGCGGCCGAGCGATGGCGGCGGTGGAACGTCCTGGGTCGCTTTCCTCCCCCGCGATCCCCAGTGGTCCCAGGTGCGCTGGGCCATCACCCCGGCCGACAGGAGCCAGGCCCAGGCCGATGGCGCCACCCAGCTCTGCCTGCGTGTCGCCGACGTGACCGGACTGGACGGGGGGTCCACCCACCCCCACACCCTGCAGGAGGTGGTGGTGGAAAGCCAGGCCAGCGAGTGGTACCTGCCGGTGCCCCTGTCCGGTCGTGATTACAGGGTGGAGCTCGGTTTCCGCAAGGGCGGCAGCGGCGGCTGGATCTCCCTGGCCTTCTCCGCCACGGCCCACGTCCCCGTGCTGGACAGCCAGGCCGTGTCCGTGCCCGATCCCTTCGTGGCCTTCTCCATGCCGCCCGCGATCCAAGCGGCGCTGGCTCCAGTTCCGTCCAGGGAGATCATCAACGACCTGCATGAGCGGCTTTACCAGAGCGCAACCAGCCCCTGGCGCCGCCTCGGCCGAGGTTCGGAGACCTTCCACGAAAGCGATTCCGCCGCCGGTCTGCAGGGCGACAACGACTTCTCCGCCTCCGGTGCAGGCCCCTGGGCCTCCGGCCGCAGCGGCTCCGGCATCGGCGGAGTGGCCGCTCGCCAGCGGTCCTTCTGGCTGGTGGCCGATGCCGAACTGATTGTTTACGGCGCCACCGACCCCTCTGCCCGGTTGAGCATCGGTGGCGAAGCGGTTCCGCTCTCCGCCGACGGTACTTTCCGCCTGCAGGTTCCCTTCCGGGATGGCCAGCAGCTCTACCCGATCGAAGCCCTGGCCGCCGATGGCGAGCAGAAGCGCAGCATCACCATGGAGTTCCGCCGCACGACACCCCACGCGAACGTCAATCCCAAGGATGAAGCCCAGTCGGAGTGGTTCTAAGCCAGGGCTCAGTGGCTCTCCCGCAGTTGTTCGGTGCAGATGGTGATGCAGTCACCGTCGTCAAGGGAGCAGGTGGTGATGCAGGCGAAGTAGGTCTCGACGGGATCCTCGTTGATCAGCTCAACATCAACGTTCAGACCATCGTCACCCCTTGAAGATCCGGAATCCAGATGAAACGTTTCCCCAAACAATGGATCTTCCGTACGGTGGCCGAATTCCGTAGGGCTGCCGAAAACGTTGCCCATTGCCGTTGCCATCACAGCGCCTTCTGATTGGATTTTCACCCTAACCTTCATTGCCGTTTTCTCCTCCAGGATTGAGCAGGAATGCTCAAGGTTTCATGTGGAGATGTAAAGCGATGGCTGTTGATCAGGGCGACGGCATGCTCAAAAACAGGGGCTCTGCCTGAGGCGTAGCTGCAGAGCCTGCAGAGGTTGAATCCCGTTGGAAAGCCAGCCAGCGGAAATTGCCAAGACTGGCGGGATCCACCAGCCGCAACAGGCTCTCCCGCCGTTGCAGCAGCTCCGCCAGCCGAGACGCCGGCTCCTGCTGAAGCGCATGCAGGCGCCTGGCCAGACCGAGCGCCAGCAACGCCTCACCCTGGCGGCATCCGCCCAGGGGCTGCCAGCCCCCGGCCCGGGCCGCCGCCTGCAGGCTCTCCAGGCAGAGGTGGGCCGTCAGGTCCCACAGACCCGGCTCCCGCAGCGGGTTGTCGCTGGCCTGCTGGCTCCGGTAGGCCATCAAGGTGCCAGCTGAGCGCTGGGGCGCGTAGTAGCGGCACGCCTCGTGGGCGTAATCGATCACCAGCAGCCACCCCTCGGACAGCGCGCCGGCACAGGCGGCCAGCCAGGGTTCCAGGCCGGGATGGAGCTCCGTGCACCAGCCCTCGGGGCGGCTGCCATCCAGGGGGAGAAGGCCGAGGCCACCCAGCTGGTCAAGCAACGGTCCCGTCAGGGGCTCGGCGGCCTCCAGGCTCAGGCTGTCCCCACGCAGTGCAACCCGCTGGCGGCACCAGTGGTCGTCCCGGCGCTCGATCCGTTCGATGGCCAAGGCGTCGAGCACTTCGTGCGCCAGCACCACCCCCCGCAGCGGGGCGCGCGCCAGAGCGGCGAAGTCGATCCAGCGCACCGGCAGGGGACAGGCGCTGAGCCGTTGCCGTTGCCGCTGGGCCATGCCGGCATTCGGCTCCACAAGCACCAGCTCGGTGCGCCCAGCCAGCTCGGGCCAGCCGGCGTGAAGCGCCTCGGCCAGCTGCTGGGCCAGCTGGCCCTCCCCTGGCCCTGTCTCGACCAGGGCCAGGGGGCCATCGGCCGGTAGCAGGGCCAGCCACTGGGCCACCTGGGGGGCGAGCAGCTGGGCGAACTCCGCCCCCAGCGAGGGGGCGGTGGCGAAGTCCCCCCGGGGCCCGATGACCAGTCGGCCACTCCCATAGACGCCATGGTCCGGGTCGTGGAGAACCCACTGCATGTAGTCGAGGAACGGCACCGAACCGCCCGCCGCCAGCAACCGCTGGCCAAGCCACTCGGGAACCGGCGGGGAGCCGGGATGGGGGATCTGCACGCGGCGTCGAGGGGACTCAGTGAGAATGCTGACCGATGGGAGCACGAGCGATGGTGATGGCGACAGCGGCCGCAGTGGGAACGCACCGGGATCACCGGGGCAGTGGCTGGCGTGGCGGGCTCGGGAAGCGGCTGGGGGCCAGCCTGGCCACCCTCACCCTCGTGCTGGTGACCTGGCTGCTGCCGGGGCTGGGTGCTGCCGCCTTCGCCGCCGACAACCCCCAGCTGTTGCCCGATCACCCCACCCCGGTGATCGACCTGGCCAAGGCCCTCACCGATGGCGAACGGGGGGAGCTGGAGGCCGAACTGGAGAGTTTCGAAGCCACCAGTGGCTGGAAGCTGAGGGTGCTGACCCAGTACGAGCGCACGCCCGGCCTGGCGATCAAGGGCTTCTGGGATCTGGACGAGCGCAGCCTGCTGCTGGTCGCCGATCCCCGGGGCGGCAACCTGCTCAACTTCAACGTGGGCGAGGCCCTGTTCGCCCTGATGCCGCGGACCTTCTGGGTGGAGCTCCAGACCCGCTACGGCAATCAGTTCTACGTGCGCGACCACGGTGAGGATGGCTCGATCCTCTCGGCCATCCACGCCGTCAAGGGGTGCCTGGCCATCGGTGGTTGCCAGGTGGTGCCGGGGCTGCCCCAGGAGCAGTGGATCCTGACGCTCTGCACCTCGATCCTGGGTGGACTGGTGGCGGGATTCGCCGCCTTTCCGCGCCAGGAGGGTCGCCGGGTGGAATGGACCTGGGTCCTGCTGCTCTCCCCCCTGTGGGTGATCCTGTTCGTGGCCCTGGGCATGGGGCCGATCATCACCCGCACCAACGACGTGTTGCCGTTGCTGCGCAACGTGCTGGGGTTCCTTGGAGCTGCGGTGGTGGCCTACCTGATTGCCCAGAAAACCCTGGGCGGTGTACGCCTGCAGGGCAAGGGCGAGAGCTGATCGCGTCCCCGTTGTGGGTGGTCGATCCGGCTCAGGGGGCGGTTGACGACCCGCTGACCCGTTCCAGCTGGCAGGACAGGCTGTCATCGCTGCAGGCCGGAGGCGTCTGCTGGATGGCCACATCTTCCCAGACGCTGGCGGCTTCGTTGCGCAGCTGGGCCAGATTCTCCTGGTAGAAGCGGCGCAGGTCGTTGAGGCGCTTCACGGGTTGCCCGTAGTAGCTGCGGCCGGCCAGGGTGGGAAACGAAGCCCATTCAGGGGCCAGACGGGCCGCCAGGTCGGGGCTCAGCTCACCGCGATCGGCGAGGTGCAGGGCACCCCGGCGCTGCACCAGGAACAGGGCCGCCTGGTCCTGGGACTCGGGGCCGAAATCAGGCATGCCCAGGGCCCGGGTGACCATGTCCCAGGTGAAGGGCATGAACTGGTAAGCACCGGCGGCTGCACTGGCGTAGCGGGCGGTGCGCATCACCCGATTGGGATGGCGATCGAGGGACTGGAAGAGGCTGCCTCCGAACAGGATCCGATAGCCGACGTCTTGGCCATTGGCCCAGGTTCCTTCGGCGTAGCGGATGGTGTTGAGCAGGGCACGCCGCTCGGGGGTGATGGCGAAGACGCGGGGAGGGGTCGGCAGCGGCGTCAGCATCGAGACCCGCACGGGGGCCACACGGGCTTCAGGACCCAGCTGCCAGGCATGGGAGGCTTCGGCGGCACTGGCCGGACCAGCAAGGCTGAGGCTCAGCCCGGCGAAGGCGAAGACCAGGTGACGGGGCTGAAGGTTCGGCAAGAGAAACGGTCGTGAAGGACAAGTGGGGGGAAAATCCAATGAATGGCTAATTAGATTTGTCCGACATGATGTGCTTGATGTGACCAGGTCTTCTGGAGAACAACAACAGGAAGAACCAGTGATCCCGTGGCGAGGAGGAGAAAAGCCGGGCCTCGGAACTTGGCGGTAATTTGCCGATGAATCAGTCGAAACGATTCAGTGTTAGTGACGGTCGAACAACTGTCTACTGGTATCAAGAATGACGCTTTGCATTCGAGTTACAGCCAGGGACTGAAGTTTTTGCTGTCGACGAACAGATGATCAAATCCTGAAGCCAGGCCCCATAGGCAGTGCTGATCGTCCGTCCAGCAGCGAAACGATCGCCCGCGCGGCGCTGGCCGCCCCATCCACCGGCAGGGGACCGCGCCGGGGGGGCTCCAGGGGCTGATCCAGCTGCCAATCGCCGCGGCGGAAGGCCTGCTGGCTGAGCAACCGGTGCCAGCCGTGGTTGCGCAGGTCCTCCTCCAGTACCGGCGCTTCTGCAAATCCGCTCCGGTGCACCAGGTGGATTCCCACCCCCTGGCTGAAGGCCTCGCAGAAACTGCTGTAGCCGGGCTTGGTGATCAGCCGTCCCGTCAGGGGCATCAGGTCGAGGGGCCTCACCCCGGCCGGCAGGCAACGGCCATTGGCCGCCGTGGCCAGCTGCGGCTCAGGGCCGATGAACACATGCTCGGGCCAGCGAGCCAGCAGGGCCGGGTCGATGGCCATGCCGAGGCCCCCGAAGCTCACCAGCACCACCTGCTCCCGATCCGGCGGCAGAGCCAGATCCCAGGCCAGGCGCTCCAGGTCGAGCCGGGGCCTGGAGCTCGTCAGGCCCAGCCGCACCTCCTGCAGACCCCAGTCCATCGGCAGGGAGAGGGGGCAACGCAGCAGCAGATCCCCCTGGGCATACAGCTGACGGTGACGGTCGACGAAGGGCTGAAAGTCCGGGCCCATGGGGGCATGAATCGTGTCCCAGCCGAAGCTGGCCAGCCACACCAGCGGCACCTGCAGGCGCCTGGCCAGCAGGGCCGCTGCCGGTGGCACATCCCCCAGCACCAGGATCGGCTGGTTCTGGGCCTCCAGCCAGGTGGCTTCGGCCTCGACCAGCCCCGGCAGGCTCCCCTCGAGGTCATGGAGGGCCGCCAAGGTGGCGGCCGCGTCCGCCCCCAGGGCATCCGCCTGGATCACCCCCACGTCCCAGCGGCATTGGCGGTGCTCGAAGGGCACCGCACCCAGGGAGAGCTTCAGGAACGCTTCCGGCAGTCCAGTGGAGAGCACCAGACGCCAGTCGGGCTTCAGGGCGGCCAGTTCGCCGAGCACCGACGCCGTGCGGGAGCCGTGGCCGAAGCCATGGCTGCTGATGCAGGCGTGAATCAGCAAGGGCTCAGCACACCCGCCGCCGGCAGGGCCGCCGTCCAGAGGGTCTGCTCGTAGTGGAGGGCACCGTCGAGGCCATACCAACGGTGGCTGATGTGGCGCAGGTTGCCATTGTTAAAGACAACCCAGCTGAAGTGGCGCAGGGCCCGACCCTGCTGATCCACGCCATGGCGGGGGACGCTGGCGGTGTTGAGGAACGCGGTGCCCTGGGCGTCGCGACGGAAGCTGAGCCGTTCCCCCTGGTGGTGGCACAGGGCGTGGTGCATGTGGCCGAAGATCACCAGCGGCAGCGGGCGGCGGCGGCGGATCTGCTCCACCGCCAGGGCCAGATCCTGATCGCCCCAGTCACAGGCGGGGGCCTTCCAGTCGCGGGCACAGAGGTCGTCCACATGGGTGCCCAGGCCACTGGGGCCCGAATGGGCCAACAGCACCAGCGGCAGCTGGGGATCGGCGGACAGGGCCGCCCGGGTGATGCGTTCGGCGGACTCCTGCAGTCCCACCGGCCCATAGACGGCCCGGACGGCCTTCGACAGGTGGTAGCCACCGCCGGCGGTCCCGGGACGGGCCCCCACGACGGCCAGACCCGGGGGGCGTAGCTCCCTGAGGCCCCAGCCGCAGTGCCGTTCGCCCAACAGCTCCAGCTGGTGCCGCAATGTGCGGCCGCTGCCGTCCTTGCCCGCATCGTGGTTGCCGAGCACGCAGGCCAACGGCAGCTCCAACGTGGCGAGCAACTCGGGGATGCGGCTCTTGCCGTCACTGAAATCTCCCACAAGCAGCAGGGCATCCGGACGGATCAGATCAAGCACGTCATGGTCGCTGCGATCCCACTGATCGTGCAGATCCCCCGCGATGGCGATGTTCAGCTCAGCCAATACCAACCGCTTCCTAGACTCGGATCATCGTGCATGGGGCGGGGTATCGGTTGGTCTTCACGCAGACGCTGACCCAGTCCCCGGACCAGCATGGCCGGGAATCGGGCAACCGCCTCGATCCGTCTGTCGCTGCTCCGGAGACGTGTCCGCCGCGCCATGAGCTGGCCGCGGCGATCGAAACACTCAAAAAAGAACGCAACGCGGTCATCCTGGCCCATTACTACCAGGACGACGCCATCCAGGATGGCGCCGATTTCATCGGCGACTCCCTCGAGCTTTCCCGCAAGGCGGCCAGCACCGACGCCGACGTGATCGTCTTCTGCGGCGTTCACTTCATGGCGGAGACCGCCAAGATCCTCAACCCGGGCAAAACCGTCCTGCTGCCCGATCTGGAGGCCGGCTGCAGCCTGGCCGATGCCTGTCCCGCCGACGCCTTCGCCGACTTCCGCCGCCAGCACCCGGACCACGTCGTGGTGAGCTACATCAACTGTTCGGCGGCGGTGAAGGCCCAGAGCGACCTGATCTGCACCAGCAGCAACGCCGTGCACCTGGTTCAGCAGCTGCCGGCCGATCGCCCGATCCTGTTCGCCCCCGACCAGAACCTGGGCCGCTGGGTCGCCCGCCAGAGCGGCCGAGAGCTGACTCTCTGGCCGGGAAGCTGCATCGTCCACGAAACCTTCAGCGAGCAGGCCCTGCTGCGGCTGCGTCAGGAACACCCCGAAGCCGAGGTGATCGCCCATCCGGAATGTCAGCAGCACCTGCTGGATCTGGCCGACTTCATCGGCTCCACCAGCAAGCTGCTGCAGCGCACCGAAACCAGTGCGGCCCCCGCCTTCATCGTGCTCACCGAGCCGGGCATCCTGCACCAGATGCGGCGCCGCTCCCCCACCAAAACGCTCTATGAAGTCCCCGGGGCCGATGGCTGCAGCTGCAACGCCTGCCCCTACATGCGGCTGAACACACTGGAAAAACTGTGGCAGTGCCTGCACACCATGGCGCCGGCCCTCGAACTCGACGAGGAGATCCGCCGGCGGGCCCTGGTGCCGATCGAGCGCATGCTGGCGATGAGTGCCTGAGGCAAGGCCCCTGACCCAGGGGGCCACCGTGACTCAATAGCTGTAATTGGCCACGAACAGGGAGGCGGCCTCATCAGAGGGTTCGGAGCCGGCCACGTAGGCCCCGCGGGCCGCCGCGCCGTTGGCACGGACACGGGCCAGCAGGGCCGCCTGGCCCGCTACGGCATCGGTCCCTTTCCAGTGGCTGAGGCAGGAGTGCTGCAGGGCCCGGCCGTAGGAGAAGCCCAGGTGCCAGGGGGCGTCGGGGGCGGCGTGGTGGATCGCGGAAAGGAACACACTGGCCTCCTCCTCGCCCAGGCCGCCGGAGAGGAACAGGATCGCCGGCACGGCCGGCGGCACGCTGCGCCGCAGGGTGCGCACGCTGAAGGCGGCCACCTGTTCGGGACTGGGACGCTCGGCGCCGTCGGCGCCGGGGAGGGTCATCGAGGGCTTGAGCAGGGTGCCCTCCAGAAACACCCCGTTCTGGCCCAGGGCCTCGTAGACGCTGCGCAGCACCCACTCCTGCACCGCGGCCGTGGTGAGGATGTCGTGGTCGCCGTCCATCAGGATCTCCGGCTCCACGATCGGCACCAGCCCCTCCTCCTGGGCGGTGCGGGCATAGCGGGCCAGCCCCCAGGCGTTCTCACGCACGCACAGCTCCGAGGGACAGCCAGCGGCGCTGATGCGCAGCACCGCCCGCCATTTGGCGAAACGGGCGCCGCGGCTGTAGGCACGGGCCGCCCGCTCCCGCAGCCCCTTGAGTCCGGTGCACCAGGTCTCGCCGCTCAGGCCGCCCGCCAGGGGCTCCACGCCCAGATCCAGCTTGATCCCCGCCACCAGCCCCTGGGCTAGGAATAGATCAAGGATCGATCCGCTCGGCTGTCCCGGCACTGCGGCGGCCTGCTGAAACAGGGTCTCCTCGTAGAGGATCACGCCACTGATCGTCTCGCCCAGGCCAGGGGCGGTGGCCAGCAGGGTGCGGTAGGCGCGACGGTTGTCCTCCGTGTTGTCAAGGCCGATCGCCTCGAAGCGCTTGCCGATGGTGCCGGTGGATTCATCGGCCGCCAGCAGACCGGTGCCCGGCCGGGCCAGGGCCATGGCGGTGGCCTCCAGTTCCTCGCGGTGGCTGTCGAGTGTCATGGGGCCGGTGGAGATGTCATCCCCATGGCTAAGGGGGAGCACCGTCGCCGTCAACAGGCCAGGCTCGCCAGGATGCGAACGTTTCCCGCCAGCGGCGCCACCGCGGCCTGCGCGCACCATGGTCCTGCCGGGCGATGGCCTGATCCAACTCACCCCTGAAGGGCTTTACTGTCCGGCCGCCGACGCCTGGATTGACCCCTGGCGGCCGGTGAGCCGGGCCCTGATCACCCATGGCCACGCCGACCATGCCCGGCCGGGCTGCGGCGAATACTGGGCGGTGGCATCGGGCGAGGGCGTGCTGCGGCAACGGCTGGGGGCCGGCATCGCCCTGACGGGGGTGGGCTACGGCCAGGAGCGGCGCCTCGGCGGGGCGCTGGTGTCCTTCCATTCCGCCGGGCACGTGCTGGGCTCGGCCCAGATCCGGATCAGCGCCGGTGGGGAAACCTGGCTGGTCAGTGGCGACTACAAAAGGGATGCCGACCCCAGCTGCGCCCCGTTCGAGCCGGTGACCGCCGACGTGCTGATCACCGAAGCCACCTTCGGCCTGCCGATCTACCGCTGGCGGCCCGGTCGGCAGGTGGCGGCCGAGATCCTGACCTGGTGGCGCGAGGCCCCCCAGCGACCCTCGCTGCTGTTCGCCTATGCCTTCGGCAAGGCCCAGCGGCTGCTGGCGGAACTGGCGGCGCTGGGGGTGGAGGAGGAGGTGCTGCTGCACGGGGCCGTGCAAACGCTGATGGCGCCCTACCGGAGCGAAGGGGTGGTGCTGCCCCCGACGCGGCCCCTGAGCGAACTTCCCCGCAACGCCTCACTGGCGGGGCGCCTGGTGATCGCTCCACCATCGGCCCACCGCTCCGCCTGGATGAAGCGATTCGTCAATCCCCAGACGGCCTTCGTCAGCGGCTGGATGGCGGTGCGGGGTGCCAGGCGGCGGCGGGGGTTTGAGCGGGGCTTCGCCCTCAGCGACCACGCTGACTGGGACGGCCTGCTGCGCAGCGTCCGCGACTGCGGCGCCCGGCAGGTGTACGTGACCCACGGCAACAGCGACGGCCTGGCCCGCTACCTGCGGGAGGAGCAGGGCCTGGCGGCGGAACCGTTGGGGCGGGCGTTCGAGGGGCAGCGCGGCGAGGAAGGGGAGCTGGTCGCGGCGGTGGCGACAGCAGTGACCTCCCCCGTAGCTGCGTCCTGATGACAGCGGCCCGTGTCACCGTCGAGGCCTGGGACCCAGACTGGCCCAGCCGTTCCGCTGTGATCGCCTCCGTGTTCATCAACCTGAAGCAACGCCTGCAGTCGCTTCGGATGGTGGCCAGCCTCGCCGCCTTCCTGAAAAACCCCTCAGAACTGGACAGCGTCTTCGGCGTGGCGCGCAGCCTCCAGGGCAGCCCCCTGGCCACCCAGATGCAGCGTCACCTGCTGGAGAATCCAGCCATGGCCGCCCTGGTGGCGGAGGGCTGGCGACCCGCCCCGATCGACATGGCCGCTCTGGCGACCATGCCCGAGGGCAGCCTGGGCCGCACCTATGCCGAGCAACTGATGCGTCTGAATCTGACGCCCGAGAGCCTGATCGATCCCCGGCCGATCACCAACCCGACGGAGTACATCACCCACCGGCTGCGGGAAACCCACGACATCGTCCATGTGCTCACCGGCTTCGGCATCGACGGCCCTGGGGAACTGGGCCTGCAGGCCTTCAACCTGGCCCAGGTGCGCTCCCCCCTGGCGGTGCTGCTGATCTTCGGCGGCCTGCTCGGCACCCTCCAGGACGACGAGCCACTCGAACCCCTGTTGCGCGCCCTGGCCCGCGGCTTCGAGCTGGGCCTGGCGGCTCGCTGTCTGATCACCGTCAAGCTCGAAGAGGACTGGGAGCGGCCCCTGGCCGACTGGCGTCTGGAGCTGGGGTTGCCGGAATCGCCCCTGGCCTGAGCCCATGCAGGCCTTTGCCGACCTGATCCAGCAGCTGGAGCGCAGCCCCGGCACGAAGGACCGGGTGGCGGCGCTGGCTGCCCATGTCCAGTCGGTCGACGGGGCCGATGGTGCCTGGGCCCTGGCCCTGCTGCTGGGCAAGCGGCGGCGGCGGCTGATCACCGGCCGAAGGCTGCGGCAGATCTGCCTGGAGCGCTCGGGGCTACCCGAGTGGTTGTTCGATTCCTGCCACGCCCAGGTGGGGGACTCGGCGGAGACCATCGCCCTGTTGCTCCCCCAGCTGGCCCTGCCGCCGGCAGCGCCCCTGGAGCTGCCCCTGGCCGAATGGATGGAATCGCGGCTGCCGGCCCTGGCCGCCCTGGAGGCCGAAGCGCAGGCGCAGGCGGTTCTGATGATCTGGGCCGCCCTGCCCGACGGCCAGTGCTTCCTGTTCAACAAACTGCTCACCGGCGGCTTCCGGGTGGGGGTGGCCGCGGGCCTGGTCATCCGGGCGCTGGCCCAGGTGTCCGGCCTGGAGGAGGCGGAGCTGGCCCACCGGCTGATGGGCGGTTTCGAGCCCTCCCCAGAGGCGATGCAGGCCCTGCTGGCGCCCCTGGAGGCCGGGGTGGCCGCCCCGATCAGCCGGCCCTATCCCTTCTGCCTGGCCTCCCCCCTGGAGACGGAACGCCTCGAGGCCACCGACCCCGCCGGCTGGCAGCTGGAGTGGAAGTGGGACGGGATCCGGGCCCAGCTGATCCGGCGCAACGGCCAGACCTTTCTGTGGAGCCGCGGCGAGGAACTGATCAATGCCAGCTTCCCCGAGCTGGATCGGATGGCCGAGGGGCTGCCGCCGGGCACGGTGCTGGATGGGGAGCTGACCGTCTGGCCGGCAGAAGCGAGCCAGCCGGCCGGCTTCGGCCCCCTGCAGCGGCGGCTGGGTAGGCAGAAGCCCGGCGCCGCCCTGCTGCGGGAGTGCCCGGCGGCCTTCGTCGCCTACGACCTGTTGGAGCAGGGGGGCCAGGATCTGCGCCCCGAGCCCCTGAGCCAACGCCGTGCCGCCCTGGAGGATCTGCTGCAGGGGCTGCCGGAGGCGGTTTCCAGCCCCGCGGCCGGGCTCCTGCGCCTCTCCCCGGTGCTGCCGCTGGGGAGCTGGGAGGAGCTGGAAGCGCTGCGGCAGCAGGCCCGCTCGGTGGGCGCCGAAGGGCTGATGCTCAAGGCGCTCGATTCGGCCTATGGCGTCGGCCGGCGCCGCGGGCTGTGGTGGAAGCACAAGCTCGAGCCGATGGAACTCGATGCGGTGCTGCTCTATGCCCAGGCCGGCAGTGGCCGCCGCGCCAACCTCTACACCGACTACACCTTCGGCCTCTGGGACGGCGAGGGCCGCCTGGTCACCTTCGCCAAGGCCTATTCCGGTCTTGATGACAGCGAGATCGCCGAACTGGACCGCTGGATCCGCCGCCACACCACCGAGCGCTTCGGTCCGGTGCGGGCCGTCGAGCCACTGCAGGTTTTCAGCCTGGGCTTCGAGGGCCTGCAGCGCTCCTCCCGCCACCGCAGCGGCCTGGCCGTGCGCTTCCCCCGCATCCTGCGCTGGCGCCGCGACCGCACCCCCGAATCGGCCGACAGCCTCACCAGCGCCCTGGCCCTGCTCGAGGATCCAGCTGTTCAGCGATAGACCGTGCGGCCATCGCCGGGCAGCAGCACCGGGGCAGCCGGGTCGATGCGACGGCCCAGACTCAACTCCGGCGGCCCGGGATCGTCCCCCTCCTCCCAGCGCTCCAAAGACAGCACCCGGCCCTCCGCCCCCTCGTAATCACCGAAGCGGCAGCCCGTCAGGCGCCGGTTCATCACGCGGGCGGCGGCGCTCACCGAAGCCCGGCCCGTTTCCTTGAGGTGATACAGCTGGCCGCGACAGCGCAGGTGATCGGGGAAGTCGGCGGTCAGACCCTCCAGCTCCGCGGCCGGGGCGTCCTCCAGCCAGCTCACCTCCAGCCAGTCGTCCTCGCAGACGCTGAGCCAGCGGCCATCGCTTCCGTCGCGCAGCAGGTACTCCAGCCACTGGAAGCCCCCGTCGTCATAGAGAAGCCGGTCTTCCACCACCCAGTCGCGGCCGTCGTACTGGACGATGTCGCCGGTGGTGAGGTTGAACAGGGTGCGCCCCAGCAGCTTGGGTGCCTGGCGCCGCAGCCGTGAGCGCCGCAGCAGCAGCAGGGCAACGGCGGCCAGCAGCAGCAGGGGCAGGAGGAACCAGACAGCCATCGTTGCGCTCGGTGGCCGGACCATCCAGGCCGGTCGGCTCAGCTTATGGAGGCTGGTGGACCGACTCCGCGAAAGGCGCCGATCAGTTCTGCCGCCAGCGACCCTGGCGCTGGTAATCAGCCAGCACCGGCCGGTGCAGGCGATTCGGCAGCACCCGCTCCCCCGGCGGCAGGGACAGATCCCGGCTCAGGGGAAAGAGCCGATCGAGCTGGCCCTGGTCGATCCAGCGGCCCTGGAAGGGAAGCAGCGCCTGGGGCTGGGGCGGACGTGGCTGGCCCCGGTGGGCCAGCACGAAGCCCCAGGGGCCGAAGCTCGGCACATCCACCCCGTAGGGCCGGGTGGCCAGGTTCAACTCAGCCAGGGTGGCCTGGATCGAGGCCAGCACCTTGGGGCTGAAGAAGGGGGTCGAGGCCTGGGTGACCAGCATCCCGTCCGGGGCGAGGCGCCGCAGCAGGCGCCCGTAGAAGGTGACGCTGTACAAGCGGGCCAGCGGCGGCGTGGCCGGGTCGGGAAAGTCGGCAATGATCACGTCATAGGTGCCCTGCAGCTGCCGCACCCGCTCGAAGGCATCGCCGATCAGCAGCCGCACCCGCCGGTCCTCCAGGCTGGCGCCGTTGAGGCGCCGCAGGAACGGCTGCTCCAGGGCCAGGCGCACCATGGCTGGATCCAGTTCCACCACATCCACCTGCCGCACCGCGGGCCAGCGCAGCACCTCCCGCAGGGCCAGGCCATCGCCGGCCCCCAGGAGCAGCACCCGCTGCGGCCGGCCCTGCAGCGCCATCGCCGGATGCACCAGGGCCTCGTGGTAGCGGTATTCGTCAAGGCTTGAGAACTGCAGCTGGCCGTCGAGGAACAGGCGCAGGTCGTCGCGGCGACGGGTGAGCACGATGCGCTGGTGGCGACTCTGGAGCCGGCTCACCACCGGATCGTCGTAGAGGCCGTCCTCGATCCGGTCGCCGAGCGGAACGAGTCCCCAGCCGGCGAGGGCGATCATGGGAAACGTCACGGCGATCGAACGGCGCCAGCGGCGGCCCACCGGAAACGCGGCGGCGATCGCCACGCAGCTGGCCAGGGGCACGAGGGCCAGCAAGCCGGCGGTGGGCAGCAGACCCAGCCAGGGGAGCAGCACCAGGGGGAACAGCAGGGCGCCCACCAGGGCACCCAGGTAATCGAGGGCCAGCACCCGCGCCAGGGCCACCCGCAGCTGCTGGCCACACTCCAGCAGCCGGGTCAGCAGCGGCACCTCCATCCCACCCAGCACCCCCACCAGCACGGTGCCGATCACCAGGCCCAGCCACACCGGACCGCCCAGCCGGAAGAGGGCGAACAGGGCCAGGGGCGCCAGCAGGCACAGGGGGGCCAGGGCCAGTTCCACGGCCAGAAACCACTGCAGCAGGGCGAAGCCGGGCTCGGGGCCCGTCGCCAGGAACTGGCTCAACCAGGCACCCAGGCCCATGGCGGCCAGGAACGTGCCGATCACCACGCCGGTGGCCAGGGCATGGTCGCCCAGCAGGTAGCTGGCCTGGGTGGCGAGCATCAGTTCCAGCACCAGGCTGACGCTGGAGGAAAGGGCTGCCGCCGCCAGCAGCACCCACACCTGCAGGGGTGTCAGGGGCGCAAGGCGACGCGGTGTCACTTGGCCGCGCCGGGACCACGCCCCTGGAAGCCGCTCCAGTCCTGCCGGCGGGGCGTGATGGGCACCCACCGCCCGGCGCTGTAGCTGCCGCCATAGCGCACACCGCTGCCGGCGGCGGGGGTGCCGTCCTGGCCGAGGCGCCAGAGGCCGGGGCGGGTCACGGCCGTGACGGTGCCGATGGCGACCACCGCCAGGGCCAGCAGCAGCAGCAGTCCCCGTTCGTCGGCCATCTCAGCGGCCCTCCAGCGCCCCAGCCAGGGGCAGAACAGCCACCGGCCAGGCGCTCATCAGACCATCCTCGACGCTGAGCTGCAGCCATTCCATCTCCCAGGCGTCGCCATCCACGCGGAACTCCTGCGGCACTTTCACCCGGAAGCGGTAGCTGCCGCGCTCCGGAAGCCGCAGGTGCAGGGTGTGGCGTACGGACAACCAGTGGTCGCCATCGTCGGAGCGGTGGGCCACCACCACCATCCCCCGATGCCGCAGACGAGGACGCCCCAGGGCATCACTCACCTGCAGCTCCAGGGCCGCCGGTTCCGGGGGCTGGCCCAGGGGTGGATTGTCATGGGGCAGCTCCCAACGCGCCACCACGCCCACCCGCAGCAGTCCGGGGCCACCGGCCTCACAGCGGATCGCGGCGTCAGCCTCCTGGCTGCGCTGGACCCAGCGGCCCCGGCTGACGCCGTAGCAGGCCAGCAGCAGCACCTGGACCACCGCCAGCGTCAGCGCGGCGGTGAACAGCAGCAGGGGAGCATCGAGGCTGTGGTTGCGGACGCTGCCGCGCACAACAACCGGATGGGGCAGCGGCTGGCCCGCTTGATCGAGCAGATCCTGCAGCTGCACCGCCAGCTGGAAGCGGCCGCTCTGCCCAGGACGCATGGCCAGCGTCAGGGCCGCGTCGGCTTCCTCCCAGGTGCCGCTCTCCCCCCCCTCCGACCAGGTGCCGCTGGCGCGCCAGCCGTCCTTGGTGAGGTTCAGCACGGTGCGGCCGCTGGCATCGAGGAGGGCGACGTCCAGCTCGATCGTGCTGTTGGCGGGGATGTCGGCCGTCAGCGCCAGCCGGGGGCTGCCCAGCCAGCCGTCCTCCAACACGAAGGGGACACTGAGCACCCGCTGCCCCTCCGGCACCACCATCAGCAGCCGGCGTGGCCCCTCCAGGGCTGACAGCAGCAGCACGAGAAGGGGCAACAGCGGCAGCAGCAGGCTGACCAGGGGCCAGAGCAGCAAGGCCGAATCGCGCCGCCCGCCCAGGGAAGTCAGCCCCATCAGCGGCTGGCCTCCTGTCCATCCCTACGGTGGGGTCGGCACTGCGATGAGGGGATGGTCAAACCACTGCTCCAGATGCTGCTGATGGTGGGCTGGACCTTTCTGGGCATCATCCTCATCTACCTCGGGCTGCTGCTCTTCGATCGCCTCTCCCCCATCGACTACCGCGCCGAGATCCGCCGCGGCAACATCGCCGCCGGTGTGGTGCTGGGGGCCGTGATCCTGGCCATTGCCGCCGTGGTGGTGGCCGTGCTCTCCACCTGATCCGCCGTCCCCCTTGACCCCTTCCACCGCGGCGGTGCTGCGGCCCATCGAGGCCTGGTTCACCAGCCGCGGCTGGCGGCCGATGCCGTTCCAGCGCCAGTGCTGGCGGGCCTACCTGGAGGGGGCCAGCGGCCTGATCCAGGTGCCCACCGGCTCCGGCAAGACCTACGCCGCTGTGATGGGGCCGATCGCGGCGATGCTGGCCGAGAACGGGGGCGCCGGGCCGGAGGGGGGGCTGCGCCTGCTGGTGCTGACGCCCCTGCGGGCCCTGAGCCGTGACCTGCTGCTGGCGATCCGGGAGCCGATCGAATCCATGGGCTGGCCGCTGCGGGTGGGACTGCGCAACGGCGACACCAGCAGCCATGAACGCGGCAAGCAGCTGAAGGCGCCGCCGCAGATCCTGATCACCACCCCCGAATCCCTCTCCCTGCTGCTGGCCGGCCCCCGGGCCGAGGCGCTGTTCGCCGACCTCGAGGCGGTGGTGATCGATGAATGGCACGAGCTGATGGGCAGCAAGCGGGGCTCCCAGAGCGAGCTGTGTCTGAGCTGGCTGCGCAGCCGGCGGCCGGCCCTGCGCACCTGGGCGATCAGCGCCACGATCGGCAACCTGGAGGAGGCGGCCCGGGCCGCGGTGGGCGTCGGCGTCGAGCCGCGCATCATCACGGCCAGGATCCGGCGGGATACGGAGATCCGCAGCCTGCTGCCCGACACGATCGACGGCTTCCCCTGGGCCGGCCATCTGGGCCTGCGCATGTACGAGGAGCTGGTGGCGGCCATGGAGCCCGATGTCTCCACGCTGCTGTTCACCAACACCCGCAACCAGGCCGAACGCTGGCACCAGTGCCTGCGCTTCGCCTGCCCGGAGATGGAAGCCACCCTGGCCCTGCACCACAGCGCCATTGACCGGGCCAGCCGCGAAGCCATCGAGGCGGGGGTGAAGGCCGCCGCGATCCGCTGGGTGGTCTGCACCAGTTCCCTCGATCTGGGGGTGGACTTCCAGCCGGTGGAGCGGGTGGTGCAGATCGGCAGTGCCAAGAACCTGGCCCGGCTGCTGCAGCGGGCGGGCCGTTCGGCCCATGCGCCCGGCGGCACGGCCCAGGTGCTGTTCATGCCCACCAACGCCCTGGAACTGCTGGAGGTCTCAGCGATGCGCCGGGGCCTGGGGGAGGGGCTGGTGGAACACCGCCGCCCACCCCATGAACCGCTCGATGTGCTGCTGCAGCACCTGGTCAGCCTGGCCTGCGGTCCGGGCTTCGAGCCCGAGGCCACGTTGGAGGCCGTGCGCCGCACCTGGAGCTACCGCCAGCTGGAGCGCAGCCGCTGGGAGTGGTGCCTGCGCTTTCTGGAGGACGGGGGTGACTGCCTGGGGGCCTACCCGCGCTACCGCAAGCTGGAACGGGAGCCGGCCGAGCCCAGCGGTGGGGTCCCCCAGCGCTTCGTGGTGCGGGAGCAGGCCGTGGCCCGCCTGCACCGGCTCAACATCGGCACGATCAGCGCCGATCGGGCCGTGACCGTGCGCTTCGTGCGCGGGGCCGTGCTGGGTCACGTGGAGGAGGTGTTCATCGGCCGGCTCAAACCGGGGGATGTCTTCTTCTTCGCCGGGCGCCAACTTGAGTTCGTGCGGCTGCGGGAGATGACCGCGATGGTCAAGGCCACGACGCGCCGCAGCGCCATGGTGCCGGCCTGGGGCGGGGGCCAGATGGCCCTCTCCGATCTGCTCAGCGCCCACCTGCGCTCGGAGGTGGATCGCTGTGCCCGCGCCCTTGAGGGGGAGAAGGGTTTTGCGCTCGACACCGCCGAACTGCGGGCCTTGCGGCCGCTGTTGGAGCGCCAGGTGCTGCTGTCCTCCCTGCCCCGGACGCACCAGTTTCTGGTGGAGGTGTGCCACACCCGGGAGGGCAGCCACCTCTACGCCTTTCCCTTCGAAGGACGCTTCGTGCATGAGGGCCTGGGCTTTCTGTGGTCGTGGCGGCTGGCGCGGCACCATTCGGGCACCTTCACGGTGTCGGTGAACGACTACGGCTTCGAGCTGCTGGCGGCCCGGGACTACCCCTTTGAGGAGCTGCTCGATCTCCACGGGGAGACCCTGCTGGAGCCTGAGGGACTGCTGGAGGATCTGGAGCGGGCCATCAACCTGTCGGAGTTGTGCCGTCGCCGCTTCCGCTCCATCGCCCAGGTGAGTGGGCTGGTGGTGAATGGCTATCCCGGCCAGGCCCGCTCCGGCGGCCAGCTGCAGATCAGCGCCGCCCTGCTGTTTGATGTCTTTGAGCGCCACGAGCCCGGCAACCTGCTGCTGGCCCAGGCCCGCAGCGAAGTGCTGGAGGAGCAACTCGACCTCGGACGCCTGCTGGGCACCCTGGAGCGGCTGCAGGGGAGCGAATGGCTGCAGCGGCGCCTGCCGAGGCCTGGCCCGCTGGCCTTCCCCCTGCTGGCGGAGCGGCTCAACAACCGAATGAGCAATGAATCGCTGCTGGAGCGGCTGCAGAAGCTGCGGCATCAGGCGGAGCGCGCCGAGGACCCCTGAGGCGCCGGAGACAATGACGGAGCTGGCGAGAAAGACTGGGCTGGCGAGGAAAACGGAGGCGGTGTCCGTGTGCAGCGGAAGGGATCGACCGCTATGGAACGGCTTGGGTCGATGGGTGGTGCTGTACTTGCCGTCTTTTCTACCGCCATTCACGGTCTGTGATGTTTGGACGGAGTTGGAGGCTGCAGTCGCTGTCGTTCCGGCCCTGGCAGCGGCGGCATGAGAGCTGTGGCACCAGCTTGAGGCTGAAATCTGATCCGCAGCCAGACTGAGAAGCGCTATCGCCGGATCATCCGATGCAGCGAGATCACGTGACAGCAAGGGGCTGAGCAGGACCCTGTCATGGGCCACCGATTGATCGTTTCGGACAACCGTGACGACCCGGGCAACCCGCTGGTGCTCGATGGCGAGGCCATGGACGCAGCGGCGAAGGACCCACTGGCGATCGGGAAGCTGATGGTCGATCAGGTCTGGGCAGAGGGAACGGATCCCACGGGCGGGGGCCTGTACTACGAACGCAACAGCAACCAGCACCGGCGGCTGCAGGCCTTTGAGACAGGCAGCGAGGACTTCATGACCGGCGGCTGGGTGCGGGTGCTGGCCACCGCCGAACAGCTGCGCAAGGAGCGCGCCGGCATGAAGCAGGCAGCCACGGCTGGCTTGGTGAGGATCCATGGCACCCACCGGGGCGTGCTGCTGGTGGAGTTCCTGGACGTTCCCTGGGGCTGAGCAGACACCGCAGGACTCCGGTCGGATTCGCTGAGCGCACCTCGCGGTGCGGCTGCAGTGGCCGGGCCTTCGCCCGCGTTGATGGGGCTGGGGTGAGGCCCCCGGTCTCCTCGCGCGGCTGCACGGCCGGGTGGGCATTCAGGCCTGAATCTTGTGGGCTTGCTCATCAGTTTTCAAGTCCGCCCGCGCCTGGCTTTACTTTGTGCAGATCCGTTGCCCCGCAGCCATTCTTCCTGCTACACAGTGCGTTTATACTGGCAGAATAAAGGCCACGAGCCCATCGTCTGCGGCAACGAAATCTTCTGGCAACTTGCCCTGTTCGTTTGCTCTATAGCCCATGAGTTTTGCCTCTGCTGCAGTGGCCCAGGCCGCTGCCTTGTCTCTTCCTGGTCTCCTGCCGCCGCCGGTGCTGGCGTCTCGCTCGGTCGTCATCGTCGCCGCCGGTGGCCGTGATCTCGTCTGGCCCCAGGAGCGCATCGCCTCCGCCCTGCTCCAGCGCAGTGGCGGTCGTCCGGTCCATCTGTTGCTCCATGGCGGGGCCCGTGGCGCTGATCGCGCCATCGGCCGTGCTGCCCAGCAGCTCGGCTGGCGTGTCCAGTCCCTCGCCGCTGATTGGCGCCGCTATGGCCGCCGTGCCGGCCCCATCCGCAATCGCCTTCTGCTCGAGCAGGCCCTTCTTGAGGCCCAGGCCCATACCTCCCCGGCCTTCAGCGCCTCTGTGCTGGTGATCGCCTTTCCCGGTGGGGCAGGCACGGCCTCGCTGGTGCAGCAGGCCCGCCGCTGCTCCTCCCATTCGCCGGTGCCGGTGGTGGTGCTGGAAGTGCCGCCGCCGTTCTCGCCCGAGTCCCTCGCTGCTTGAGAGGCAATCACCGTCCCGTTCTTCTCGTCTCTCATCCCCATTCACCACCCCATGGCCGTTCTCACTGCCCCCGCCGCTCCTCTTTCCCCGGCTCTCCCCCAGGCCGCCGGGCCGGCCTGCACCCTGCAGCGCACCGGCTCCCTCTGGCAGCTGGGCATCGAGGCCCAGGAGCTCACCACCGCCATCGCTCAGCTGGCTGAGCAGCTGGAGGCCGACGACGACACCCGCGCCCAGCCCCCCTCGGCGAGCTCGAGGCTGCCCTGCTGGCCGAGGAGGGCAACAAGACCGCCCTCGCCGCCAAGGCCGATGCCACCTGCTGGGTGATCGAGCATCTGCGCGGCCAGGCGGCCTACCGCCAGCAGCAGGCCAAGCGCCTCACTGAGCTGTCGAGATCCGATGCCTCCCGGGCCGACGCCCTCGAGGACTCCCTGGTCCTGGTCCTCACCCGCCTGCAGCCGTCGGCCACCCGCTTCTCCTTCCCGAATCACGAGCTCACCTCCCGTAAGTCCCAGGCCGTCGAAATCGACGACGAGGACGCCCTCGATTCCCAGTGGCTGAGCTTCACCACCACCAGCAAGCCGGACAAGGCCGCCATCAAGGAAGCCCTCAAAGCAGGCAGAGAGATCACCGGCGTCCAGCTGATCTCCCGCCGCTTCGGCTGGCGCTTTGCCCCGGCCGACAAGGTGATGCAGGTGGCCAACGACTACGAGAAGGAGGTGTTCAACGGTGATGTCGGCACCGTGGAAACGATCGATGCCGATGCCAGTGAGTTGACGGTGCGTTTTGACGGCCGCGAGGTGACCTACGGCTGGGGGGAACTCGACAACCTGGTGCCCGCCTACGCCTGCACGATCCACAAGAGCCAGGGCAGCGAATACCCCACCGTGGTGATCCCTCTGCTCACCCAGCACTACCCCATGCTGCAGCGCAATCTGGTGTACACCGGCATCACCCGCGGCAAACAGCTGGTGGTGCTGGTGGGGCAGAAGAAGGCCTTGGCGATGGCCGTCAAGAATCACCTGAGCCGTAGGCGTTACACCAAGCTGGCGGAGTGGCTGGGACCATCTTGAGAACCGTCTGCCGGGATGGCTCAGATGGTCATGGCTCAGCCAGAGCCGCGATCGCAGCAAGCGTCTGCCGCAAGTCCGGCAGTCGTTGCTGGCTCGCCTGATCACCTGGGAGGAACGCAGGAAGTGCCTCCATGAATGCGGGGGTCGCCAACAAACCGTTGAGTTGTGCCGCAAGCGCGTTGCGCAGTTCAGGTGGGCTCAGCGGACACTCCTCCAGCAGAGACTCGGGACCATCGACCACCGCCATCAGATCCTCCAGCGCGCAGTGGATCTGAGCTGCGAGCTGGGTGAACGAACGCCGTGGGCCCAGACGCTGCGCACCTGCCGGCAGCTACTGCAACGACGAGAAGGCCTGTGGTCCTTCCTGGAGAAGGAAGGGATCGAGCCCACCAACAACGCCGCCGAGCGTGCCCTGCGCCATTCAGTCATCCAGCGCAAGATCAGCCATGGCGTCCAGTCCGCCAGCGGTGCCGTTTGCCGCAGCCGCCTGCTCATGGCCACGACAACGCTCAGGCAGCAGGGCCGGGATGTGTGGGAGCTCCTGGAGCAAGTCTGGATTGCCCATCACCGCGGTGGCGTAATGTGCCATTACTGCTGCCAGATCGCTGAGGCAGGAATCCGTGGCAACAGACAAAGATGGCTTATGCCTGAGGAGCCATCTGCTGACAATTGGCGCGGCTGGGTCTCCCGCCCTCTGAACGGGTACGAGTACGGAAACCTGCGGATATAGTAAACTAACTCATCTCGAAGGTGGTCGGGAGGCAAGCACCAATCTGCAACTCAAATGCATGTCGATTGATCAACAATTCAATACAACAACACTCAGTCCTGGGGAGCGCTGGAACCGGCTCCGCAATGTATTTATCGATCAAGCCCTTAAGGCTTGGATTGCTTATATAGCTTTTGCGCTTCCCATTTCCCTGTCTCGGTCCCTGACATCGGGATGGCAACCTCTTTATACGATTCATATCATCTTGGCAGCCTTTTGCTTATGCTTTTACTTGGGGCGTCATCGCATCCCATTCGGCATCAAGGCGGCGACCCTGATCTCAGTTTATTGGCTTCTGTCTATAGGTGGTCTGTTAACGTTTGGCTTGGCAGGAGGCGGAGTATTTTTCCTGGTTCTCATTAACTTTGTATCGGCAGCGATCTTCCCGCCTCGTACCACGATAATTATGGCAATTGCGTCGCTAGCACTGCTTGCGACCATTGGACTTGGAGTCGTTTCGGGCAACATCCATCTTGCGGTTGATACCGGCAGCTATGGCATTCAATTTTCATCCTGGGCCACTGTATGGGCGTCTCTCGGAGCTGCATTGTACACAACATTTTATTCCATGAGTGTTTTACAGCACTCTACCCACGGTCTGCTTCGAGAAATACATGAGCAGCAAGTGCGCATCATCCACCTAGCAAATCACGATCAATTAACAGGACTGCCTTTAATGAGACTAGCGGAGGACCGATTTGAAGTTGCGTCGCGTCGCGCTGAACGTAACAACAAGAAGGTAGCCGTACTATTTGTCGATCTGGATGCAATGAAAACGATCAACGATAGTTTTGGCCACGATACTGGCGATCATGTCTTACGAGAAGTAGCCCAACGCATGTGTCATACAGTTAGGAATGATGACACCGTGGCTAGAATAGGTGGCGACGAATTTCTGGCCATCTTAGGCGATGTGAGTGAGAGGGAAATCGCCGCAAGCATTGCCAACAAGTTTGTTTCGGCGCTGACGCTTCCCATTCACCATGGCGATCATTCAATCGTCGTGGGGGCAAGTGTTGGCATCTCCCTATTCCCCGATGATGCTAGTGACCTGGATACATTAAGGAAGCTTGCAGATGAAGCCATGTACAAAGTCAAGCAATCAGGGAAAAGCAACTTCATGTTCACAACCCCTGCTTAGCAGCTGCTATCTGGGTCCGCGTTCTAGGGCTTCTCAGAAAAGCCAGACCCTTGGCAGTCCAACTCTGATAAGGGCCTTGAGAAGCCGCTGGCCCGCTCTGCGAGCCCAGTGCGGTGGGCTAGGGATAGAGCTGAAAGCCCCAGAGATTTCAAGCGAAGGGCCACAGGGCCTCAGCCGATGGCGGGAGCCGTCAAAGCCACGGGGGTGGCGCTGGCAGCCGCCAGGTCGAGCGGGAAGTTGTGGGCATTGCGCTCGTGCATCACTTCCATGCCCAGGCCGCCGCGGTTGAGCACGTCGGCCCAGGTGTTGATCACCCGGCCCTGACCGTCGAGGATCGACTGGTTGAAGTTGAAGCCGTTCAGGTTGAAGGCCATGGTGCTCACGCCCAGGGCGGTGAACCAGATGCCGACCACCGGCCAGGCCGCCAGGAAGAAGTGCAGGCTGCGGCTGTTGTTGAACGAGGCGTATTGGAAGATCAGGCAACCGAAGTTGTCAGCCGTGGGCAGCCACAATGTTGTGGGTCTCTTCCTCTTGGCCGAACTTATAGCCGTAGTTCGGGGACTCGCTCTCGGTGGTTTCTTGCACCAGGGAGGAGGTCACCAGCGAACCGTGCATGGCGGAGAACAGGGAGCCACCGAACACACCCGCCACCCCCAGCATGTGGAAGGGGTGCATCAGGATGTTGTGCTCAGCCTGGAACACCAACATGTAGTTGAAGGTGCCGCTGATGCCGAGGGGCATGCCGTCGGAGAAGGAACCCTGACCAAAGGGGTAGATCAGGAACACGGCTGGCCACCTTGTCCTCCAGCGTCTGGTCCCAGTCGGTGCGGGTGTTGACCTTCACGGTGGTGAAGATGCGGGGGCAGCTCGAATACCGCTGGTCAATCACCTACGACACAGTTGCGGCCAGCCTTCTTGGCGGCATACAGGCGGTTGTCAACACGCAGAAGCCAATCCGCGAAAGACTCCTGCCCTCGGCGCTGAGCCACCCCAAAGCTGGCTGTCACGGTCCCCGCAACCGAGAAGGGACTGCCGACGATCAGCTGCTTGAGTTTATCGGCCAAAGCCCTGGCTGTCTGGGCATCGGTATGGTCGAGGAGAATCAGAAATTCTTCACCGCCCCAGCGCCCCAAGCCATCACTGCTGCGCAGCTGCTTGCGAAGGCGCTGGCAGAACGCGATCAGCACCTGATCACCCACCGGGTGGCCAAAGTGATCATTGATGTCCTTGAAGTCATCAACGTCGCAGAGGATCAGCGACAGGGCCTCGCCATAGCGATCCGAATGAACCATCGCTTGTTGGATGGTGGCTTCCAGATGGCGGCGGTTCCAGATTCCTGTGAGCCCATCGGTGGTGGCCAGGGCCTGGAGCTGTTGGTTGACGGCCGTCAGCTGTTGCTCGTAGTACTTACGCTCGCTGATGCTGCGGCTCACGCCCAACAGTTTCTGGAACTGGCCCTGGCTGTCAAAGGTTGGCAACGCCATCACCTCAGTCCAGATGGTGGAGCCATCGCGGCAGTAGTACTCCAGCTCTCCCCGGAACGGTTGCGGTACCCGGCCCGCCTCAAGATCCGCAAGCATCTGCAGAAAGTAGGACTGGGAACGCTGCTGCGACTCTGGGGTCAGGATCTCCTGAAGGGTTTGCTGCATCGCCTCCTCAGGGGTGAAACCGCGCAGCAGCTGAATCGATGGGCTCACATAACTGATGCGTCCATCGCGCTCCATGGTCCAGATCACATCGCGGGCGTTCTCCGCCAGCAATCGATAGCGCTCCTCGCTGATGCGCAGCTCCTCCCGGAGCTGACGCTGGATCGTAATATCCCGCGTGATCCCGACAATTTCGAGGAAGTTACCATCTTTGGCAAAGATGGATGTGGCCTTGGCATCCGTCCAGACCGTACTGCCATCCTTGCAATATTCTTCCAGTTCCGCATGGAAGACCACAGGACGGCCAGCGGCCACGTCGTCGCGAGCCTTGCTCAGCCCCTCAGCGACGAGTGCGTATGAAGCCGGGGTCAAGGTTTGATTGAGGGGGAGAGCCATGATCTCCTCGGGCGAAAAGCCACGCAGCTGCTGGACTGATGGGCTGAGGTAAGTAAGTTGCCCATCAAGAGTGATGGCCCACACCACATCCAGCATCTGATCGGCCAGGCGCCGGTGGCACTCCTCACTGATTCGCAGCTCCTCCCTGAGTTGGTGTTGGAGAGTGATATCTCGCGAGACACCGGCAATTTCCAGAAACTCACCCTTCTCGTCATAGAGGCTTGTTGCCTTCACATCGGTCCATACCGTGCTGCCATCTTTGCAGTATTCCTCCACCTCAGCATGGAAGTTCACGGGGCGGCCGGCCGCCACATCCTCCCGGGCCTGACGCAGGCCATCCAACACGATGGCATAGGAATCTGGCGTGAACTGCTGCTCCAGTGGGGTGGCCATCAGCTCCTCGGGCATAAAGCCGCGCACACGCTGCAACGATGGGCTGAAGTAAGTGAACTGCCCCTCCAGATTGATCGCCCACACCACATCCAGCATCTGATCGGCCAGGCGCCGATGCCGTTGTTCGCTCAGTCTCAGTGTCTCTTCTGCCTGCACCATCTCGTCAATGAGACGGAAGCTGGCGACGGCACCCTCCACGATGCCCTTGCTGTTGACGTAGGGCCCTGCGTGGGTTTCGATCCAGTAGAGGCTGCCGTCTTTGGCGTAGATCTGCTCGCGAGCGATCACGCGACGGCCGTTGTTTTGCAGGGTCTGGAGATTGGCTTTGTAGCGCTCGGCTTCACCGCCATGCACCAGGAACTTGGTGCCAATCTGGCCGATCCACTCTTCCGGCAGCCAGCCCAGGGCGGTGGTGAGTGAAGGCGACACCCAGACGATTCGCCCGGCGCTGTCCAGCCGAAACACCACATCGCTGGAGTTCTCCGCCAGAAGGCGGAAGTGCTCCTCCGAGGCCGCCAGCTGTTTCGTGGCCTGGCGAAGCTCGGTGATGTCCGTGGAGAAGCCGATCAGGCAGTCCTCCTGGCCCGGCTGGCGATAGAGCAGCTTCTTGGAGAGGAAGACTCTCTCTGCACCGTTGGGCAGAGGGAGGTGTTCCTCACGCCAGAGGGGTCCACCGGTGCTGAACACCTGCTCATCGAACTCCTGAATCGCCTGGGCTGCCTCCGGCGCCAGCAGTTCGGCATTCGTGTAGCCAACGATGGACTCCAGTCCATCGTTGAGGTATTGCATCGCATTGGCGTTGGCATACAGATAACGGCCCTGGCGGTTTTTCATGTACACATGCGCATCGATATGGGTCAGCACCGCGTTCAGCAGCGACCGCTCCTGCGCCAGTTGCTCCAGGGCTTGCTGCTGGTCGCTGATGTCCATCAGCACCCCTTCCCACACCGTGCTGCCATCGGCCAGCTCGCGAGGCACCGATTCGGCGCGGACCCAGCGGACCTCGCCGCCTACCAACACCCGGCACTCGCCGGCAAACGGCTGCTTCCTGGCGAAAGCCTCCGCATGGCGCTGTACCCAGGCGTCGTAGTCGTCGGGGTGCACGCAAGCAAAGACCTTGAGGGGATCGGCGGCGGCCTCCTCCCGCTTGAGCCCTGACATCTGCAGGAAGCGTTCGCTCATGAACGCGAACGACGCCAAGACCCCGTCCGGTGGCTGCACCATGGTGTACGTGCCCACCGGGATGGCCTCGGTGATCGCCAGAGCGTTCTCGGCCAGACTGGCTCGGGCCTCCTGCAGTTTACGTTCAGCCTGGCGCCACTCGGTGATGTCCAGCACGGAGAGCACCAGCTCATCGCCCAGCACCACCGCACTGAACAGGGCATCGTGCACGCGGCCATCGGCGGCTGTGACCTGTGCCTCGATCGGCGCCACCACCCCGGTGCTCTGCCTGGCCCGCGCAACACCGGCATCCCAGGCCTGGAACAGCGTCTCTCGCTGGCGGCGATCCGGATAGGCCAGGCGTGCCCAGTCGGAGAGGTTGGGGATCGTGCCCAGGTCGTAGCCGAAGCTGCGGATGAACTGCTGATTCACGTAGGTGATGCGCGGGTCATCCCCCCGCAGATCATTGATCGCCATCGCAATGGGGGCTTCATCGAGAAGGCGGCGCAGGTGCAGTTCCTGGCGCTTGCGATCGGTGATGTCACTGATCACCCCCTGCCAGATGCAGGTGCCATCGGCCTGCCGCAGCGGCGTTGCTTCCAGCAGCACCCAGGTGGTGACCTGCCTGCTCTGCAGTCGCCCTTCCCAGGACAGCGGGGTGCCCTGAGCCAGGTGGGTCTGCGAGCTGGTGATCAGAGCGGCCCGATCGTCGGGATGGAGGCGCTCGAGAATCGAGCTGACATCCGCCATGATCTGGTTGCGTTCCAGCTGGAGCATCTCGAGCCAGCGGCGACTGACAAAGAGAACGTGAGGGTTGCCTTGCGGATCGAACCGCAGGGCGAACAGGCCCACCGGCACGTTGTCAGTGACGGCCAGGGCCCAACTGCGGGTGCTGGATCCCAGCGGCGAAGCTGCAGGCGGTGTGCTGGGCCCCACAAGTGGGACGGGGGTGTTCTGCCAGTGGCTGAGCGGAGCGGCCTTGCCGAAATACCACCCCTGGCCGTAGCTCCAGCCCAGGTTGCGCAAGCAGACGGCTTCCTCTGCACTCTCGATGCCCTCGGCGACGGTCTCGAGCCCGAGGCCCTCGGCCAGGCCAGCCAGGGCCTGGGCCAGCCGCACGCTCTTCTGATCCCCATGGCGCAGGCCCTCGGTGAAGGAGCGATCGAGCTTCAGGCCGTGGATCGGCAGGTCGCGCAGATGGCTGATCGAGGAAAAGCCCGTGCCGAAGTCATCCACCAGCCAGCGAACACCCAGCTCGGCAAGACCTCGTATCGTCTCCTTGACAGTCCCCAGCTTGAGCAGGCTGGTTTCGGTGATCTCCAGGTGCAGGCGGTGGGGGCTCACTCCGGCCGCTTGGAGCCACTGCTGCACCTGCTCCACCAGGTCGGGCCGGGCCAGAATCTCGGCACTCAGGTTGGCGGCCACGCTCAAGGGCGGTGGGAGCTCCGCCAGCGCTGCGATGCTCTGGCGCAGCATCAGCAGATCAATCTCCTCAGCCATCTGGCCACTGCGGGCAACCGGCAGGAACGTGTCGGGCATCTCCACGCGGCCATCGGGACGCGGCCAGCGCACCAGGGCCTCATAACCCCACAGGGAGTCGTCGCTGAGATTCACCATGGGCATGAACCACGCCTGCAGCTCCCCGGTCTCCAGGCCCTGGCGCAGCTCCTGCAGCAGCCGCAGGCTCTGCTGGGCCCGCGCCGTCAGCTGGGGATCGGCACATTCGCAGCGGTCCCGGCCCAGGGTCGCCGCCTCACACATCGCCAGTGAAGCATCACGCAGCAGATCATCGGCTGTTGGACCGTTGCCGGGTTCAGAGCCGGGATCGTGCTGGGCGATCGCCAGGCCGATGCTCACCGAGGGTTCGATGGTCTGCGTCTCGTAGCGGATCGGACCTTTGCTGGCCAGCCGCAGCCGCTCGGCGATGACACCAGCCTCTTCCGGCGAGGCGAGCTGGTCCAGGAGCACGATGAAGCTGTCCCCCATGCCCCGGGCCACCTGTTCGGGTTGCTTCAGGGACGTCACAAGCCGCCGCGCCACGGTGGCAATCAGCAGGTCACCGGCCCGATGGGTGAGGGCGTGATTCACCTGGGAGAGGCGATCAACCCCCACGCTCAGCACCGCCGTTGTGGTGAGCTTCTTGCCGTTGGCCAGGGCGCCATTGATCCGCTCGAGCATGACGCTGCGGCTGGCCAGGCCGGTGAGGGCGTCGGTGTGCAGGGCCTGATCAAGCTGCTCGCGCATCTCCACCTCAGCCTGAATGTCGCGCCAGCCGCTGATCCAGCCGGTCCAATCCCCGGCGCTGTTGTTCACCTGCCGCGCCTTCATGCTCATCCACAGCCAGGCTCCATGGGCACAACGCAGCCGCAGCTTGAGCAGCACCGAGGCGTGACTCCGGTCCAGCAGTTCCAGCAGCTTGGGCTGATCGAGGGGATGGATGACCGCCTCCAGTCCCTGGTTCAACAGCTGCTCCGGTTGCCAGCCCAGGCAGGGCTCCACCGAGGGAGACAACCAGATGATGCGGCCCTCGGGATCCAGGCGGCAGGCCACATCGTCGGCATTCTCCGCCAGTTGGCGGTTGTGCTCTTCCTGCTCGGCCAGCGCCAGCCGCTTGGGCTGAGCTTCACGGATCGCGACAATCTGCACGATGAGCAGGCACTGCCCACCGTTGCGCAGGCAGGACACCGCCAGCTGAGCCCAGATCAGGTGGCCATCGGCATGGATGTAGCGCCTCTCCCTCTCAAAGTCCTCCCGCCGGCCCGCCACCAGCTCCTCCACCAGCTCGAGGATCTCAGGCAGGTCGTCGGGATGGGTGACATCCCTGAGCCCGATCAGGCGCAGTGTGGCCTCGTCGTGACCGAGCATCCGGCAGAGGGCCGTATTGACTTCCAGGAAGCCCCCTTCCGCGCTGACCAGCGCCATGCCGATGGCCGCATGGCGTAGGGCTCGCACAAAAAGCCGGAGTTGATCCAGGTCTTCCCAGGCCTGAGCCCCTTCCGCCCTGGGATCCCCTGGAACAGAGCCAGTAGCAGCGATCCCCTGACGATCCATTGAACGAAGGCCTCCAGCGGTGGCAGTGGTGGGGTTCCCACGGTTTCGTGGACAGGTCTCAGGGCTAAACAGGGGTGAGTTTAGGGCTAGAGACGAACTGCTGTTCGTAGAAGATCGGACTGAGGTAGCCGATCGTTGAATGACGGCGCTCGCGGTTGTAGTAGCCCTCGATCCAGAAGGCCAGATCGCGCTGCAGCTGTTGCGGAGCGATCAGCTCCTTGCGATTGTCATCGAGGCTGGAAGTCCTGGTGCAGCAGGTTCTCCACCACCCCAGCGGCTCCGCTGCTGGCCCTGGAGCAAGCCCTGAACGCTCTGCGTGTCCTGGCCTTGAGTTGGGCACACTGCATGAGCCTGGCGACGCAATGGCGACCGACCTGGCGGCCTGCCGCACGCAGCTCCTGATGGATCCGTGGGGAGCCGTAGAAGCCGCGGTGCTCCTGGAATACCGCCTGGATCTCGGCGGTGATCACGGCGTTCTCCGCCGCCAGTGGTCCCGGCACCTCCTGCCGCTGCCGCCAGGCGTAGAAACCACTGCGGGCCACATCCAACTGACGGCACAACCAGGAGACGGGGTGACGACCTGAAAGCTCAGCGATCAAGCGAAACATTTCGGCGACTACTGCTCTTTCGCAAAGTGTGCCGCCGCCAGCCGAAAAAAATCCTTCTCCCTCCTGAGCTCCCGATTTTCCTTGCGGAGCCGGTTGAGCTCAGAGCGCTCCTCGCTGGTGAGCAGACCCTGGTCCCGGGGACTGGTAGAGCCCTGGTCAATACGGCTCTGCCGCAGCCAGCGGGCCAGGCTGCTGGACGGAAGGCCAAGGCGTTGAGCCACCACGTTGCAGGAGAGGCCCTCCTGCAGGCAGAGCGCAACAGCCTCCTGCTACTGCTGTGCCGTGAACCGGCGTCGTGACTTGGTGGCACTGGTCATTGATGGACAGTCTGGAGGTCATGGCTTGACCCTTGTTGACCTGTCCTCAAAACCGGGGGAGGCCCAGTGGGTTTGGTCTGCAGAGCCCGGTTGATCACCTCGGCCACCGTCTCGTCCTCGTAGGTACGAGGCCGGCCGGGACGCAGCTCATCGTTCAAGCCCTCCAGGCCAAGGTCCCGGTAACGTTTTCGCCACTTGCCGACGGTCACCCCCGGACAGCCCCATCCGTTTGGCGATGGATGTGTTGGTCTCGCCAGCACCGCAGGCCAGCACGATCTGAGCACGCTGCACGATCGAGTGGGGTAAAGAGCGGGAGTTGGCGATGCTCTGCAGCTGCTGAAGTTCGTCCTCCGTGGGGACCAGAGGCGGCATCGGACGACCGGCAGCCATGGAAAGGCTCCCTCGGGAGACATTCCATATTTTATCAGTCTTTTACGGGACTGCGCGCTAGGTTCTCGCGGTAATCTCGAGATTCACAACGGGATTTATGATCCCGTGGGATGTCTGTACCGACTCAGGGCCATGGAGGCGGCTACGGCTGAGTACAATTAGCGGAGGCCAATGAGGGGAGTTGATAGATGAATAGAGCTTCGAAAGACGGTGAGGGCGCCGGCTCCACTTTGAGCGCCATCTCGCGGGTGGTCTGCGTAGGGGCTTCGGCCGGTGGGCTGGAAGCCCTGCAGGAGTTCCTCGGCTCATTGACGCCTGATGGTTCCGCGATCATCGTTGCCCAGCATCTGGCACCGGATCACCCCACGTTGCTCGTCGAACTGTTGTCCCGTGCGACACGGTTCGAGGTCGAGGAGGCTGTTGACGGGAGTCCGCTCCGTACAAACAGCGTGACCGTGGTGCCGCCCAATCATGATCTGACCCTCGTCGGCGATCGGCTGGCCCTTGTGGAGGCTGCGGAGCGAGTGGGTCCCAGCCCGAGCATCGACCTGTTGTTCGAGTCACTAGCGCAGAGCTGGGGGGCACGCGCCGTGGGCGTCGTCCTGTCGGGGACGGGATCGGACGGCGCCCGTGGCCTGCGTGCCATCCGGGCTGCAGGGGGTCTGACGATGGTGCAGTCGCCGGAGTCGGCTCGCTTCGACGGGATGCCTCGCGCAGCACTTGCCCTCGGCAGCCCTGACGTGGTGGCCGACGCGGGAGAGCTCGGTCTCAGACTTGTCGCGATCCCGATCTCCGTGGGCGAGGGGGACGGGAATCTGCCTGCGGTCGAGGATGGCGTCATCACCCGGGTGGTGGCGCAGCTGAGGCGCTCGATCGGAATCGACTTCGCTGAGTACAAGCTATCGACGCTCAAACGGCAGGTGCAGCGGCGGATGGCGCTTCGGCAGATCGACGTCATCAGCGACTACGTGGCGTTGCTAGCCGCTGAACCCGATGAGGCGCAGGCGCTCAAGCAAAACCTCTTGGTGACGGTCACCTCGTTCTTCCGGGATCCGGAGGCCTTCGAGGTGCTACGAGACGTGCTTGGCACCTACCTTGCCCGTCCTGGCACTGACGAGGTTCTGCGCGTGTGGGTGCCCGGCTGCGCCACTGGTGAGGAGGTGTACTCGATCGCCATGATCGTCGGCGATCTCATGGGCCGGCCGGCCGACCTCGCCCGGAGATTGAAAATCTTCGGCACTGACCTGGATGAGTCGTCCCTGGCCTTGGCCCGACGCGCCGTCTACCCCGCCTCGGCCCTGTCGCGTATCCCGGAACCGTTGCGGTCGGCCTACGCCAGGCAAGGTGGCGACAGCTTCCATGTCGCCGACGTGCTGCGGGAGTGTGCCGTCTTCGCCCTGCACAACGTGTGCACCGACGCGCCGTTCCCTCGCATCGACGTGATCTCGTGCCGCAACACCCTCATCTATTTCTCTTCACCGCTGCAGCGGCGTGTGATCCGCCGGTTCAACTTCGCCCTCCGGTCGGGGGGGCTCCTCTTCTTAGGCGAGAGCGAGGGCCTCGGTCGTCATTGCGAGGGCTTCACGGTTGTCGATGCAGGTAGCCGCATCTTCCGGCACTCGGGTGAATGCCTGCCCTCGTACGAGCACGTTCCACCCCCGTTCGTCGCAGATGCCACCCGGCAAACACGACCCGCCCATCAACCGCTGACCCTTGAACCCGAGCGGAATGTTGAGCTGATCGCCTTGCTCGAACAGCTCGTGCGTTTCAGCGGCGACGCCTATGTTGTCCTGGACAACCGGCATCGGCCGGTCCATGTTGTCGGTGACGTCTCCTCCTACTGCCGGGTTCCCGAAGGGCCTCTGGCGGCGTCGGTTTCGTCCTTCCTGCGAGAAGAGCTGCGGGATGAAGCGCATGCGCTGCTTCTCCTTTGCCGTGGGAGCAACGAACCCGTCAGCGGGCAGTCACTGTCCATCGAAAGCGTCGATCACCCGTTCCACATGGCGGCCAAAACGCTACAGGTGGGCGAGAAAGCGTTCGCGGTGCTCGCCTTCGTGCCAGACACCGGCCGGAGTGTCGGCTCACCGACACCGCCTGATCGCAGCACGTCGTTTGACCATGAACTGAAGCGCCTCGAGCAAGAAGTACTCGTCAGCCAGGACGCCCTTCGCCGGTCCCTGGCCGAGCTCCAATCGGTCAACGAGGAACTCGAGGCGTCGTCGGAGGAACTGCAGGCTTCGTCGGAGGAACTGCAGGCGTCGAACGAGGAACTGCAGGCGTCGAATGAGGAACTCGCCGTTCTCAACCAGGAGTCCTTTCAGCGCGGTGACCTCCTGCAGCACCTGAACTCCCACCTCGCAAACGTTGAGGCCTCAATCAACCAAGGCATGGTCATCGTGGACCAGGACCTGCGCATCTCGCGGTTCACCCCGCTGGCCGTTCGGGTCTTCGGCCTCGTGGACACGGATGTCGGGCTTCCCGTGCTGTCCGCACGAACGACGCTCCCGATTCCTGGCCTGGCCGCAGCCCTGCGCGGCGTCGTAGGCGGCGGTCCTCGACTCAGCATCCAGGCTCGGGACGACGAGGTTTGCTACATGGTTCAAGTCCTGCCGTACAAGGACACCGACGGAAACCCTCTGGGCGCCATCATCACCCTGACTGATGTGACGGAGCTTGACAGCTTAAGGGCCACCGCCGAGGCGACCCTGGCCGAGCTGCAAGTCAAGTCCGAACTCCTCAATCGGACGGCGTTTGACGAGCTCACCGGGCTTTTTAACCGGAAGAACTTCGCGGACGCCTTGGCGAACGAGATCTCTCGTGCGTCCCGCACCGGTTCGCGACTCGCCCTCGCCTTGATCGACTTGGACCGCTTCAAGGAGGTGAACGACGAGCACGGGCACAACGCGGGCGACATAACACTGTGCGCCACGAGTACGCGGGTGCTGGAGGTCGTGCGTTCCACAGACGTTGTGGGGCGACTCGGCGGCGACGAGATCGGCGTCATCATCGTGGACTACAAGAGTCCCGCTGAGCTCGACGCCGTCCTGGATCGGCTGCTGGACACCCTCCGCCAGCCGGTTGATGTCGATGGCCGGGAGGCGAGAATCTCAGGAAGCATCGGGGTGGCGCTGTTCCCCGAGGATGCCCACTCACCGGAGGACCTGCTCAGGGCTGCGGATGCGGCCATGTACGAGGTCAAGGAACGCTCGGGGAACGGGTCTGCCTACTTCACCTCGTCGATGAACGAGGCGGCCGCTGAGCGGCGACGAATGCGCATTGACATCGGCGCGGCGATCGAAGGTCGCGATTTCGAAATGCATTATCAGCCCATCGTCCACGCGATGACGAACCACGTGTGGGGCGTCGAAGCCCTCGTGCGGTGGCGTCGCGACGGCCAACTCGTTCCAGCGTGCGACTTCATCGACTTCTGCGAGCAGAGTGGCCAGATCCGCGCACTGGGTCTGCTGACACTTGCATTGCTGCGCAACGATCTGCCGATCATCCAAGCCACTGGCCACGAAGACTTGCGCGTCACCTTCAACGTGTCAATCACGCAGCTTGAGGATCCCAACACCTTGAACACCATCGCCGCCATTGACGCGCCAGACGGCCTCGGTGGTCTTGTCGTTGAGATCGTCGAATCCGTCTTCCTCCCCCGCCACAGCAAAGCCTTGGAGCTGCTGGATACCCTCGTGGCGCTTGGAGCCGAAGTGTGCATTGATGACTACGGATCCGGCTACTCGAACTTCGGACTCCTGCAAGCACTCACCCCCGCCTACATCAAGCTTGACCGATCGTTCTTGAGCCAACAGCAAGGATCCGAAATTCGAGCTGCCCTCATCCGCTCGGCCGTTGAGATATCCCATGTGATCGGTGCGACGGTCGTCGTCGAAGGAGTCGAGGATGACGAGCATCTGGGACTCGCTCGCGACGCCGGCGCCGAATACGTGCAGGGATACGCCATTGCCCGACCCATGCCACTCGCTGACCTGACGACGTGGCTAGCCGATCAGCCCTCCCAAGCCTGACCCCGGCTCACAGGAGCCCCCCGAGCCTCCCATGCGCTCCATGCTGGCAGGACGGTGATCCTGCTGGCGGTGCCAGCGTTATGGCTGGACTTCTTCTGCTCGCTCGGAGATGGGGTGGAGAGCCCCAGCGATGTGGACGCTTGCTGCCGATTGATCGAGGCACGTCTCATCGACGCATGAGACAGCCATCACCCGGCGACCCCACGAGCCCGAAAGACGGCTGGTTAAGTAACGGCCGCCAGGTGCTGCGCTTTCGCCCGACCCGCTGGGAGCGCCTGGTGCAGCGGCTGGGAATCACCACCTGCGAGTGGCTCCCCGATCAGGAGATCTCGTTGCTGTAATCGCCCCGGGGAACAGTCCCGGGATCCTGAGCTTCTGAAGCTTCAGCACTGGGGTGAAACTTCAGAAAGGCCTGGATCATCAACCTGGCCCTGGTGGAAGACGGCCAGGCCTTTGCCTACCGCCGCTTCCTGGGCCAGTGCGACGCCAAGGCCTACCTGAATGCTGAGGTCCGGGTGTCTCGCCGCCGCACCAGGGCATGGAGGGTGACAGGCGGCATCACTCGCCCTCGGACTTCCGTCGCGGCAGAGCTTCCGCTCGATCCGGTGGAGATTCAGGATCCGTTCCTGGGGGCCGGCGGGACGCTGCGCTTGAGTCCAGGACGGTGATGTCGTGAGCGTCACCCTGGCTAGTGGATCAAGGCATCCCAGTGGCGTCTTCCATAACAATCCACACCGTCATCGGCATCCCCCCTTGCACTTGTGGTGGCAGACGCGAACATCTGTCTACTACCGGTCGATTGATGACAGCCATGGGACCGTCAACGGATTTCACTGAGGCTTTGGCCGTCCTGGGCCTGAGAACCACGCCCGGAAGCCGGCAGGAACTGGCCCGGCGGGTGGCCGCGCGGCACCCGGCCTCACGGCCGTGGAGCACAGTGCAAACTGCGGCCTATCGGCGGGTGTGGGAAGAGTTGGAGAGCGGCTGCGAGGCCGACGTCCCTCTGGCGGCCTGAGAACGCCCATCGCTTCGAGGATCACCAGTTGCGGTCTCGCGGGACGAACCTATGAGGACACGGTCGATGATTCCCGATCCACCGGATGTGGCGACAGCGCTTGATCTTCTCGGCCTGACGGTGGTTCCGGAGGATTTCGAGGCGTTGTCATGCCAGGTGGCCTGGACGCACCCTGCTGCTGTGGCCATGAGCGATGCCCAGAGCCTGGCCTACCGGGTGGTGTGGGAGGCGGTGGAGAAATGCATCGAGAGCCGGACGCGAGTTGACCTCTGACAGGCAGACCGGCCACCCGCCTTAGACCAGGATTCATGCACAGACCCGGACTAGGTATCCCTCCCTACGTCAACCACTTAACTGCATCCGTAACTTTCTGTTGTACTTACAACCGTTTCCCGTGGCGCGAGTCACTCAAGCCAACGACACCTGGTTCCTGGACACTGCCGCCAAGCAAATCCGAGACGAGGACCTCAGACGCGCTGAGCGTCTCAACGGACGCATCGCGATGCTGGGGTTCACGATCGGTCTGATCGTGGAGGCGTTCAGCGGAGATGGCATCCTCCAGCAGATCGCTGATCTCGCTCTTCTGTCCCAGCGTTGAAGCCGGTCGTTTTCTGTGCTTCACCAACGTCTGCGGCCACCACCATCGCCCTTTTCCCTGGCCGGCCCTCCAGCCGATGGCGCCGGCTTTTTTGCGGTCGGAGTGCGAGAGGGGGCTGCAGTCTCAAGCGCTGCCGATCATCCCCATGCCCGCAACGCTGCGGCGTGTCGAAGGAATCCTCGGCGGGCGGTGTGAGGAGATGAATGACGACCAGCGAGAGCATCGCCCTGAGGATCCAACCGCGCAGCCTTCGCACCGAGGTGGTGGGGCTGAGAGATGACGCGGTGGTGATCCGCCTGACGGCCCGGCCGGTGGAAGGACCGCCAAATGAGGCGATGCGACGATTCGCCTCCGAGCGACTTGGCGTCGCTCTTAGCAGGGTGGTTCTGGTGCGTGGCCAGAGCAGCTGGGGCAAATGGATGGCCGTGGAGGAGTTCTCGGATGACGTGCTCCGCTGTGCTCTTTTGGGGATGAGCGCCCCCCCAGTGAGGAGCTGAGCCTCTCTGGCGCTTGGGATTGTCTCTGGCACGGTTGCAGGCCGGCACGACAACTGCAAGGCGATCGGCACCGATCAAAGGTCCGAGTGCTGTTGCGCCATGGTCACCTGTATTTCGATGGGAATGGTGATGGGGTGGCCTGCGAAAGCTTCCGCTGAAGGGGCGGGCAACCGCACTTTGCTGCTTTGGCCGACATCAGCATGTTTGTTATAGTCGAGCTAATCGATGCTTCACCAACATGGCCCTCTCCGGATCTGAACTGCTGACCAAAGTCAAGGAGCAGGGCGATGCCTCCAAGTCCGAACTGGTGCGGGCTGCCGGCTACGTCAGCACCAAGAAGGACGGCAGCGAACGGCTGAACTTCACCGCCTTCTACGAGGCCCTGCTGGAGGCCAAGGGCGTGAACCTTGGGGAAGGGAGCGGCAGCGCCAAGGGTCGCGGTGGCCGGAGCCTGAGTTATGTGGCCACCGTGCAGGGCAATGGCAACCTGCTGGTGGGCAAGGCCTACACCGCGATGCTCGATCTAAGGCCTGGCGATGAGTTCGCGATCAAGCTCGGCCGCAAGCAGATCCGCCTGATTCCTGCTGGTGGGGCTGACGAGGAGGAGTGAACCTTCCAGCAGCGGGCCCTTCGCGCCGAGGTCACCACAACGGCTGACATGACACCAGTAACCCGGTGACATGGTCGGGCCACTGGGCCAGCACCAGCAGCTCACGGGGGTCACGGGCAAAGCCTTTCTGGGAAAGGGCCGCGAATTGGGCTAGGTTGTCGTGGGTGACCAACGCCCCACGGGCTTCAGCGACCTCGATGGCATCGAGGAACTCCTGGCCTTGTTCGGCAAGGCAGCGTTGGTAGGCCTCCTCGAAGCTCACGCCCTGCTCCTGCAGCCGCATGTAGGCATCGAATTCCGGCGGGCTGTGATCGAGGAAGGCGGGCAGGCTCCTCAGAGCACCGATCGTGATGCCTTCTGTCTGGGTGTGGATGATCGCCACCGTGGCGTCCAGCGACCAGCTGGGCAGGGCGAGCAGCTTGCCCGCGGCGATCTGCAGATGCCAGCGGTAGTCCTCAGCGAGGGCCTGGTGGGTCCGGGCGAGATCAGCCATGGAACAGCGGGTCACGACAAAGCCCGGTGACGAAGCCACCGGGCTCAGAAGGAGTTTGGTTGGTGGGGCGGAGTGGCTGACGCTGGCGCCTGGGGCCAGGGTTCCAGTGGGGCTTCCCGCTGGGTCCGGGGCACCTGGAGCTGAGCTCGTGAACGGTGCGATGGACGGCGACGGCGTGACACGCCAGGGAAGCCAGAGATCCGTTGAGAGTGTTGGAGCAGGGGCCGGATCGTCAGCGCGCTCCTGACGCCTGCCCCGGGGGAGTGTCATTCATCAAAGGGCCTCCGAATCCGATGCAGCCCCCACACCTCCGCAAAGCCGCCTCGTTCGGCACATCGGCATCAAACCAGCATGAGTAGTGAGCATCACATCAATGAGATATTCCGCAACGTTCGGTGACTTTCAGGGAAGGTGTCACTCCTTGGTTGCCACTCAGGCGGCCACGATTAGTGGTAGCGCGTGGATCGGTTCGGGCTCCTCTGGTGGCTTGTTGATCCACACTTCTTCGGGTTGATGCCAGCAGCGGGTGCTTCGGCTCCACCGAGTTGGATTGGCCCGATGGGCCTTCTCGTAGACATCGGCTCGCTGCTTACAGATTGCGGTGGCGGCTCCGCTGTGGCGTTGAAGGGGGCGTGACGAATTTGATGCCGCTGTGGCGGTGCCGGTGGTTGTACCAATCCACAAATGCCGCCACCCACTCGCAGGCCTCGTCTTTGCTCGCGAATGGCCGGTTCGGATAGTCGGGCCGGTATTTGACCGTTCGGAACAGGGATTCCGAGTAGGGGTTGTCGTTGGAGACCCTTGGCCTGGAGAAGGATCTCAGCACCCCCATCTCCTCCAGCCGTGATTCCAGCGTGGCCCCACGCATGGCATTGCCGTTGTCGGCGTGGAGGATCAGTCGAGGCTGCTGGCACTGGTGGCTGCCAAAGCCGCCGGGCCGGCGGTAGCGCTCCTTGAGGCAGGCTCGCTGCACCAGATCCGCCGCGATGTCAGTCGACTCCACCTCGGCCATATCCCAGGCCACCACCTTGCGGCTCCAGACGTCGACCACCAGGTAGAGGTACAGCCACACCCCCCGCACCGTGGTCGGCAGGAAGCTGATATCCCAGCTCCAAAGCCGGTTTGGGCCATCCGCCCGCAGGCGCGGTACGGAGCGCGGTGCCTGCGGTAGCCGGGCCCGCCCGCGGCGGTGGCACTGCCCCGCCTGGTGCAACACCCGATAGAAGCTGCTCTCTGAACCTATGAACAGCCCCTGATCAGCCAGGTACGGTACGTTCTGCCCCGGCGGCAGCGAGGCGTACTCCGGCTGGTTGCAGGTGAGCAGGATCCGCTGGCGTTCCTCCTCACTCAGGCGGTGAGCGACATGGCGGGGGCTGCCTTTACGGCGGTCCTTGCCGTCCCCATCACCACCAAAGGCCTTGCGCCAGCGTTTGAGGGTGCGCAGGCAGATACCGATCTCACGGCAGGCGCTCACCAGGCGGGCGCCAGCGGCATGCGCCTCGCCGATCAGATCAATCGGCCCCGGTCGTAGGCGGTTAGCCCACAGCGCTGGGCCGCTTCCCGTCAGGCGGCATCGAACGCCTGCCAGCGGAAGCTGCGGGGATCGCGGCGGCTGTGGCTGCGGTCCACGGCCTGGTGGGTGGTGATCCTGCTCATCGGGATGCCGAAGGCCGCCTGCCAGAGCAGCACCTGGCCCGCCGCCACCCGGTATTGCTCCGGCGTGTAACCGGAGTGGGCATCGCCATCGCCGCGGCCATCGGGCGGGCTCTCCAGGCTCAGGTGCAGGGCCACGTTGTTGAGCGATCCCACCGACTGGGGCTGGATCCGGACGGTGAAATCGCCAAAGGCCGCCATGCCCGCCCCGAAGGCGCGGCCCGCATCGGGCACGATCCGCAGCCGCTGGCCCGCGCGATCCAGCAGCAAGTGGTAGCTGGCCTGGTCGTCGTCGCGGGGGTGGGGGGTGGCGAAGCGGCGGGCCGTGTCGGCGGCGCTGATCACCGTTTCGTGCAGCACGATCAGCTGTGGCTGGTGCGGCACCTCGCGGCCGAAGGCATCGCGGCGCTGGCGCTCGCCGAAGTTGGTGGCATCGGCGGGGCGGGGCAGCTCGGGGGGCAGGGGTTTCAGGCCGGAACCGGCCAGGTTCTGCACCGGGAACGGGGGGCGGGGGCCGCAGCCGGCCTGGGGCATCAGGAGCAGCAGGGGAAGCAAGGCTCCGGCGGAGCGGCGAGCCCCGGCCAGGCCGGAGCCGGGGACACGCCAACCCTCATCCCTGCCCTTGGCGGCCTCAGCCACACCCCCGCCAGCTGGAACCCCGTCACCACGCTGTCCCTCAGCACCTTGGTCGTGGTGAACGTCGCTGTCGCCGTGCCTATCGCAGCGGATGTCGCTGTTGAAGTCGAGGTCGTTGTCGATTTCGATGCCGCGCCCGTTGCCTGCCACGCCACCCCATGCTCGTTGCCCCAGTCAGGAGCAACGCGGGGGCGGCGTCAACACCGCTGCCGTTTGCCGCGCCGCTCCGCTACGACGGGGTGATTCCACGGGCCGGACCTCCCAAGGCATGGAGCAAGGCCAGGACAACTCCCACTCCCAGCCGGACCCGCTCTGGCTGCAGCAGCAGAAGCGTCGCCTGGCTGAGGAACTGCGCCCGTGGCGCCTGCTGATCTGCACCAGCGATCTGCCCTCCGGCCTGCTGATGGTGGCCAACCTGCTCGACACCCCTCCGGGGCAGCCATCCCAGCAACTGCTGGGCCTCTGCCTGCGGGCCGCCGATGCGCCGGCGCTCCTGCCGGAGATCGCCACCGACGTGCTGGTGCTCTGCCAGGAGTTCCTGCAGGACGGGTCGGCCCTGCCGGTGCTGGACCAACTGCTGCGGCGCCCCTCGCCGCCCACCGTGCTGCTCAGCCTGGCCAACCCGCACCGGGTGGTGATCCGAGCCGCCCTGGCGTCCGGCGTGCAGGGCCTGATCAGCCGGGAGAACGTGGGACGGGGCGTGGTGCTGCAGGCCCTCGCCAGCCTGGGCCGGGGGCAGGCCTTCCTCGATGCGCGCTGCCAGACGGTGCTCACCGATGCGAGCCCGGCCAGCCACGAACTCACCGCCCGCGAGGTGGAGATCCTCGCCCTGGTGGCCGAGGGCTGCACCAACCGGGCCATCGCCGAGCGGCTGCAGATCGCCGAGGTCACCGCCCGCGACCACGTGCAGCGAATCCTCTCGAAGCTGCAGGTGCCGGATCGCACCGCCGCCGCCGTGGCCGGCCTGCGGCTCGGCTACCTCCCCTGAATCCCCAGGCCGGCCCGGTGCTGAGCCCCGAGCGCGGAATCCTTCATCTGCAGGATGGCGGCGGCGCAGGGGCCGTCGAAGGATCGGGGTCCTCCGCCTTCCCTCCCCCCATGGCCATCACCACCGCGGGCAGCACCCCAGGCATCAGCCTGAACCTCACGATCCGCAAACAGTGGAACGGCGCCTTTGACGGGGACATCAGCCTCACCAACACCGGCACCACCGCCCTGAGCCAGTGGAGCGTGAGCTTCGTGAGCCGCTATGCGCTCAACAAGGTGAGCAACTTCTCCCTGCAGCAGAGCCGGCAGGCTGATGGCACCTGGCTGATCACCCTGCGTCCCCCCAGCTGGGGCACCACCCTGCTGCCCAACCGCGCCAGCCGCTCCTACCTGCAGGGAGCCCTGCCTAGCGGCACCCGGTTGGCGAGCCTGAGCGCCAGCGAGGTGCTGCTCGCCGGCAGCAGCGGTGGGGGCAGCTCCTCGCCTGCGCCGATCCCCACTCCAACGCCAACGCCGACTCCAACCCCGACACCCAATCCCACGACCCCCGGCACCGGTGGCGGCGCCACAACCACCCCCCTCACCCCCGGGGGGGTGAACTCCGGCAATGCCGCCGATCTCCTTTGGGGCGAGCGCTTCTTCGCCCCCTATGTCGACATGGGCCTCTATCCCGTGCCCGATCTTGATGGCCTCGCCCGCCAGCACGGCGTGGGGCTATTCAGCCTCGCCTTCATCCAGGCCACCCCCGCCGGTGATGCCGCCTGGGCCGGCCTGCAGGCCCTCAGCCTCACCAGCACCAACAGCCAGGCCATCGCCATCCGCAATGAGATCAGCCAGCTGCGGGCGATCGGCGGCGACGCCATGGTGTCGTTCGGCGGCGCCAGCGGCACCAGCCTGGCCCAGAAACTGGCCGCCAGCGGCGCCACCGCCACTGAGCTTGCCAACCGCTACCGCCAGGTGATCGACAGCCTGGCCCTCAACCGCATCGACTTCGACATTGAAGGCGCTGCCCTCAGCAACCGGGCCGCCAACCAACTCCTCGCCGATGCGCTCAGGCTGGTGCAGCAGAGCCATCCAGGTCTCGAGATCTGGTACACCCTGCCGGTACTGCCCCAGGGCCTCACCGCCGACGGTCTGGCCGTGGTGCGCCAGGCGCTCAGCGCCGGCGTGCAGCTCGATGGGGTGAACCTGATGACCATGAACTACGGCGACGGCGCCGCACCACCGGCCCGGCAATCGATGGGGCAGTACGCGATCGATGCCGCCAACGCCAGCTTTCGCCAGCTGGGCGCTCTGTTCGGCGGCTTCGGCCAGGCTTTCGGCTGGAACCAGCTCGGCATCACCCCAATGATCGGTGTCAACGACATCCGCAGCGAGGTGTTCAGCACCGCCGATGCCCAGCTGGTGGAGGACTTCGCCCGCAGCAAGGGCGTGGGCATGCTGGCGATGTGGTCGATCGCGCGGGATAACCCCGGCCCCCTGGGCCAGGTGGCGAACACCCACACCGGCACCACCGCCGCCAGCGGCAGCTACAGCGCCATCTGGGGCGACTACGGCACCGATCCCGTGATCTCCGGTGGGGTCACAGGCGGCGGGGGCGGCGGCGGTAGCCCGGCTGGAAGCGGCGTGGCCGGTGGAACGGCTGCGGGCGGCACCACCATCGCCGTGGCGGCTGCCACCACGGCCCTCACGGCCAGCGCCACCACGGCCGAGCGCTTCCAGCTCGGCTGGGCCTGGGGCCGCAAACTCACGATCAACGGCTTTGATCCGCTCCAGGATGCGATCGACCTGAAGGGCTTCTGGGCCGAAGGCCAGCAGGCCCGCGTGGTGGCCACCCCCGATGGATCGAGCCTCCTGCTCGACTTCAACGCCCAGCAGGTGCTGTTGCCCGGCGTGGCCGCCTCGGCCCTCAGCGGCCCGGCGCTGCAGATCTGGCAGGGCTGAAGCCAGGCGCAGGGAGAGGCTCAGATCAGCCGATAGCCGAACCAGTCCGGGATCTGGGGCTGCTCGCGGCCTTAGCCGCTGCATCGGCAGGCTCGGCCGGATCAGCGCCAAGGCTGAGCTGCACCTCAAGGCAGTCGTCCACGCTGCTGGCCAGGAAAAACCCGAAGGCATGCAGCTCCGCCAGCTGCTGCGGGTCGTAGCCACCGACTCCGTCTACAGCATCACTCCCCTCTCGCTCAGCATCTGGTTCACACCCTCGAGGATCTGCTCCGCGATCCGGTGCTCTTCCAGCAGATGGCGAAAGTTGAGGATCGTGGTCTCATCAGGGATCCTCCCTTCCATCGTCTCGATTCCGGCGAAGCGGCGGAAGCAGGGCCTATCAATCAGCATCTCTTCCATCAAGGGATCTGAAAGCGTGAACCACTGCTGCAGCAGGTGGATCCGCAGCATCACCTCCAAAGGAATCGGCGGACGACCTCCCTTGCTGGACGGCTTGTGATAGACGGGCTTGATCAAGGCCAGAAACGCTTCCCAGGGAACCGTGATCTCCATCTCGTCCAAGAAGCGCTGACGACGCGTCCTCTTATGGGAACTTCGAAAAATCAACAAGGCACTTGATTGTGGCATGATTCCGATTATGATCGGTTAAGCAATCTTCACAACAACTGTGGGTCAGAGAGGCTTCTGGGACGAGCAGCAAAGAGTCACAAAG
>Ga0247841_10000443_pt1 | contig 106851 bp, 119 predicted proteins | sample LaCruzMarch2015__2_FD_192410 | JGI IMG/M metagenome (GOLD analysis project Ga0247841, IMG submission 192410) | Freshwater microbial communities from meromictic Lake La Cruz, Castile-La Mancha, Spain - LaCruzMarch2015_18m | ecosystem: Environmental > Aquatic > Freshwater > Lake | place: Spain... | reverse complement strand
GCTAAATGAAATTAATTATTCCTTTATTTTAATTATATAGCCAAGGTAAATTTTAGTTGATTTTCGGTTACCTTTTTAAATGACTAAACGGTTATCCTATAGTTACATTTTAGATGACTTGATGCGTACGCCTTGACAAACAAACAAAATAATGTTATTATGTCTAGTTGAGTAGATGTAGATCACAAGGTTACCCTCCTTACCTTTGATCGGGCAAAAAATATGTCCTTATTTCCGCCTCTAGCGGAATAATCTACTCAACGATAAAAAACCTTCTCAACTCAGAAGGTTTTTTGTTTTTAAAAAAATGTGTTATAATGTTATTGTAGGTTTCGCACCAAACATAAAAATCATTCTTGAAAAAATAAATATAATTTTTTAGGAGGAAGAATGACGTGGTATTGGTGGGTACTCATTGCAGTTGTGGTAATTCTTCTTATTTGGTGGCTACTTTCTGCCAGCAAAAAATAAGATTTAATCTTATTTATTAGAAGAATTAATTTAGAGTATTTTGCTAGCATAAAAAAAGTTGCAATTTTTAATTGATGAATGAAAATTGTTATGAACAATACAAAAGCTAGTATTTTTGAAGTTAAGGTTAAAACAAGAGCTAAGGAAAACAAGGTTATTAAAGAAAAAAATAGCTTAAAAGTTTTTGTTAAAAATTCGCCTGAAAAGGGAAAAGCTAATAAAGAAGTAATCGATGTTTTTGCTGATTATTTAAAATGTCCAAAAACAAATATTACTATTATTAAAGGGTTAAAAAACACCCATAAGATACTAAAGGTTGAAAAACCTTTGTTTCGTGATAAGATAAAAGTAAATTTAAGTAAAAAACATTGTTGGAGTCGTTAATGCAAATTATCTTTAATCTTTATGATCAATTTTTAAATCATTTTCCATCAAACTATCATTTGATAATTTCTCTGGTGATTTTAATAATTTTTGTGGTAGCTTTATTCAATTTAGTTAAAAGAAATTTATTCTGGTTAATTTTATTAATAGTTTTAGTACCTGCTTCAGTTCCCATCTTAAATAATGTCTGGCAGGGGATACTGGAAATAATTAAATACTTAGTTGGAGCAAAATGACAGAAGAAAAATGGTCAGAAATTAAAGATATGGTTAAGGAAAAATTTACCATATTAGAAGAAAAAACCGAACCGATTGAATTATTTATTGGATTAGAAGAAAAACAAAAAATTGGCAATAAAGAAGTTTTAATTTTTGAAGGTCCAATTGGAAAAACCAAGCTGGAATACCTTGTTAAACCCGTGGTATTAGACAAAAAAGAACGTTACTCAAAACGAATGGGCACCTCTGCCAACACAGAATATATATTATCAGACACCGAATTCGTCCGACGTATCGAGGCGCATATTTGGCAAAACGATATTTGGGAAAAAATTGACGCTTCTCTTTTCGAAACATCTTAAGCGCTCTCAGCTTCCTTGACTTTTTAGTTATTTTATTTTAAATTAACTCCATAAGGAGCTTTTTTATTTGAGTTCTTTAATAAACAAGAAAAAAATAATAGGGGGGAGTGAAATGATAGAAATTGAAATTGGTAAAAAATGTGTTGGATTAGATATAGAGATCAAACATCTGACCATTAGACCAATAGGAGAAATCGCGAATAACATGCTCGAGAGAATTAAAAAATCTCTTGTCAAAATGTTCAATCTTGATAAGTTAAGGGTTGATCAAGTTGTTCTCGATTTAAGTTTTGCCCAGACATTCAAGACGAAAGAAAAACAAAAAATACTGAGACGAGTTCGCTTTAAACTGACTAACTATTTAAGAAGTATAACGAAAGTATTTGATACCATCGATCCTAAAAAAATCATTTCATAATTTCAGAAAAAGAGGGGGTGAATTAATGGTGAGACCCTTGAAAAACAGAATCAAAAGATATCTGGCTCTATTAATCTAAATTTGCCAAAAACAATTTCTTATAAACCCAAAGCTAAAAAATGCTTTGGGTTTTTTATTTCGCTAAGTATCTTGACGAAAAATCCAATATTTGCTAATCTATTAACATCGCCAGGATATTTTCGATCTTTAAAAATCTGCTCGGCGAAATAAATATTTGGAGGATTAAGAGAATGGACAATATTCCAAAAATGGGCGATATCCCAAAGTCGAATGATATTCTAAATTTGCGTCTTTTCTGTAAGCGTTGTGGCAATAAAGATCTTGATTTAAAGAAATTATTTACAGACGGAATTCTCAGGTGCAATGTTTGCAACAAAACAAGAATTTTTTTGCTCAATGGAACTGACATTATTCCCAGAACTCAAACGATAAAAGTGATAGACAAAAAAACCTTCATCTATATGCTCGAGGGGGCATGGTTTGCGGAATTGAAAACAGCGCAGGAAACGGATATACTCACATCAGAACAGGTTCCAATAGAAGCGTTAAACATGATATTGCAGGGATTAATATCTGATGATACTATCTTCACAGACTCCAAGGTAAAATCTATTTATAATGTATTATCTCATGCAATCCGGTTTGATATGCTTGTGCAGCTATATATAAAACTCAATTCAAAATCATTACCGACCGAAGCTAAAGAATTAACAGATGAAGCTAAAAAAATAATCACCGAGCTTGAAGAAAGTGGCATAAAGATTGCTCCAGAAGGTGTTGTTACTCTTGAAAAGGAGTTTACTCCAGATCAAAAAGAAAAGATTGCAGATTTAAAGAACGCACTATAGGGCATTGGCTACGTCAAAAAATCTTGAAGGGGGAGGGTGAAAAATGTCAAGGGCTTCAGGAATTATAAAAAAAAATGGAATAAGAAAGATTATTTTCCAATTCCTTGCGTTATTGACATTAGATATAATAGCGTCAATAACCATAAGTGTGTATTCTCAGTCAAAACTCTATGGAAGTATTGCGGCTGTCGGCATTGGATTATTAATTCTTTATTTTGGTTTTTATTTGCCGCTAGTGCATCTATCAGAAAAGACTATCAACGAAAAAAATGAACAACTGAAGATTTAATAAAAACTTTTGGAAGGGGGAATGAGAAAAATGATGGGAGTTGCTACAAAAGAGGAAGATAGAAATGTTATCCATTATATAGTGCCACTCTATGAAAAATTTGACCCAGACACAGCCGAGAGCCTCTATAACTTTTTACATGCTCGCACCGTCGAAAGCAAAAGAAAATTATTCCGAAAAACTATGATCACGATTGACTATAGTAAAATTAAAAATGTGAACAAATTTTTAACCTTTATGAATTCTAATCGTGAAAATCTTGAAACGATCGGAAAGAATTTATCAATAAACATTAAAACTACTAGCAAAGAAAGTTATAGCAAAGTTTAATCTCAATAAACAACATGTAGGCGCGACATAATGTCGCGCTTTTTTCTTTTTTAAAAAAATGATATAATTTAATTAATTTGGGTGAGCTTATAATAATTTTGTCGACATTATGTCGAAATTTAAGGAGGAAAAATGCGAAAGTTTATTTTCTTAGTCGTAGCGGTCTGTTTATTTCTTTTGCCAACTTCCGCAAAAGCGGTAAGCGTGGCGACCAATGCTAGCGACAATGGTGATTACACTCTGGCGCAAAGCGAGACTATCGCTGACAATTTTCTAGTTGCGGGAAGTAATCTTGATCTAAAAGGTACTGTTCAAAAAGATTTATTCATTTTTGGACAAAATGTTACCTTAAGCGGCGTTGTCGGTGGCAATGTTTTTGCCGGTGCCGCACAAGTTAACGTAGATAGCAACATTAAAGGTGATCTTTACGCCGGAACCGGTAACCTTTATGTAAACAAAGGCGCGGTTATTGAAGGCGATCTGATAGCAGGTGCCGGATCAGTTAAAATCGATGGTGAAATTAAAGGCAAAGTTTATGCTGGCGTAGGCAATTTAACTATTGGTTCCTCTGCTATTGTAGCCAAAGAAATTGTTTACTCAAGTGATAGCACGGCAAAAGTTAGTTCAGATGCCAAAATTGCTCAAATCACCCAGAAAATTACTCCTAAACCGGAAAAGTCTAAAGTCGTTAAAGATCAAATCACTAATCAATTTTTAGGCTTCCTTATGGCCCTTTTGGTAGGTGTTATCATGATAACCCTGCTTTCTAAATGGACTAAAGCGGCCGCCGAACAAGTTCATTCACACTTCTGGAAAACACTTGGTTGGGGCTTTCTCTTCCTGGTTGCTACTCCTATAGCAATAATTATTGCTTTAATGACAGTTATTGGCATACCATTAGCGTTTATTACAGGCGCTCTCTACTTTATCGCAATTTATTTGGCCAAAATTATTGTGGCCTTTGCACTAGGCGGGTATATTACTAAACAAAAATGGCTCCCGATTTGGTCATTAACCTTGGGCCTAGCCATTATTGTTCTTCTAGGCGTTTTACCGTTTATTGGCGGGTTTATTAGCTTTGTAGTGCTGATTATAGGTTTGGGCGGATTAGTCATCGGCGCTAATACTTGTTGCAAAAAATAGGGTAAATTATGTCTAACATTTTAGATTTGCATGAGAAAAATCGAGATCTTGAAGTATCAAAAAATCCTATTGCTCCAGCACAACAACCTCCCAAAACCGGTGCCTGGACAAGGTTTAAGGAATGGCTCAAAACTCCCAAGGGTAAAAAGATATTTATCATAATTATTGTTGGTTTTCTAATTTTCGCTGCAGCCGGTTTCGTTGTTTATGATAGATATTTCAAAAAAGATAAATCAGGCCAAAATACCAATCAAAACTCCCCAGGTGTAAACTTCAAAAAAGAACCAGAGGTAAAAAAAGCTACCAGTATGCTTGACGGTATTAAGTACCCCGAAAGTACTGCCAACCGTCATCCTTTAGGTATTATGATTGAAAATCACCCAGAAGCCAGACCACAGGCAGGTCTTGATAAGGCCAAAATTGTATATGAAGCGATAACCGAAGGCGGTATTACCAGATTTATGGCTATGTATGGCCCGGAAAGCGCCGAAAAAGTAGGTCCAGTGCGTTCTGCGAGAACATATTACCTTGATTGGTGTTTAGAGTATGATTGCTTTTATAGCCACGTAGGAGGCAATTTAGATGCCTTACAGCTTATTCCTAAGTTGGGAATTAAAGATCTGGATCAATTCAAATACGGCACCCAAGCCTACTGGAGAGAAGCAGAACAGGGTAAAGCCACTGAACATACTATGTTTACCAATACCGATAAACTCTATAAGATTGCCGAAAATAACGGCTGGAGTATGAGCTCCGATTACACCAGTTTAGAATTCAAAACCGAAGCGCCACTCGAACAACGCCCGGAATTATCTTCAGTTATTATTGATTTTTCTGGCCCTGCCTATAAGGTTAAATGGACCTATGATAAGGCCTCAAACAATTATCTACGAGAGATGGCTGATGAACCTCATAATGATCTGTTAACCAATAAACAACTAACAGCCAAAAATGTTATTGTCCAAGAGGTGCAAAGATGGAACGCTCCTACTGAAATTAACGAGGAAGGCTGGGCTATGAAAACCGTTGGTACGGGAAATGCTAAAATATTTATTGACGGTAAGGTGATTGACGGTACCTGGAAAAAAACCAATCAGGAAGCTCGCACGAAATATTATGGTACCGATGGCAAGGAATTAAGCTTTAATCCTGGAAATTCGTGGATATGCATAGTCCCACCAGATATTAGTGTGACAACACAATAATTGATCTAACACAAAAACCCCGCTTAAGCGGGGTTTTTGTTATATCTTATCAACCGTTATTCAGTAATAGAGTTGGCAACACCTTTAACCTTATCAACGTACCATTGGGCATGATTGTAAGAAAATAAAGCAGAATCCACATCACCCCAAGAAGCACCAGATTGAGCAAGTAATTGCGCGGCGCCAAACACAGCATCTTCGGCACTATACATATTGGCTATACCATCGCCATTACCGTCTTGAGCATATGCTCTCCAAGTAGAAGGCATAAACTGCATTGGACCACCAGCGCCAGCGTAGGAGCTAACAGAAGTGTCCCAAGCCTTACCTGATTCAACCTGCCAGACAGCCTCAAGAATTCTCCAATCAATACCCCATTTAGCTGCAGCACGTTTTACTAAAGCACGTTTAGTACTAAGATCAGGATCCGCTACAGTACGGGTTGATTCACGAGCAACAACTTCACGAGTAGAAGTAGTATTTTTACTAGCTTCTTCTTGAGCTTGTTTTTCTCGCTCTTCTCTTTGTACACGATTAAATTCTGACTCAACAACATTAAACGATTTTATCTCTTTCTTCTCGATGAATAACGGGTTGATGCTAGAAAGGTTAGCTTTAACATTACCGGCATAACCTCCAGAAGCTTTAATAACGTTGTCATTAGCTTTTACTTGCATAGTGCCAAGCGGAGTAGTGACTATAATAATAGACAAAGTGACTATCTTGCTTACCATACTAAGTAAAGTAACTTTCTTAGATAATCTATTTATTTTGATTTTTTGAACCTTCTCTTTAACTCGTTCGATAATGTTTTTAATCATTGTTTTATCCTTGCCTTTTTCCGTCCTGCTCACCCTGAGTCTTACCCTAGGGCTAATGAAGAACTTTAGCTTTCTATTAAAAAAGATCCTTAATATTAAAGATCTTAATTTTTAAAAGCCTGATTCTTCGCATTCTGGAAAAGACTGTCTATTGTAACATATATTGATTATCTTGTCAAGTACCTAGCACACGTTCGTGATATCAATAGTTTTAAATTATTAATTTATAATTTTTAATCTATTTAAAATTGAAATTTTTTGTAGTTATATGTATAATCTTTTACAGGAGAAGAATATGGATTTATTTGATAAACAAAAAATGACTGGTTTCCAGCCTTTAGCCGAGCGAATGCGGCCAATTAATCTTAAAGAGTTTATTGGCCAAAAACATATTTTAGGTAAAGGTCAGCCTCTTAAAATTATGATTGAACAAGGAGAAATCAGTTCAATAATTTTTTGGGGACCGCCGGGTAGTGGCAAAACCACACTAGCGCGTCTAATTGCAAGATATACTAAATCAGAATTTAAAGAATTTTCTGCGGTTTCTTCCGGTATTAACGAAGTAAGACGTGTAATCAAAGAAGCGATAGACCGAATTAAGTTTTATCATAAAAGAACCATTATATTTATTGACGAGATCCATCGTTTCAATAAATCTCAACAGGACGCTTTTTTACCGTCTGTAGAAAATGGCACTATTATTTTAATCGGCGCCACTACCGAAAATCCATCATTCGAAGTAAATGCACCGCTAATATCACGTTCAAAAGTGTTTGTTTTGCACGCCTTGGATGATAAAGACATTATGCTACTCATTAAACGAGCGTGTAGGTTATATCCTAAACATAATTTCCAAAAAGATGCTTTAAATCATATAGTGGCTTCATCTGGCGGGGACGCTAGAATTGCCTATAACGCTCTTGAACTTGCCACACATACTGCCCATAATGTTACCTTGCAAGTGGCTGAACAGGCTGTACAAAAAAAGGCAATCCTTTATAACAAAAAAGGGGATTATCATTACGATATAATTTCTGCTTTTATCAAATCTATGCGCGCGAGTAAACCTGACGCAACACTGCATTGGCTGGCCAGAATGATAAAAGCTGGCGAAGACCCAATTTTTATTGCCCGTCGTATGGTAATTTTTGCCTCTGAAGATATTGGCAATATTCAGCCAACTGCTTTGGTAGTAGCAACTGCTACTATGCAGGCAATCCATATGGTAGGAATGCCAGAAGCCGGGATAATTTTAGCTCAAACTGCAACATACTTGGCAACCTGTAAAAAATCAACCGCCTCTTATGACGGGTTAATCGCGGCTTTAAACGATATTGATACCGAAAGATTAGAACCAGTTCCTCTACATCTAAGAAATGCTGTTACCGAACTAATGCGCGATTTGGGTTACGGAAAAGATCATATTAGATATCCTTATAAAGGAAAAAACACCAAAAACACCTTGGAGTACTTGCCAAGTAATTTAAGAAATAAAAGATACTATTTTAGTCCTAAAAAAGATAATTAATATCTAGAACACTAATTTTTCAAATTTCTTCCCAAAGGCCTCTGCCACAGAACTATTAGTAAGTTTTCCCTGATAAGTATTAACCCCTTGAGCTAAGGCCTTATCTGATCTAATAGCTTTCTCAAAACCTCTATTAGCTAATTTTAAAATATAGGTTAGGGTAGCATTGGTAATTGCCAATGTGGAAGTTCGAGGAACTGCTCCGGGAATATTGGTAACACAATAATGGATTACACCTTCGACCTCGTAAATTGGCTCACTGTGCGAAGTTGGACATGAAGTTTCGCTAATGCCTCCTTGGTCAATGGAAACATCCACAAAAACCGATCCTTTAGGCATCAATAATATCATTTCTTTGGTTAATATTCTTGGAGCTTTAGCACCTGGAACTAACACCGCTCCCACCAAAAGATCTGTGGTGGGCAACGCTTTTTTGATATTAGTTTCATTAGAGATCATAGTTTTAATTTTAGGATAACTTTTTTTAATTTTGGCCAGTTTGTTTTTATCACGACCGAAAATAGTCACTGATGCCCCTAGACCATAAGCCATTTGTAGGGCATTTAGGCCAACATTGCCGCTGCCTAAAATAGTAACATTACCAGGTTTTACTCCCGTAACTCCACCCAATAGTACACCTCGCCCACCATGAGTTTTCTCTAAAAAATGCGCGCCAACTTGCGTTGCCAGACGACCTGCCACTTCACTCATAGGTTTAAGTAGCGGCAATACTTTATTAGGTAATGATACGGTTTCGTAGGCAATGCCGATTACTTGTTTTTTTAGCAATTCTTCTAATAAACTTTTTTCTGCCGCGAGATGTAAATAAGTAAAGAGAATTAACCCTTTTCTTAAATATTTAAATTCATCTTGGAGTGGTTCTTTGATTTTTACAATCATTTCGCTTTTTGCCCAGACATCTTGGGCAGAATTTATTATCGTTGCGCCAGCTTCAATATATTCCTGATTAGAAAAACCGCTGCCCACACCTGCATCTTTTTCTATTAAAATTTTATGACCTGCCTTATTTAATATGTTAACTCCGGCCGGTGTCAAACCAACCCTATTTTCCTTGTTTTTAATTTCACGAACTGTACCGATAATCATGCTTTCTCCTTTTTTCTTTATTTTTAGCCAAGTGTTTTTAATTTAACACAAATGGAGTATAATTTAAAAGTGGGGATAAAATGATTTTTAATAGTCAAAGTTTCCAAAACAACAAACAACTGCCTAATAAATTTACTTGTAATGGCAAAAAAACATTTCCCAATTTAAACTGGTCCGATTTTCCAACCGAAACAAAAAGCTTCGCGCTTATCTTGGAAGATCCAGATGCGGTCGAAGGCAAAACTTTTGTTCATTTCTTGGTAATTAATATTCCCGCCAATGCTACATCTTTAACAGAAGGCGACAGCACTAAAATTCCCGGAACCCCAATCGTTAATGATGGCGGTACAATTTCTTATGTACCTCCTTGCCCACCAATTAGAACCGGCAATCACCGATATATATTTAAAATTTTTGCCCTAAATATTAAACAGGTCGATGGGGTAAATAAAGACAATTTTTACGAAATAATTAAAGCGAATGTTATTGATCAAGCAGAAATAATAACATATTACGAGCGTGTATAACTAAAATTTTAAAAAATGAAAGGAATTTATGAGATATAAAGGACATCGAGTAGGCATTTTTATTGACGTGCAAAATCTGTACTACTGCGCTAAAAATCTTTACGGATCGTTTCCCGATTATAACGCTATAGTTGAAGACGTTGCCAAAGATCGACAGTTAGTTTGTGCTTTTGCCTATGTGGTATCTGCCAATATTCCCAAACAAGACGATTTCTTTGCCGCACTCAGGCAATCTGGCATTGAGGTTAAACAAAAAGATCTGCAAATATTTCCAGGGGGAATCAAAAAAGGGAATTGGGACGTAGGCATTGCCGTAGATATTTTACGCTATATGAATCGTGTTGATGTGGTAGTGCTAGCCTCCGGTGATGGCGACTTTACGGAACTATTGGAATATTTGAAAAATCAAGGAGTAAAAACCGAAGTCATGAGCTTCGGCCGCACTACTTCTAAACGACTTTCCGAAGAAGCGGATATATTTATTGACCTTGATAAAAATCCTAAAAAATATTTAATTAAAAAATTTGGCACTCGTCCAACAAAAAAATAGCATGAAAAATATTTTGATTCTTCACGGTTGGAAGGCCAATCCTAAAATACTTTGGTTTCCCAAGGTCAAAAAAGAATTGGAAAAGCTTGGGTATAATGTTTTTGTACCAAAATTACCCAGATCCCGTCACCCCAAACAGCATGCCTGGCTAGAGGTGGTAAAAAAATTTAAACCAAACAAAGATTGGATTTTGGCAGGTCATAGCTTGGGCGGTACTACAATTTTAAGATATTTAGAACAAACCAGGACCCCAATTGGCAAAGTGGTGTTATTAGCCACTCCTTTAGTTGATTGCACTATGGAAGAAATTAGTGATTTTTTTAAAACTGATTTTAATTGGGATAAAATTGCTAAACATACCAAAAAAGCTACAGTATTAGTTTCCGATGACGATTATCCATTCATAACCATTAGCGCTCAAGGTATTGCCAACAAATTAAATGGCGACTTGATAACGCTTACCGGCCACGGGCACAATCTCGAAACCGCCCCTATAACATCAATCGTTGAAACGATAATTAAATAAGATAATACTTTTTTATTTTCCCAAAAACATCTATAATCTAACTATAAAGCTAGTAAGGAGACATATGGAAATAACTCCACAATCAATTGCCGGGTTTATTGATCATACGGACGTTAAGCCGGATGCAACAGAGAATGATATTAAAAAACTTTGCGCTGAAGCCGTAAAATACGGTTTTCATTCGGTATGTGTTACTCCTTACCGAGTACATAGTGCGGCAGAATTTTTAAAATCCACCAACCGCTACCCTGAGGGTAGAGGCAATAAGGTGGAGATAATTTGTGTAGTTGGTTTTCCTTTTGGCGTGGCCACCACCGAAGAAAAGATCGAAGAAGCTATAATTGCTAAAAGCGACGGCGCCACAGAAATCGATATGATAATAAATATCGGTGCTGTTAAAGAACATGATTGGAATTTTATTAAAAAGGAAATCCACGCAATTAGTCAAGCCATCAAACCGTTGGGATTAAAAGTGATCATGGAGATTGGGTTTTTGACTAAACCAGAACTAATTAAGGCCTGTCAAATTGCCGAAATTGCCGGCGCTAAATTTGTAAAAACTTCTACCGGTTATGGCCCCAGAAAACCCACGACTGAAGATATAAAAATTATGCGCCAGGCTGTGGGATTGAAAATAGGCGTTAAGGCCTCAGGCGGAATACATGATTTTAAAAAAGCCAAAGCCATGATAGAAGCAGGTGCGACCAGAATTGGCACCAGCTCAAGTTTACAAATTATCGGCGCACTAGAACCTAAGAAAAAAGAGGTAGAATAATAGCACAAGTTTACAATTTTTAATTTACATTGAATTATCAATGTTACATTGAGTCAATGAAAATTCATTGAAAATTGATAACTGAAAATTGAAAATTACTGAGGAGGATTCTTGACTATAAAATTTTGTGGGGCGGCCGGGCGCGTAACCGGATCAAATTATTTGGTGGATACCGGAAAGGTAAAATTTTTAGTTGATATGGGACTTTTTCAAGGAGACCACGAAGCAGATAAAGAAAATTGGCAAGAATTTCTATACGACGCAAAACAAATTGATTTTGTAATTATCACTCACTCGCACATTGACCACATTGGCAGATTGCCGCTTCTATATAAGCGGGGATTCAGAGGAAAAATATATTCAACCTTGCCAACTCAAGAATTCGCGCAAATCTTTTTAGAAGATACTGCCAGAATTCTTACTAAAACTGCTGAGGAATTAAAATTACCGCTTTTATATGAAGAGGTAGACGTTGAAAACGTTATGGACCTATTTGACGACAAAAATTATTACGAAGAATTTTCACCTGCCGAAGACATCAAAGTAAAATTTTATGACGCCGGACATATTCTGGGCTCAGCCATTGTAGAAATAACTATTGGTAAAAAGATCATCGTCTTTAGCGGGGATTTGGGTAATCCTCCCGTACCAATTTTACGCGATACCGATTTTGTCAAAAAAGCTGATTATGTAATAATGGAATCGACTTACGGAAATAGAACGCACGCTCCTTTTGAAAAAAGACGACTTGAACTAGAAAGAGTTATCGAAGAAACCCAAGCAAAAAATGGGGTTTTATTAATACCTTCCTTTGCTATGGAACGTACCCAAGAAATTATTTACGAACTCAACGAACTAATCAAAAATAATAGGATTAAAGAAATTCCTATTTATATCGATAGTCCTTTAGCCACTCGAGCTACCGAAATCTACAAACAACATCCTGAGTATTTTGATGAAGAAGCGCAAGGATTAATTAAAAAAGGCGAAGACTTCTTTAATTTTCCTAATCTAAAATTTACCAAGTCAATCGAAGAATCTAAGGCGCTAGATAAAGATATTAGCCCCAAAATAATTATTGCCGGTTCCGGTATGAGTAATGGCGGCAGAATTGTTTTTCATGAAAAAAATTATCTACCTAAAGAAAACACTACCTTACTAATTATTGGCTTCCAGGTAAAAGGAACCTTGGGTAGGAAAATAGAATTAGGTGAAAAAATTATCAATATTCAAGGAGAAGAAGTTGATGTTAAAGCTAAAATACAGACGATAGAATCATATAGCGCCCACGCCGATCAACCAAGATTAAAATATTGGCTAAGCCAAATTGAAAAGCCAATTAAAAAAGTTTTCCTGGTTCATGGCGAACCAACTTCTCAAGATGTACTACTCCATGATATCGAAGGGGAACAGGGGATCGAAACATATATTCCTCGTTTTGGAGAAAGCATAGAAATATAATTTTACAATATCAATATTTAAAAATTTGGTCATTAAAATTTCACTGAAAATTAAAAATTGAAAATTACTCCTGAAAGGAGTTCTATGAAGTATAAAATTTGTGTTTCGGGGGCGGCAGAGACCGATCATTGTGCGGATTGTGCCATGGAAAAAACTAAAGAGTTAGGCCGCGAAATCATCAAACATAACGGCGTGTTAGTAACTGGGGCTACCATTGGCACTCCTCTTTGGGCAGCTATGGGCGCCAAAGACGCCGGGGGATTCAGTATTGGACTTTCACCAGCAGCTTCAGAGCTAGAACATGTTAAAAAATATCATCTGCCAATAGATAATTTTGACATTATTATTTATACCGGCTTTGGCTATTCTGGTAGAAATTTACTCTTGACTAGAAGCTCTGATGCGGTTATTATTTCCTGCGGCAGAATGGGAACGCTAAATGAATTTACCATTGCTTTTGAAGATGGTAAACCGATTGGTGTTCTTACCGGCACCGGCGGCATAGCTGATGAAATTGCTAATATTATCGAAAAGGCCCATCGCGAAAAACATAAAATTATTTATGATTCAGATCCCAAAATTTTGGTGGAAAAATTGGTTAAACTGATTGACGAAGAAAAAGCACAGGCTGAGCCTACTCCGCCCTATGAAGGTAAAAATAGATAAAATCGATCATATCTATGCAAGAACGTGATAATAAATGGCTACGAGAACGTTTAAAATATCTTTGGCAAAGATATTTTTCTGATGTACCCATTGCTAATACTATCATTATTAAATTTGGCCAATCGGCTAAAACCCGCCTGGGTTCGATTAAGCCCGGTAGAATTTATAAAAAAGAACATTCCATTATTACCCTTAATGGCCATTTCCGCGACGTAAATATTCCTGATTTTGTAGTAGACGGAGTTATTGCTCATGAATTTATGCATTACGCCCACGGCTTTGCCTCGCCACACGAACAGGCCTTTCGTCATCCTCATAAAGGCGGGGTAGTTAATGAGGATATGAAAGAGAGGGGACTGGGAGAAATTTTAAAGTTAGAAAAAAAATGGTTAAAAGAAAATTGGCGCGATTATCTACTAGCAAATCACAAATTTACTGTTCGTAAACGCGCTTTAAAATTTAAATTGTTCGGATTTTAAGAAGGAAAATGATTAAAAAATGTATTTTTTGTGAAATAGTTAATAAGAAAATTCCCACGAAAATTATTTACGAGGATGATTTGGTAGTGGCTTTTCCTGATATTAATCCTAAAGCGCCAACGCATGTTTTAATCATGCCCAAAAAACACATTAAAACCATCGATCATCTGGAGAAAAAAGATGAACAAATAGTTGGAGCTTTAATTTACGCTGCGCAAAAAATCGCTAGAGATAAAAAGATCGCCAAAAACGGCTATCGGTTAGTTTTTAATGTTAATAACCATGGCGACCAGCTTATCAATCATATTCACTTACACTTAATAGGTGGACAGAAACTCGGAGACATGGTATAGTTATTTTAAGTTCTAAATATCAAACCCTAAACACTAAACAAATCTAAAATTTAAAATATAAAATCCAAGATATTATTAGAGTTTAGGATTTAGAGTTTAGAATTTCCCTCGCCACAGCGGGGCTTGAGGAGGTGATTAGTTTATGTATGAAGACAAACCAAGAAGATCAAAGCCAAACGCTCAAGTATTAATGAGGCGTTTTTTTCGTGAAGTTCAGCACAGCCGACTTTTATCGGAAGCCAAAAAACGAAGATTTTTTTCCAAAGATCCTTCTAGAAAAGTAAAACGCGAATCAGCTCGTCGCCAGGCCATGATTAAAAAAATTCGCAGAGGATACTAATAAATAAGGAAAAATATGACTTTATTAGAAAGAATCGATGCCGATATTATAACAGCGCAAAAAGCTAAGGAAGAGATAAAGCTTTCTACTTTGCGCTTACTTAAAAATGCCATTAAAAATAAAGAAATCGAACTCAAGAAAGATGCTGATGATAATTTAGCCGGTGAAATTATTGCCAAAGAAATCAAAACTCGTAAAGATTCTGTCGAACAATATACTGCCGGCGAAAGAAAAGATCTTGCTGACAAGGAAAATTTGGAAATTGAAATTCTTAAAAAATACTTACCAGAACAACTCTCTCAGGAAAAAATTACCGAAATTGTTCAAAAGGCTATCTCCAAAACCCAGGCCTCCGGCCCCCAAGATATGGGTAAAATTATGGGAATAATTATGCCCGAAGTTAAAGGTAAAGCCGATGGCGCACTCGTTTCTCGACTAGTTAAGGAGAATTTAGCAAAATGAAGAAGCCAATTCGTTACGGTTTATTTTTGCTAATGACAATTTTTATTATCAACCTTGTTGTAATTCTTTTGGTGAATATAATTTTTCGTCACTGGCAAATTTTTACCGGCGCTAATCTTTCTATCATAATATTTTCTTCCCTTCTAGCCTCTCTAATTATTAGCGTAATTGTCATTTATACTAGCCCCGTTATTAAAGATTTTTTAATAACATATCGCACACTATTACGCTTAGAAGCGCTTTCTCATCCACTACTGATGAGATTATCCTCGGAAGCGCCGGGAACATATAATCATTCTTTAATAGTAGCTAATTTGGCTAACCGTGCCGCCAAAGCCATTGGCGCCGACAGTTTGCTGGCGCGTGTTGGCGGATATTATCACGACTCAGGGAAACTATCCAATCCTCTCGCTTTTATAGAAAACCAGGCGGGCACAGACAATATTCATGAAGAAATTGATAATCCCCAGAAGAGCGCGAAAACAATCATTAATCATGTTAAAGCCGGGGTAAAACTCGCTAAAGAATATAAATTACCCGATGAAGTAATAGCGCTTATCGCCGAACACCATGGTACTACCTTATTAACTTACTTCTATGAAAAAGCTCGGGGAAAAAATCCCCAAACTATACGCGGAAGCTTTCGTTACCCTGGGCCAAAAGTAATGTCTCGGGAAGCTGCTATTCTAATGTTGGCAGACGCTATTGAAGCAAAAATCCGTTTAATTAAAGAAGTAAATCCCAAGATAATTCACGACGTAGTTGATGAAATAATCCAAATGCGTCTGAATGATAAACAACTAGAACTTTCTGGTTTATCCAACGGTGATATCACCCGTATAAAAGATTCTTTCATGGATACTCTTGGGGTAATATTTCACCAAAGAATTGACTATCCCAAAACCGGATTACTTCGCTACAAAATATGAAAAACATTGTCTATTTTACTAGTTATAAAGATGCTATTGTATCCTTAAAATGGATAAATAATATTGTTGAACAATTGTTGTTAAAATATCAAATTAATGATATAGTGGAAATAGGTATCGAACTTGTATCAAAGGAAGAAATTAAAAAGTTAAACAAGCTTTATCGACATATAGATAAAGCTACTGACGTGCTTTCCTTTGGACAAGTAGAAAATAAAAAATATATAAAAAATACTCCTAGAGCGCTCGGAGATGTTGTAATTTGTTATCCTATTGCCGTTAGCCAAGCAAAAGAACACAAACATAGTACAAAAGCGGAAATTGAGTTTTTGATTCATCACGGTTTTCGACACTTAATTGGTTTGCATCATAAATAAATAATTTAAACAATATTGCGGCCTATTTAATTCGTACGAATTAACGGCCCGTTCCGATCTTCGATCGGAAACAGGGAGGGAACGTGCAGAAACAAAATATAGTAGTTGGACGCGATGTCGGTACCACTAAGGTTGCCACCTGCGCCGGCAGTTATCAAGAAAACGGCATGGAAATAATTGGACTAGCTAAAACTCCTAACACAGGGCTACGTAAGGGCATGGTGGCAGATATTGAAGAAACTGTTTCAGCAATATCCGCGGTTTTAGAAAATGCCGAGAGAATGGCCGGAATTCCTTTAACTTCATGTTTTGTAGGAATCAACGGATCACATATTAACTCTATTAATTCTAAAGGTGTTATAGCAGTATCACGTGCTGATGGGGAAATTACAGAGGAAGATGTAGAACGTGTCATTGAGGCCTCACGAGCCGTGGCTATCCCGCCTAACAGAGAGATACTGCACGTGATTCCGAAAAACTTTACAGTTGATGGACAAGAGGGCATTAAAGACCCTGTAGGCATGACTGGCATCAGATTAGAAGTAGAAACTCATGTTATTAGCGGTTCAACCTCTGCTATAAAAAATTTATCCAAATGTGTAACGCAAGCCGGACTAGATATTGAAGGAATTGTATTTTCTCCCTTAGCCACTGCTAAAATGCTTCTTTCTAAAAAACAAAAAGAGCTTGGTGTGGCTCTAGTAGATATGGGCGCCGGAACTACCTCCATAGCGGTTTTTGAAGAAGGAGATATTATCCACTGCGGCGTGATTCCGGTCGGTTCTATGCATATTACTAACGACATTGCTATAGGATTACGCATTTCATTAGACGCCGCGGAAAAAATTAAATTAAAATTTGGTACAGCTTCTAGTAAAAAAATACGTGATAGCGAAAATATCGATTTAAGTGACTTTGAAAAAGGCGAGAGCGAGAAGACAAAAAGAAAATACGTTGCTGAAATTATTGAAGCAAGACTAACTGAAATATTTTCTCTAGTAAAAGACGATCTTAAAAAAATAGGCAAAGATGGAATGCTTCCTGCCGGGATCGTTCTAACTGGAGGAGGAGCACAACTAGACGGATTAATTGATTTTGTTAAAGAATACTTAAGATTACCGGCTCAAATTGGTCTGCCAATGTTGGAAGCTTCGGGAATGGTTGACAAATTAGATAGTCCCGTGTATGCTACAAGTGTAGGTTTAATGTTTTGGGGACTAGAAGAAGCACCCCTAGAAACAAAAGGTTTAAGCAAATTAAATATTCCTAATATGGGAGGGGTGGTAGAAAAAACTAAGAACTTTTTTAAACAGTTCCTACCATAATTTTTTTATACTGCCGCCACCAAATCGCTCTTAGCGAAAATGAAGGCGGGTAGGGAGGAAAAATATGGAAAAACAATCTGACATCGAAAGTTTCGCGATTATTAAAGTCGCCGGGGTAGGTGGTTCTGGCGGTAATGCTATTAATCGCATGATCGAAGCTAAAGTTAAAGGCATCGAATTTATTTCTATAAATACTGATGCCCAAGCTTTGCTTCATAACCAATCGCCGGTTAAAGTTCAAATTGGTAAAGAAGTAACTGGAGGACTCGGAGCGGGAAGCGACGTTGAACTTGGACGAAAATCGGTTGAAGAAAATAAAGATGAAATTTACGAAGTGCTTAAAGGCGCTGATATGGTTTTTGTGACTTATGGATCTGGTGGCGGCACAGGAACAGGCGCTGGACCATTAGTTGCCGGCATTGCCAAAGAATTGGGTGCTCTAACAGTTGGCGTTGTCACTAAGCCGTTCGCTTTTGAAGGTATGCGCCGCAGAAAAGTTGCCGAATTAGGCATCGAAGAACTTCGCGATAAAGTCGATACTTTAATTACTATCCCTAATGACCGATTACTGCAAATAATTGATAAAAAAACTTCTCTTTTGGATGCTTTTGGTGTGGTTGACGATGTACTTCGCCAAGGTGTTCAAGGTATTTCTGATCTTATTACACTGCATGGTATTATTAATGTTGACTTTGCTGATGTCAGAACTATTATGGCTGACGCTGGTTCAGCTTTAATGGGTATTGGTCGTGCTTCTGGCGATAATCGCGCCATCGAAGCAGCTCGTGCCGCTATTGATTCACCGCTCTTGGAACTTTCTATTGACGGAGCCAAGGGAATTCTCTTTAATATTACCGGCGGACCGGATTTAGGTATGTATGAAATTGACGAAGCTGCCAAAGCAATAACGGAAGCAGCTGATCCAGATGCCAATATTATTTTTGGAGCTATTATTGATGAAGCTATGCAAGGCGAGGTAAAAATTACTGTTATTGCTACTGGTTTTGAGCCAGGTGCTGAAGAAAGAAAAAGAGAAAAACATCATCATCAAGCGCCAATTAGAACAGAAATTCCTACCGAACCGGAAATGGAAGAGACCAAACCCGAGGAAGAACTAGAAGTCCCGGCTTTCATTAGAAGAAAACTTAAATAGTACATAGATAAACAAATTCCACGAATCACACAGATAATCATGGTATTAAAAAATTACTCCGCTCGGAGTAATTTTTTAATCTGTGTAATCTTGTGCGATTAGTGTATCTGTGTACTTGTGTCCAGTTATCCACAATTTTAATGTTTGACAACACAATATGTGGGGTATAGAATGGTTGTAGAATAACAACATACGGGAAAATGTCTAATTACTAATTAACCTAATTTCTTTGGAATTTGATTAGAATAATTAGACATTAGTAATTAGAAATTTAGGTAGATATGCTTTGCGTAAAATGTCACAAAAACCAAACCTACGTCATCGATTCGCGCGAAGAAGAAGATTCTATTAGACGTCGCCGACAATGCCCAAATTGTGGTTTACGTTTTACTACTTACGAAAGAATTGAAGCAACAAATTTGCGAGTTATTAAAAAAAATGGTATCAGAGAAGTATTTGAAAGAGATAAAGTTTTACACGGTATGCTTAAATCTTGCGAAAAAAGAAATATTGCCCAAGAAACAATCGAACAAGCCGTCACCAGAATCGAAAGCATATTATCCGAAAAAGGCGAAAAGGAAATTTCCAGTTCAATCATTGGTGAATTAGTAATGAAGGAATTAAAAAAAATAGATAAAGTTGCTTACATAAGATTCGCTTCTGTCTATAGAGATTTTACCGATGTAGAATCATTTGAAAAAGAAATTCATAAAATATTGAAAAAATAACTGTCACATTTACTCTAGGAGGGTTCATGGACTCTGAAAAAAAAGACAAAAAACCACTAACCAAAATCCGCAAACGCGACGGACGCATTGTTAATTTTGATCAGGAACGGATTGCCACCGCAATTTTTAAAGCAGGTCGCGCCACCGAAAAATTCGATCGAACGGAATCAGAAAGAGTAGCAAGTCTAGTAACAAATTTATTAAAAAAAATCTATCATAATGGCACCGTGCCTACCGTAGAAGAAGTACAAGATGTAGTAGAAACCGGTTTAATGATGGCTAATCATCACGAAACCGCCAAGGCCTATATTCTTTATCGCGACCAACATGCTCAAATTAGAAATTTACAAAAGATGATTGACAGCGACCAGATGATGCAAGATTATCTTTCGCAGATTGACTGGCGAGTAAAAGAAAATGCTAATATGAATTACTCCTTACAAGGATTAAATAATTATGTCGCCTCCACTGTTAGCGCTCACTATTGGCTTAACCGAACCTATCCACCGCAAATTCGCGACGCTCACGCAGGAGGTGATTTGCACATCCATGATCTTCAATCCCTTTCCGCTTATTGCTCTGGCTGGGAAATTAGAGACTTGTTGCTTTTGGGCTTTAAAGGCGCGCCTGGCAAAATTGAATCAGCTCCACCTAAACATTTTCGCACTGCCTTAGGCCAAGCGGTTAATTTCTTTTATACTATACAAGGTGAAGTTGCCGGAGCTATAGCTTTTTCCAATTTTGATACTTACTTAGCCCCGTTTATCCGCTTTGACAAGCTAACCTATAAAGGCGTTAAGCAATCAATCCAAGAATTTCTTTTCAACATGAACGTTCCAACTAGGGTAGGATTTCAAACTCCTTTTACTAATATCACTCTTGATCTTAATATACCGGCAAATATAGCTAAAGAATATGTGGTAATTGGCGGAAAATTGCAAAAAGAAAAATACGGTGATTTTCAAAGAGAAATGGATATGTTTAATCGTGCTTTTGCTGAATGCATGACGGAAGGTGATGCTAAAGGTAGAGTTTTTACTTTCCCAATTCCTACCTACAATATCAGTAAAGATTTTGATTGGAACAATCCTCAATATGATCCCATTTTCGAAATGGCCGCAAAATATGGTATTCCTTATTTTGCCAATTTTGTAAATTCCGATATGAAACCGGAAGACGCCCGCAGTATGTGCTGCAGATTACGACTCGATAATCGCGAACTTAGAAAACGCGGTGGCGGATTATTTGGCGCTAATCCTCTGACTGGTTCTATCGGCGTGGTAACCTTAAACTTAGCGAGAATCGGCTATCTGGCCAAAGACAAACAAGATTATTTTAAACATCTAGATAGAGTGATGGATTTAGCTAAAGAAAGCTTAGAGATTAAAAGAAAAATGCTGGAATCTTTAACCGATAATGGACTTTATCCTTATTGTAAATTTTATCTAGCTCGTATTAAGGCCGGCTTTGATAAATATTGGAAAAATCATTTTTCTACCATTGGTCTTAATGGCATGAATGAATCGGCACTCAACTTTTTGGGAGAAACTATTGCTAGCGAAAAAGGTAAGAAATTTGCCGAAGAAGTGCTAGATCATATGCGCGTAAGATTAGGAAAATATCAAGAAGAAACTGGTAGCTTATACAATCTTGAAGCAACTCCTGCCGAAGGAACATCTTATCGACTTGCCAAAGCTGATAAGAAAAAATATCCAAATATTGTTGTTGCCAACGAAGTTGCTTACCGCAGGTATCACGCCGCTCCTTACTACACCAATTCCAGTCAACTCCCTGTAAACTACACTAATGACATCTTTGAAGCACTTGACCTGCAAGATGATTTACAAACACGCTACACTGGCGGAACAGTACTTCATGGTTTTATTGGCGAAAGAATAGAAGATATAAAGACATGTAAAAAATTGGTAAGAAAAATTGCTACTAATTATCGCTTACCTTATTTTACTATTACGCCAACCTTCAGTATCTGTCCAAAACACGGATATTTAGCGGGTGAGCATTTCTACTGCCCCAAATGCGATGAGGAAATTGGTTATATACCGACAGGAGAACATAAAAACATAAAAACAAAAAAACAATAATATCAAAAACAACGGTTTTTCCAAAGTTAGGACACCTTTTAGTGGGGGATGACCAACCTATTTTCCGTGAGGAAAGAGGTTTCCAGAGGGGGCGGAAGCCCCCAATGGCTGAGATAAAATTAAGATAATGGCACCAAAGTTAAGGAGGGAATATGGATAAAACTAAAACTGTCAAAGCAAGAGTAAAAAAAACAACCCCAAAACGTCAGGAGTGTGAAGTATTCTCGCGTATTGTGGGTTATCTTAGACCTGTTAACGCCTGGAATCCAGGCAAGCAAGCCGAATTTGGCGACAGAAAAGAATTTAGAGTACAATAAATTTCTAATGTCTAATTGATCTAATGTCTAATCAATGTCAAATTATTAAATTATACATTGGGAATTAATTAGAAATTAGTAATTAGAAATTGGTTATTTATGAAGATTGCCGGTTTACAAAAAACAACTCTCATCGATTATCCGGGAAAAATTGCAGCTGTAATATTTACTAAAGGCTGCAATTTTCGTTGCTCATTTTGTCATAATGCTGATTTAGTAAACCCATCATCAAAAGTCAAAATTATTTCTGAAAAAGAAGTTTTTGATTTTCTAAAAAAACGTCGGGAGATGCTTGAAGGCGTGGTTATTACCGGAGGCGAACCAACGCTACGACCGGATCTAATCAATTTTATCAAAAAGATCAAAAAGTTGGATTTTTTAGTAAAACTTGATACTAATGGTACTAATCCCATGATACTCAAATCACTTATCAACACATCAACGTATCCACTTATCAACTATATAGCCATGGATATTAAAGGACCACTAGATAAATATCAACTAATTACTAATTCAAAAATCAATCTAGAGAATATTAAGAAATCTGTAGAAATTATCAAAAATTCAGGAATCGATTATGAGTTTCGAACAACCGTAGTGCCAACATTTTTAGATAAAGATGATTTTATAAAAATCGGAAAATGGCTTAAAGGCGCCAAACAATACTATCTTCAACAATTCCGAAACAAACAAACACTGGATAAAAAATTACTAAAAGTTTCCCCTTATACCGACAAAAAACTTCGACAATTTACGAAAATTATGAAAAGATATATAAAGAATGCCGAAATTAGAGGTTTATAACGTATGAAGTCAAAACTACTCAAAAATCTAAACAAAGAACAGATGGAAGCGGTAACTCATAAAAACGGGCCGCTTTTAATTATTGCCGGAGCAGGCACCGGCAAAACATCCGTAATTGCCCATAGAATTGCTTGGCTCATTGAACAAAAATTAGCTAAACCTAGTGAAATTCTGGCGCTAACTTTTACCGATAAAGCCGCTCGCGAAATGGATGAAAGAATTTTAGAACTGGTTCCTTATGGCGTACTCGATTTTACTGCCACCACTTTTCACGGTTTTTGCAAAAATGTGCTAGAAGATTATGGAATCGAAGTCGGCCTTTCACCCGATTTCGAGCTTTTAAACGAAGCCCAGCAAATTCTTTTAATCAGGCAAAATCTGGAAAAATTCGCTCTTGATTTATATAAACCCATTTCTAATCCTAATAAATTCATTGCCGCTTTAGTCAAGCTTTTTTCTCGCGCTAAAGATGAACTTGTTTCAGTTGACGATTACGAAAAATCAAGCCAGAAATACCTCAAAAAAGCTCAAAAAGATCCTAAAAATATTGAATTAAGAGAAGAAGCTACCCTCATTAAAGAGCAAGCCTTGGCTTATGCTACCTACGAAAAAATAAAAGAAAAAAATTGTTTTTTTGACTTTGGTGATTTAATTTATAAAACCCATGAGATACTAAAAAATAGACCATTTATTCTGAGGAAACTACAAGATAAATTTAAGTATATTTTTGTTGATGAATTTCAAGACACAAATTACGCCCAAGCACAAATTGTTTATATGCTCTCTAAAAAACAAAAGAACATTACTGTGGTTGGTGACGACGATCAATCAATTTATAAATTTCGTGGTGCCTCTATTGCCAACATTATGGAGTTCTTGAAATACTATCCGGAAGCCAAAAAAATTGTTCTTAATCACAATTATCGATCCATCAAAGAAATTTTAGACGCTAGCTACCAACTTATTAAAAAAAACAATCCCAATAGATTAGAAGTCCGCGCTAAAGTTAATAAACATTTGACTTCAAATAAGTCTGGAAATAAACCTCAGTTCTGGCACTTTCAAAATAATGCTGAGGAAATAGAAGAAATAATTAAATTTATCGGTAAAAAGGTTAAAAAGGGTAAAAAATATGGCGACTTTGCTATCTTAGTGCGAGCTAATTCTTATGGTGAAAATTTTATCGAAAAACTAAAAGATCTGGGTATTCCTTACCAATTTATCGGTAGCCGCGGACTTTATGATCGCGAAGAAATAAAAGAATTAACCTCTTATTTAAAAATACTGTCTAATCCCGATGACGACATCGCCTTATTTAATATTTTATGGGCCGAACAGTTCAATGTCGAAAAAATCTTCTTGCGCCGATTAGTCAACTGGGCCAGACAAAAAAATCTTTCCCTGTTTGAACTAATCGAAGCGCTAATTAAAGAAGAGTCTGGAAATGAAAACCTGTCCCGCTTAGAAAAAATCATTAATTTAATAAAAAAACACCTAGACGTTGCCAAAAGTATGCCCACTTCGAAAATATTAATTGATTATATGCAGCAATCGGGAATGTACCAAAGAATTAAAAATTATAGCGACTATGAAACATTAGAAAGATTTGAAAACATAAAAATGTTTTTTAAAAAGATTGCCGAATTCGAAAAAGTCAGCCAGGAAAAAAATCTTTTTGCTTTTATTGAACATTTAAATTTAATCATCGAGGCAGGGGATAATCCTCCTACGCACCAAGCGGATAAATATGATGATGCTATTAATATCATGACCATTCATGCCGCTAAAGGATTAGAATTTGATACTGTGTTTATGCCGTACTTAGTTCACGGTCGTTTTCCGTCTAGAGCAAGGTCGGAAGCTATCGAATTACCAATTGAATTGGTCAAGGAGGCTGTACCAGAAGGGGATATTCACACTCAGGAAGAACGAAGATTGTTTTACGTTGGTTTAACTCGGGCAAAAAACGAATTGATTCTTTCTGCCTCCGATATTTATGAAGGGAATGTACAGACAAAAAGAATATCCAATTTTGTCACTGAAACAATAGCCGATAAGGATCATCAAGAATTTTTTGTAGATAAAAAGCTAGAACTATTTTCGGAAAAAGTAAACAAGGATAGGAAGATTTTAGAACACGAAATAAAAGAATTAACTTTGTCTCCCTCAGCACTAGAAACCTACATTAGTTGTCCTAAAAAATTTGAATATGGCTATGTTTTCAAGATTAAAACTGAGTCCTCACAATCACTTAGCTTTGGAGATTCTATCCATAACACACTAAGTAGTTACTATAAATTAGTTAAAAATAATCAAAAATTATCTGGGACTGAAATTGAAAAATTATTTGCTAGTAACTGGAAAAACGAGGGTTATTTAAGTAAAACAGAAAAAGAACGGGCTTACCAAAAAGGACTTTTAACTATTAAAAAGTTTATCGAGAATAATAAATCTATTCCTGATTATATCGAAGAACGCATAGCGTATAATGTAAGTGATAAATATAGGATAACCGGAAGAATTGACAGAATCGACATAGCTAAAGATAGCTTAGAAATAATTGATTACAAAACTTCTGATTCGCGAAAAAAAACTGTAAACGAAGTAAGAAATAATTTACCACTAGCCATTTACGCTCTGGCCAAAAAGGAATTAATTGGTAATAAAAAAATCTTTTTATCGCTTGTTTATGTAATGGATAATAAAAGAATTTCCTTAGAAATTACAGAAAAAAAACTGGAGCAAATCAAAGAAAAGATTAACGAAGTTTGTGATAAGATTATCCTTTCCTATAATAAACACGATTTTACCGCCAAACCTTCAGAATTTATTTGTCATTATTGTTCATACAAATCAATTTGCCCCTACAAAGCAAAAGGGGCTTAGGAGAAAAAAATGGATACAAATTTAATTATTATCACCGGCCTAATTCTAGTAGCACTAGCGTTTGCGGTAGGCATTATTATTAAGAAAATTGAGGACTTAAAAAAATCCAAAGAAAACGACCCACTTTTCCAGGTTTTTAACCAAAATTTACAATCAATACAAGAGAGAATCGATAAATCTAATACCTTAATTAACGATCAATTATCTCGTTATGCTGGCCTTATGACTGGGGTAGGGGAACGCTTAGGCCAAATGACCCAAATTGGTACCCAATTACAGGAGTTTCAGGCCTTTTTGCGTAGCCCTAAACTACGCGGCAACCTTGGAGAGCAAGGATTAAAAGATTTACTAGCTCAAATTCTACCCAAAGAGCTCTATAAAATTCAACATCATTTTAAGAATGGGGAAATTGTTGATTTTGCCATTACTATTGACGCGGGACTAGTGCCGGTTGACGCTAAATTTCCTTTGGAAAACTTTAATAAAATGATTAATGCTAAAGCGGAAAAAGAAAAACTGGAACACTATCGCGCCTTTAGAACTGATTTTAAAAAGCATATCTCTAAAATCGCTAATAAGTATATTTTACCCGATGAAGGCACTACTGATTTTGCTTTTATGTATATTCCTTCCGAATCGATATTTTTTGAAGTTTTAAATAACGAAAAACTCCGCGAACTCTATGATTACTCCCTAAATTCCAAAGTAATTTTGGCTTCACCTAGCACTTTTTTCTATTACTTACGGACTATTATGCTAGGGTTAGAAGGAAAACGCGTACACGAAATGAGCCGTCAAATCTTAGCAACACTCCGCGTTATTCAACAAGAATCCAAAAAAATGGGCGAAAATTTATCTGTTTTAAATAAGCATGTTGGTAACGCTAAAAATAGTATGGATACGGTTAATAATGACTACTCGCGTCTAGCCGGAAAAATTGATAATGTAAGAATGCTGGAAACACAAAAAGATGAAATTGAGGAAAAAATTCTGGAATCACCAAAATAGTTCTTGACAACAAAATAATTTTTGTTAAAATACAATTGATACATATATACATTAAAAAATGAATATTGAGGAAGGCTAAACATTTTTAGCTTTCCTCCTGAACAATAGGTGTATCTTCAAAGTAGGGATCGAATCTCTCCTTTTGCACAGAAGGAAACTGATTCTTGTCTGTGGTTTTTCGGATACACCTGTGGAGATCGAAAAGGTCAAAAATAAAAATTGGGTCTCAATTTGACCTCATGGCAAAGAGCAAGATTTAGTGCATTGACTAATGACTCCAAACATTTTTCAAATGCTTTTGTCAAGCTCTTTGCCTCGATCTCTCAAAAAAGTTGAGTGGTGGATGATTGCCGAAATTGTTTCCCCCACCATTAGTCCCGTCAGACCCAAATTTCGGGAATCTTCACCACTCCTATTATCATGATCACCTAAAATTTTCGTTTAAAAACGAAAACCGCGGGGGGTCCAGGTCTTTCTTTAAAAATAGTCTTCTGACTAAATTTAGGAAAGGCCTATTTTTTTTATAAAAAAAAGATTAAGATATAGGTATGAAAAAGATTATTATTTTCATTATAATTTTAGTTCTCGCCGCCATTGCTACTTCGGCTTTGATGAATATTTCAAAAAATAAGAATGTGGCAAAGTCCAATGATTCTCCCGGGCTTAATTTTATTGATAATTATTCAAAGCCCAATAAGGATACTAAAAAAACTGAACAAACACCTATCAAAGAATACAAAGTACCCATCTTAATGTACCACTATATTAGAGATCTTAACGACAGTAACGATAAAGTCGGTACTAATTTGTCGGTTTCTCCCAAAAAATTTGATGAGCAACTCAAATGGCTGAGAGACAATGGCTATAACACAGTCAACCCCGATTATCTGCTTACACCTTATGCTCTTACCTCAAAACCAATCATTATAACCTTTGATGATGGTTACAAGGATGCTTATACTGATGCCTATCCGATTCTTAAAAAATATGGCTTTACTGCCACTTTTTATCTTATTACCAATTATCTTGAAAAAAATAATCCAAATTATTTGAGTTGGGATCAAGTACGAGAGTTAAAAAATACCAACATGAATATTGGCTCTCACACAATTTCTCATCCGAGTTTGGATAAAGCCAACGATAATTCTTTAACTAAAGAAATAGAAAATAGCAAAAAAATTATTGAAGAAAAAATAGGTAGCGCGATCAATGATTTTTGCTATCCATCCGGAAAGTATGACACTCGCACAATTTCTGCTTTAAAAAAAATTGGGTTTAAGACCGCTGCTACCGTTAAATCTGGAGTTGCCAATCAGAATTCCAACCTTTTTGAGCTACCAAGAATCAGAATGACTAACAATATTAGTTTAGCGACAACACTAAATAAATAAAAATTGTATGCATATAATCTATGAAGATAAAAATTTATTAGTTATCGATAAACCGGCGGGTGTTGTTGTTCACGAAGGAGCGGGCCACATCCGCCACGACTTGCTGGTCGAGGCATGTCGGGCGGAGGAGACCGGTAAAACGCTGGTGGATTTGGTAATGGATAAATATCCTGAGATGAAAAACCTGCAATGGCCAGATACTTCACGACCAGGAATTGTGCACCGATTGGATAAAGATACCTCAGGATTAATGGTAGTCGCTAAAAATCCCACAACACAGAAATTTTTGCAGGAACAATTTAAAGACCGCACCACTAGTAAAATATATTTGGCACTTGTTTTGGGCCAAGTCACACCTCAAGAGGGTAAGATTATCGCTAATATTGGGCGTGATCAAAATAACCGTTTACAACAACGCGTTACGCCGATGGTTTTTTCTTGGACCAAAGGCAAGACCAGACCTGCCGAAACACATTATAAAGTAATTAAAAGCTATCAGTCATCAGTTGACAGTCGTCAGTTATCATTATTGGAGGTTAGGCCATTAACTGGCAGAATGCATCAAATTAGAGTGCATTTAAAATACCTAGGTTATCCAATTATCGGCGATCCTATTTATAACACTAAAGAAAGCAAAAAAATATCCAAAGAACTTAATTTGGATCGCCAATTTTTACACGCTCATAAATTAAAAATAAAACTACCGAGTGGCAGCGAAAAAGAATTTACCTCAAACCTATCCGGCGATTTACAAAAATTATTGGAAAAGTTAAAATAACAATAGGTGATATATGACTGCAAAATTAACCAAACCGGAAATTATTAATCTTGTCGCAAACTCAAACTCTTTTACGTTAGAAATAAAAAGATCCATTATTGGGTTAATTTTTAATGGCATGATTAGTGACGACACCTTAGAAAAATTGGGTGTAAAAATTTTGAAAAAAAGAGAAAATGAGGATATTAATTTAATCAGATCTCTAGGAAATAAATATGAATGAAAAAATCAGAACTTCGTTCGCTAGTAACGAGTTTGAACAAATGGATCCAGAAAAAGGTCTGGTGGCAATCGAAAAATTTCTTAGCGCTTCAGAAGAAATTAAACCTTTTAGCTCCAAAGAAGAAGCAAAAGCAATAGAATTTTTAGAAAAAGCTCAAGAAAGCATGGTTGATAAAACCAAAAAACCAATATTACATATTGCCTTTGGCGCTAAACTCAGTAACGACGGTAAAATTACCAATTCCATTCCAGAAAAAATAAAAAATGATTTTTATGAAAAAGCGATTATTATTCCAAACGAAGAAATGGATAAACTAAGTGAAGATCGCAAAAAAATCTTGGAAACCGAACCACAAAACTTTATAGTTGTATCTAACAATGGAGAAATTACAGCGGAAAATTGGCAAAAATTAAATAGATTATTAAAAGATAGAACCGGAATAATAATCGGTGGCGGGGCACATAGTCCGGAACACCCCAAATATAGACCTTTAATTAAAGCTATGGAAAATCTACTGGAAAATGAACCCACTACGGTAGGTGGCATATGTATGGGTCATGAACTAATGGCTATGATAATGGGTTTTCTTATAAAAAATGAATGGCATGAACAAGGACCTACAGTCGAAGAAATAACCAAAAACGGACAAAATGATCCGATTTTTAGTCGCTTTGGAAAAAGCATTGAAATTGCAATGTTACATGAATATGCGGTTGTGTTTACGAAAGAAGAAAAATATCAGGCACTTTCTAAAAGCGCAGCAACGGGAGAAACCGGCTCGGTTAGATATTTAGAAAAAGGATCTTCTATATATACTATACAAGGGCACCCAGAATTTGGTCTTGGTGTAAAAAAGGGCGAACCGATATTGACTGGGCCATTCGACGTCGAGATAGCGGGTAAAGCTATTAGAATTTTAGAACCTGGACAACAAGCGCATAAAGACATTAAACAACTCGTTGAATACTATATTGAGGATTACGATAATTGGTCAAAAAAGCTACAAAATTTTTCTCTAAACGACATTCAAAAAATGTTTAATCCTAACTTACTAAAACCCGCCTTAACAAAAGATTTCTTTGGACCATTGATCATGCAAATGGCTAAAAATAAGCTAAAAATTTAAAGCTTCTTGACCATATAAGTATCAGTTAATTTATACCCTAATTTTCGATAATAACTTCTTACGCCAATACCTGAAATAACGGCTATTTTTCTGATTCCGAATTCTTTCTTTGTTATCCTCTCGGCTTCTTTTATAAGTTTTTTGCCTAGACCTTTGTGCTGTTTTGATACGTTATTGTGCGTGCCAACTTCTGCCATCGGGCCGTAAGTATGAACCTCACGAATAATCGCTACACGCTCGTTACTTATATAGCCATATATCCTCAATCTAAGCAGGGCATACAGCCGATTGTTTTTGTCAATATATTCTAAAAATATCTCCTTTCCGCCGGATGCTAAATAGTCAATTCTCTTTAATTTAACTGGCAATTTACTGTCAGCTCTAATCTCTCGACAGCGAACACAAGAACATTTTATGTTTTCGCTCAACATTTTTTCTTGCATAATTTGTCTAATGTTAGATAGTTTTGAGCCGGCAATTATGCTACTAGCTGGAATATCACGATAGAGACGTTGAATTCGGACATATGGAGGAATAATTTTTTTAATTTTAATAAGTAAATCAATTAATTCTTTATTTGAATATGGCTTAAACTTGCCCTCTCGGTATGGCTTTTCCAGTTTTGAATATTTGGTTAGCATACAAGGATAAATTTTAATTAAATCCGGTTGGAATCGTTCGTCAGAAAATAGTATTTTAAACATTTTCAAATCTTTCTTGGGATTAGATCCGTAGAGATTGGGCATTAGATGATAACAAACTTTAAAACCGGCATCTTTCAAAAGTTTGGTAGCTTTAATTGTTGCCTCTACCTTATGACCACGCAAATTTTTAGCTAGAACATCGTCAAAAACTGACTGTACACCTAACTCAACTCTGGTACAACCCAATTCTCTAAACCATTTGATTTCATTTTCATTAATATAATCCGGTCGTGTCTCTAATGTTAATCCCACAATCCTATGTTTAGCCGTTTCGTTCTTTTTCTGTAATAATTTTAAATTTTTAATTGTGGTTTTGCCTTTTGCCTTTTTCCTTTTGCCATATTCATTACATGCTCGATAACAATCCATCGCAAACTTTAGCTGATATCTTTTCGGCAAAACAGAGAACGTTCCTCCCATCACAATAAGCTCAATTTTATCTGAAGGATTACCGGCAACGTCTAAACCGCGAAGGCGAATTTCTACCTGTTTGTAAGCATTGAACTTAGCTAATATTGCCCTCATCACTGCCGGTTCATTAGATAGATAGCTTTTTGGCATACCTTTTTCGGTCGGACAATATATACATTTACCCGGACAAGGCCAGGATTTGGTTAGTACTGCAACCGCAGCGATACCAGAAGTTGTACGCACTGCTCTTTTTCTTAATAAATTAAATAAATCTTGATCCTCTAAGATTACACCTTCTTTAACTAAATCACGATAGGTCGCAAGTAAAACCGGTCTTGCTAAAAAACCAACTTCAAATTCTTCGCAAGCGATTTTCTGTAGACGCAAAAAATCGCGTCGCGACTTAATTTTCTCCTTGTAGGCACGTATAATAATACTGCGACTAGCAGCAATTTCTTCCTGGTTCTTTCCTATTGTAAGTGAATTAATAAAAGTCATATCGTCCTTATTTTTAAAAATTTAAAGCGGGCTTTTAATATGTTTGACGCTAGGATTAGTTACGTGAGTATAAATTTGAGTTGTTCTAATATTTGCGTGACCCAACAATTCTTGTACGTATCTTACGTCTACGCCATTTTCCAATAAATGTGTGGCAAAACTATGGCGAAGTGAATGAAAACTAGCGTCTTTCTTAATACCTGATTTTACTAAAGCTTTTTCAAATACCATTTGTACGGTTCTTTCTGATAATTGACCGCCTCTCTCGCTTTCGAAAACTAAATCATCTTTATTTTTTAATATAATAATTCCTTTTAAAGAAGGTCTTATTTTATCGGAAAAAACTGTTAATCTGTCTTTTTTACCTTTGGCGTTTTTAATATGTATAGTTAAACTCTCTAAATCTATATCCTTGGTTTTTAAATTAATTACTTCACTTACTCTGAGCCCTGCCGCATAAGAAAGCGAAATCAAAAGCTTGTGTTTTTTATTATTAATTAATCCAATAATTCTATTGATTTCAGCTTTAGTTAAAACTACTGGAATCTTTAAAGTTTTTTTGGAATATTTTACTTCAATTTTTTGGGATTTTTTCAAAACATCGCGATAATAAAATTTAATGGCGTTAAGATATAAATTGATGGTTTGCGGCGCTTTATTTCGTGATTTAAGCTCTAAAATAAACCGTCTAATATTATCTTCATTAACTATCAAATAGTCTTTACCGATATATTTAAAATAATATTTTAAACAGATTAAATAACTCTTTATAGTTTTAATACTATAATTTCTGATTTCTAACTCTAATCTAACTTTATCTAATTGCTCATGCATAAAAATTTTGCTATAATATAATTAACTAAGGCTAATATTTTAATTATATCATAATGCGCATAATATACAAATAACAGTCGTAAAAGTGTATTTTATGCGCACAAAGACGAGTTATCTGAAATTTTGTCTGCCTAATTAATAATTCAACATCGATATGTCTGAAAAAGAAAAGTTTAAACCATACGCCGCCGCCTATCTCGTGCTGATTAAGGACGGGCAAGTTTTACTTCTTAGACGCTTCAACACTGGCTATCAAGATGGAAATTATAGTTTGGTGGCTGGTCATCTTGAAGGTGGAGAAACAACGAAACAATGTATTATCCGAGAAGCCAGTGAAGAAGCTGGAATCAAGGTAAGTTCGGAAGACCTCGAGGTAGTTCATGTCATGCACCGTTTAGCACCTGATCGAGAATATTTCGACATCTATCTTCGTGCTGAAAAATGGGCTGGTGATATTACAAATATGGAACCTGATAAATGTGATGAGCTTAGGTGGTATAATTTGGACGGTCTTCCGGACAACATGTTACCAGAAGTAAAACTTGCCCTAGAAGATATTAACAAAAATGTGCATTATGGCGAGTTCGGTTGGGCGGCTTAGTGGTTTTAACAGGGACGGCAGACAAAACATCAGATAACAAAGAATATCTGGCTCAAAAATTTTTCACAATTAATATAATAATGAAAGAAAAATTTTCTCGACCCAAATTCATTTCCGCTACGCTACAATGAACTTCAGATATTCTTAACGTTAGGCGACATATTTTAAAACCTTTTTATTTTTAAATTTTCTAAAGAAATGCTATGAGAATTCATCATGCTGCAATTACAGTCAATAATTTAGAGGAAAGCCAAAAATTTTATCAAGATTTTTGTTTATCACCCTTCGTCGAAATACTCTGTGGTCTTACTACAAAGGAGATTCATAAAATTACTTTTTTAGGTATAATATAGATATGCAAAGATCAACGGCAAAACAACTTATAAAGATGACCAATGAGCTTTATGAAAAAGAAGCGCTATCTTTTGATAAAACTCGAGGTGATCTCTGGGAAAAAGAAATCCTAGATTTTACTAGCAAAATCGAGCCTGGTTTCAGTGTTTTAGATTTAGGGTGCGGCAATGCTAGATTATATCAATTTTTATCTAATAAATCAATTAAGTATCTGGGAATTGATGTTAGCAAAAAATTGATTGCATTAAACCGTAAAAAGTATCCCACTATTCAATTTCGGGTAGGGGATGGACTAAAATTTCCGCCCGAGGCGGATCAGCCTTTGGCTGAAAAGAACAAGTTTAATTACGTTATTTCTATTGCCGTTTTACACCATATCCCGTCCGAAGAATTGCAACTTAAGTTTTTAAAAAATATTTACAATGCTTTAAAACCAAACGGAAAAACACTAATTACAGTTTGGAACCGCTGGCAAACTAAATTACTACACAGATGCACGGATCGTACCGATATCACAGATACTATTGATAAGAAAATATTATTGGGTTTGGACAAAAATGATCAAATTATTCCCTGGAAACAATCCAAACAATTCCGCTACATCCATGCCTTTAAGCCACAAGAACTAAAAAACTTGGCGCAAAAAGCCGGATTTAAAAAAACCAAGGTATTTTCTAGTAAGCATGGCAAAATTACTAACCTTGATAGTGCCCTCAATATTTATTTAGAAGCAAGTAAATAATCTCACCAACCACCGCCGCCTCCACCTCCTCCGCCACCGCCAGAAAAACCGCCACCGCCGGCTCCCGATGAAGATGGAACAATAGCGGCACTCATATTGCTCGACAAACTATCCATAGCAGAACTAAAACTACGCTCGTCAAAAGTACTGAGCATACCAACATACCAGAATGCGTGGTAATTATTAAAGTAATCATCTCCATAGATTAACTTCATTTTGCTAATCCAGAGATTGGCGATACCGAAGACCATAGCATAAGGTAAAAATTTATCAAAAATATTCTCTTTTTCAAAAAATTTCTGACGATAACGTTCAGCGGTTTTCATATAAAGTTTAAAGCCCAAAACACGATGATATAGCGCCAAACCTTCTTTAGATCTAGCTCTCATGAGAAAGGAAAAAATCAACACGATAATACCGGCTACCAGTACATTTACTACTAACGGCACATTAAACATATTGAATTGAAACAACATAAATACACTAAAGAATATTGCCATAGCAGTAGAAAAAAATAGAGTAAAAAATATTTTGCTGTTCTTTAGTAAATATTTTTGCTGGCTTAAATGATCATTAATTGAATTACTAATCTCGAGTATCTCTCGGCGGAAATGATACGTTAAGTCGGAAATTAAAACTTGTTTTTTGCCAGCAAACATTTTATCTAAAAGCATTTCCTCGTCATAAGTTAGTGATTTAGCTTTATTATTTAATAAAACTAATTGATAATCCTTTCCGCCCAAAAAACCTTCGCCGGTAATTTCTTTAATTTTAATTATCTTCTTTACTGCTAACGCCACAATAGCTGCGGAAATGAAGGCCGGTTTTAAATCGCCATCAGTTAAAATTACACCCATTTGCATTGGGCTTAAGTTTTCGGGAATACCAAATTCCGGAGCGATGGTGGAACTTCCTTTGGGATCCCTGCCAAAGCGAAACCAAAAATAAAAACAAATTATTAAAGCCAATAAGGGAATCAATACGTAAAAATAATTGCCATATTTTTCTAAAAACGTAGGCTTATAAGGAGTAAAAATATTTTTGGGTAGTGTTACCGAAGTAGTAATACCCTCGCCGGGCCTTAACATTTGGGTGGCAGAATAAACCAAAGTACTAGCGTCTTGCCAATTATATTTTGCGAGTCCCAAATCTTTTGCTTGATAATCTCCGGAATAAGTAGAAACTTGTGTGTTAGTGGCGTTTATTTCATTAGGGAATTTAATAATTGAGGAAAACTTATCGGTTTCGATATCCCAAAAATTGCCATTTAAATTCCAATATAATTCATCGAAATTGCTATTAGAAAAGCGAATGGCGTTTTTTATCTGATATTTGATCTTGTAATAATTAACACCCGTGACAGTTTTACTTGCATCGCCAATTTTCCAGGTAATAGTATGCAGAGTGCTACTTTCTGTTTGTTGGTAGGCGATAAAATTATCATTAAAATCAGTAATGCTTATTAATTTAACTGGGGTTTTGGAAATATCTTTATTGGTCAATTTTACCTGAGTGGGTAATACCCTAAAAATACCGTGTTTATTGGGGAGATTATCACAATCGGCGGTGATTTTTTCCGTAATATTAAGCGAGGAATCTTTATTAACTACTATTTCTTGCTCGAAATCCTGAATATACCAATCAGTAATATTATCTTTTGCTAAAGATAAATTTGGTAAAAATAGAAAAACAAAAACAATGAATAAAATAATTCTTTTGATCATGTTTTTATTATAGCACAAAGTATCATCTTTGCTTGTTTGGTATTTGTTCGGTATAATAAATACTGAGAGAATTTTTAATTTTTAATTTCTAATGTCTAGTCAATTTTTAAACATTTAGACATTTGAATTTCAATAAAAATTTAAAATTAATAATTTAAAATTAATTTATGCGCCCAAAAAATACTCAATATTTATTTATCGATATGAATTCTTTTTTTGCTTCTTCGGAACAAGAAAAGCATATTTCTTTGCGCCACCAACCGGTAGCCGTAACTCCTACTAATGTTAGCTCTGGCTGTATTATTTCGGCTTCTTATGAAGCTAAGGCTTTTGGCATTAGAACAGGCACCAAAGTAGGGGAAGCAAAGCTGATTTGTCCACAAATAATCATCAAAGAGTCCGATGTTAATCTTTATTTAGATTTTCACGAAAAAATGATTAAAACTCTTAGTGATTTTTCTCCTTTTGTAACCATAAAAAGCATTGATGAAGCAGTCATTAAATTAACACCGCGAGAACAAAACTCCACTACTGCTCTAAAACTGGCTAAAGATATAAAAGCCAAAATAAAAATTATTTTGGGACAATATATGCGCGCTTCAATCGGTATTGGTCCAAATGTCTGGCTTAGTAAAATGGCGGCTGAAAGCAAAAAACCAGATGGTTTGGTGGAACTCAAGATAAAAGATTTACCTAATTTCTTTAGAAAACTTGAACTCACGGATTTAAAAGGTATTAACTTTCGTTTGGCTAAAAGATTAAATGGCCTAGGAATTTATCGACCGATTGATCTATTTAATACTGATGTGGAAACACTACGAAAGAAAATGGGGCTAGCAGGGGATTACTGGCACCTCAGAATGCACGGAGCTACAATTGATACCTTTAACTCTCAAACCAAAACAATTGGTCATAGCCACGTTCTAGCGCCAATTATGCGTACTTGGCCAAAAGCTTGGGCAGTGTGTCAAAAACTGGTGGAAAAAACGGCAAGAAGATTACGCGAAAATAAATTGGCAGCGCAAAAAATACAACTTTTGCTAATTTTTTCATCACGAACCCATTGGAAAAAATCGGTAAGTGTTTTACCTTTTTCCGATAGTCAAACTATGACCAAAACAATCTACAATCTTTGGCAAGAAATTCCCAAAGAAAATCAACCCATAAAAATTGCCATGTCTGTAAGTAATTTACAGCCAAATTCACAAGCTAGAAAACTTTTTCCAGCCGAAGAAAAATTAGATAAACTTTACTCGGCAGTAGATAAAATTAATGACAAATTTGGCTCTTTTACTATTAAACCCGCCAATATCCTCAATGCACACGACGCCGCCCCCAACCGCATCGCTTTCGGCAGATCAATTTTTTAATAATCTTGTATAAGATAGGTAATTGTTTTAAGATAGAAATATGAAATTCAACAAATTAATTCCTGAATTAAGTATTTCTGATTTTAAAAAAAGTTTAAAATTTTATACTGAAATTTTAGGTTTTAAAATTGAATACAAAAGAGATGAGGATAAATTTGCCATGCTTTCTTTTCAGAAAAGCCAGATAATGATTGAAGAAATTAACGGTCATTGGCGCACTGGTAAATTAGAATATCCTTTTGGCAGAGGAATCAATTTCCAAATAGAAGTCAACTCAATCGAACCAATACTAAAAACTCTAAAACAAAATAATTATCCGATTTTTGTCAAACCGCAAGAAAATTGGTACAGAAAAAATAATCAACTCCTAGGAAATAAAGAATTTTTAGTAAAAGACCCCAATGGTTATTTATTAAGATTTACTGAAGATTTAGGCACTAAACCTTTATAATAATGTAGAAAAATCCTATGGCTTATTTTAATAAAATCGGTTTATTATTGCTCGATGAGAACCAAACAAAATTTTTGGTTTGTGAAAAGGATAATTTTACCTCTGATTTTATTATGCCCGGCGGACAATTGGATAAAAATGAAAGTGATAAAGAATGCCTTGTCCGTGAAATAAAAGAAGAACTTGCAGTAGACGTTGATAAATCGAGTTTAAAATTTATTAATGAATATACAGATGTTGCTGGGGGCGATCCAACCAAAGACGTTTCTATAAAATTATACGAAGGCCGAATTATTGGTAAGCCTACGCCTTCTCAAGAAATAATTAATTTTCATTGGATTGGGAAAAAAGATTTATCTAATCCGCGTCTTTCCCCGATAATCAAAAATAAGATCTTGCCTGATCTTATTGCAAAAAAGATTCTGAAATAGGCACTGAGTTCTAATTTCTACAAAAGAAAAAGCCCTCTAACGAGGGCTTTAATATTATTGTTTGGAAAAATTACAATATAATAGTTTGACAGAATTCACTTGCGAATTCGCAAGCGTCATTGAATGCGTAAACAGAATAATCCGACCGGTACCTTTTTGTCAATTCACTAAGCAAATTCTGTGTATTAAGAGACCCTTTCTCCAAAAGTTGTTTAAGGACGTCTATTTTCATTTTCGGATATAGATCAAGTTCGAAAACACGATTTCCTTCCTTGTCTGAACATCGATTTAAACCATTTTCTAGCCTAAGAATTTGAGAACGAAGTATACCTCTCATATCTTTGTCTTTTGCCAAAACCAGCAGTGAGTTTCTGCCTATACTTTGTTTTTCTTCTGCTGCCATATCACGCTTAAAACTGTTTTGAAAATGTTGGCATAATTCATCAGCAACAAAACATCCCTTACTAAAAACATTTGGATTATATAATCGCATTTTTTCTGCCAACTCTCTAGAAAGATCGTGTGTTCTGATAGAACTATCCTTGAGAAGACGTAAGAACACCATAATCTGAACATCGTATTCTGCTACCACTTCGGGAGCAAAATATTGATTCGCATCCCGCAGTTCAGTTAATCTGCGAATTTCTAGATTAACTGCGTGCCTAGCCGCCTCGGTCTTGGGCAGGGTAAGTATTGGGCCTTCCTGAATCTTCATCACTTTCACCTCACTAATTTTTAATATACGTTGTCAAAAAAATCTGATCGTTAAAATCAAAAAATCTTAACCAAATAATGTACCATATAATGAAGATCATATCAATAGTAACTATAGTTCTGATAATTTGACTAGAGCGAAGCCACGGCTGCGGAGACCATCGATAATATCGGGCAATGCTTTAGCGGTTTCGCCCGAATTTGCCACACCATCGTGCATTAAAACAATGGAACCGCTTTTGGTATTAGCAAGAACATTATCCAATATACTCTCAGCCGGCACTCCCGACCAGTCGCGCGGGTCAACATTCCACATTACTCTTTCCATACCAAGCTTGGAAAGTACGTTTAAAGTATCGCTGTTATAATCTCCGTATGGGGGCCTGAAATAATGCGGAGTTAAACCAATAATATCGTTAATGATATTGTTTGTATGCGTTATTTCGTCCATCTGCGCTTCATAAGAAAGCTTACTCATTTGCGGGTGAGTATAAGTATGATTACCAATAAGATGACCATCATCGTGAACTGCTTTCACGTAATCAGTATGACTTTCGGCATTTTGGCCAATTTCAAAAAACGTAGCCTTAACTCCTTTATCTTTTAAAATCGCTAAAATAGCCGGTGTGTATCTTCCTGGACCATCGTCAAAAGTAAGCGCCACTTTTCCTTTGTCACCGGAAGGCGTGGGATTATCGGATGTTTTTTTAGTTGGAGTTGGCGCGGGTGGGGGAGTCGGTTTTGGCTTGGGTTTAGAAATGTCAATATTGGCGGCGCCTGGGATAATTTTATCGTTAGCAAAACCATAGCTAAGTTCAACTCTTTCTCTGTTAGTTCCTTCACCCCAAAAAGCATCAACTATTACTTCTCGGTCATTTAAAGAGTGCAAGTCATCGATCTGGTCAGCATTTCCTACTGCCACCATATCCACAACCTTAAATTTTCTACCATCCTCATGAGCAATGGCTAAATAATCAATTTTCTTGCCGTCCGGATAACTGGCTTCAAGCAAAAATGGCCACTCGCGGGCACCAATTGCGTCAATATTAAATGGTTGTAGGATATCTGTGATTTCGTAATTAACATTTCCGCTGGCAATAGCAGAAATTGCTTTTTTCTTATTAAAATCTAGATCTAATTCTAAATTAGTTTTAGGATCGTTAAAATGAATAATGCCGTCGCCAAGAGCAAGTTCAAATCTTTGCTGATCCGGACTTAAAGGGGATTGATGGCTTTGCACATATTTATAAGAATAGTAAACACCAACAGCAATTAGAGCTAAAGCCAAAATAGTCCAAAAAAATTTCCAAAATGTTTTCATCTTACATTTAATTATATTATATTTTTAACCTTTTCGCAATTTTCATTTTCTTGACAAATCAGTAGCTTTTTTTATATTGTGATTATATTGATGGATAGAACATTAATAAAATAAAATTAGTAAAGGGGGACATGATAATGCCAGAATCAAAACTTTCTGTTCCAATCACTCTAAATACGAATGGAGAAATAAGAGTGATAACAATCGATAAAACAAAATTAGACGGAAGCGACTTGATTGTTCTTCTACGTAATAACATAGCGGATCAAATAAAGGAAAACGAAAAAATCGTTCTTGATTTTACTAATGTTGAGTATATTGACGCTGGCTGGCTTGCAAGTTTTACGAAGGAGCTACACTACATATGTCAAAACTGTGCACCACCCGTGAATTTATCAATAGTTATTCCTCAGAAACAACCAAAAAGCCTTTTTCATATCGAAAAATTAGATAACTATTTCCAAACCTTCGACAAATTACAAGAAGCTATCGAATGCCTCAACAGTCTTAGATGATCTGCATCGTTTCAAAAAAATTAATCAAAATTTTACCAAGAGCCACATTGCGTGGCTCTTTTTCTTGACAAATTCTAAACAATCTATTATCATAATATTACTAGAAAATTGGTTCATTAATATTGAAAAGAATTGTGGCAAGCAGAAGCATAAGAATCTTACGAGTGGAACATATAATAGCAGTTTACAATTACATCGCGATGGACTAGCTATTATTGATGTAGTAGTAACAAGTTGGCTTGACTCCACCAAAGATTACCAGAATTGATGGTAACGTCGAAGAGTAATTAAAAGTGTTGAGACACCGATCACCAGTTTTTATCCTAATTAGAGTTCGCGGTTATCCTAATCTATTTGGAAATCATGGAGGCCGAAAAAATTAGGAAACCAAGAATACTAGGACAAAACTGGTCTACCACAAACTCGCTCAGTTGAACCTTTGTCTTTTGCTTGCCACACTAAATTAGGATGAGAATGATAGAGTCATCATAAATCACTTAAATAAGTGATCTTAATGCAGTGTTTAGCCAAATACTGCATCCCCCTCTATTACTTCTCATCCTAACTATTCCAACCAACCCCCGCCAAAGCGGGGGTTTTTATTAACCAAATTTGCTTTAATTATTAGAAAATGAGATAATGAGTTTAGAATAATTAATAATCCGCCAGACGGCGGAGGAGGAATCATGCAAGCTTACTGCGTAAAATGTAAAGAGAAAAAAGAAATGAAAGATCCAGTAGAATCAACCACTAAAAGAGGCACTAAAATGATGAAAGGTACCTGCTCAGTCTGTGGTTGCAAAATGTGTGGATTTCTTAAAAAAGAAGATAAATAGTCTAGATTCCTTTTAGTCCTTGATAAATTAGATAGACAGCAAAACCAATAAAGATTATGCCGACAATGTAGCGGCCATATTTCGTTAGAAAATCATTAATAGGTTTAAGGATTTTATCAGCTAATTTGGGTACTAACAAGTATATTACCAACGGAATTATGATAGGTGCGACAAAAAACAAGGAATTCATAATTAAAAGAATTGTTTTTTCTAAATCATTGATCGTCGATTGTCCTACCTCTTTAGCAGCGGAAAAATTAAAAATTACAGCATCAAAATTGGTAATACTAATAACAAAACCAATCAAAAACCACTTAGCAATTTGAGCTGACTGGTTTGTTTTAATTGATTGGGGATTCTTTTCTTTCTCTTTATAGAGCAAACTTCTTAAACCAAAATACAAACATACGGCCCCTAAGACCAAATCAACAATATTATCAATGATTTTAGTATTGTTGACATCTTGTACGTTTTGCCCCATTTTTAAACCCAAAAAGGCTAACATAACCGCTACCAAAAGAGAACCGAGCCCTAGGGCGATAGAACGCGCTAAACCATGCTCTTTTTGGGCTAGTAATATAATTACCAAAGCCAAAATCCCCGGGCTAAAGATGGAAGCTAAATCCAGAGGAAATATTTTGATTAATACATCAACCATATATCTATTATAGCAGATTGGTAGTTTATTTTAAAAGGAAAAACTGGTAGAATAAGAATAAATGATTGTTTAATATTGAAAACAAGAAGGAGGCAAATGAAAAGTTGGATTTTAATATTAATTTTAGTGGTTGTAGTTGCCGCGGGAATCGGTTACTATTTTTGGTCAAAAAATAGCTCTAGCACACCGGCGGTTTGCGCTAAAACGGATACCTCGTTCCAAATGAATTTTACTGAAGCAAAAAATATTGCTTCGGGAAGCGCTTGTGTAAAAGAAGGGGCTTTAAAAGAAAATCACTGGTGCAATCAAGGTACAGGCACCTGGTGGATCGATTTAGATATTACCAAAAAAGGTTGCAGTCCAGCTTGTGTTATTGATGTAGAAACCAAACAGGCAGAAATCAATTGGATGTGCACCGGCTTAACACAATAAGTTAAAAGGTTATCCGTAATTTTACTACAGAATATCATAAATAATATGATCAGTATTATCATTCCAACTTATAATGAAGAAAGATATTTACCGAAACTCTTAAAAAGCATTCGTGCGCAAAAATTTAATGATTACGAGATTATTGTAGCCGATAATAATTCCCAAGATAAAACTGCCAGCATTGCCGAAAAATATAATTGCCACGTGGTAAAAGGCGGTAGACCAGCTAAAGCTCGTAATAACGGCGCTAAAATTGCGAAGGGAGAATATCTATTATTTTTAGATGCTGATGTGATATTGCCTAAAAATTTTCTCTATAAAGCGATCAAGGAATTCCAAGAAAAAAAGATTCATTTTGCTTGTACATTAATGAAACCAATCTCAAACAAAGAAATCGATAAAATGTACTTTGAAATCCAAAATACTTTATATAAATATACCTACGAGATTTTTCCCTATTCGTTTGGACCATGTATTTTGGTAACTAAAATTTGTCATCAAAAGCTTAAAGGTTTTAACGAAAAAATAAATATTGGTGAAGATAATGAATACGGTAAAAGAGCTAAGAAAAATTTTAAATGTGGAGCAATCACATCAACTTTTATAAAAATCAGTATTCGACGATTTGAAAAAGAGGGAAGAGCCGAATTAATCAAAAAATATCTGCAGCACGCTGTTTATGAACAACTCGCTAATTTAGGAATTAAGAAGGACGTGGTATATGAATTCGGGGATTTTAAAAAGAAAAAAAATCTTAGCGAAATAGAAAAATTTTTAGAAAAAATACTCCAACTAATTAAAAAAGGTTCGATTAAAAAGGTAGGAAAATGAAAAGAATAAATGGTTTTAGTGTAATATGGATTGTGGTTATTGTTCTACTAACACTAGCGATTATCGGTGGCGGAATCTATTGGTGGAAGAATAAAAAAACCTCTGATAAATCATCTCCCGAAAAATCAACTACTAGCCAACCAACTTATCAAACCGAAAAGTGGATTAAAGGTAGCGCGCCAATAATGGACGGCACAACTTCTACATGCACCTTGGCACTAGAAAATAATACTTTTCGTATGTATTTTATGCAAAATGGAAAAGTTGTCTACAGTGATTCCACGGACGGAAAAACTTTTCTTAACCCAGTGCTAACCGGCATTGATGAAGATTCCGGCAAAATGCTTTCGAACCCTGCTGTTTTAAAAATTAATAGTAATAATTGGATTATGATTTACGAACAACAGCCAACCCAAACTCCTGGCTCTCAAAAAAATATACCTGGCCCTAGTAACGAGCGCGATCTCTATTTGGCAACTTCTACTGACGGAAAAACCTTTAGTAAAGTTGGGATTGCTATAGACAGTTCTAAAGAAGATAATTATTTTGCTTCAGTTCCTGATTTAGTAATGCTACCCAGCGGTAAAATTATTATGTATTATGTCTCCGGAGGAAACGCGATTGGATCCTCAATTTCGATTGACAACGGCCACACTTGGACTCGCGAAAGTGGGTATCGGCTAGAAAACAATGCGGTTGACCCGGATATACTATATAATACTGTTAACGGAAAAACTTCTTGGGTAATGTATTATTCCGATTTAACTGGTGGTGGCAACGCACTTTATAAATCAGTTTCTTCCGATGGGCTAACTTGGCAAAAGGGTGAAAAAATTATTGATGCTTCAAGTAAAAGTGTAACAATTATTGATCCTGATGTAGTGAAAATTAGTGATAATCAATATCGAATGTTTTTTGCAGAAATGAGCGAAGATAGCTCAAGCACAAATCCACCAAAAACCTATTTATATTATGCGGATAATTCCGGTAATATTTTTCTCTAAAATAATTTAATTAAAAATATATTTCTAAGGAGGCAAATTATGAACGAAGTGCATAAAAATGTTATTACTGATGACAAAATTGTAATTTATGGCCACTACAAAAAGTTTTTTAGTATTCTTTTGGCCATCTTAGCAGGGCTTTCTTTAATAGCTTTTCTTCTTCTTTACACCTTTAAAACAACGCTGACCAATCCAGAATTTTATAAAACCAATCTTAAACAAGCCGATACTTATAGTCAGCTTATTAACGAAGGCATTCCTGCAGTAATTATGGAAGCAAAATTATCTGATAACGAAACCACTAATTTGTTGGCTAAAGAAGCCATTGTTTACATCATCAAAAAGACCATTCCGCCAACATGGGTGGAAAAAAATACTGAAAAGTTGATTGATAAAACAGCTAATTTTTTAGCCAAACCCCAGCAAAATCCAGAAATTACTTTAAAGCTCGATGAACTCGGTGGCTACATGGATCAAATTGGGGATAGCTTAATTGTTTTAGAACAAATTATTCCTTCTTGTGCCGAGACACAAAGCAATTCGTCTGTGATCAAACAATTATTAAATGTTTCAATTGACTGTAAAAACATGAATATGAATTTAGATCAAATTAAACAAGATCTTAATCAGTCGGGAATTGCTCTCAAACAACTTAAAGTTACCGAATTAAATTTAACTGACGAAATTAGACAAGTGGTTAAAGACCTAAATTCTTTAAGGGAGCTTATTAAAGATATAACTATATATATGTGGGTTTCCTTAGTGCTATTTGCCCTTTTCGTCTTTTTGATTATTATTCTAGAGCGCAAAAGTATTTATCATCTCGCCAAATATCTCGGTTGGACCATGCTGGTTTCTTCCGGCTTGGTGCTGCTATTCGGTCTAATCGCCCAAGATTGGGGATTAAAGGCCATAACGGAAAGTGCCCAGTTTGCTATTCCTTCTGCTATGCAAACGATAATTAATAATTTTGCCGCTTTTCTAGTAAGAGGATTTTTTGCTAAGATGATGGTTACTTCGGGAATTTTCTCCATCACCGGAATATTAACATTAATTGCCACATATATTTATTCTAGAATCGAGAAAAATTAAAGATGAAAAAAGGTAAAATATTTATTATTTCGGGACCGGCCGGGGTAGGCAAGGATACTATTACTAAAGGTGTAAAGAAAGAGCACCCTGATCTTAGGCAAATTAAGAGCTACACCACTAGGCCACCAAGGAAATCCGATGAGGTAGGAAATCGTATTTTTGTTAGTGCCAGCGAATTCAAAAAAATGATTGCTAATAAGGAAATGATCGAATGGGCAAAAGTGCATACTTTCTATTATGGTCGCAAGAAAGATGATATTGTGCGACATATTGAAAAAGGGGATAATGTTATTATGGATGTGGATGTTAAAGGTGCGGTTACTTACGAAAAAATCATGCCGGAAGTTATTTCTATTTTTATTTGTTACGAAGATAGCGCTCATTTTGAAAGTCGCCTCAAAAAGAATAGACCTGAAACTAGTCGTGAAGAATTAAAAATTCGACGCCAAAGCATGATTCGTGAACTTAAATTTCGGAAATATTACGATTATATCGTTATTAACTACGAAGGCCATCCCGAAAAAGCCATTGAAAAAGTTGAAAAGATTATTAGAAACGTGATAGAATAAAAAAAGACGAGTTAAACCTTAATATAACTTAAAAAAGGTTATTATGAATATTGTAATTTTAGCGGGTGGTGGGGGAACACGACTTTGGCCCATGAGCCGAGGAAAATGCCCCAAACAATTTAATGCCTTAGTAAGTGAACTTACTCTTTTTGAAGAAACCTTTAATCGTTTTAAAAAACATTATCCGGTCAAAAATATTTTTGTTTCTGCAACTAAAGAAACCTATAAAATCGCTCAAAAAATTCTACCGGAAATTCCTAAAGATCACTATATTATTGAACCAGAAAAACGCGACACCGGTCCAGCCATGGCTTTCGCCGCTGCTTACCTTTCGGTTAAAGCCAACCCAAATGAACCAATGGCTTTTATTGCTTCCGATCATTATATTAAGGATCCTGATTTACTGGTAAAATGTTTAATTGAGGCGGAAAAAATGATCAAGAAAACAGGAAAAATGATGGATATAGCCATCACGCCAACTTTTCCCAATGTTAACTTGGGTTACACCAGAATTGGAAAACTCTATAAAAAAATCGGTAAAATAAAAATATATGAATTTAAAGGCCATAAAGAAAAACCTGATTTTCCTACAGCAAAAAAACTGTTAGCTACCGGGGAATACCTCTGGCACGCCAGTTTTTTTATGTGGACTCCCAAAGCACTTCTTAACGCTTACAAAAAATATGCCCCGGAAATTTATAGCCCGATCGAAAAGATCACCGAAGCTCTAAAGAAAAATGACACAAAAACTATCGAAACAGAATTTTCTAAAACCGAAAAGATTTCTATTGACTATGCTGTGGCCGAAAGAATGGATCCTAAAGACGTGTTGATTATCAAGGGAGAATTTGGCTGGAGTGATATTGGCTCCTGGAATATGCTTTATAATCAGTTGACAAAAAGACAAGATAAGAATAATAATTTAATTAGGGCAAACTTAGTGCAGATTGATACCAGCAATTCTTTAATTTATTCTGACGAGAAAAAACTGGTTGCTACCATCGGATTAAAAGATTTAGTAATAGTAGATACAAAAGATGCCTTGCTAATCGCTAAAAAAGATCAATCACACATAGTTAAGAAAATAGTAGGTATCCTCAAAGAACAGGGGAGAAAAGAGTATTTATAATGCGTAAAGGTGTTTGGATAACATTTGTAATTATCATGATCATAACGGTGCTGGCCGTCCTTGTGGATTGGCCAAAAGGACCGAATATTAAAATTGGCTCTTGGCAGAAGGAAATTAAGGTTCACGAAGGCCTGGATCTACAAGGAGGCACACATTTAGTTTATGAATTGGATCTTTCTAAAACCGAGGAGAAAAGCCGCGATGACGCCACACAATCAGTTATTAATGTAATCGATCGCAGGGTTAATGCGCTTGGAGTTAGCGAACCAGTCATTCAAAGTGCTAAAGTTGGGGATAAACGAACTATTATTGTTGAACTGCCAGGCATTTCTAATGTTGATGAAGCCATAAACGTCATCGGAAAAACCGCGCAATTATCTTTTTGGGAACAAAATACTACACTTAGTCAAACTACTAATAGCCAAATAGGTGGCTGGCAGCCAACTGATTTAACTGGCGCCCATCTTAAAAAAGCTGAGGTGCAATTTGACGAACAAACCGGAGAACCACGCGTAGGAATAATATTTGACAGCGAAGGCGCTAAAATGTTTGCCAATATTACCGCCCGCAATCTACAAAAACCAGTGGCTATTGTACTAGACAATGAAATCATTTCTGCCCCTACCGTACAAACCGCCATCGAGAATGGAGAAGCAGTAATAACCGGGCAATTTTCGGTGAGCGATGCCAAAAAACTGGCGGTGGAACTTAATGCTGGCGCACTACCGGTACCAATACAAATAGTAGAACAGCGAACAGTTGGACCAACCTTGGGAATAGAATCAGTTAAACTTTCCATTGTAGCTGGTTTAATTGGTTTACTTTTAATTGCTATATTTATGATTGCCTATTATCGCTTCTGGGGACTTTTAGCAGTTTGTGCCTTAGCAATTTACACTTTAATATCTCTGGCTTTGTTCAAGCTGATTCCTATCACCTTAACCTTGGCCGGCGTAGCTGGTTTCATACTTTCTATTGGTATGGCCGTAGACGCTAATATTTTGATTTTTGAAAGAATGAAAGAAGAGTTGCGTTTCCAAAAACCAATTAACGCGGCGATTGAGGATGGTTTTAACCGTGCTTGGTCATCTATTAGAGATTCTAATATTTCTTCACTTTTGACCTGCGGAATTCTTTATTTTACCACTACCGGTGTAGTCCGAGGATTTGCTTTAACCTTAGCTATCGGTATTTTGGTTTCTATGTTTACTGCCATAACAGTAAGCCGAACCTTTTTACGTCTAGCATTAAAAGAGAAACAAACCAAATAATAGGAGAAAATATATGCAATTAATGGGTCCGATGAAAAAATGGTGGTTTATAATTTCCGGCATAGTAATCATTCCTGGCATTATTTCTTTGATTGTTTGGGGATTACCGCTTGGTATTGATTTTAAAGGAGGTACACTCCTGGAAATTTCCTTTAACAAAAGTGTAACGAGTCAAGATATTAAGCAGGCCTTAACAGATTCAAATATTAAGGATTTGACTATACAAAAAACAGGTGATAATCAGGTATTAATTAGAACCACACCTTTAGATAAGGAGGCGGAACTTAAATTAAAGTCCACCTTAAACGAGAAAATAGGGGAGAGCAGGGAAATTAGACTCGAAACAGTTGGTCCAACAGTATCTAAAGATCTAACCACTAAAGCCATTTTGGCTGTTGGTTTAGCTGCCTTAGCAATTATTTTATATATTGCCTTTGTTTTTCGTAAAGTTCCCAAACCAGCCAATTCTTGGCGCTTCGGGATTTGTTCGGTTTTAGCGCTTTTACACGATTTGCTATTTGTTATCGGCGCTTATTCCATCTTGGGCCATTTTTACGGGTTTGAAGTTGACGGAATGTTTATTGTAGCGCTACTTACCATTATGGGCTTTTCAGTGCACGATACTATTGTGGTTTTTGATCGAATTCGTGAAAATCTCAAACTCCACCCTTCAGGAAATTTCGAAGAAATTGCCAATAGAAGCGTCATCCAAACTCTAGCTAGATCTTTGAATACTTCTTTAACTTTAGTGCTAGTGCTTTTAGCTTTGGTTTTTTTGGGCGGCGCCAGTATCAAGAATTTTGTCGTTACGCTTTTAATCGGCGTAATTATTGGAACGTACTCGTCAATATTTAATGCCACGCCACTTTTGGTTGTTTGGCAAAATTGGATTCAAAAAAAGCAATTAGCTAAAAATAATTAATTTTCTACTTTAAATTTTCTCTTCGAACGAAGGATTTGTCACGCTTGAGCTTAACTCTTCTTAGATCGCATTTAAAAGCCTTTTAACCAGTTAATCAAGAAATATAATATTAACTTTTAATAACAAATTATAAATTTTTAATCAAATTCAAAATTTAAATTTTAAAAAGTTAAAAATTTAAAATTAAAAATTAGAATTTGCGACGCAGGAGCTTATATGTGGTTTGCTTTAATTGGACTTTTAATTGGCATTGCCATTGGTATTTTTGCGCCATTATCAATTCCCGTAGAGTTTGCCCGCTACACCGCGGTAGGAATTTTAGGAATCTTAGATTCCATTTTAGGCGCAGTAAGAGCTGATCTGCAAGGCAAATATAATTCCTCCATCTTTATTTCGGGATTATTTTTTAATATGGCGCTGGCTATACTAATTACCTATATCGGCGATCGCTTGGGATTGGATCTATATCTAGCAGTATTAGTAGTATTTACACTGAGAATATTCGATAACGTAGCGACTATCCGTTATTCGTTCTTAACAAAATTCCTTGGCCGTAAACGCGTACGAGAAGAAATTAAAGAAGAGTAAGATTTTAGCAAAAACCCTTCCCTAGGATGAACCCTGAGGTTACTTCGCACAACATACATTGTGCGACTATCTAACAATATCCCTCCCTCGCAGTGCTTATAACTCTTCCTCTAATATCATCTATCTACTATTTATATTTAACGCATTAATAATTAAAAATAGACGGGATTAATCCCGTCTATTTTATATCTATCTAATTTTTAACTTTAATCCGCTGGGCTAGTAGATTAATTTAATTTAATGCTCTCCCCTGCTTTTAGGTGTCGGGGATTAGCAATTTTCTCCTTATCAATAGGTTCAATTTTGGGGTGAGTTGCCTTATTATGATGACTACCCGCTGGAGCACGCTTAACGGCGATCTTAGTGGCTTCTTCAACGCTCACCAGATGTTTACTCCCCTTTCTTCGCTCGTGGATTTTGGCCACCTCCTTGGCTAAAATTGGTTGATGCTTAACCTCAACGCTTGGTCTTTCAATTGGTTCTTCATCGGTTTTAACAAAAGATTTTTTTTCGTATAAATACCAATTACGGTTTTTCTTATCCGTAAATATTCGATAATCTGTCTTCGAGAGTTCTTGAGGCAAATTATCGGGTTTTTTAAAACTACCTTTTTTTCTAGTGTAGCTTCCTTCTTGAACTGCCTGCTCTTCTTTTGCTTCCATACTATTTTCCGACCACTCAGAAATACTACCTTCAATCTTTTCTCGTGAGGTTGAATATCTTTCTCTTGACTCCTTAATAATCACCTCGCGATTGTCCTGACCTCCTTTGGCTGGAGAAAGCGTTATAGCAGAAAAGGCTGGCCTGGTTACCCCGTCAATGGCCATCTTAATATAAATATGATAATTATCGAGATTAACTAAATCATTAGCGGTAAATACCGGCTCGAATTCTTTAATCAAAAAGCTTGAATCCTGCGCGCCAACACGAAAGCTAATGATACTGCCAACATTACCGAACACGGCTTTAGCTACAATTTCCGGCATTTGAGCAATATACTGGTTAGTTAGAATTAAATTTAAGCGATACTTTCTTGCCTCTGAAAGAATTACAGCAAAAGATTCAGTGGCAAAATTCTGAAATTCATCAACGTACAAATAGAAATCCAATCTTTCGGCTTCCGGGATATTAGCGCGACGCATGGCAGCTAGCTGAATTTTGGTAATAAGCATTGAACCCAAAAGTGCACTATTATCCTCCCCTATTTTACCAACAGTTAAATCGATTAATAGGATCTTGCCTTCGTTCATGATTTTTTCTATATCGATGGTAGATTTAGGTTGCCCCACAATATTACGAATGGTGCTGGAAGATAGAAACTGCCCGACTTTATTTTGAATTGGCGCAATGGCCTCGGTTCTAAACTTAGGATCGTATTTTTCGTATTCGTTGACAAAGAAATCTTTAATAACAGGGTCATTAATCTTTTCAATTACTTTTTTACGAAAATTTTTATCGGTTAAAACACGCATAATTCCCAGTAGTGTAGAACCGGGATAATCTAAGAGAGCTAAAATAGTATTACGTAAAATATATTCCAATCGCGGACCCCAAGATTGGCCGAAAATCTTTTTAAATATTCCCACCACACCGGAAGCAATGATGTTTTTTAAATCGGGATCAACTGATTCCAAAGGATTGAAACCAATAGGATAATCTTTATCAGCCGGATTAAAATACACAATATCGTTAGTGCGTTCTTTGGGAATAAAATTAAGTACATGATTAATAAGTTCGCCATGAGGATCCACTACTGCCACACCTTTACCCTTGCGGATATCATCAATGATCATGTTCTCTAGCATGGTGGATTTACCAGTACCGGTTTTACCAATTGCATACATATGCAGTCGCCTATCTCGTCTTTTAATCCCGAAATAATGTTGTAAATTACGAAAATCAGTGCGACCAAAAATAGTTAAATCTTCGGGTTTAACGCTATCTTTGATTGGTAAATTAGAAGGCGGCTCACCTTTTTTGCTGCCCGCCCAAACAATATTAGGCGTTACTACTGCCAGGGTTGGCAAATGGAATAAAGAGGCTAATTCCTCAATATTTAAAACGTTTCCACTATCGCTAAAGGATCTTTTTTGATAAGCTTCTAAAACATCTTTTCTGGTTAATAATTTGCCAATTTCAAAACCATTAAGATTAATCGTATTAAATTGTTTGTAAGCGCCGCAAATAGCTTCAATTCTGGCGCGTGCGGTCATCTCGTTAGGCGCTAGCGCTAAAATTCTAATTTTCGTAGCAAAACCCAATTTGGTTACTTTAGTTTCCACAGCTTTTAAAGCCGCTTCCTGAGGAGCAGAAAGTTTAATCGGCGCAGTTTTATTCTCGCCTTCTGCAGAAACTCTGCCAGTAAAAGTACCTATGACTTCTGCCAGTAAATCAAAAAGGCCGCGAAGGATTGAAGCAAAAAAACCACCACCGGTAGGTTTTCCAGCGCGAATACTAGAAACGTGCCTAATGCCCTTCATCTGCCAATGATCAGGTACGGGACGAATGATAGTTTGAATCCAAATTTGTTCTTCTTCTTCACTATGACCTAAAACACTGGTTAACGCAGCCATAGGATCAACTTCGAAATTCAAAAAGGTTTTGATCGGATACACATCGGGTTTAGTAAAATTAAGTTCGGTACCAACTACTGCTTTGCCGCGCCAATCATCATTGCTATAATCCGGCGACTCAAAAATTTCCACGTTGGGATACTGTGCATATATCTGTCCTGTCACAAAATCTTTCAAATATTCCGGGGTGCGTAAATAAAATTGGATATATTTATTTCGCGAAACAATCTCAAAACTAATTTGTTCTTGCCAGCGCTCTGATTCTTTGTAAATACCATGAAGTGCGGCAAACATTTGCTCAGCCGCCAGTGGCCCTTTTTCATTTTCCTTAGGCACTAAAAGCGATAAAGTGGTATAGCGCCGGGAAGCTAGCCATTCTTCCTTTTGACGAGCTAAACGCGCCCGATACAGGAGATAGATTGCTAAAAGCGGCACTAAAATAAGCACCAAATAAAGACCTAATTTTGATAATAATGATAAATCCATATTTATATTTTATTTTCTACGGCAGCGAAAGTACTCTCTTTGTTTTCGGGTACAATAATCGTTACTTTATCGCCAGACGTTAATTTGAAATAAGTGGCGCTAGCCAGTAAGATTTCGTAATTCTTTCCCTCGGCTTTAACAAAATATTTTCCAAATTCTTCACCGACCACACCGACTATTTTTTTTCTCTCTACTGGACCAATCTGTTTATAAATAAAAGTTCCGTTTTCAGCAACGGATAGTTTTAACACATCACCGGGAATCAACTTTGACTTGGAAGCATAATTGACCGGCACTTGATGCTCTTTGCCATTTTTGTCAATCATCACTTCCCCATTATAGACACCTTCCGTAGCTTCGTTGGTTGTCTCAAGTTGATCAGCCATTTTTTGCACATTTTCTGAAAAAATATTTTTTTTAATGGCACGGATGTTATCTTCGATAATATCCAAACTCCTTCTGATGGCTTCTTCTTTTTCTTGATTAGGTATTGAATCTTCTTGAATTTTTGTTCTGTTTGGTTTTTTATTCATCAATATTCCTTTTATTTTATACTTGTCTTTCTCTGGGCGCGGATTCCGAAGGCGGTACCACATTTTCATCAGTTCTCCAACCCTCGCGGATTTCTTCTTCCACTTCCTCCTTAGCGCGACCGTATTTTAGACGAGAAAGCTGACGAATTGATTCGGCCAAATTCTTATCTAAAAGCGGCTCTGGCTTAATGCCGCGCATACTAAAAGGTCGAGATGGAGTTAAATCTATTAATAGTTTAGTATAAGTATTATATTTATCAAGGTTGACCATATCGCTTTCGGAAATTCCCGGAAACTCTTTAGCCATAAATTCAGCGTCTGCCGCGCCGATTCTGTAAACAATTAAACTACCGGCATTACCGACAACAGCGTCACGAATAGGTTCGGTTAACTGCGCAATATACTGATTAGTAATATTCAAATTAAGATGATATTTCCTGGCCTCGGAAAGAATAGTTTTAAACGTATCAGTAGTAAAATTTTGGAACTCGTCAACATAAAGATAAAAATCTTTTCTATCTTCTTCGGGTATATCAGCACGGGCAAAAGCCGCTACCTGGATTTTTGACACTAACACCATACCCAACAAATAAGAATTCATCTCCCCTATTTTACCTTTGGACAAATTTACCAGTAATATTTTTCCTTGATCCATCACCTCTCTGAGATTAAAAGCAGATTTCTTTTGACCGATGATATTTCTAATTAAATCATTGGTCATAAAACGACCAAACTTAGATAAGAAATAATTATACATTTCCGATTTATGAAAATCGGCGGTTTTGGCCAGTTGCTGTTTCCAAAAAGATTCTACCACCGGATCTTTAATGTAAGGCACCACTTTATCGCGAAAGGCGTCATCGGTAAAAAGTCGCGGAATATCAATTAAAGTGCCACCTCCAGGTTGCGCCATCACTGTTAAACTGGCATTACGTCCCCAGTGCTCAAATTGTGGTCCCACGATTCCGGTTCGTTGCGGATCAAATAATTTGTAAAAAATTTCTAGCCATTCCGCCACCAAAAAATCTCTTTCTTCGGGTTTATGCCATTCAAGCAAGTTTAAGCCAGATGGTCTGGAGGTATCCGACGGATCAAAAATAATCACATCCTCGGCTCTTTCTTTGGGAATATAATGTAAAATATGCTCAATAGCATCACCGAGTGGATCAATGAAACACACCCCACGACCTGCTAAAATATCTTGCTTAATCATATTTTCGAATAACGTAGTTTTACCTACACCGGTTTTACCAATCATAAAGATATGACGGCGGCGATCTTCGTCTTTAATTTTAACCATTTTCTTCTCGCCCCTATAAATACTCTCACCTAAAATCGTACCCTCTTGAGGCAGATTAGTAGGCGGTGGCATAAATTTACTCAGTAACCATTTAATGTTAGGCGTTTCGGTAAATTTATTGGGAAAATGAAAAATACTGGCTAACTCCTCGGTATTTAAAATACTATAAGGTCTAGTAAACTCTCGTAAAATAAAGCTGATTAAAAACTGTCTTTTAGAAACCACGTTAATTTCTTTGAATCCGTTCCATTCCGGAGCAGTAAATTGAGAAAAACTATGTAAAATTGTTTCCAAATGACTTTTAGCTTCTTCGTCGGTGGTCGCCGAAGTTAAAACTTTGATTTGTGTATCTAATCCTACCTTAGCGCTTTTGGCTTGAAACGCTTTCATTAATTCTTCTTGATGAGGAGTAAAATGCATTTTTTGATCATCGTCAATTTGGCCTGGCTTTTTCATGGGGTTAGCATTAGTCGGCCTAAAGGCGCTAAGAATAAAATCTACTATCGTAAAAACTATTCGACTAAAATCACTTTCACCGATAAAACGACCCTCCTGAACGTTTCGCGCTGCTCTAGCGCAGGCATAACGCCACGAGCCAGAATTAGGTCGCACCAAAACCTGAATAATAGCGCGATCTTCCGGCCCAAGCTTGGAAAGCGCATTAGAAATACCGTTAAGCGGATCTGATTCCAAATTCTTATAAGTTTTAATAGGATAAATTAAACGGCGTGATAATTTTAAACCGCCGCAGGCTACTTTAAGATCGGAGCCAAAAATTCGAAAATCCGAAGATGGCTCCACCTGGGCGTTAGGATAAATACTATGGATCTGTTTTTCGAAGAAACTATGCAGATTTTTGGGCACCCCTACGAAAAAAAGTACTTCATTGTTTTTGGCAATTATTTCAAAAGAAAATCTAGGTTGGCCAAAAATTTTCCAGAAAAGACCGCGGTTATATTGTCCGGCCACAGCGGAAAAAAGTTGCTCGACTATCGACATTATTTCTCTAAAATCCTCCTTAGGCTCGTTTTGGTTTTTTGCCGATTCTTTAGGAATTAAGACCTGCAACATTACTAATTCTTGGGCGCGTTCCAAACGGTTTTTCTTTGCATAACGGTTCTTAAAAAACAAAAGCAAAAATACAATTATTAGTATTCCCAAAATAATGCCAAAAAAAGGTAGATACAGTGTGAAAAATGAATTGTACGTTTCCACAGTTTCGGTCATTTTTGTTTTTATTTATTATCTAGCTATTATGTCTTCGATATTACGAATCGCCCCTTGATCATCTATTTTTTCTGACTTTTGTACTATCTCAAGATTTTTTTCTAATCTTTCGGCCTGATCTTTTTGCAAATGAGAAGCTTGAATTTCTGGCGTCAATTCCGGTTCGATTTTAGGTTTTTCCTCGATAACAGGTTCTTTAATCACTGGTTCTTCTTTTACCGGTTTAAGAGTTGGTTTTTGCTCAGTAACTGCCACTTTAGGTTCCGGTTCTGCAGGTTTTTCCACTTTAATAACAGGCACATCTTCCTGTGCCGATTCTTTTTTGGTGAAGTTAAAAGATGGAGAAATTTTCCCAAAGAGATCGTCGACTTTCGGCTCCTGTTCCTCCTTATTTACTACAACTTTTGGTTTTTCGCCACTCATAACAATTCCCTCCTTAACAATCTTGAGTTCTAATTAGGGTTAAATCATTAGCTATATTATACACCAAAACAAGGCAATATTAAAGCTCGTTGTTTTTAATATCTTTGCGAAGGTTTTTGACTAAATCAATGAGGAAATAAAGATTATGCATAGTGGTTAAACGAATGCCTAAAATTTCTTTTTCTTTGATTAAATGCGCAAGGTAAGCACGGGAGAATTTATTTTTGCAAGCATAACATTTGCATCCTGCTTCGATTGGTCCTAAATCTTCTTTAAATTTTCCTTTCCTTAAATCCAGTTTATCAAATTTAAATTTTGATTTTTTATGAATCCAAACCACCCCATGACGCGCCAATCTTGTCGGCAACACGCAATCAAACATATCAAAACCGTTTTTCACTGCCTCGACAATATCTTCCGGCTCCCCTATTCCCATAATATAACGGGGTTTATTACTGGGTAATTTTGCACCAGTCCAGCGCATAGCGTTATACATATGAGTTTTACCTTCGCCAACCGAAACTCCACCCACTGCCACACCATCAAACGGCAACGAAGAAATATATTTTAATGATTCTTCGCGCAAATTCTTGTAAATAGACCCCTGGATTATTCCGAAAATTGCCCCTCTTCTGGTCTTATGTTGTAAATTGTCAGTCATAAGTTTTTGATAGTAATCAATCGCTTTCTTCGCCCAAGCATGGGTAATTTCCATGGTTTTTTTCGCACGATTATAACTGGCGGGAAACTCTGTGCAAACATCAAGCACCATCATAATATCCGAACCAAGATTAGTTTGAATATCAATCACTTTTTCCGGAGTAAAATAATGTTTGCTGCCATCAAGATGTGAGCGAAATTCGACACCATTGTCTTTGATCTTAACGAGATTTTTGTCGCCACCCAATGAAAACACTTGGTATCCACCACTATCAGTTAATATCGGTTTATTCCAATTAATAAATTTATGAAGCCCTGCAGCTTTTTTAATAAACTTGTCCCCTGGCCTAAGATACAGGTGGTAAGTATTACCCAAAATAATTTCCGCATCAAGCGAATTTAATTCTTCCGGACTCATGCCTTTAACCGAACCGACGGTTCCCACCGGCATAAAAACAGGGGTTTTAATAACTCCGTGATCCGTGACCATCTCCCCTATCCTGGCTGCGGATTTTTTAGATTGTTTTGAAACTTTGAATTTCATATGGTTAATTCTACCAAAAAACCCTAGAAAAATCTAGAATTTTTATGTTCAAAAATTCAAGGTTATTCATTTCACTAATTTTCCAACAATTGGATATTTTGAGATGGCACTTTTGGCGTGCCGTGTATAAAAAGCATTGGTTAATTCCTGACCAGCTATGTGTTCAAAATGAACCCCGCTTTTAAATATTGAGTTTAAATCATAAACATCGCCGTCAACTGCCACATAGGAAGCATTACCATTCTTGCCATCATATTTTTTAAGCTCCTCAAGTGTAAAAGTTTTTTCGCTAGATTGCGAAGAACTTATATCGTTACCTGTGCTATTTGTCTCTACCGGCATTTCTGTATTTGTATTATTAGTTGTATTGTCAATCTCTGATTTAGCTTTTTCATAACCCACTTCTAAATAGATTAATCCCGATAAAAAACCAAGAAAAATAATCGCCCAGATAATTTTTACTAGTACATTCCAAGCTTTCCAACGAATTAAAGCTAATCGAGTGGCATAAGAACCATGAATAATAAAGGCAATAATAATAACAAGTGGCAGTATTTGATCGTGCAGTTTAACCGCTAAAGCGTAATCGATTATTTCCTTGGTCATACCGTAACCAGAAATAAAATAAGTAATTACAGTCAGAAATAATATCCAAGCAAAAAAGCGATCAATTTTCGACCAGTAATATAAAAATTTGTTTTCCATAAATTTACTCAGTGAGATTTTTCTCTATCCCATAGCCGCCGGTAATGGGATCTTGGAATAAGAATATTTTCGGTGGAAAATAAGTGAAAAGCGAAAACTTTAATAGTCCTACTAAAATTACAATAAGAGATATTATTTCCCAACCAAGCGGTTTGGTAATTTTCATAATGCGATAGGAAAAATAATAACCTAAGATGACTGCTATAATAAAGATAGCAATATCCCAGAAAAAATTATCAGGAAAAATCGCTAGCCAGCCATAAAATAGCCCGACAATGATAATGGGCATAGAAAATAATTTAACCATCGAAGCCAAACAAAAATTCTTGATTTGTTTACCAAAAACAAACCACTCGATAACGGCAAAAATGAATGTAGGCCAAAACGCTAATTTTAGATGTTCCCAGGTGCTTTCATTTACCGCACTAAAAACCGCAGCCAGCGGAGAGTGCCCTGACCAAGCATAAGTAAAATGCAGTAATGAACCAACTAAAATACTGAAAATCGCACCCCAAATTTCCCATTTTTTAATCATAACTGCTCGAATTCGTTATTTATTTAACGCTTTAACAACTTTTGCATAATTTTTGTCGAGAATTGCTTTAATATCTTTGGCATCTTTGGGAGAAATTTTCTTTTCTACCTCATACACTTTAACAACTTTGTCTACTACTTCCTCGTATATCTTTTTGGTAACTTTACTAGCTTTCGCTAACTTTTCGGCAATTTCATCTTTCATTTCATGAAGGTATTTATTAATCTCAACTCTGGTTTCCTTACCAGATTGAGGTGCAAGTAGTATTCCCGCAATAGCACCCGCTATTAAACCAGCCGATGCGCCAATAATAAGACCTTTACTTTGTTTGTCCATGTTTGACTCCTTTTGGCTTACTTTTAATATGATCGATTATTTCTGTAACAATTTTTCTAATAAAATCAAATGTGAGAATGCTTTCCTTAAACGCTTCCAGCGATTTTATAGTTCGTTCCACAAAATCCTTGGTTTCTCCGGCCGTGGTTTTGGCAACTTCTAAAACTTCGTTAAATTTTTGGATTAATTTATTAAGCTGAATATTAAGAATTACTGCCCAAACAAAAACCGCAATCAAAAATATTGTGGCTACGATAGAAAAAATGCTAACCGAAAGATGAAAAAAATCATTTAAATTCATTGTGCCTCCCTGTTTAAAAATTTTATTAATAAATTTTTAACGGGCCGTTCCGCCAAATGGCGGAAATAGGCCTTTTTTAATTATACCACATTTTTTTATATTTTAGCGCGGAGCTGTAATATCGGGCACGTATTTTTTGTATATTGCTGCTAAAGTACCATCTTCTTTGAGTTCGTCGAAAGTATTTTGCCATTTGGCGATAATATCCGCTTTAGTTCCTTTGGAAATAGCAATATAAAATTGTGTTTCCAATAGTTGATAGAGGGGTTTAATATCGCTATTAACGTAACCCGCATCTTTAACTAAATTGCCTATGGTCATATCCGTAAAAACCGATAGATCAACTTCCTTATTTACTAATTTTTTCACATCATCTTTGGGATCAGAAAAACTTTCTAAATTGGTAAAACCCTGATCTTTGAGATATTGCTCGGTGAACCACGAAGAGCAAGTGGCAATTCTAGCAACTTGCTTGGCATTATCCAAACTATTGATTTGTAAATCGGAATCTTTGTTAGCATAAAAATAGGTTTTATTGTTTCCTACCGGTCCAACCCAATTAAAGAGATCTTCGCGCTGACTAGTCCGTTCAGTACTGAATAAAACAACATTAGGATTATTTAGCGCCTCTGCATAAGCATCGTCCCATTTTAATAGTTTGATTTCGTAATTAACATTAAGTCGTTTCATTATTTCCGTAACTACATCAGTAACAATGCCCGTAACTTTGCCGTCAGTACCCATATAAGTAATGGGCGGATATTCTTCGGTTAATAATGTGAGTGTAACGTTTTTAGATGAATTTGCTTTAGTAACAAAATGCTTTACTAGAAAATAAACCCCAAATCCAATAGCGATAATTAAAATTGCTATCGTGATGATCAACCAAACATTTTTTTTCATTTTTTCTCCTTATAACATTCTCGCTTGTCCAATGTAAATTATTCAAATCTCAATGATTCTTCTGCCATTTGGGTTACCGTCTCATCTTGAAGGTTATAAAGTTTAACCGTGGTTTGGCTAGACGGGTCGCTAGTTTGCGGAGCAATCACCACAAAATTCATAGTTGTATTGCCGGGATTTTTATCAATCCATGTTCCAGAATTCGCATAAATAGTTTTTTTACCGGCTGAATTAGTAGATGCGATCATCTTTGCGACATGGGTATGACCAAATATTACTATTCTTTTGTCCGAAGCGGGATTTGTAAAATACTGTATAGCTGCCTGATTATCTGATTCTTTTGGATCAGCAACGTATTGGATCGCGTGGGCTGTCGGTATATCTATAGCTACATGATTGATTTTTTGTCTTTCTTTCCAAGTATCTTGAATCCCTTTATAGAGATCGACATCTATAGTTCCTCCGGCAGTTGTTTGAAATGGCAATAGATCATTTATCGAATAATTACCAGTAAATCCATTTACATTGGTAGTGATAATTTTTTCATCAAATTCATTGGTTATTGGAAAACTATTGATAGTAAATTGCCAATCCTGCCAGTATCCATACAATAGGTTTTGGCTTTCACCGCCAGAACTATTTGGCACGACTGTAGGCATAGTATCGCCCGGAGTTTTAGCCTGCTCTTGGACATGAAGCGCGGCAATACGAGTGAAAAAATAGCCAGGTGGCATAATGGTACCAGGCGCTACAGATTGATTGGAGATAGGATCCGGCGCGCAGAAAAAATTGTAGCGGTGTGCATGTTCGATGGCAACTTGAGGTAAATCTGTAGGTGAATATGTACCCAGTCCCTGAACATCATCGCGTGCCTGACTGATTCCGGGAAGAACACTTTCGATTTGCTTGGCAGTTACTGTAAGGTCATGATTACCTGGTACATAGGTAACTTTGATTTTTCCCTCTTTGATGATCCGATTGAAAGCATTAAAAACTTCTTTGTTAGTTTCGGCGATACGTTTTACAAATGACGCTTGATCTTTGCCTTGATAAGTATCAATAGGCGCCGGCACAAACCATTCATCAACTAAATCCCCACCGATAATAAGTTCTTTGATCTTTGGCGAGACCCTTACTTTTTCCAAGAAACTTCTCAGCGATTTACTATTCTTGTTGAATTCAGCATAGCTAAGATCAGCACCCATATGGAGATCACTGATGACAACAACAAGCTCCCTTTTGTTACTATCGTTGGTAAAAGGATCAATTGATGCAGTTTTCGGAGTAACTAGCTTAGATCTTATAAAAAATGCAGCCAAAACCAATAAAACAACGACAAGTAATACATACAATATTTTCATTTTTCGCCTCCTTAAATTTAAACCTTGCCCTAATTATAGCATATTTACTATTGTTTATTTACGAGTTATTTATTACGAATTTTTTTGGAACTGTTAGCAAAAATATAAATGTAAAGAATTTCCAAAATTCCAAGTGTATTTACAACCATAAAAACTATAAACCAAACTAAGTGTTTGTTTCTAGCTGATTTCCAAAGCGCCACTGCCTTCCAAGCCATTGACCAAACCATAAGAGGAAAAATCACCCAACCAAATTGCATTACCAAAGAGTTTAAATCCATAAACCTCACTTTCTAAAAAAACATATTTGTTAATCCTAAAATATCACACTCGTGGATTAATTTTTTGAGGATTCGTTATTTTATCCCTAAATTTGTTTTGTAAATATAAAAAATTATTTTAATTTAGCTTTATTTTTGATCTTTCTTATTTTGAATCGCGCTTCTTCACCATCGAAGATTTCTCTTTTAATTACTTCTCTGGAAAGTACTTCTTTGATATCTTCGTTCTTGAGAACTGATTTAGGAAAGTTTCTTTTGATATCTCTTCTGAGCGCGTTAATTACATCGTCAGAAAATAAAAGATTACCTAAAATATATTTATTTTTTGCGATATTTTGTTCATATAAATCATTCAAGACAGATTTTTCGAGACCCTCTCGAGAAATAGAATAAAGCATCTCGAGATCATTAATATTTTTAGAACTTAATTTTGTAAAATCAAACTCATAAATAAGTTCTTTGTTGATGGGCTTGGTGAAACAAATTTTATAAACGAGCCAATTAGTTCCATTAGTTAAAATAACCCAATCTATGCCTTTGTTGGCTGCGTAATCAATCGCTTGTTTAATATGATATTCTTTCAAATCAACATCAGCTGCTTTTAATTCGATTAGTAATTTAGGTTTACCATTAATTTTTATACCTAGGTCACAATAAGTTCCTCTTATCGCAGTTTCAGTCGTAATTTCTGAATACTTATCATACCCCAGCAAATCAGAAAAAAGATCAGTAATAATAACTGATGTATCAGATTCATTTATGTCTTTGATGTACGCTGTAGATATAAGCTTTTGGAATTTTTTTAGATTTTTTAATATTCTTTTTTTTGCTCTTAAAATAATGTAAATCATATATTTCCTTATTTCAGTTATTCATTTGTTTCCATTAGTTCAATTTTAACGGATTTACCTCAGCAAATCAAATACAAAAAAGCGATTTAATAAAAACATTTATATCAACGTAGACTAAGTATAAGGTAATGGCAAATCGCTAGATTTTAGCTAATAAAACTACATAATTTTTGCCATAGGCCTTGGCGCATTTGGGACAAGTGGTGTAGAAAGCATAAATTTTATTAGTAGTTTTACCGCGGGCTTTAACAAATTCGTTCATCTCGGAAAACCATTTTGGCGCTTCCTTATATGGCCCTTCAAAAACTTTGGTTAAAAATGTTCCCGACATCTTAACATTTTCGGCATCTGTAACTTCTTTTGTAACGGTCATATATTGATTAGATTTCCAATTAGAAACATCGTCGGATAAAATCATAAAATCCTTAAGGGGAGGTTCGGCTTGAGCATTTTGCACTTTTTTATACATTCTTGTAATAACTTTGCCCATATCAAGTGGCATATGCATAAAACACTTAACAGTATCTTTAATAAATAATTTATCCTGCCAAACGATTTCCTTTTCCTGCCAAGGCGTAGGATCAAAAATTGGACAACATCCTGTTTCTTTTGTCATAAATACTCCACTCTTGTGTTTTAAATATTAATTTTACCCGCGCACCAGACTCGCCTTCGGCGTGACGGTACGGGGTTTCGCTTCTCTCTACATGTGTAGCATAGTGAAAACTTTGTAGATAAGCATAGCTGGCCAAACTAGAGCTTTTAAAACTCCGAGCACCCCAAGCCAAAAAGTGTGCGATTGTTGAACATAATAAACTGCCGCGCCGATAAACGCTACAAAATACAATCCTCCACCCATGGCACCGTGACTTGATCCTCCGCGCCATTTAGTTTTCATACACCCACAATCTTCCATTTCTTCTTTGTTTTTCATATTTCCTCCTACGTATAATTATATTCTATTAACTTAATGATATCAATCAAAAAACCCGCCGAGAGGGCGGGTTTTTTTGATATAACAGTTTAACTGTATAACTATTGTTATTTGAGCTCAACTTTGGCGCCAGCGGCTTCAAGATTTTTCTTGGCTTCTTCGGCGTCTTTCTTAGGCATATCGGCTTTAACATCTTTAGGAGCGCCATCAACGAGATCTTTGGCTTCTTTTAATCCTAAATCTTGACGAATTACTCTAACTGCTTTAATAACGGCGATTTTTTGAGCACCGGCATCAAGCAAGTGAACAGTATAAGCAGCTTTTTCTTCTTCGGCTGGAGCACCGGCGGCAGGAACACCTGCAACAGCGGCAACTGGAGCAGCAGCAGAAACACCAAAGCGATCTTCTAATTCTTTAACGAGGTCGGCTAGTTCCAAAACAGATAATGATTCAATATCTTTAATGATGTTTTTGAATTTACCGCTTGGCTCTGGCTTCTTTTCTTCTTTTTTCGGTTCTTCCTTTTTTTCTTCCTTTGGTTCCTCTTTCTTCTCTTCTGGCTTTTCCTCAACTTTCTCTTCTACTTTTTCCTCTTTAACTTCTTCTTTGATCTCTTCTTTTTTTTCTTCGTCGGCCATATTGGTCCTTTCTTAATTAGCTTAAAGCTTATAGCTATCAGCTATTATTTATATTAATTTTTACTTTCTTTATATTGATTTAATACTGATACTAAACCGCGTAAATTGCCGGCTAACACCGAGACAAAGCCTCTAATAGGCGCGGCACAACTTCCCACCACCTTAGCGTACATTTCTTCGCGAGATGGTAAATTGGCCAAAACCTTAATTTCCGTAATACCAGCAAATTTATTATTAATTACCCCACCTAGAATTTCTAATGCTTTATTTTCCTTAGTAAATTCATTAATCATTTTGCAAGGCGCTACTTCGTCGCGGCTATCAAAAGCCACCAAAAGTGGTTTATCCAAAATTCCTTCTTCAACGGAAATGTTTTTTTCTTTTAAAGCAATGCCGAAAAGTTTGTTTTTAACTACCTTAAGGTCAATTTTAGAAGCAAACATTTTGTCGCGTAGTGCCTGAATTTGGCTAACTTTTAAGCCGCGATAATTGGCCAAAACTACGGATTTGGAATTTTCTAATCTATTTTCTAAATCTTTAACTAATTCTTTTTTCTTCTCTTTGGTTAATAACATTTATGCCTCCCCGATTAATACTAGTAATAAAAAATCTGCCTTTTCCGCAGATTATCAAAAAACACTTTCTATCCTCGACAGGATCCTGGTGGAATTAACGTCCCGCCATTCGGGGACTACCTGTTTTCTGCGGAATAAATTTCCTTATTAATAATTTATCAAATATTGAATCAACTGTCAAGCTTTCTTTAGTACTTTATGCACAATGGCCAAGATTTCTTTAATTATATCCATTTCTTCTTGTTCGCCATCAATAATAAAAACATTTTTGTGCTTTTCGGCTAAACCTTCGTACGCTTTCCAAACTTTATTGAGCTTAGCCTCTTCACGAAAAAGCTCTAACTCATAACGACTTTGTTTTAAGCGTAGGGCGCAAATTTTGGGCCGTACTTTAATAATAAAGGTTAAATTTGGCTCAATAAAACGATCATTAACACCTTCTAACCATTTAATATCATCCATTTCTAGCGAGCCATAGGCGATGGAAGAAAAACTATATCTATCGGCAATAACTACAAAACCGGCTTCGAGTTTAGGAATAATTTCTTTGTTAAGATGATGATCGCGATCCGCGGCAAACAAAAGCTGTAGAGTTTCGGCATTGGTTTTCCATTCACCAGTTAAACTGCCCTTGATTAAGCCACCAATTAAATAATCGGTTGGTTCCTTGGTTAGATGAGCGCGATAGCCTTCTTGTTTTAGAATACTGGCTAGCAATGAAGCCTGAATAGAGGCACCTGAGCCATCCAAACCTTCGAAAGCAATGAAAAGTCCCGGATAAGTATTTTTAATCATTGTCCCCCCAGACTAAAGATTATTTTTTAATCTTAACTTTTATTCCTGGGCCCATGCTGGCACAAAGAGTAACACCCACCAGTTGATTAGTCGGCAATAGTGCCATAATGGCTAAAACGTTTTCCTTAATTTTGGCATCATCCCAAGAAACCTTACCGATAACCTGATGAACATTACCTAATTTGTCGGTTTTAATTTCAATTTTGCCGGCTTTAATTTCGGCAATGGCTTTATCTGGTTCTTTAGTAATAGTACCGCTTTTGGGGTTAGGCATTTTCCCCTGAGGACCAAGAATTTTGGCAATGCGACCTAATTTCGGCATAATCTCGGGGCTAGCGATTAAAATATCAAATTCGGTATTTTTTTCTTTGATGATTTTTTCGATTAGGGCCTCATCCAAAAGAGCAATCTTTGGTTCTTTACCGGCTTTATGAGGTAAGCTAAATAATTTTCGTAAAGCTATTGGCTCGCTGGCTTTTTTTGCTACGAGTCGCGCGTGTAACTCTACTGAACCATCAAATTTGCTGTACGAAGTAGCTTTAAGAAGTTTAATAGCCTCGTCAACTTCGTATAATTTAGTGCGATCGATTTTAGCTAACGCCTCTTGGTATTTTTGACTACGAATTTTGGCCTTTTTGGCTTTCTTAGGTTTAGTAGTTTTACCTGCCTCTTTTGATTCTTCCTTACCTGTCTCAGCTTCCTCAGTAACGGGTTTTTTTGCTTCCTCAACTTTTTTAAGATCGGCCAACATTTTTTCGGCGTCTTTTAAAGCGTCTTCCTCGCTCACTTTTTTAGATTTCTGTTCTCCCATTTTTTCCTTCCTGTGGTACAAACGGCTTTCGCCTCCCACATCTTTAAACAATAAGTTCTAAACTCTAAACAAATTCTAAATTCAAATTATTAAAATTTTAAACATTTGGATTTTGGACATTTGGATTTGTTTAGGATTTAGAAATTAGGATTTAGGGTTTGATGTTAACAGTCTCTTCTTTCAATCCTTCTTCTTGATATTTTAACAATAATTTTACTGCTTCGTCAAGTACACGCGCTAGAATCTTTTCTTCTTTTTTAGTAAATTTTGCTAAAACATATTTTTCACTAGGTATTTTTACCTGTCCTGAGCTTGTCAAAGGAGCGCCAATGCCAATTTTTATTCGCGCGAATTTAGTGCCAGTTTGACTAATAATGGATTCTAATCCTTTATGACCACCCGATGAACCCTCTGATCTGATCCTAATTGCACCTAGTGGTAAATCAATATCATCATGTACAATAACCATTTCTTCGGGTTTGATCTTATAGTATTTCACAGCCGCGGACACCGCTTCGCCCGACAAATTCATAAACGTCTGTGGTTTGAGCAAAATTATTTTTTCCCCGTGAAATTTTCCATAACTTGTTGCCGATTGCAATTTCTTACAGAGCTGCCAATCATCAAAGTTAAATTCCTCGTGGAACTTTTCCCGCAAAAAATCCACAAACATAAACCCGGCATTATGCCTGGTTCGATCATATTTTTTTTCAGGGTTACCTAGACCAACGATTAGTCGCATGTTTTGCTCCAAATTTCTAATTTTCAATTTCTAATGTCTATTTAATAATCAAATTTTAAAATTTATAAAATTTAAAATTAAATAAAAATTTAAAATTAAAAATTACTGTATTACATTCCCGGAATATTCAAATTCATATCTTTCATCACCGCGCGGGTTTTTTCGGCTGCCAGCGCTTGAGCGCGGCTTAAGGCCTGGGAGATAGTATTTTGCAAGGCCTTTTCCAAATTGCTTTTATTAGCCGCTGTTAGAGCTTCTTCGGAAATTTCAATTTCTTTTACATGCATCTCGGCATTTACTACTACTCGCACTTGGCCATCATTGCTTTTAGCTTCGATTTCGGTATTTTTTAATTCCTTTTGCACTTGTTTTGCTTTCCATAACATCTTAGCTTGATCGAACATAATCGCTCCTAACACTAAATTCAAATTTACAATTTTTAATTTTAAATCAATTTTTAATGACTTAATTTTAAAACATTTAACATTTGAATTTGATTAAAAATTTATAATTTATCATTTAAAATTTACGACTTTTAAGATATGCTTCCATAAACTCATCTAAATTGCCGTTTAATACACCCTCGGGATCTTTGCTTTCAAAATTGGTTCTATGATCTTTAACCATTTTGTAAGGATGAAGCACGTAAGAACGAATTTGACTCCCCCACTCCGGCGAATGAAATTCACCACGGAGTTCTTCGCGTTCTAGAGCATCCTCAGCTAATTTTAACTGATAAAGCTTAGCTTGTAAAATATGCAAGGCCTGTTCTTTATTTTGCGATTGCGAACGCTCATTTTGGCAAGCAACTGTAAGACCGGTGGGAATATGCGTGAGCCGCACTGCAGTTTCTACTTTGTTAACATTCTGTCCGCCATGGCCGCCGGCGCGATAAAAATCAATTTTTAAATCTTTGTCTTCTATTTTTTCGTTATGTGCCTTAGGAGTATCGGGTATTACTTCGAGCAAAGCAAAAGAAGTATGTCGAGCGTGATCGGCATCATATGGTGAAAGTCGTACCAAACGATGTACTCCGGATTCACTTTTCAGCCAACCAAAAGCATTTAATCCTTTAATTAAAATAGTGGCGGATTTGATACCGGCTTCCTCACCGCGAGTTTCGGCTAATACTTTACTGGTAAATCCTTTATTTTCCGCGTAGCGCAGTATCATTCGCTTAAGCATCTCTGCCCAATCTTGCGCTTCTGTGCCCCCTGCTCCAGCATGAAAAGAAACCAGAGCGTCGCCCTCATCATAAGCGCCATTAAATAAAGTTTGAAGCTCCAATTTTTCAATTTGTTCACTTGTAATCGCATTTTCAAATTCTTGAATTTGACGAGTCACATCGCTTAATTTACGCGTTAGATTCTCGCCTCTTTCGCGATCTTGCCAAAAATCAGGAGTAGCCATTTTTTCCTGAATTTCCAAAATTAGACGTTTTTTACCGTCTATATCGAGAAGTTTATGTAGTTCGTTTTTGCGATCTTCTATAGTCATAATAATTTTCAATTTTAAATTTTTATATAATTTTTAAACATTAAACATTTAAATTTAACTAGAAATTAGACATTAGAAATTGTACTTATATCTTATCACAAACAAAAAATCGGGCAAAGAGTTCGCCCGATCTTCTGCTGAATAACCGAATTATCAAAGTAAAGTATTTTCGAGTTTGGCTAAAGCAGCTGTACTTAAAGCGGCTTTCTTTTTTAAGATAACTGCGCCGGTAGTACCGAGTAACGATACAACGCCAGCGGCTACAGGAATCTCAGCTCCAGTTTTTGGCAATGTTTTACCAGAAGCTTGTGATTGACTTTGTTTGCCTTGAGATTGTGACTGGCTCTGGCTTTGACCATTTTGCTGTTGCTGTTGTTGTTGCTGATTACCATTTCCTTGCTCTTGATCACTGCCATTGCCACCTTGTTGCTGCTGTTGCTCTTGTTGTTGCTGTTGGCTTTGGCCGTCTTGTTCTTGCTGTTGCTGTTGCATCTGCTCTTGCTGTTCGAATGCGCTTGTAACGCAATCGGACGATAAGCAGTCACAGCTACCGCTTTGGCAACTGCCAGAACTGGATGAACTTGAGCTAGACGAACTGGAACTAGAAGAACTTGAAGAACTACCAGCATAAGCAGTACCGGTAAACACTAACATAGCGGCAATAACCGCACCTGTAAGCATTAATTTTTTCATCATAAGACCTCTCTTTCTTTATACTAAATTATTTACTATTTGTCACTTATCACTTTCTACCAATTGCTTGATAGCCAGTGAAAGTGAGGGGAGAATTTCTCCCCTCTTATTCTGCAGCTATTAACTATCAGTATTAGGCCCTACTGATTTTGTTGCTGCTGCTGTTGTTGCTCTTGCTGTTGTTGCTGTAACTGCTCTTGTGATTGGCACTGTGACTGCGTGCCACCATTTGCCGTTGCCTGAACTTGATATACTGGGGTTTGCATAACGTTAAACATGTTCACTTGCGTTGTTGTTAATGTCGGCACCCCCATTCCCAGTTGGGACATAACTTGTGTAGGAGGAATATATTTTATTTCTAACAACGGTGGCTTTTCTAACTCCACCCAGATAGCGTTAGTGTACTGTATCGGCTCACGTTTCCAACAAAAGTTGGAACAGCGAACGAAACGATCAATTACATATTTATAACCATCATAATTAATCGTTACTCTCGTTGCTTGAAAAGGTCCAGGAGTATATCTCCATAAACACTTAACTTCTTGACGCACAATACCCTTACCAAAAATCATCTCGTGGTAAGTTGCGCCAGCTGATACGTTTATTAATTTGTAGTTTCCGTTCTGATATGCTTTGATTACTTCGTTCCGTACAAAAGACGGAATAGAAAGGAGGCTGATCGCTTGCGTTCTTGAGAGAGTGCAAGGATCACCGCCAACCCTGTCCCAGTTAAAGTCTGCGTAAACAGGAGAAACACAAAACAGTATTACCACAAGAACCAATGCTATTCTTCTCATCTTACTCAGCCCTCCTTATCAAATTGATCACAGTTTCGCCAGGACTAATATTCTTAGTAAAACTGTTTTTCGAATCCGTTGGGCGTACTATTATAGTACTTCCGATTATCAGATTATTTACCTGAAGCGGTTTATCAAATGGAATCTGGTAAATTCCGTTGAAATTTTTACCGCTCGGGTAAACGACTCTAATAGCAACTTTGCCACCAGTTGGTTGTCCTTGACTATCCAGCAGTTGAATCCTTGCTGATCCAAACTGTTCAGTGGCCAGAGAAAGAACCTTTACAGGTTGTTCCATATTGCGTCGTTCACGCTGAGCACGAAGCTTAGCTGCCAGTTCAGGATCACTTGCAGATGCATTCGCAGGTATAAACCCGCGAATATACAAGTGCGATTCAGCATCGGTAAAATCTCCCCATCCATCCGGTGCTTTTTGAACATTCAGTACAAACGCCTGCTGCAGAGAACCTTCTTTCATAAAAGTAAATTTGAAAAAAACAATTCTGGTAACGCCCTTGGCATCTTTATGTCGGACTCTAAAGAGTACGATATTAGATCCCCAAGGACAATCAACCACTCCTCGCCAACGATAACCACCAGCAGACGTTATGTCCATTGACCGCCAAAGATCTTTTGAAAGTTCGGATGGTTTACCATCAAATGGCGCACCGTCAGAACCCGGCCCAGGCATTCCAAGATCAACACCCAAAAGGTTGTTGAACCCTACTGGAGTCATTGTCATTTCAAGGACAAGTCCTTGATAAATAATAGGAGCAATTCCCTTACTTGAATCCCAAAATGCAAGCGGCTGACACCGAGGCGTCAACAAACGCATAGAAATCGGAAACCAATAAGTTGATGGAATTGCACTGTCTTCTTGCACTGGAGTCGCCCCAAGCATAAGCTGACTCTCATATGCCCAAACGCTAGACGTGCTGAGCATAAAAATTACAATAATTAGAACTAAATAAATTTTTAAAGAACGATTCATAATCGTCCCCTCCTTTTTATCAATTTTTGCCGTCTTGTGGGCCTAACACAAGAAGCAAAGTTCTGGCCAGGATAAGGGAAGGAGGGGCAATTTTCCGATAAATTCGGAAATCTCTCCACATTTCCCAGCCAGAACTCTGCCGGCAAAAACAAAAAACACCAGCCCTCCACTGCTAGTTATAAACGCAAAAATATTAAATTACTCGCGATTTACTGAACTCAATATAATAGCACGGGATCAAGAAAATGTCAAGACAAAAAACAATAAACAATTATCAATTTACAATTTTTATTGAATTATCAATGTTTCAATTAATCAATGTCAGAATATTTTTAACATCTTCAAAATCATTAACTTTGACCAACTGTGATCTAATTTTAGAAGAATTGGCTACCCCAATAAAATACCAGGCTAGATGTTTTCTTAATTCGATTATTCCCCGCTTACCTAGCAACTGATATGCTAGTTTGGCATGAGCCAAAATAACCTTTTTTCTTTCAGTAAGTGATACATCTTTGATATTTGATTTTTGATTTTTGATATTTTGAAATAACCATGGATTCCCCCTTGCCCCTCTCCCGATCATATACCCATCTAGGTTAATTTTTAATTTTAAATTTTTAATTTTAAATTTATTGTCGACTCCTCCATTACCAATCACTGGAATTTTGAGTGCTTTTTTTACTTCGCAAATTTTTTGCCAATTCACCTCACCGGTAAATCCTTGCTTAACGGTGCGACCATGAATCGTAATAGCGTCTACTCCAGAACCAACCAACATTCTTGAGAATGTGAGAATGTTTTTATCATCATTCCAACCCAAACGGGTTTTTACCGACAAAGAAATATTAATAGATTTTTTGACTGCTTTGATAATTTCCGAAGCAAGTTTAGGATTTTTTATAAGCGCCGCACCAGCTCCGGTTTTGGTGATATCGCGTACGGGACAACCCATGTTTATGTCGATTCCGTCAGGAATCGACTCAATTTTAAATTTACAATTTTTAATTTTCGATAAATTTTTAATTTTTAAATAGTCCTTGGCCCATTCACCGGTGGCAATATATTTAGCGGCAAAAGCCATATGTTCGGGATTTGCTCCAAAAATCTGCACTATAAACGGACACTCTTTTTCGGAGAATTTAATTAGCTCCAAGGTTTTCAATAATTCGTTTCTTTGTTGCTCGGTTTCTTTGCCCTTTTGTCTCTTCTTATGCCAGATTGCTTCTGCTGAAATCATTTCCGAAAATAAAACGTCAGCGCCAAATTCTTTACATATTAAACGAAATGGCTGGGAGCTAATTCCAGCCATTGGCGCGAGCGCATAAAAAGGAGTCGTTAATTTATTCCAAGAGAATTTTTGTGCCATCAGGCGTATCCTCTATCTTAATCCCCTTGCTAGTTAACTCTTTTCTGATTTTATCAGCTGTTTTAAAATCACCTTTAGCTCTAGCTTCTTCTCTTGTTTTAATTAAATCTTTGATTTTGACCGAAACTTTTGTAGTTTCTTTTTTTAGTCCCAATCCTAAAATTGGTTCAAATTTTAACCATAGATTATAATTATTGGCTTGATGAAGTAATGCCAAAGCTTTAGGCGTATTTAAATCATCATTAAAAACAGTTTGTATCTTTTTAATTAAGACCGGATTAATTTTTTTCTCGTCACGGTAGGCTAATTGTCTAATATTTTTAAGTGTTTTAGCTGCAGCTTCCAGCGATTCCCAGGTAAAATTCATTTTTGTTCTATAATGAGTTTCTAGACACAAGTATCTGAAAGCAAACGGATCAAATCCTTTTTTCAAAATATCGCCTAGCGTATAAAAATTATGTGAGGACTTAGCCATTTTTTTGCCAGCAACTAAAAGGTGTTCGCCGTGAATCCAATAATTAACCATGGGCTTACCAAAAGCGGATTCGGATTGAGCAATTTCGTTTTCGTGATGAGGAAAAATTAAATCTACTGCTCCGGCATGGATATCAAAAGGTTGACCTAAGTATTTTTTACTCATAGCTGAACATTCAATATGCCAACCGGGTCGGCCTTTACCAAATTCTGTTTGCCAGTAAGTATCACCGTCATTCTTGTCCCAGGCCTTCCAAAGCACAAAATCGCTAGCTGATTCCTTATTATATTCATCCTTGTGAACTCTGCCCGAAGCACCTGCTTCTAAATTTGCTGCATCGAGTTGAGCTAAGCGGCCATAATTTTCAAATGAACTGATTTTAAAATAAACACCGTCCGTTTGTTGGTAAGCCTTTTTTTGGATTAACAATTTTTTAATCATTTCGGTAATTTCTGGGATATTTTCGGTGGCCTTGGGATAAGCGCTAGCGAGTTGAATATTTAGTTTTTTAATGTCATCACGAAATATCTTTGTATATTTTTCGGTCAAGGACTTTAAGGAAACTTTTTCCTCTCGCGAACGTTTAATGGTCTTATCATCGATATCGGTAATATTCATCACCTGATTTACTTTGTAATCATTGGACTCTAAAACCCGTCTCAAAATATCTTCAAAAATATAGGTACGAAAATTACCAATATGAGCGTAGTCGTAAACTGTAGGACCACAAGTATAAAATCCGACTTTTTTGTCTTGGAGAGGCGTGAATGTTTCTTTTTTTCTTTTTAGTGTGTTATATAAAGATATTTTCATATTGTGTTTTAGAGCTCTGGATCCTCCGGAATTTTATCTATTTCCTCTTTGTCTAAATCCGCTTCTTCCACTTCGTCCGGTGAATAACTTTCATCTTTAGCGGCTTTTTCTTCGTCGTAATCCAATGATTCAGCTGGAATGCTGCAATGCGGACAAATTGGTTCATCTCCTTCGTAACCGCATTCTGGACAAAAATACTTCGTCATCTCTTTCCTCCCTATAATTCTTTATTCAATATTATTTCTTCCTTCTAATGATCGCTTTAACGTGACTTCATCAGCATACTCTAAATCACCGCCTACCGGAAGACCTCGCGCTAAACGGGTAATTTTTAAATTTTTTACTACTTCACTATTCTCCTTCATTTTCTTAATTTCTTCTGATATATAAATGGAGGTAGCTTCACCTTCCAACGATGGATCGGTAGCAATAATAATTTCTTTGATAACGTTATTGTTTTTAATTCTCTTAAATAGCTGAGCTATGCGTAAATTATCTGGTCCGATCCCATCAATTGGTGAAATTACGCCACCTAAAACGTGATACAGTCCCCGGTAATCGGTTTTTCCTAAAGCAATAACATCTAAAGGCTCTTCAACCACACAAATTATGCTTTTATCGCGACTTAGGTCGGCACAAATTTTGCACGGATCGGTCTCGGCAATATTATAACAAACTTGGCAATAAATTAAATTCTTTTTAAGGTGGATAATTGCGTTACCAAGTGTGCAAATATCTTCTTCTGGTTTAGTTAAAAGATAAAAAACCAACCGAGCTGCAGTTCGTGGGCCAATTCCCGGCAATTTATTAAATTCATCAATTAATTTTTGCACTGATTGAGGTAACATAATAATCAAAAATTTTTAATTTCTAATGTCTAATTTCTAATGAATATTTAAATAGGTTATAATTTAAATTTTAGAGTTTAGGGTTTGGAGTTTTTAACACTCGGATTAGACCAGCTAGCCCATTTGCAATTAGGCCAATTACTGCAGCCCCAGAAGATTTTTCCACGCTTGGTCTTTCTTTCGATCACATCTCCTTTGCCGCACTCGGGACAAGTTAAACCGGTTTTTACAATAATTTGTTTAGTATGTTTGCACTTAGGAAAACCACTGCAAGCTAAGAATTTACCAAATCTGCCCATTCTAATAACCATTTTTTGGCCGCATTTGGGACAGACTTCATCTGTCTCTTCAACCTTAATTACTTGATTTTTTTCCACTTCGTCATATTTTTTATTAAGATTTTTCTCAAAAGGACCATAAAAATTTTGTAAAGTTGCTTGCCACTTAGCTTTGCCTTCGGCAATTTCGTCCAAATCTTCTTCCATCTCTTTGGTAAAATCCAAATCTACAATATCGGGAAAGTGTTTAACCAATAGATCGGTAACAATAAACCCGATTTCGTTAGGAATAAGCACTCTTTTCTCTTTTCTAACATAACCGCGTTCTTCGATAGTAGAAAGTGTCGGCGCATAAGTGGAAGGTCGTCCAATCCCCTTTTCTTCCAGCATTTTAATTAAGGTTGCCTCAGTGAAACGCGCTGGCGGTTCGGTAAAATGTTGGTTTTTTTCTAGCTTTTCAAGATTCAATTTTTCGCCAGTCGCAAGTAGCGGCAATTTTTTTTGTTCAATTTTAATCGGCCAAACGCGGCTAAAACCATCAAAACTAATAGTGGCACCACGGGCTTCCAACTGGTAGTTATTATCACCACCTTTAGCCTCTATTTTTAAAATAGTAGCATCGATTTCGGCCGGCTTCATTTGACTGGCAATAGTTCGCTGCCAAATTAAATTATATAATCTTTCGTGATCATCGCTCTCTTTTTGAGCTTTGATATTTGCTATTTGATTCTTGATATTTGTTGGTCTAATAGCCTCATGTGCTTCCTGAGCGCCTTTAACTTTTGTTTTATATATTGGCGAGTTTTCCGGTAAATATTGCTTACCGTATTCACTTTCAATTAATTTACGCGCTGCGTTAATAGCCAAGCTAGATAAATTGGTCGAATCCGTACGCATATAAGTAATTTGGCCTTCTTCGTATAAATCTTGGGCCAATTTCATGGTTTTTTTAGCCGAAAACCCCAATTTATAAGAAGCTTCCTGTTGCAAAGTAGAAGTAATAAAAGGTGCGTTTGGCCAACGCCTTTCTTGCTTTTTAATAATATCGCCAATGTTATATGTTGCTTTGCTAAGTTCAGCAAAGATTTTCTCAGCGCTGGCTAACGATTTGATTTCAAATTTTTCTATTTTCTTACCATTTTTCCCATTTAATAACGCCTCAAACAAATCGTTTTTGGTTTTAAAGAGCGAAGCGACAACAGTCCAATATTCCTCGGGGACAAATTTCTGAATGTCCCGTTCGCGATCTACTACCAGCCGCACCGCAACGGATTGCACACGTCCGGCAGAAAGTCCTCGGTATATTTTTTTCCATAAAAATGGCGACAATTTGTAGCCGACTAAACGATCTAAAATTCTTCTTGCCTGCTGGGCATTAACCAAATCAAGATCGATTTTGCGGGGATGTTTGATGGCCTCGTTAATAGCTTCTTTGGTAATTTCATGAAAAGTAATTCTATTGGTGGGAAAATCTTTAATTTTTTTATCGTTAAGCACTTCCACCAAATGGTAGGCAATGGCTTCGCCTTCTCGGTCGTAGTCAGTGGCCAGATAAACTTTATCAGCTTCTTTTACCAAACCTTTTAAGGTAGTAACTGTTTTTCTCGACTTTGACGAAATAACATATTTGGGTTCAAAATCTTTATCCACGTCGACGCCAAGTTCACCTTGCGGTAAATCTCTAATATGACCAAAAGAAGCCGCCACTTTATAGCCGGGTCCAAGATACTTTTCGATTGTTCTCCCTTTAGCAGGAGATTCTACGATTACTAAATTCATAGCTTAAATTTTTAATTTCTAATTTCAAATTTTTATTGAATTTTTAATAACTTAATTTTTAAATTGTTTTAAAATTCGAATTTTGAATTTCATTGAAAATTGTAAATTAATAATTGAAAATTAATTAATAACATATTGATTGGCGCCAAGGTTGCGGACTTTTCCTTTCATCTCCATCATTATAAGTGTTTGGTTGACTTTAGCAATATCTAGTTTAGAGGTTTTGGCTAATTTGTCAACGTGGATAGCTTTTTCTTTATCAAGTAGAGTTATAATAATTTCTTCTTCCTTACTTTCGGGAATAATTTTTTTAGCGGCTAATTCACAATTTTTCTTTTTGATATTAAGTTCGGCCAAAACGTCATTTGCGTCAATAACAACTTTTGCTCCCATTTTAATTAAATTATTGGCTCCTTCTGAATTAGCGCTATAGATACTACCCGGTACGGCAAAAACTTCTCTATTATATTCCAGCGCTGATTTGGCAGTTAAAAATGTACCCGATTTTAACGTAGCTTCCACCACTAAAACTCCTAATGATAACCCTGCGATGATACGATTTCTGACCGGAAAGTTGTATTTTAAAGCAGGGGTGCCAATGGGATACTCGGAAATAATTGCTCCGCGACCATTAATAATGCGTCGGGCCAATTGCTGATTGGAACTGGGATAAATTTGATCTAAGCCACAACCTAAAACCGCGATAGTGCGGCCGCTAGCGCTTTCTAACGCCGCCTGATGCGCAAAAGTATCTATACCTAAAGCTAGCCCCGATATAATAGCAATACCCTGCTCGCTCAACTTAGCGGTGATTTCTTGGGTAACCCGTGCGCCATAGCTCGAGTATTTGCGCGAACCGACTACCGCAATAGCCAATTCATCTTCTGCTTTGATTTCGCCTTTAACATAAAGTAGCGCCGGCGGGTCGGCAATTTCCGTTAATAATCTAGGATAATTTTTGTCTTTGATAGTTAAAATCGAAACGCCAAGCTTTTTTAATTTTAGCATTTCTTCTTTGGGATCAACGGTTTTTCGTAGCTTAATAATACTATTAGCGATCGGCTCGGGTAATTTTTCTCTTAATATTTTATCTTTAGCGTGCCACAGAACACCGAAATTAGGAAAAATTTTTTGTAATTTTAAAAAAGTTCGAGCCCCGATTTTTGGTTCTCGACTTAACGCCACAAAATATTGCCCCTCCTCGTTTTCCATTAATTTAGTATAACAACTATTGACAAAATTACCAAGATGTGTTATAATCGTATTTCGTTTAAAAATTAGATTGTAGTAGCGAGAACCCTGGCTGAGAGGTAACCCTATCCCCTCCTTGGGTCTATCACTTGGCCAGGATTCTCTCTATTACACCAGCGACGTCCTCATATTTAAACAAAAGGAGGATGATAAATAGCTGGTCGGTAATTGAGGGGTAAGAAAAAAGAGCTCGTAAGGGCTCTTTTTTCGTATCGTCAATAGTTGTTAGTAGTTAGTTCTCTACCGTTACTCCCATACTCTTAGCAGTGCCTTCAACAATCTTTGCGGCGGCTTCCGGGGTTTTAGCATTAAGATCGCTCATCTTTTCTTCAGCGATTTTTTTAACATCGTTTTTAGTAATTTTACCCACTTTTTCTTTATTAGGTACACCTGAACCCTTATCAATTTTAGCGGCTTTCTTAATCATAATAGATACTGGCGGTTTCTTTAAGACAAAAGAAAAAGTTCTATCTTCATAAACAGTAATTTCTGCCGGCACAATGGTATCGCCCATTTGTTTGGTTTGTTCATTAAACTTATTGCAGAAATCCATGATATTAAGACCATGTTGGCCTAAAGCCGGACCTACTGGAGGAGCTGGATTAGCTTTACCAGCGGCGCATTGTAATTTCACGATTGTCTTTATTTTTTTCATATTTCTCCCTAATCTATATTTGTTTTACCTGAAGAAAATCTAAAGTAACTGGTGTTTCGCGACCAAACATATTAATTAAAACTTTAATCTTGCCTTTATTTTCGTCAACTTCGGTAACTTTTGCTTCAAATCCTTTTAACGGTCCATCGGTAATACGCACTAAATCGTTAACTTTAAGTTCGATTTTGTATTGCGGCTCGTCCACTCCCATGCGTTTTTTAATACGTTCTACTTCGTCATCAGCCATAGGAGTCGGTCGCACGCCTAAACCGATAAAACCGGTAACATTAGGAGTGTTTCTAACCACATACCAGCTCTCATCAGTTACAATCATATCTACTAAAACATAACCAGGAAATATCTTTTTTTCCACTGTTTTTCTCTTGCCATTTTTTATTTCGATTTGCTTTTCCGTTGGCACAATCACATCAAAGATTTTCTCTTCCATACTGAGAGATTCTATTCTTTGCTTTAAGCTCTCGGCCACCTGATCTTCGTAGCCAGTATAGGTATGCACCACATACCAACCGCGAACACCGGTTTGTTTTTGACCTAATAAACTTTTCTTTTTTGCGGGCTTGGTTTTTGGAGACGCTTCTTCATCCGCCATTTTTATCTCCTCTCAATTAAAATATTAACAATACTAGATAATCCCAAATCCACTAATCCAAAAACTATAGTGGCAATTACTACTGAAATAATTACTATTACCGTATGATTAATAGTTTGTGCTCGGCTTGGCCAAACCACTTTGCGTATTTCGTTATAAACACCGAGAAAATAATTTTTTGTTGTTTCTACTAATTTCATATTATTAGAATAATTAGGTTAATTAGAATAATTTAAATAATTGTTTCTATCTTAATTTTCGTCATATCTTGACGATGCCCCATTCTTTTAGTGTAACGAGCTTTCAGTTTAAATTTTAAAATTTTAATTTTAGGTCCGCGAAAATGCTCCAGCACTACGGCTTTAACTTTTTTTCCCCCTAAAATATCGTCAAATTCGATTTTTTCACCAACTTTAGTGGCAATTTTTTCAATTGCTAATTCATCTTTAACTTGGACTTTATATTGTTTACCGCCTGTTTTAATAACCGCAATTTCAGCCATTTTTGCTCCCTATATATAATTAAAAAATCTTACTCTTTTTGAGAGAATCAATTATTCATATTATAAACAAAGATTTAAAAAGTGTCAACTATTTAAAACTCTAAGTACTAAACCCTAAGCTCTAAACAAATTATAAATTTAAATTATTAAATTTTAAACATTTGGATTTTGAACATTTGAAATTGTTTAGGATTTAGGGTTTGGTTTAGAATGTTATCTTTTTATGTCTTAGGTAAATACTTTGCAATATGCCAATACAAATAAAATTGGTAATTAAGGCGGTACCCCCAGCCGAAACAAAGGGTAGTGGAATACCCGTAACCGGCATCATGCCCAGATTCATACCAATATTTACAAAACTTTGAAACAAGATCATAGCTGCCACCGCACAACCAAAATACATACCGAATTTATCTTTAGATATTCTGGCTACCGCAATAATCCTATAAACCAATAATCCTAATAGTATAATTAGCACTGCTGAACCAACGAATCCCGTGGCCTCAGCCACCCCCGCAAAAATAAAATCAGTGTGCGCCACAGGCAAAAAATTAAGCTGCGATTGTGGCCCATGACCAAGACCGCGGCCCAAGAACCCCCCGCTTCCGATAGTAATTGTTGATTGAGTAATATTATAACCCGCTCCGTAAGGATCGGCACTAGGATTAATAAAGGTGTAAATTCGTTCTTTTTGATAATCTTTTAAAACAAACCAGCTACCGCAGACCCCTAAAACGATTATTAAACCGATAAAAAATAATTGGATTTTCTTTAAACGGCTGGCTAAAATTATAGCTAATGTAATAACAAATAAAACTACCGAAGTACCTAAATCAGGTTGGCGCATCACGAGAAAGGCTGGAACAATAAAAATTAAACTGGCAATCAAAAGATCCTGCCACCTGACTTTTTCTTGCCGGTCGGAAAAGAATTTGGCTAAAACGATAATTAGAAAAAACTTTACAAATTCAGCCGGTTGAATTTGTGTAACGCCTAAATCTAGCCATCGCGTAGCGCCCAATAGTGTCTTACCAAAAAATAACACTCCGAGCAGTAAAATAATGCCAATAATATAAAGATACCAGGCTAAACCTTTAAAATTTCTATAATCAATAAAAGTAAAAACGATCATCAATACTACGCCAATAACTGCATAAATAATTTGATTATAAAAAATACTCACTTGGCTAGCGTTAAAATAGGTCAAACTATATATAACAACAATGCCCGCAATAGTTAAAATCACGGGCACCAAATACAATATCCAATCGATTGTTTTAGGAATACCGAATTTAAATTTCATTTTACACCACTAATCTTTTTTCACGAATTTACCCGAATAATAAATATTTTTTCATTGCCTGCGGAAATCTTGATCGGTTTATGATCAAGAAATTTTCTTACTATGGCTTGTTTGTTAATTTCTTCTTGATATTTTTTTAAGACAGAATTAGTCATAATATCGGATGATTCAAAATAAACATCAATTTTATCATTGGGAAAAAGTCCGCTCTTTTTACGGAGTGACTGAATTTGACGCACAATTTCTCTAAAAATTCCTTCCTGACGAAGCTCTGGTGTAATTTTAGTATCTAGTATCACCTCTTCTTTTTGACGAGAATTTATTTCTACTTCTTTAACATTAACCTCGTCGGCAATGATTTGTAATAAATCTTTTTGTAATTTGTCATTTGGAATTTGTAATTTTGCCAGTGGTTGCCTAACTTTTAGACCCTTTTCGGCACGAAGCGCATGCGCTTTTTCTACAATATTACGCGCTTCCTGCATTTGACCTAAAAGCTGTTTACTGATAGCTGATGGCCGATTGCTGATAATTGGCCAACTGCATAAATGCACGGATTCAGGATCTTTGGCGGTTTTAAGATTTCGATAAATTGACTCGGAAATATAAGGAGCAAAAGGAGCAATTAATTTGGAAATATTTATTAAAACGTTATGCATCGTCTCGTAAAAAGCGGCATCTCTACGCTTACGGCTTCGGCGCAAATACCAAGTTGATAAATCATTAATAAGCTCCTCGATGGGTCTAATGGCATGTGGTAAATCATACTTTTCAAAGTTTTTAGTAGATTGATCTATAGTTTGATTAAGACGAGCCAAAATCCATTTGTCTAATAGCTGATGATTAATAACTGATAGCTGATAACTGTCGGCTGGTTTCCACTTATCAAGATCCGCATAACTAATAAAAAAAGAATAAACATTCCAAAGAATTAAGATGTTGCGTCTTACTATATCTGCTACATTATCGGCTGAAAAACGCACGTCTTCGGCAACCGCCGCAGGAGAAGAAAGTAAAAACCAACGCAGACCGTCAGCGCCCTGGTGATCAAAAATTTCTCCTGGTTCAGGATAATTTCTGAGTCGCTTAGAAAGTTTTTTACCATCACTAGCTAAAATGATTCCGTTAACGATGCAATTATAAAAGGCCGGTTTATCAAATAAAATTGTGCCAAGAACATGCAGGGTATAAAACCATCCGCGGGTTTGATCTAACCCTTCGGCAATAAAATCAGCAGGAAATTTATTTTTAAAATCGTTTTTCAGGGTAAACGGATAATGAAATTGTCCGTAAGGCATAGCGCCTGACTCAAACCAACAATCAAAAACTTCTTTAACACGCTGCATCTTGCCACCGCATTTTTCACAACTTACAGTAATCTCGTCAATAAACGGACGATGCAAATCTTTTATTTTTTTGCCGCCTAATTTTTCGAGCTCTTTAATACTGCCAATAACTTTGGTATTGCCGCAATTACATTCCCAAATTGGTACCGGAGAACCCCAGTAGCGATTTCTGGTTACTGCCCAATCGCGCGCTTCAGATAGCCATTTGCCAAAACGACCTTTTTTAATATGCTCTGGTACCCAATGAATCTTTTGGTTATTTTCTACTAATTTATTTCTTATGGCAGAAACCTTAATAAACCAAGTGGAAATGGCTAAATAAATTAAAGGTGTATCGCATCGCCAACAGAATGGATAGGTATGATGAATTATCCCTTGTTTATAAAGTAATCCCCTTTTATCCAAATCTTTGATAATGCCGGAATCTGCTTTTTTAACAAATTGGCCTGCCCAGGGTTTGACTGCTTTTAACATCTTGCCATTTTTATCTACTGTTTGAATAACCGGTAAACCTAATTTTTCCCCAAGAGCTAAGTCATCTTCGCCAAAAGCCGGAGCAATATGCACAATACCGGTCCCCTCTTCGGTCGAAACAAAATCAGCTAAAACAACGTAGTGAGCTTTTTCTGTAAATGATATAAATGAATAAAGCGGTTCGTATTCGAGTCCTTGGATTTTACTACTATTTACACGATCGATAATTGTGTACTTTCCGTCGATCACATCTAGGCGGTCTTTGGCTAATAGCAAATATTCATTATCAATTTTTATTTTTACATATTTGATGTTTTTACCAACGGCCAAAGCGGCGTTACCAGGTAGAGTCCAAGGAGTAGTAGTCCAAGCTAGTAAATAAGTATTTTTTTGATTTTTAACCTTAAACTTAATATAAACTGAAGGATCGGGAGTGTTATCTTTGTAACCTTGATTAGTTTCAAAATTTGATAATGGTGTGCCACAACGAGGACAATAGGGCATACTTTTAAAACCTTTATACACCATTTTTTTGTCCCAAATAGTTTTAAAAACCCACCAAATAGTTTCAATATAATCGTTATCCATGGTGACGTAGGCATTGTCTAAATCTCCCCAGCGTCCCATTCTTGCAATGGTTTTCTTCCATTCTCCGGTATAACGAAGCACAATTTTTCGACAATATTGATTAAATTTATCAATGCCGTATTCTTCTATTTCGGGTTTACCGGAAATTTTTAGCTCTTTTTCTACCTCATATTCAACCGGTAGACCATGACAATCCCAGCCAAAACGCCTAGGAACATAATAACCCTGCATGGTTTTATATCTCACGACCGTATCTTTTATAGCCATAGCTAAAATATGACCATAATGCGGTAGTCCTGTGGCAAAAGGAGGACCATCATAAAAATTAAAGCGTTTCTTTTTTTCGCTTTGATTTAAAGATTTTTCAAAAATTTTATTCTTTTTCCAAAATTTTAAAACATCTTCTTCGAGATCTGGAAATGATTGTTTTGGATCAACTTTTTTAAACATTGCAAATTCCTTGATTATTTTACGTGTTCATCAATAGCTTGATTAACAAGTTCGTCAGCTTCGGTGTTTTTTTCACGGGGCACAAAATTAAAAGTAACAGCGCCGCCTAGTTTTATAATTAAATCTCTAATTTGCCAGAAAAGTGGTTTTAATCCTTCGTTTTTAATTTTAAAACGTCCGTTCATTTGTTCGACAATAAGTTTGCTATCTAAATACATCTGTATCGTTGGATTGACAATTTGACCATTTGACCCGCCTTGACTTGACGAAGTAACCATATATTCTAACGCCGCAACCACTGCCTTGTATTCTGCTTGATTATTAGTAGTTTCGCCAATATATTTGGCGATTCTTTTTAAAACTTTTCCGTCTTGAGAATAGATAACCGCACCAATGCCGGCTGGGCCGGGATTTCCTCTTGCTCCCCCATCGGTGTAAATTGTATACTTCATAAAACACCTCGATTTTAAATTGAAAATTAAAAATTTCTCTAATGATATTATTACATAAATTTCTTTTTCTGGCAAAAAAAACGAGGCCGTTTAGACCTCGTTATAATTTTTGACTGTTTTGTTCTATTGTGTTATTTCAACTCCCAGACGCATATCGACCCCTTGCCAATTCCAGGGAACTTCATAATAGTTCCAGATAAATGAACCTACGCTATTAAGTAATAGTTTAGAATCACCTGGACGAATTTTTCCATCGCTAGCTGCAAATACAGAACAACCGGTTTTAACAATAACCCAACTATCGCCAATACGACCATTAATCAAATATGGATTATTATTAGGGTTAAAATCAAACTTCATTCTGGCGAGTTTCGGATCAAGAGTATCCGCTCCAAACGAATACCCGATCGACGAACTGCAAACTAAAACTTTATATACTTTGTTGTCAATAAAATATATATCTAGTACTCCTCCAGCATGGTGTTTGCCAAAACAGAGATAATCAAATTCATAATTCCACATATCCCACTTGGGTTCCAAAACAGGACCAAGTGTTGACGCTACTTTGTCTTTCGACCATCCTCGCATAAGAGGAAGATACTTGGTCTTAGTCTTTACATATTCCTGAGAACCTAATTCGTCTGCTAAATGTTCTTTTCTTTTCCGTTCTTGATTAGCAACATTTTGTTTCTTTTCTATCGGTGGTTGTTTTTTCTTTCGACTATTTAATTCTGCCACCAACTTTGTGTAATTTGTTTCATATAGCGGCTGACATTTTTGCTCGGCATAATTCCAAATTGGCAACTTATTCATGTCCTGATATCCTAAAGAAGTTGACGAAACGGTGCGACCGGAAATAATTATCCATACACCACTGCGATTAACTAACGAAAAACTATATTTTTCTTTAGTAATTTCTTTAGTTGCCAAATGGCCGCCCATAAAAGCAAAAGCACAATCTACTATTACTTTTGCTTTGTCTGATGCGATTTTCTCTAGTCGAATTCTTGGTTCTTCAAGAATTCGAATCATTTCAAAGGTTGCAGGAGAATTGACTGGCCATCCGGTAAGACAAGTCATAAAATCATTAACCAGTTTTTCACATTGCGCACTACCATCTGTACATCCCAACGCTGCATTTTTGTCTTGTACAGTAACTGATTGCAGAAAAATTTTAACAGTTTTTGTTGGCTGAGAGCTCTCTGCATACGCATGACTAATTGTCAGTAAAATAACTAACACGACCATAAAACAATTTAACCATTTGGTCATTACACCACACCTCTTTCTAATTTTTTAAGGAGCGACTGCCCCTTTTGATTTTGAGTTTAATCCAATTTAACCTAAAAGTCAATTAACGACCCGGTGCTGAGTCTAAGTATAAACTCTGGTTTACACTTGACAAAACAGGTTAAAAGTGTTATTATATAGTGTTTCTGATAGAATAGAAAATAAGTTGGTCCTTTAAGAAATAACCCTTTAAAAAGGGTTCATATATAAACCCAGCCAAAGGCTGGTCGGCCTCTGGCCGAAAAAATACTGAAAAAGAGAAGGAAGTGATATAAAGTGAGAAAAAGTAAAAAAACCCTTGGTAATTTGATTGAACTGTCAATGGTATCGTTAATTGTATTAACGCTATTGATACTCGCGGTATTAACGATCACCGGCTGTGGAGCCGGTGGCGGTGGAGGCGGCGGCGGATCGGTTGGGCCAATTACGTCAACTGGTTCAGTTCAAGGAATTGTAACCGATGATCGCTATCGGGCGGCAGTTGCAGGAGTATTAGTTCAAGTAGTTGGACAATCACTCCAAACAACTACTAGCGGGACGGGATTTTATCGAATTGATAATATCCCAGCTGGCAATCAGGTCTTATATTTTTCCAAATCCGGCTACGTACCCACCAGTTTGTCAATAACAGTTGTTGCCAACACTGTAACAACTTACGACTTGCCGGATTTCGCACCATCGCGTCCACAAGTTGACGGGATTAATCCAACAAGTGCGCCAGTTCAAAGTGCTATTACTATCAACGGTTTCGGCTTCGGAACCAGTCAAGGTACAGTAACCTTCGCCGGAACTCCTGCTGGTGGTATAATTACTTGGTCAAATACTCAGATTAAAGCCATTGTGCCATATACAGCGCAAACCGGCTTGGTAAGAGTAATTGCAGGTGGGGTTTCTAGTACCGAGAACGTTGTTCTCACGATCATTCCCCCACCGCACATTGATTCAGTCAATCCTACTAACGGACCGACTGGAACAAGAGTTACTGTCACCGGAAGTGATTTTGGTAGCGACATCGGAAGCACCCATTCTGTGGCAGTTGCGAAACATGATGGAACTATTATAAGTTGGTCAAATACACAAATCACTTTCCTTGTCCCTGCTGACGCCCCAATTGGTAATGACGACGTAACTGTTTCAAACCTCGCCGGCACATCAAACGGAGTTAACTTTGAAGTCACTGGTCCATTGAGTTATTCGTTCGATTTAAAAAGAATTGGACTAGATGGACCAAAAAACATGACGTATTCATCTGTTACCACAAACATTTATTTGGCGCAGCACGGAGATGGAACTGCCATTGCGGTATTTGATACATCTGGGAACAGGTTGTCTGACATCGACAATCCATCATCTTATGCAGCAAGTGCCGTTGGATCTGATCAAGCAGGAAATCTGTATGTCGTAACGAATGCTTGGCGTGAACTTTATAAAATGAATTCCGATGGAAGCAATGCCACATTGATAGCAACTACAACATACGACGGAAAAGATGTCGCAGCTGAATATGGTAATTATGTGGTGGTCTTGGAAACTTCAAATGGAATTGACGGCTGGGTTGAGATCTTCAACCACGATGGTGTCCGCCAATATAGTCCATGGCAAATCGCGGGTGCAAATACACCACGAAGTATTGCGCTTTGCCTAGATGGATCTACCGTTGTTATTGCCGACACTGACAATCACCGAATCCTTCGTTACAATATCCAAGGCACACTATTGGGAACGTATGGATCTCAAGGGTCGACTGACGGCAAGTTTTATTATCCGGAGTGCATTGAAGTTGGAAGTGATGGTAGGATTTACGTTGGTGATTCTGGTAACTATCGTTTCCAAGTTTTCGACCCCTTCTTCACCTTTTTGACGAAGTTCGGAACACAAGGTTCTGGTGGCGGTCAATTCTGGGATATGACTGGAATTGCTACTGATCAGAATGGAAATGTCTATACCGTTGACTTCGCCTACAACAACATACAAAAGTTCATACAAAATCCTTAAAATTGTTTCCCGTGAAACGTTGAAACTAACAGACTTTAAAACCCCTGGAAATTCCAGGGGTTTTTCTTTTTATAAAATCCTAGATACTCCTTGACAGATTTAAATTTTTGGTATATTGTCATATTGCAAGCGTTGGCTTGAGTATTTTAACAATTTGTATAATCGGTTTTTACTCGGAAGCAACAAATTCAGAAAAAATGGCTAACTTTGCGGAAAAAATTTATGAGAAGGAGGATGTATGCGCAATGAAACCAATAGAAGTATATATGCATCAACTTGGTTTGGACATTAAACAAATGGAAAATCATTTAAAGTATCTCCTGTCTGCCAAAATATCACATTTTACTATACAAAGCAGAATAAAGGATGAAACGGCAATTAAAAAGAAGATGAGAATGAAGAAGACTCTCGATATTTTTCAATTAAAAGATATATACGCATTTCGTGTACTTGTTTCTAATATTGAGGATGCATTCATTGCTTATAACATTCTAATCAAAAATTTTCCTTGCGAGATTAGCAAAACAAAAAATTATTTATTAGTATTCAAACCGGTAATAGGACACGAAGGTTATGGACATCAAGCCCTGCAAGCTACTTTTTGGTATAATAATTGCAGATTCGAAGTACAAATTACTACTCCTAAGTTACATGAAAGAAATGAGTCTATGCACTTGGAATATAAGCACAATAAATATGGAGGCAGATTATGAGTTATAAAACTTTAATTCTGCCTTCTTTTAATTTTAATGAAGAAATAATTTACGGAAAAGTTGTTAACAACCACCACGCGTGGATTTATCTTAATAAAAGAAACAATATTAAGCTAATCAAGATGCTTAAAGACAACGTACACAAAAAGACAGAATTATATCGCCATAAATTTAAAGGGTACTTCTTGCCAATCAATAGAACAGTAGCAGAAACTAAAGAATTGTTTGATTATTTAGCTCCACGATATAATATCATATGTAAGGAAAACAAATTACTTGGCGAATTCATTTTAGAACTTATGAAAAAGAGAAATCAAAAACCTAAAGATAAGATTTTAGATATTATGGCGGGCACAGGGTTGCCTAGCTCCGTTCTTTATAAAGTAGGATACAAAGATCAAACGCTTCTTGATATTTCTTCTAAAATGCTTCTGGTTGCAAAAAAGAATATGCCTTCGATAAGGACAAAAATATGTTCTTTTGAGCAATTTCAGTCTTCAATAAAGTACGATGCCATAATTTCAATATTTGGATTACATTATTTAAAAGATTATAATGTAATTAATAAGCTTAAACATTCAATTAATAAGGAAGGAAATATTTATATTATCGAACCTGCTAAGATACACTATTTATGCGGCGTGGAGACAAAAAAGCAAGGGACATTATTGTGGTTTAACGGTGAACGAAAAGTAAAATTATATTATTACATTCTCTAAAGGAGAAACAGCATATGAATAAGTACAATGAAGCCTTAGACGTAGCCATAATCGCCCATCAAGGCCAAACAAGAAAAATTGGCAACGTGCCATATTTATTTCACGTAATGGATACCGCCGTTATCTTGCATAATTATGGTTTTGAAGAAAAAGTTGTAATAGCGGGCTTACTCCACGATGTGGTAGAAAAAAGTAAAATAACCAGTGGCGATTTAAAAAAGCAATTTGGCGAAAGTGTTTCGGAAATTGTTGATGAGTGTACGGCCACAAAAGGCACTAGTTGGAAAGATAAAAAAGAACGATATCTTAGGAAAATAAAAAATAATAGTGCAAAAGCAGTTATCTGCGCGGATAAAATATCATATCTTAAGGAAACTTATCGCTGGCAAAAAGAAATTGGCGAAAAGGTTTGGAAAATTTTTAAAACCGGTAAAAACGGCCAGCGATGGTTCCATAATAAATTAGTAGTCATTTTAGAATTCGACCACCCGATCTATCGAGAATATTTAAAGTGTAAAAAGAAGATTTTTGATAAATAGTACTAAAAAATATCTAAAAACCCCTGGAATTTTCCAGGGGTTTTTAATAACAGTTTAACCATTTAGCAATTTATTTTATTGATTCGTTAAACTTCCACCACCATATAGGACAAAATCATAGGTACCAAGGATTTGTCCAATGGTAGCAAATAGCGACGACTAGAACTCACAAGAGGTCCACACCCCCCCTAAGATTGATTCTTGGGGGGATTTTTTTTATAATACAAATATGACAATACATTTTGAATATGACTTAGAAATGGAATGGGACAATTTTCGACGTGGATTATATTCTAAAAATCATCCCGGAATTTTACCAAAATTAGCTGAGGAGATGGTTGAAAAAAAACTTGATTATAAAAACAAAAAAGTTGTTTTAGATTTTATTAAAAAGAAAACTTTAGCATTAAAGCTGTATCCCGAAAACCAGATTTCTAAAATTCAAAATGATTGGCAAAAAATAGAATTGGAATCAATTAAAAGAATGGATATGTTATTTGGACAAAGTTTAAATTATAATATTACGGTATATTTAACCGTTAATAACCGTTGCGCCTATAATATTGACCAACATTATTTCTTCGTCAATATGTTTTCTAAAAGCACCAATCGTATTATCTTGCATGAATTATTGCATTTTTATACTTACGAATATATTTTACCGATATTTAAACAACGAAACTTGAATTACAATCAATTCAATGATTACAAGGAAGCATTAACATTTTTGCTCAATACCAACCTTGGATATTTACTCAATGGTTATAAAGACAATGGTTATAAAAAACAAAAAGATTTAAGAATATATTTAGAAAAAACTTGGCCTAAATATAATAATATAAACATTCTAACTAAATTTACCATTGACAACTACTTCAAAAAAGCCATTTAGGGAAAAAAGAACGACTGATTTGCACTCTTCTTTATTAGTTCACCAACAAAACTTTATTGCCCTATAGGCCCTTGTCCGCTGTACAAAACAAAATCATAAGTACCGAGAATCTGTCCGCTATGACGATCTAATTTTATCTGTAGTTTTCTTTTGGTGTTACCAAAATATCCGGTTGACTCAACATAAGTGTAACGGCTACCAAGTTCATCGGAGGCCTTATCACTGGATAACGTGTAATTATTAATATCCCCACCCATTGATTTAATGCGTAAAGATGTAGCTCCAATAGTGGTGCCACCGTCGTCTAAAGTCGATAATGGTTGTATTTCTCCCTGATTATCATGCAAAAACAATTTTTTTCCTGTTATCTTGCCGTCCGCATCATAAGCCGTAACCTCCAACCGCATTTGAGCTTTTTCTTCGGGAGTTGGTGGATGACCTAAATCCTTATACGTCCACTTCAAATATAAATTGCCGCTAACATCTGTTAGATCATACTGAACGTTTTCGTCTTTACCTAATGCAGGAGTTGTGCCACTAGTGGTTACTATTTCTGGTTCGCCGGCTCCGAGTTTATGGTACATTAAAATATCATAACTCGCACCATTTCCCATATCAATTTTTACCGGTGTGCTTGTAGCAGAACAAGAAACTTCGGCGGTTTTTTCCGCGCAAACCTCGGCGTTATGATTAAAGCGAAAAAGTAATAACCCGTGTTCGAGACCGCTTTCGGCAATGGCTTGGGCGCCGACAGAATTTTCCAAATTAACCGTCTGTTTTATTTCGGAAAGCGTTAATCTCCCCACGCCAATTCCTACTGCGGAAATTACCATTATCACGAGCAAGGTTATAATCAGGGCGCTACCGCGAGAGCGGTAGAAGTTACCGTTGGGAAGGTTACCTTTAGAAGTTACGTCGAGGTTACCGCTGGTTGCTTTTGAGTTACGGGAAGTTACCTTGGGTTGCAAAAACCAGCGTTTTTTCCATAAACCATTTTTTTCTAATTTTACTAATGAATCCATATATTTTTCCATTTGATAATTTGTTGTTATAGTTAAATTTTTTAAATAATTATATTCATCTTTGTTAATCAAATTATCTTGAAAACAATCGTCTAAATCCCCTTCAAACTCTGCTAATGAACCGCGAGATATTTTGATTGAATGTAGAAATTCCCCAGCTGAATCTTTGTTGTATCCTTCAATTATATTTTGCTTTGCCGATCTTATAGCATCTCTCATTTGAGCTACTAATCGATGATGCGACCTAGCAAATCTTTCTGTTATTTTGTAAATCGTTCTTCTAATTTCACAAATATTTTGATAAAATTTTAGTTTTTCATACGCCTTCATGAAACCTCTTTATATCCTTTAAGTAACCATTTGGTAACTATTTTTGTAACTTCTATGTAACCCTCGCGTAACCTCTCAAATTTCTGCCCCTTACTGTCCAAATGCATAAGGATAATAATTGGAGGTAATGGTTGTTTCTAATTCCTGGGTGGCTTTTTCGCTTGTTCTACCATTCTCGTTTTGCAATGATTCAACCGAAACATTAATAGTGACATACGGTTGTTGAGTTAAACCATTGGCCGGAGTTACACCTTTAAAAGTTAAATCTTTAACCACAACTTCATTCAAATTAGTTAGCAGTGAAGTCTTAATTATTCCATCTTTGGTAATTGTCACCACCAATGCATCATCAGTTTGCGAGTAAACTTTTTCTCCTTCATTAGTTAAAACCCTAAGCTGATTTCCCGCATCCAAAATCTCGAATCCTTTTTGTTTAATTTTGCCGAGATTATCATTTTCGCATTGAGTTGGATTGGCCGTGTTTTTACATAATTCCTGTACATCGCTAACAGAATAATAAGTACTTTTAGCGGCTTTAACATCACGAGAAATTGCCTCGATGGCGTATTGTACTGATTGATTGGTTTCGCGAATTACTTGGTTTTGTGTTTGCGTGTTACTGGAACTAGTGAACACAATAGTAATAGCAGCAATAGTTATCGCAAAAATAAATGAGGCGAGTAATACTTCGATCAAGGTAAAACCTTGATTAGTAAGAGTAAGAGTTTTGAGTAAGGGTTTTTTATTCATTTTTATCCTTCATTAATCCAGTCAACATTTTGCAAATTTCTTCTGCTTCCATGTAACGATCCGGAAACTTTTCTTTAGAATACAATTTTCTCTTCACCAAAATAATCAAAATATTTATTGTTTCGTAAGTTGAACCTTTGGAAATATTGTAAAAATTGTTTGCTTCCCTTTCGCCTTTTCGACCAGATCCTTCGGCAATGTTATTAGGAATTGACAATGCCGCTCTGGTAAGTTGGCTGCCAAAAGTGTATTGATATTTAGAAGGAAGATTATCGGCAACTTCAATCATCTTATCAGAATAATCAATCGCTTTCTGCCAAACCTTTAGTGTTTGAAATTTAAACATTTTTAACTCTTTACTCTTACTCAGTACTCTTACTGCTTTCTAGAGGGGCATCCAATCAGTAAAATATGCCGGCAATATTACTGTCCAATTTTTATCATATTCTGTCCAACTAACTGTTATGGTGGCCTTGATCATCCATTCTTTATTGGCATTATCAATCACGGGAGTTTGCGACAAAAGATTAGCTTGAGTATCAGCATCTGGCGCGCTAAAAGTAACAAAACGAGTGTAAGTAGTGCCGTTCAAAAGTATACTCTTTGACCCCGGAGCAAGATAGAATTTTTTTGTGGCGGCATCTTGTTCAAGCTGATAATTACTACCATCTGTTTTAAACTCCTCATTCCAAGGGATAGTGGCACTCGACGAGCCATCAACCCATTTGCTGTCGCGAATTTGTTTAAGCTCCTCTTTTCCCTCTTGCGCCAAATTATAAGCCACTGTGCGGTCGGCAGAAATTACCGAATTTTTTACCGAAATATTACCGAGTCCCACCACTCCGCCCACCACCAACGCCAAAATCCCTACGGAAATTAAAACTTCCAACAAACCGAAACCGTTTTTTAGATTATGGCTAAATTGTTTAATGGCTAAATGGTTATGTTTTTTCATATTATTGATGATTAAATTGTTATGTGGCTAAATATCCTAGCAATTTGACAGTTTAACAATTTAATAATTATTTTACTCAATAGAAACTTGTCCCGTTTCCGCGTTAATCTTTATTATTTTGCTCTTACCAATTTTTGTGCTTTTAATATCTAGGGTGGTGGAGTTGGCCGAACAGTCGGCAAGTTTTCCTTGCTCGGTAATTAAATATTGCAATGTTTTGTCCCTAAAATTTCCTTGCCCACCAGCGCTAGACCAAGAAAATTCAACACTTGCCGGCAAAGTTACTGTTTTTACTATGGCGTCGGTTGAATCGGGAATATTGCAAATTGTCCCTGTTGGCGTTGGCTCAGTACTGGTTACATAGATATCAATTTTATTGCTATTTCTTGTTACTAGCGCTAAATAACTATTGGCAGGACGATCTTCGCCGCCAATCTTAACAAATTGTGGTTTATCACTAGCGGGCGCTAAAGCCATGTTTTTTGTTTCCAAAAGGGCATTTTTTACGTCTTGCGCCGCTTGTTCCAAATCATTACTATTACCATATTGGCGATATGCCGGCACACCCACAGCCAAAAGCAGTACAATAATGGCCATCGTTACTAATAATTCGACTAGGGACATTCCAAAACAGTTTAGAGTAAGAGGACGGGCTTTGCCCTTGGGTAAGAATTCTTTTATTTTTTTATAATATTTTTTCATTATTTTTCCCTACTCTTACGCTTACTCTTAACTCTTACTTAACTTACTATTTTCCCACATGACGATAATGATAAACAGTGCCACATTTAAAATTTCCTGATTGCCAAAAAGCCGTATCATTCGAGTTGCAACTTGTGCCAACAGTACTCGACGGGGCTTTTTCTAAAGTAGCATCAACTGCATACCTCTTACCTGTATCAGAAACGTAAGCGTAATAGTTTTTACCAGGATCCGTTGGCCATGAAGAAATGTAGCTTATAGTAGGACTTATAAGAGATGTTTTTAATGCTGTCCAGCTAGTATTATTTGAACTATTAAAAGTTGTAGAAGTCGGATAATTTTTGTTTTGCGCATAATAAAGCTCTAATGATTGAGAAACTGTATCAATATCAACCTGTCGTTTGTTGTCGCGAGCTTTAACACGAGCAGAATTAACACTCACTATTACCACGCCAGCTAAAATACCAATAATAGAAATTACCACTAGTAATTCTACTAAGGTAAAGCCTCTTTTATTGAACATAGTAAACCTTTCTTAAATTTTAAATTATAAATTTTAAATTTCTATTGAATTTTAAATGTATTAATGTTTAAAAATTAAAACTTTGAATTTAATTGAAAATTGTAAATTAAAAATTAAAAATTATACTAGGTTAAGATACCACCCAATAATTTGCTGGCCGAAAAAAATTGTAAGATAGATTCCCATAATAAGAAACGGACCAAAAGGAATCATACTTTTGAACTTCTTTTTGCCAAATAATATTAAAATTAAACCTGTAATTGCCCCTATAGCAAAAGCCGCAAAAAGCGCTAAAATAGTTCCGGGATAGGTCGCTAAAAGTCCAACTAAAAATCCCAATTTTATATCCCCTATTCCCATACCCCTGCCGCGAGTAATTAGCACAATTAAACTAATCGTCCCCCCGCCAATTCCTGCGCCGATTAAGGAATTTAAGAAAACTGACGGCTCATGACCTATAACTGACGACAATATTATATAAATTAAAGCAATAATAATGGCAGGCCAGACTATTTCGTCAGGAATAATATATTTTTTCCAGTCGTAAACGAAAATTACTATTAAAAAGCAAGACAGTAAGAGTAAGAGGATTGAGTAAAGAGTTAATCCAAAATGCAGATAGATTACTAAAAATAATAACGCAGTACCAAGCTCTACCAAGGGATATTGCCAAGAAATTTGTTTGCCGCAAAAACGGCAGCGGGTTTTGAGTATAATAAACGATAAAAACGGAATTAAATCGTACCAAGGAATTTCTTTTTTACAATGCATACAATGCGATCTGGTAGCCACAATAGTATGAAGTTCGTTCATACGAAAAATTACGACATTCAAAAAACTGCCGATTAACAGACCTGCAATAAAGATGATTGATCCAGTCAAAATGCTCATAATTATTTTTCCAGTTTTTAATGTCTAAATTACCTTTTCTATCATTTTGTCATTTGACATTGGGATTTGATTAGGTCAATTAGTAATTAGAAATTAGTAATTGGTAATTTTTTGATTACTTGCTCCAGGAATCGGAAGAAAAATTCCTCCGATTCTTTGGAAAAAATAATCCAAGATTAAGACTCTATACAGCCGGTCTGCGTACATGTATATGTCTTGCCGTTAGTTAAAGTTGCAGTCAATGCCCAAGTATCAGTAGTACCACCACTTAAAACCGGCGTACCCGTAAATCCAGATGGCATTGCTGGCCAAACTGAATTAGTTACTGCTGTGTCACTACAAATCGCAGCTCCAGCACTATAGGCTAGAACATTTTTTCCTTCATCTCTACACATAACAGCAGCAGCCACAGCTGATGAAAGGGAAGATTTTGCAGAAGCATCACGCGCTTTATTCCTTGCGCTAGAAAGTGATACTAAAACTACGGCAGCTAGGATACCAATAATGGCAATAACCACCAATAGTTCGATAAGCGTAAAACCTTTTTTATTCATATTTTTCCTCTCAAATCTTTACTTAAATCATCACGTGTGTGATTCAAGTAAATTATTTTTTAGCTCAACCGACCGTGAGCCCAATTACTAAATGGTTAAAGAGTTAAATTGCTAAACTGTTATATGGCTAAATATCTCAACAATTTGACAATTTGGCAGTTTAACAGTTTATTGAATCTGCGCAATTTGATAAATTGGCAACAGAATGGAAAATACCAAAAATGCCACTCCTAAACCTATAATGACAATGATCACCGGTTCAAACAAACTGGATAAACTTTTTATTTTATCATCTGCTTCTTCTTCGTAATAATCGGCTAATTTTTGTAGCGTTTCATCAAGTTTTCCGGTTTGTTCCCCCACCGAAATCATCTGTGGTACAATCACCGGAAAAATTTTGGCTTTTTCAATCGGTACCGAAAGCGGCACACCTTTTTCTACCTGACTCGCGGCTTGTTTAATTTTTTCTTCATAAACTACATTATTCATAACTTCTGCCGTGATATTTAAGGCCTCGATGATAGGGGTACCGGAAGTTACCAACATTCCTAAAGTTCGAGCAAATCTAGCCATATAGACATCACGACCAATTCCGCCTGGAGCATCAATTTCCACTTTGCTAACTAGCTTTTTTACCCAATCGGTTTTCAAACCGTAATAAACTCCAATAATAATACCGATTAGCGCTAATAAATAAATGTACCAAAAGTTAGCCAAGGAATCACTAATAGCAATTAAAACCTTAGTTGACCACGGCAGTTGCGCTCCGGCTTCTGCAAAAATATTTTTTAATTCTGGCACAACCTTTACCATCATAATTATGGCAATAGCAATCATGGCTATTACGATAAAAATAGGATAAAGTAAGGCGCCTTTCATTTTAGAAATAAAACTATTCTGCTTTTCCAGTTGTCCGGCCAAACGATCTAAAACATCAGCTAATCGTCCTACTGCCTCACCGGAAATAACCACATTAACAAAAACTTTATCAAATACTCTGGGATATTTAGCGATAGCCACAGAAAATGGTGAACCTGCCTCAATATCTTTAATGACCGATTCGAGCGTTTTCTTTAGGGTTGGATTTTTAGTTTGCTCAATTAAAATATTTAAGCTCTTGTCAAGCGTAAGACCACTAGCTATCATGGTAGCAAGTTGACGCGCTAAAAAGGCCTTTTCTTTTAAGCTAACTCGGTTTAAAAATGGTAAATTTATATCCATTCCCCTCCTAATATAATTTTATCAGTACACCATCATTTTCAATGCTTTGGGATCTAAGGCCCAAGTTAAAGCATCATCAATGGTAACTTCGCCTTTGGAAACTAATTCCGCTAAAACTTTGTCCAATGAAATCATACCTTCGGAAGCGGATGTTTGAATAATATTGGTTAATTGATGGGTTCCGCCTTCGCGAATAGTATTTCTTACAGCATTATCGGCAATCATAATTTCACAAGCGGCGATTCTTCCACCAGAGGTGCGCGGTAATAATCTCTGTGACACTACACCTAAAAGGACATTGGCCATTTGTAAACGCACTTGCTGTTGTTGATGATCGGGAAAAACGTCGATAATACGATCAGCAGTTTGCGCGGCAGAATTAGTGTGTAGCGTGGTGAAAACCAAATGCCCAGTCTCGGCTAAGGTTAAAGCGGCCTCAATAGATTCGAGATCGCGCATTTCCCCTACTAAGATTACATTAGGATCTTCTCTAAGCGCGCTCTTAAGCGCTCCTGAAAAACTATTGGTATCGGCTCCCACTTCACGCTGAGAAATAATAGATTTTTTGTGTTCAAAAACATATTCAATCGGATCTTCGATAGTAATAATATGCTCGTTGCGATTTTTATTAATGTCTTCTATTAAAGCCGCGAGTGTAGTAGATTTTCCATGTCCTGTTGGGCCGGAAATGATCACAAAACCCTGTGAATGAGTGGTAAATTTTTCTAGTACCGGTGGCAATCCTAGTTCATTAATGCTTTTTATGATACCGGGAATCAAACGAAGAGAGGCGGTTAGTTCGCTTTTTTGGTAAAAAGCATTGGTTCTGAACCTGGTACCATCAAAACTAAAAGAAAAATCAAGTTCTTTTTTGACCTGAAAGCGTTGCCATTGTTCTTCGCTCATTAAACTTTTAACTAATTTATTGGCTAATTCGGTAGTTAAAACAGGTTCATTTTCTATCGCTACCAATCTGCCATCAATTCTAAGCGTCGGCGCCACACCCACATTAAGATGTAAATCACTAGCATTTTTGCTAATGGCTGCTTCTAGTAATTTTTTTATTTCCGGATTATCTACTGTGTTCATTAAAGCCTCCTCTTGAAATTTCTAATTACTAACTCGTGGTAACTCTCAATACTTCATCCAGTGTTGTTAAACCTTGCAAGGCCTTTAAAATACCATCTTGTTTCATGGTAATCATACCTTCCGCAACAGCTTGTTTTTGAATTTCACTGGCTGGCATTTTTTTAACTGCCAAATCTTCTATTTTTTCGCTCATTTCTAGCACTTCATAAAGACCAATTCTTCCTTTATAGCCGTCGCCGCCACATTCTGTACAACCCTTACCTTCGTAAAATTTTAAGGGTTTATCTTTATAAATAGCAATTTCTTTACTTTCGGCTTTATTAATTTCATCAGCCACCTCTTTCATAATAGCTTCGGGAAGTTTTATTTCGTGTTTACATGCCGGGCAAATTCTTCGCACCAACCGCTGTGCCATAATGACATTGACTGATGAAGTAATTAAAAATGGTTCTACTCCCATATTAATTAATCGCGGCAATGCCCCTGCTGCATCATTGGTATGAAGTGTTGATAAAACTAAATGTCCAGTTAATGCCGCCTGCGTTGCCAGAGAGGCCGTTTCAACATCACGGATTTCACCCACCATAATAATATTAGGATCTTGCCTGACTACACTACGAAGTCCTTCGGCAAAACCAAAACCAATTTTTGGTTTAATTTGACATTGATTAATTCCAGATAGTTCATATTCAACGGGATCTTCCAAAGTAACTACGTTAACGCTTGGGGTGCTAATTTCTTCTAAGATGGCGTAAAGTGAGGTTGATTTACCGCTTCCCGTGGGACCGGTTGCTAAAATAATTCCGTAAGGAGCTTTAATGCTTTTTTCGACTCTAGCCAGATTAACACCGCTAAAACCTAATTTTTCCAAGGTATAAATACCGCTTGATTTATCTAAAACTCTCATTACCACTTTTTCACCATTGATAGTCGGTAGCGTAGAAACACGTAAATCAATTTCGCGCTTAGCAACAGTTACATCAATGCGACCGTCTTGTGGAATACGCTGCTCGTCTATTTTTAATCGCGCTAAAATTTTAATTCTGGAAATAATGGGCGGATGCAAACTTAAAGGCATTTTCATAATATCTTGCAAAATTCCGTCGATTCTATAACGCAAGCGCATTTCTTTTTCTCCGCCTTCAATATGAATATCACTAGCTTCTGTTTTTACTGCTAAATAAATTATTCCGGCCACAATTTTAGGAATAAAACCAGTTTTTACAATTTTTATTAAATCTTCGGTGTTGCGAATCCCGCCAGGTAAAAGATTATCCAAATTTTTTTCTTCGGCGTGTTCAGCTAGCCCCACCGGTTTAATAGCTGTCTCCCCCTCTTCACCTTTAACTTCCGGTTCGTCTGACTTTACTTCTTCCGATTTAACCTCGGGAGCATGTTCTGCCAATACAGTTCTTTCTTCCTTATCTTTAGGCTTTATCTGCGGCGGGACGATCTCAACCTCGGGTTGAAGCACCGGTTTTTTCATTTTTTCTAACTCGTCTAATTTATGACTATCTTCGCTCAAAGTTACAGCTGGTTTTCCATAAAGTTTTACAGCTTGACGAAAATCAGTTAAAGTAGTTTTAAATTTTTCTATCTTTAAATTATTTCTTTCTTTAATAAAATTTAAAATTTCCGTGGCCTCGGGGTTTTCCGGATCAACCAAAGCTACTTTTATGGCATTCTCTTTTTCTTCTGCCTCAAAAACAATCATTTGATACTTTTCGGCTACTTCTTGAGGAAATTTATTTAAAACCTCTTCGGGAATTTTTATTCCGCTTAAATCAACTAAAGGATATTTACCGCTTTTTTTAACATCGAGCTGGGGTTCCCTAGAAGGCTCTTTTTTTTCGGCCTTTTGATAAAATTTTAAACCATAATGAAAATCATCTGAGGTGGTAATAGCCAATTGAAAATTAATACCTTTTTCTTTTTTAAGCTCAGAAAGTACTTCCGGCGCTTTTTTCTTGAGCCGCTCGGGATCTGCTACAGCAATTTTTAAAGTTTCTGGCGTGCCGGCGCTTTTTTCGTAAACTAAAATCTCAAATTCTTTAGCCACATGTTCGGGAATAATGGAAATAACATCATGGGGAATTTCTTTATCTTTTAAACTAACGAACGGCAAACCAAAACGATCGGCGTATTTTTTCGCCTTTTCCTCTTCGGTTAAGTTGGATTTTGTGTTTGTATCAGCCATAAAATAATTTTAAATTATAAATTATAAATTTTTAATCAAATCTAAATTTTAAATGTTTAAAAATTAAATCATTAGAAATTCAATAAAAATTTAAAATTAAAAATTTGAATTTAACAACTTCTAGTAGTTACTAAAAGGGTCTTCCCTGCCGATTTCCCCCGAATTAACTGTAACCGGAATATCGCCATTTTTATCACGTCTTTGAACTGTCTGAACAGTATTACTTTTTAAAATATTAACATCTATTGCTGCTGACACGTTGGTGGCTGATTCGACGGCAGTCTTAGAAGGAAAAGTACTCCAAAACCACCACCCAAGCCCTAGAAAGATAATAACTACTATAATTATTCCTGCGGTTAAATTATTCTTATCCATAAATCCTCCTTACAACGTAATTATTATTGTGCTTTAATAAATCCAAGCGTAAATGTGGTAGAAACTACTGTTACATCCCCTGCTTGGCTAGAAGAAATATTCATTGATTTTACCTGTGCCGGACGAGCGTTTTTCTCTAAATTTTGTAAAAAATCTAAAGTGGAGCTAAAACTTCCTTTAGTGCTCATATTCAGACCGGTTTCTCCGCTTGAGACAGTTTTACCTGGTTGGATAGAAGTTACTTCAAGCCCAGATTTTTTAGCCAGTGCTTCAGTTTGTACTAAGATTTCCGGCATTTGATCTTCGGTAGGTAAAGCCGCAGCGAGAAATTTTACTTGTGTTTGATATTTATTAAAATCTGTTTTTAAAGTATTAAGATTATTAATCTTATCTTCCATTAATTTGACTTCGTTGTTTTTAGCGGCGAGGGTTAAATTAACATTTTTAAGTTGGTTAAGCAATGGATAGGTCAGCCAAACACCAATAACAATAATCCCTATCAGGCAAAGTAAACTGATTAAATTACTTTTATTCATAAATCCTCCCCTATTTTTTATTTAAGTTTATCTTTATTTAATTTCATAGTTAAAGAAAAGGTAACTTTTCCTACTAAATTATTACTGGTGCTACTAGAAGAAGAAACCAAAACTACGTTAGTAAAATAATTGGAGTTAGTATAACTTGTCATGGCTTTGGCCACAGCTACATAATCGCTGGCTTCTCCATCCATTTTGACTTCGCCTTTGTCGCTAATGGAAAAATTATTTAATTTAACATTTTTGGGAGTATCTTTTTGCAATTCCTGCAGCGCTCGAGAATAATTGCTTTGTCCACTCAAATAGTTTTGAAAAGCAATTATGCCTTTTTGCAATGATTGAACGGTTTTATCAATTTCAGTCATATCCTTAGCGTTAAGAGTGATTAGGTCATCGGCATAAACGGCCTGGCTATGTTTTAAACGAGAGTCCTGATAAACTTTAAACCCGTAAAATAAACCGGTTGAAATTACTACTACCAATAAACAAACAATAGCAAAAGTGGAAACGGACTTTTCTACTTCCTCCGCTACGATTGCTTTAGGAGTAATGAGCGGTTTTGCAGGGTCTTTTACTTCTTCTTTTTTATTACTTAAATCCAACATGTTATCCTCCTTATTCAAGCTCTAAACTCTAAACACTAAATTCTAAACAAATCTAAAATTATAAATTCTAAACTATTTTGAAACGATGGAACCAAATATTTTCATTAATTCGATCGATTCATTTATTAAATCTTGACGATTTTTTTCTGAATTTAACTCATCGTTAACATCTAGCAATTTTAACCAATATCTTGACTCTCTTGCTTCCTTACGACTAATTTTCAATCTTAAAATAAAATCTTTTTTGCTCAATGCCTCGTTCGCTTCGATATAATTTGCCCCGACCGAGCCAGATGAACGAATTAGCTGTTTCATATATTCAATATTAGAAAGTGTTCGTGGGACAGTTTTGACAAAATTTTTGATGCTTTGGGCAAATCTTAAGGTTCTTTCTTCTAAGTCATACTGCTTTGGATTTTGAACTTTAATCATTTGTATTTGTTTAGTGTTTAGAACTTAGTATTTAGGGTTTGGGTCTTAAGGATTTTGTTCCTGGTAAATTGGTGCGAGTAAATCTGTAAAACCCGGGGGTGGATTACCGGCTGTCTGGAAATCGTATTGAATAGTTAGCGCTGAGGTAGCGTTGCGAGTATTAAGGATAATATTATTAGCAACCGCCAAAATGTTATATTTTAAGGCCTCCGAGGTAGCAGGCGCATTTATCCTAAAATTATTCGGAGTATAATAAGCACCCTGAAGTTTAGTTATTAGAATTCTGGAATCACCATCGTCCCATGAAGTGATAGCGATATTACCAGAAGCAATAAGACCTAAAGAACTTTCTGCGTTAACATATTCTAAATTTCCAAAGATTGTTAGTGGTCCTTCTACTATAATAGTTCCTTTCCCGTGAAATGTAGTTGACGACAAATTCAAACCAGAATTTTTTACCAGCCAAACCTTACCTTCTGGATATTTATTTGTTCCGCTTGACTGAACTGTAGGATTGCTACTTTCGGTATCCAAATACCAATCAACATGACCAGTAGGATTAAAAGGAACAGAGATTTGGGTTATTGATGTGGCATTTTCCGAGGATAAACGCTTGATCGTTTGAGTCATTTTTGCTTGTATCATAGGCCAACTGACTAAACTCGTAGGAGAATAATTAGCTATTTTATACGATGTACCATTGACATCGACATTGCCCCCGGCCGAAGCCACACTGCCATTAGCTATATAAATATTTCCTAGTCCTGTCCCCGACCAAACATCACCAATTATTTGCATAGAGATAATATTTAAATGAACTTGTACTGTATGTATTCTCCTATCACTGTCACCAAAATTACCGTGGGAACCAGTAATATTGACTATATGATCGCCAGGACTAGCGTTAAGCGGTGAATTAACAGTTAAAGTAACACTCTGAGAATTATTGTTAATATTTACCGTCTGCGGAAAATTGGTGGTAAAACCACTGCCGTTGGAAATAGAAGCACTCAATCTTACATCACCTTGAAACTCCCTATTATCAGTAACACCTGCGGTTACCTTGTAGCTAGTTGCCTGTCCAGCAACAATTGATTGAAGATTAGGCTCAGCACTAATACTAAAATCATTTCGTAAAGAATACCAAATCCAACCTTTTGTATTTCCACGTATTATTTCGTTTGTATTAACTTGGACCTGTGTAGAACTACTGCTTACATAATTCCCGATAAAGGCAATAGCCCCACCGGCACCTCCGGTTCCCGTAGCGACACTTTGAGAACCCCAATTTCCGAAACCTCCATTGGCGGCAATCAGATTATTATTAATAATATCATTACTAGCATTCAACACTATCGTACCCCCGGCGCCTCCGGCGCCTCCAGGAAGAATCATGTCGCTTCCGTTAGCCAACATACTTCCATTATTAGTAATGGAACCATTTACACTTGTTATCTTTATTATGCCGCCACCGTAACCGGGCCCAATGCCATATGAACCCCATCCCCCTCTACCTCCCATTAGTCTAGGATTGGGATTTGGGATTGGTTCGGTTGCGGGAGTTCCAGTTCCCCAATTCTCGTCACACATTTCTCCTCCACCACCCTCTGTCTTTACTCCGCCGTTACCAGCATGGCTGCCTCCTCCTCCTCCACCGTTATAAGAAGTCCTACCACTCTGTGTCTTAAAACACTGTGAAACCTCTCCAGCTCCCGGATCACCTGCATTGACACCTGAAACGTTAATAACGCTACCTTGTCCTATCCTAATATCATTTCCTGCTCTTATTATTATCTCGCCGTCAGGTTTAGTTAAGCCGGAATTGCCTTCCATAAAGAAATCCTCACTTAAATATCCCACTGTATACTCTGAAGAAATATTGTCATAACCATTTTCAATTGAAAAGTTACGGTTGTTAATCCTCAGATAATTATTTATAGAAATCTCTACATTTCCCGTTTGAATAGTACCTGAATCACTTCCTGTTTGAATAGTGCCTGTTCCAATGCATCCTGGCTCCTTGGGATCACAAATTCTATAATAATTATTGATATATTCGTATTCCGTATTGGGTAAAGCATTTTCTTGTGCATAAACTAAATTGCTACCCGCTGATTTGAATTCGGTTGGATTAACCTTAGTCCATAGAGAAGAATCTCCTTTTTTGTGATACGTTGTTTCCCAACTGGTATCAGAGCTCCCTGGATGACAAATTACAACTGGAAAACCGGGACCAGCACTATACAAGTTATTTTTGACCTGAGCTGAAATAGAATCATATTGTAATAATCCATAAGCTAAGTCAGCACGAGTAATAGTACAAGTTGGCGCGCTGACAGAACCAGGCCAAGCTTTTGCTTTGGAAAAAGCGATAAAAAACTTATAAATTTTTGCTTTCTCAGTATTAATAGATGCTTCAATAGATTTTATCTGGTTGTATTCTGAAGCTAAAGTTTCCTGTTTTTGGGCGAATGTTCCTGCCGAATCCTTAGCAATACTTTCTAAGGATTTTTTATTATTCTCCAAATTACTTTTCGCCACGTCAAAATCATTTTTATTTTGTTCCTCAACGGCTTTCTTGAATTTGGCAATATTTTCTTCGGATGAAACTAACACATCTTTAATTTTAGTACTTTCTGAAACATAGAAATTATTTTCCACCTGTTTTGAATAATAAGAGACAAATGCTTCAATTTTGCCGTGATACGAACCAATCGCCTGCGTAACAACTTCTTTGGAATTAACATCAACATAAGGTTCTGTTAAAACGTCACCAATATCGCTAGTCGCTTGGTTTAAATTAAGCACATAGTTAGAAAAATCATTGTTATCTTTGGTATAAGCTAAACATTTTTCAAAATAATTGATGGCTTCATTTCTTAACGTTAAAGTCCCCAACGCATACGACCATTTTTTGGCTTTTTTAAGATAATCTTCGAAAATTGCTACTTGTTCATTTTTGGCTATTAGTTGTTGTTGATAATAAGTATTGCTATTAGTTGATACTGAAACAGGATTGCTGGGATCAAGCATTTGGTTTGCAAAGCTCATGGAGTTTTCAATATCTTTATCACTATCAGTAATCAAATTACTAACTTTATTAGCATAACTTTTTGCCAAAAGTCCATTGATAAAGTAAAGCAAAACTAAACTAACTAAAATAATAATGCTAATCGTGATTGCATTAAAAAAACTATGCTTTTTATTAGTTCCGCCAGAAGCAGCTTGTCCGCCTGTACGCGGAGATTTCGCTTCGCTTCGCATCTTCCCCTCCTATATAAATAAATTCTAAACTTGTTTTGCTTCTAATTTACCAATTCTTAATTCATGATCGCTGAATTTTTTATCAACATGTTCTTTATCATAAGGATAAACTCGGGTATTCAATTCTACTTTCTCCATT